>Ga0164308_10000444_pt1 | contig 22909 bp, 16 predicted proteins | sample Whisoiple_246_MG_FD_109983 | JGI IMG/M metagenome (GOLD analysis project Ga0164308, IMG submission 109983) | Soil microbial communities amended with fresh organic matter from upstate New York, USA - Whitman soil sample_246_MG | ecosystem: Environmental > Terrestrial > Soil > Unclassified >...
CGACAGCAATTGCCTTCCGCACGCTGGGCTATATGCCCTCGCCAATGGTTATGTCCTTCGGGCTGTGGGCCATGGATGCGCAGAATCCATCGAACGGCAAAGCGGTGGTCGAGGGCTATTCTGGAACTTCCTCGTATCAAAGTCTGCTTGACCCCTACGGATTTCAACCCTGAACGGAGGCAGAGGGCGAGCTGCCGTGAAATACAAATCACGCGGGCGTCATCACCGAGCGCAGAAGAGGAGCGTGCCCTGACGACGCGCATCGTCTGCCTTTGCAGCAATGTTGCGCCAACCGCCACGCATTGGCGAACGCCGTCGCGGCCTCGAAAGGCGGAGCGCGGACTTCGTGGCAGGAAAGCTCGCCTTCGTTGACCCGCGTCACTCGCCGCCAGACCCCGCTCCAGGGTGCGGGTAGCGGGCGCGGGTGCCCCGCGAATCCGATCGCCGGCGATCGTGAATGCAATTGCCGGCTGCTTTTCGAGGCGTTCGCGCTAGCCTGTGGCAAGATCGGAGTTGCCCCGCGAGACGTGTGGCGCGTTGTACCGGGGGCGCTGCGCGAAAGGGCGGTTTTTCTCGCACGTTGGCGGTGGCGTGGTTCATGCACTGATTGCCTCTCGTGACAACACTCAACTCGGCAATCACTCGTGTGGCGTTTCCGATCGCGGCGATGTTCGCCGTTGCTTGCGGAAGTGCGGCAGATCCGCCGGGTACGAGCAACGGTGAAACAGCTACGGTGGGTTCGAGCTCCCAATCGACGAGTGGCCGAGCCGCGAGCGCGCCGAGTGCGGCAGAAGCGGCGGATGGGAGTGCGGGGTATCGTGGACCCTCCGTGGGCGCTGCCGATGGCTTCGCAGTCCTTGCCGAGCGCGCGATTGCCGCGCTCGACCCTTCGCAGGTCACGGGCAACCTGGGCGTGAGTGGCGCACCCGTGCAGAACATTACCGGCTTCGATCAGGTTCAGGTCCTGAAGTTCGGTACTGACTCGAGCGCCCCCAACTCGATGCGCACGATCCTCACGCAAGGGCAAGTCGACGCATTGGTGGACGACATCGACGTGCGCGCTTGCAACGCCGACGACGTGAGCCTCGAGCGCGACGCCGCAGCGGAGTTGACAATCCGTCCAGGCGTCACTTGCCTGCGTGGCTCGGGAAATGATGTGACCCTCGGCGGACGAATCGTTTTGGACGCTGGCGGTGATCCCAACGCCTTCTTCGTGATCCGCGCAGACTCCAAGTTGAACGTTAATGAAGCGACGCAGCTCGTGCTGGTCAACGGTGCGCAATCATGCGGCGTATTTTGGCGTGTCGGACAGCAGGTCACGATCGGCAAGGGCGTGGAATTCTTCGGCACGGTCGTCGCGGACACGGGAATCAGCATCGGTTCGGGTTCGAAACTGGTTGGTCGCGCACTGGCCCGAACGGACGCGGTGATTCTCGACGGTAGCTCGATTACGCTCCCCGTCTATAGCGACCTCGTGTCCGCGGCGACTTGCACGCACGTGCAATGAATGCCCGCGCGCTCCACCAAATCTCCAAGACGAGTGCCGTGCGAACACACCGCGAGGCCGCGGATCGCGCAAAGCCGCTGCTAGAAATCGAGCTCATCGCTCCGCTGTCGGACGGCTCGGCGTCGTTGACGAGTGTCCAAAGCGCCATTGCCCGAACCGCAACATGCGCTCGCTGGGACGCCGAGAAGAGCCGGAGCGAACATCCGCGGTTGCCCGCTCGCTAAAACAGGGTCCTCGTAGCCCGGAACCGCTGGCCCCGCGCTGAGTTACGTGCTTCTGCGAGGGGCCGCGCTGGCGAGCCTAGGCGCCGTGATACGCTCTCGAGGCGGAGCACCCTCAGAAATGAATCACGGTTTCGGATTCGCGGCGGGGAAGGGCAGTGTCCGGGTCGATGACGGTCGTAACTTCGCGCTCGGAGTGAACGGCTTTCGCTACGGCGATCTATTCGAACCCGAACGATTGGCAGCGCTCGATGCGACATTTAGGCTCGAGCTGCATCGGCTCGACGCTGCACTCGCGCAGCGCTTCGAGGGCTATCGAGCAGGCGCTCCTCTGTCACCGCCGGAGGAATCGGAGCTGTTGATTGCGGTCGCGCGACTGCTCGCACGGTTCGTGGCGCGCCTATTCGACGTGGAGCAAGCGCATCAGGCGTTGCTCGATCGGGCAGCGCGCGAAGCCGTCGTCTTCGAGCTCAAAAACTTCGTCAAGCGACGGGCGGCCAGCAAATATCCGGAAAACGCATTGCCCACTGAGCCGGCCGCCGTGCTTCGCGCCGAGGTCGTGAGTTTATGCGCCGCACGCTTTCCAGAGCTGGTGGTGCCGGGTGACGAAGAGCTCACTTTCGCGGCGGCGCTCTCGCGGCTACTTGCCGAAGAAGCCGCCGCCAAGACCGATGATCGAGGCCTTCCCAACGCGCTTTCAACGGCTCTGGACCTGTTCGAGCGCTGGGCATCGGTGCATCGGTTCGACCCCGTTGCGCGGGCAAATGTGGCTGGATGGGTGTCGTTTCGCTTTCCGCACAACGTGGACTACGAGCATTTGGTGCCACTTCGGCGCCCTGATCCTACGCTGACCGAGATTACGGAGGGGCCGAGCGGGCACCGCCGGCGGCGTGATGGCTTTGCGCTCACCGACTTGCGCATGGCGTCGCGCGAGGTGAGCAGCGAGGTCGACTATTGCGTGTATTGCCACGAGCGCGAAAAAGACTCGTGCTCCACGGGGATGCGCGACAAGCAGCACGCGCTCAAGCGCAACCCGCTCAACGTGGAGCTCGCGGGCTGCCCGCTCTGCGAAAAGATCGGCGAGATGCACGTCTTGCGCAAAGACGGGGACTCGATCGCAGCCCTTTCGATGATCGTGATCGACAATCCGATGTTGCCGGGCACAGGTCACCGGATCTGCAATGATTGCATGAAGGGCTGCATCTTTCAGAAGCAGGAGCCAGTGAACATCCCTCAAGCGGAGACGGGGGTGCTCACGGACGTGCTCGGGCTGCGCTTCGGTTTCGAGATCTATGGCCTCTTCACCCGCTGGAATCCGCTGAACCGCGTGCGCCCGTTCGCTTTGCCTTACCGCGCGCGCAATGTCCTCGTGGTGGGACTGGGGCCTGCCGGCTACACGCTGGCGCAGCATTTGTTGAATGACGGCTTCGGTGTGGTCGGCGTCGAAGGGCTCAAGATCGAGCCCCTCGCTGCTGATTTGATCGGCGCCGATGCCTGGCCGCCGCGAGCCGTTGAGCGCTGGTCCGACCTAGTCGTGCCGCTGCAACAGCGCCCAGCCGCGGGTTTTGGTGGCGTCGCCGAGTATGGCATCACGGTGCGCTGGGACAAGAACTTCCTGACCGCGATCCACGCGACGCTTCTGCGTCGCGCCACGTTTCGCGTGTACGGCGGCGTCCGTTTCGGCGGAACGCTGGGCGTCGAAGACGCTTTCGCGCTGGGCTTCGATCACATCGCGCTCGCCGCGGGCGCGGGCAAGCCCACGATCATCGACGTCAAGAACAACTTGATCCGCGGCGTGCGCAAGGCGTCCGATTTCCTGATGGCGCTACAGCTCTCGGGCGGGTTCAACAAGGACTCACTCGCCAACATTCAGGTGCGCTTGCCGGCGTTGGTCATTGGCGGCGGCCTGACCGGGATCGATACGACCACCGAGGTTGCCGCCTACTACCCGGTGCAGGTCGAAAAATTTCTACTGCGCTGGGAGCACCTGCTATCGGACGGCGGCGACGAAGAAAAGCTACGAGCTGGTTTCGACGCGGAGGAACAGCAAGTGCTGGACGAATTCCTCGAGCATGGTCGTACCGTTCGTCGCGAGCGTGCGCGCGCAGCCGCAGCCGGCGAGATGCCAGATTTCGCGCCATTGATCGCGGCTTGGGGCGGCGTGTCGCTCGTGTATCGACGCGGACTCGAGGACAGCCCCGCATACCGGCTCAACCACGAAGAGATCGCAAAATTCCACGAGGAAGGGGTGCGTTTCATCGAGCGCTTGGCGCCGCTTGCGTGCCTGCCCGACGAGCACGGCGCCCTCCGCGCAGTGGAATTCGAGCGTTACCAGCAAACGGTCAAGGGCGGGCCCTGGAGGGCCAGCGGCGAGCGAGTCACTCTGCCGGCGCGCAGTCTGTTCGTCGCTGCTGGCACGCAGCCCAACATTACCTACGAGCATGAGCGCCCCGGCACGTTTCAAGTCGAACCCAAGACCAAGAGCTTTCGTCCGTTCGTCGCTGCGCGCGGCGATGACGGCAAGCTCCAGCTGCGTCTACCGCATGCGGGCGAGATCGGCTTTTTTACCTCGTATCTCGACGGAGAGCGCACGGTGAGCTTCTATGGCGACAACCATCCTGCGTACGCCGGCTCGGTGGTGCGCGCGATGGCCTCCGCCAAAGACGGCGCGCCACACGTCGCAGCGCTGTTCGCGGAAGAACGACGCGCGCTGGATCCCGCAGCGCAGCCCGCTCGCGACGCGGCCTGGCATACCTTCTGCGCGCGGTTGGACGACGAACTCTGCGCCACGGTGGTGCGCGTCGAGCGTCTGACACCCACGATCGTGGATGTGATCGTGCGCGCACCCGCAGCAGCCCGGCAATTCGAGCCCGGTCAGTTCTTCCGCTTGCAGGATTTCGAGGCCTTCGCGAAGGTGGCTCGCGGCTCGCGGCTGGCCATGGAGGGCCTCGCGCTCACCGGCGCGTGGGTCGACCGAGCCAACGGATTGCTGTCGCTGATCGTGCTCGAAATGGGCGGCAGTTCGCGACAAGTCGTCACGCTTCAACCAGGTGAACCCGTGATTGTCATGGGCCCGACTGGCACCGCCACCGAAATCCCCGAGGGTGAATCGGTCGTGCTGTGCGGAGGTGGCCTAGGCAACGCCGTGCTGTTCTCGATCGCCCGCGCGCTGCGCGAGCGAGGCAACCGCGTCCTGTACTTTGCCGCTTACCGGAAGCGCGAAGACATCTACAAGGTGGAAGAAATCGAGGCCGCCACCGATCAGGTCATTTGGAGCGTGGACACCGGTCCGCTCCCGGAGCTGCGCCGCCCGCAAGATCTCGCATTCCAAGGCAACGTGGTCAGCGCCATGCTCGCGTTCGCTCAGGGTCAGCTCGGTCCCATAAAAGTGCCGCTGCCCTCGTGCAGTCGGATCATCGCGATCGGCAGCGATCGCATGATGGCTGCGGTCAAGAATGCGCGTCATGGCGTGCTCGAACCGTACTTCAAGCCGGGCCACGTGGCGATCGCGTCGATCAACTCGCCCATGCAATGCATGATGAAAGAGATTTGCGCTCAGTGCCTGCAAAAGCACGTCGATCCGCTGAGCGGCAAAGAGACGATTGTGTTTTCCTGCTCGAACCAAGACCAGCCCCAAGACTCGGTCGACTGGCAAAACCTAGCCGCGCGTTTGCGCCAAAACACCGTACAGGAAAAGATTACCGACGCCTGGGTGAGAAAACTGCTCGAACGAGGGAGTGGCTGAGGTGTGCTGCCGGCCGAACGGTCCTGCGGTTTCGCGGGCCGGCTTCCTCCGAAACGCCCGCTTCGCGGGCGCTCGGTGTCGGATGTGACGCGTTCGCGCCGCGCGATGACCGAGCGCGGCGAGCTACGGCTTCAGCTCGAAGTCGCCGTCGAGTGAACCGAAGAGGTCGGTAATGATTTCGTTTGCTCGAACGTCTACGACTCGATGTGTGAAATGGCCACCGCTGAAGGCATGTGGCTGCTCCAATTCTTGTTGGCGGAGCGTGACGCCGTCGAAAACGTCGTCGATATTTCCGTCGAGGCTCAGAAAGAATCCATTGCTGGCGCCGGGCAATGCGGTCAGCTGGTCCACCGGCGTCGTCGTCCCGAAGACATTCAAGAAGGCAAGGTCTTGGGGTCCGTTGTCGGTGATGCAATAGGTAGCGTTGCTGCCGATGACCTCCGCAAACCGCGCGGACAACAGGCTTTCAGGAGAGGACTCCGCCGAAGTGAGCCGCCCACGAATGCACGCGGTGTTGGCCAGCTCCAGCTTCCAGCCACTAGTCGGTTCGATCACCAGATGGAACGGGAGCGCTGCACCCACGTCGACCGCAAGCAGTCGTCTCGCTTCGCGAGTCGCGGAGGCACTGAAGAGCACCTTTTCTACGTTGGCCGTGGCGTCCGTGAGCAGCTGCCTGCCGAACTGCCTTTGCTGGACCTCGACGTCGAGCGCGACCCGTAAGGTGCCGACCGAGAAGGTGACGGAGCTCACGTCGGTGACTTGAAAGCGCAGCTCGAGCGAGGTCACCTGGTTCTGGAAGATCTCGAAGGTGATGGGCTGCGCGTTCAGGAGCGTCGCGTCGACCAAGGTCGTCTTTCCGTACGAGGTTCTTTCGAGTTGAGTCGCGCCCAGTGGTACCATCGTGAATGCACCGACTGGCAGCGTCGCGGACGCTAGTTCTTCATCGGTGTTCAGTTGAATCACGGTGTTGAACGAGTCCGTGAACACACTGAGGAGCGCGCCCACGGGGAAGCGGTACGAGGCGCCGTCCGAGCCCGTTGCCACGAGTGCCGCCGACAGCGTTCCGACTTGAGCTGAATCTCCATCCGCCCGGTCTGGCGAGTTCCCACACCCGAGCAATGTGCTCAGGGCCATCACGATCACGAACCACAACCTCTTGGTCTCGTTGAACATCGAATACTGCCTCCATTTAGGTAAACGCCACGAGCTACGAACCGCAGGCCTGAGATCGAAGTTCGCCGGCTTGTACTTTCCGGCCTCGTTCCCGAGCACGAGAGTTCTCCAAGATGTCGGATGAGGTTTGCCCATCCCGGACATCCAGAGCTCGACTTCCCGCGAGCCGCGCAAATAATGCGCGAATCGAGCCCTCACGAAAGAGGGATCGATTGGCACCTTATCACCGCCGATGCCCTCCACGCTATTTGTAGTACTTCAGTTCCGACTCACCATAGTCATTTCACAACGGCGTTGTTGGTCTCTGCGCGCGGTCGAGCCGCGAGCATTCGCGCCGCGTTCGGAGGGCCGCTGGCGCCACGGCATCGGCGGAACAGCCAACCTCAGCGCAGCCAGGGGTCAACGCCGACTTACGGTCTCTGTGCCTGGAGCAAAAAGCTGAGCAGGTATTCGCCGTGCTCGCCTTTCTTTCTCACATCGATAGGGACTTCCAAGCCGCCCTCGAAGTTCGCCAAAATCGACAGGTGGGAATTGACGTCGAGTTCCCGGACATCGCCGATGAGGTCATCGTCACTCTCGAAGATTCCAGTCTCGGCCCCGCGCAAGAGCGCCTTCCGAAGTGTACGCTTCAACTGCGACACCTTGTTCGCGCGCGTGGTGTTCGACCCGGCAATGTCTGCGGCGTGCGCGCGCATGGCTTGCGAGGCCGCCGAAATGACATCCGCCGCATCCGAGTCGTCGCTTTCCATGACGGCCAAGAGCACGAGCACATCGTCTTTGGTCGGATCGATCGCCTCGAAATGGTTCTCACCCCAAAGCCGAAGGTGCTGAGTGCGGCTGCTGGAGACCTCATCGACGCCCCCGAAAACGCCTGTGTGCTTGAGCTTGCCCATCGACGGGTGGGTGAGATTGATCGTGAAGAAGACGACATAGGGCTCGTCACTCGGGCTACCCTGGTCATCCGTCGTCTGTATACAGTGGAGCTTCGTGAAGGTGACTCGAGTCGGGATCGGTGGCGGCCTCAGCTTCCACGCTGTCAGCTCGAGATCGTCGTTCGCTAAGCGTGCGGCCGACACTACCAAGTCAGGGATCAAAATGCTGCCGACCAGCGCAATGTCTTTGATCGGGCCGCCGCTCGCTTGTCCGCCGCGCTTAGGAGGCCCCGACGCTCCGCTGGACCAGCAGATCATTTCTAGATGGTCGTCGTGCCTGCGAACCCCAGTGACGTCGTTTGCCAAACCGAAGGTTGCGCCTGCGGAACATGCCGCAATCTTGGAAACGGCTTTCCAGGTTGCCGAGCGGTCCTTGTCCAGGAAAGCCTCTAGATCTCCCGATTCGTTTTCTACCGCCAGAAAGGCGCGCGCAAAGTGCCGAATGTTGAAATCGAAAGGAACGTTCGCAACCGTCCCGACCATGCGCTTCACATGGTGGACCTCGAAGCGCTTGCTGGGTTGCGCGGAAAGGGATTCGAAGGCCAAAACCTCGACCGTGCCTTCGTGCAGCGTGAACACGATGAACGAAGCAGGGAACGTAGTGCTGGTTGCGAGCTCGACGCTGTCGATCCGGTCGCCGCGAAAGTGTCCGCGTCGGACCGGCTGATTGTCGACGACTACCCACTCGTCCAACCGAAGCCTTCCGTCACTGTCTCTGAGCGCCGTCACGTAGCCGCTCAGGTTGTCGGTCGTCGTATAGCTGGCGACCCGGATATTGGAACCGGGGACCCCTGGGGCGTCGCCCAAGAACTTCAGGTGGGAGGATTCCCAGTGGCTGACGGACGAACCGCCATTCGCGCCGACCGCAGCCACGACCAAGAAACCGTCGGCCTGCCAGACGGGCGCAATCGAGATTTGCCGAACTTCGCGGTCCGTCGTCTTTTCAACGAGTAGTCGAACACGGCTCGCGTCCTCCGTGTAGCTCCACCGGCCGAGTCGAAGTTTGCCATGCTTGGTGATCGCGGCAGTGACCAAGGCCTCTGACGGAGGAATCGTAAATATCGGTGCGACAGCGACGGCAACCGCTTGCACCGGGACATCCCTGGCACTGTCACCCCGTTGGATCAGCATGCCATTCACCTACGCGGTCTCGACGATGCGGGGAATGGTTACTATTCCAGCGCTCGGGCGACACCTGGTAAAGGCGGCGTGTTCTTCCGAGTTCAGGGCGGCTCGGAAAGGCAATTCACTCAGCGCGAGAGCATGCGCACGGCGTGGCTCGTGGTCCACAGCACGCCGCCCGAGTCGACGAAGATGCTGCTCGGCGCATCCTCCGAGCCTGCGATGGTGCGCGGAGTCGCAAACACGTCATTGAGAGCGATGCGCCCCACTTTGCCTGGGCTCGTCACGGCAAAGTACAAGTATGTGGCGTCCGTTGCGAGGCCAGTGACCACACCGCCCACGCCGGCAAAGCTCGTCGTGGTGCCGCCGCCGAGCGGTGTCTTGAAGATGGTCCCGGGCGAACCATCCACGGCCCAATAGAGGTACGTTCCATCAGTGGTCAGGGCATGCGTGAATCCACCAGAACTCGATGCCAGGAGGGTCGGTGTACCGCCGCTGACTGGAACACTCTTCAGCTGGTCTCCAGTATCACGCAAGAAATAAGCGCGGGTACCAGCCACCGTGATCGCATCGGGATAAATGGCCGAGGTCGACGCGTTCGAAGGCCAAAGCCGTGTGCTTCCGCCTAGCGCGTCTATCTTCCAGATGACGCTCGCGCCGGTCGAGTCCGCAAAATAGACGAAGCCGCCGGCATACGCGAGCGCTTGACGCTGTTGGTGAATGCCGCCATGCAAGACGAGCTGGGGCGTCCCACCGACTAGCGGTTTGCGATAGAGGCTGATGTCTTCGGGTGAGGTACTGCCGTCGAGCCAATACACGAAGCTCGGCGTGACGAGCACGGAGTTGAACCAGTGAGCGTGAGCACCCGAGACCAACGTGCTGCTCGGCCCACCACTACGCGACACCGAGACCAAGCCCGGGCTCGTGGTCACGTCGGTGATGCTCGTGAACCAGACCGTGGATGCGTTGGCGCCCACGCTGGTCGGCGTCGTGGTCGGCGCTGCTGCCAGCGTGGTCGGCTGGCAGGTGCTGGGCGGGATCCCGACTGCGTAGCTCTCCACCAAAGCGCTGTCGCGAGCAGCGCCCGCCGTCGAATAGCACTGCGCGGTGACCTTTGCCGTCGTGCCAGTCAAGGACACCGCGTCGACCTTGCAGTAGCTGTCGTCGTCAGAATAGGCGCTCAGTTGATAGGAGGACATCGAGCTGCCCACGGCGGTGTGTGAAACCTCGTAGCGACCGGCGCTGAGCCGGGCTCCCGTCGTTTCGCCCAGCCCGCATGAGTTGAAGTCATAGCGGGTGTCGAGCGATCCGGTCGACTTCACCTGAGCGAACGCGCCGGCGCCATACAACGCAAGGCCAGTCGTGCCTGCCTGATTGATCGCGAAGGCCGCATCGACCGGTACGCCACTGTCGCTGAAGCAGCGCACGGTCGTTATGCCGAGTTCGCGCAGCGAAGCGTGGCAATGCGCACTCGTCGAAATCGCCGTGACCTGAACGGACTGGCGATCGCCTGCGCTCATGAACACGAAATAGCCGCCGGTGGCCGGATGCGACGCGCTGATCGTGCCGCCGCTCGAGCTGTATTGGGTCGCGCTCGCCACGCTGGCATCTGCGGCAACGCGGGCGTACGCCGCTGCGCCGCTACTGCCTGGACCACGGCCGAATTCAGCGAAAAATCCGGAATCGGCAGGCCCCACTCCCGGAGCGCGACAAGCCACCTTCGCAACGACATCGTGTGCGGCGTTGAACGTCCAATTCGAAGCCAGAGTACAACGCACGTTGTCGGGGCCCACGGCGACGATCTGAACGACACCGCCCTGTCCGGCTACCGTAGGCGAAAAGGCCGCTAGCGAATGGAACGTCACCTGGTAACGCCCCAGGCTGGTACGTGACGCATCGATGGCCGTCCCAATCGTCGTGATGGACGACAGGGTTGCGCCGGTGCTGTCGAAACGCGCGAATCCTTGGACCCCCGAAGCGAGCGCCTGCGAGGCGCTCGCGAGCGCCTCTGGCTGCTCGCTCACCGAATCCACCGATGAGCAGCCGAGAAGCAAACACACGTATCCGCCCCACCGCGTCATCCGATTCGCCATGGTCAATAGGTAGCGCGCGGGACTGCGCCTGAGAATGGTCAATCTGCTAACGCGCGGGCCGTCGCGTGCACAGGCACGTTGCGCGTGCGAATTCACGGTTCGTGCTCGAATAGCTCGACGAAGCCACGCTTCCCGTCCACTCGGATGCGCTGTCCGGTCTTGATGTGAGCGAGTGCGCCAGCACGCTGACCACGGCTGGAATGCCGTACTCACGCGCGACCACCGCGCCGTGAGTCATCGTGCCGTTGACCTCGGGTGAAGACGGCGGCGGCTGACTTCGCCAGGCGTTGAGCAGGGCACTTGGTGGGGCAGGGATGCCGCCGCTGAACTCACGCAGCTCTCGCCCGCCCCGCGCAGTATGCTGAGCCTCGATGGCCCGCGATGAAGGCGCGATTTGGTTGAAGGTTGCCGGGCGAGAGCTGCGCATCACCCATCCCGAAAAGCTTTACTTTTCGCGGCAGGTCCAGGTGACCAAGCTGCAATTGGTCGAGTACTACGCGCGAGTCGCCGAAGGCGCCCTGGGCGGCATCGCGGGCCGCCCAATCGTCCTCAAGCGTTTCGTAGACGGCGCGGAAGCGCCGCCCTTTTATCAAAAGCGCGCGCCTGATTCGCGGCCGGATTGGCTGCGAACCGTAACGCTCACGTTCCCGTCGGGCAAAACTGCCGAAGAGGTCGTCGTCGACGATATTGCTGGTCTGATCTGGATCGTGAATTTGGGGTGCCTCGAGCTGCATCCGCACCCGATTCGCCACGATGATCTGGACCACCCCGACGAGCTGCGCGTCGATCTCGATCCGGGGCCTGGTGTTTCCTGGAAAGACGTGGTGCGCGTCGCGTTGGAAGTCAAAAGCTTGCTCGACGAGCAGGGCTTGGTCGGCTTCCCCAAGACCAGCGGCTCGCGCGGGATGCACATCAACGTGCGCATCGAACCTCGCTGGACGTTCAGCGAACTCCGCAATGCTGCATTGGCGCTCTCGCGAGCGGTCGAGCGTCGGGTACCCAAGCTCGCCACTTCGAAGTGGTGGAAAGACGAACGTCACGGCGTGTTCCTCGACTACAACCAAAACGCCAAAGATCGAACTACGTGTTCGGCCTACTCGGTGCGCCCGTTGCCCGACGCGCGCGTCTCTGCGCCGTTGACGTGGGCCGAAGTTCCCGACTGTGATCCGGCCGATTTCACCCTGTTCACGCTGCCCCAGCGCTTTGCCGAACTGGGCGATCCACACGCGAGCATCGACTCCCAAGTCGGGCAGCTCGAGGGCCTCTTGGAACTCGCTGCGCGTGACGTCGCAGCCGGCATCGGGGACGCGCCCTGGCCCGGGCAGTTCCGCGGCGCCAAAAGCCCGAGGGCTCCCCGCGTCTCGCGCAAAAAAGCGCCGCTGCTCGTGATTGCTCAATCCCCCGATCGCGAAGCCGCGCTGGCTGGTCTCGAGCGTTGGTTGCACTCGCACGCCCGAGCCGCGACGTTCCTCCAACTCGAGGACATCTTGGTCGACTCGATGCGCGGCCGCTCCACGAACTGGACGCGCGTCCGAGTGAACCTGCACAACGTCCCCGAGACCGAGCGACCCAAGCAAGGCAGGCCCGATCCTGACGACGACCCGACTCGCTAGCCACGCTTACTGCAGCACGCGCGTGGTGTAGGACACCTCGCGCGTGTCCACCTAACTGGCCACGCCGCTCGAACGACGGATCGATGTTTCCGCGCCGCGGAGGGAGTGGCTTCGCCAGCTCCATTCCGCGGTTGCGGGCGCTGCGTCACTGACTGGATACGGGCTCGGTTGCTCCGGCGGCTGTCTTCGAGGCCACGGCGTAGCCGTGAATCTCGGTGCACATCTCGTAATAGAAGGGGAAGAGGAAGAGGTTGGTGCTGCGCTCCTCGTAGTTGACGATGGTATCCGTTCCGGGCGCCTGGCTCAGAGCGTCTTTATAGGCGCTCTCCGCGGTGGCGATGCCGATGGGGATCAGCATCAGAACGGCGCGACCACAGCTCTTACCGGCGACGGGCTTGCCCTTGACCTCGGCAGTCGCAAGCTCCGGTACCGGGCGGGTCGAAACCACGAGCGGCCCGGGAATGGTCTGATAGGTACAACCCATTGCGCAGAGGCCGAGAATGAGGGCGGCAGACGCGAGGGCTCTCATCGCGAAGCCTCCCCTTGCAGGTTGGCGGCAGACGCAGTCGGAGCGCTTCCGGACGAGCGCCGCACGACCGTGCCCTTCAGCACCGCGCAGGTTTGATTGTATAGGATTGCGGGAATACTGGTGAACGTGAGCTCGGCGTTGATGATGGCATCACCCTTGTGTTTCTCGAGCACGTCAGTCACCAGCGCTTCGTGGTTCTCGTCTTCACCCCAGGCCCAAAAAAACAGCACGATGTGAGTGCAACGCTCTTCTTCCACATCCGCGACCTTTTCGAAGTTCGGCGGTATTTTCGCCGTACTCAGCACGGGAAAGCTGGCTCGCCCGCCGATCCCCGGCGCGCAGCCGGTAGCTCCCAAGAGCACCAGCAAGGCGCCCGCCCACCAAAATCTCGACCCCAATCCGACAAGCATGGTCGAGGCGATACGTCGACCCAAGCCTTTCTGTCAAGATGCTACGAACTTAGAATGCAAGTAAATGAAGGGGCCGGTACGCGCCTCTTCGACAGCGAGCGCGCTTCGGGAGCTACTTCGATGCGGCGCTTCGATCGCTCGACGGCCCGTCAGCCTCGGGCTCATGCTCCGACGGAAACAGAACGCCGGTGTCGTGTAGCGCCTCGAGAGATTGTTTGGTGTCGAGGTCGAGAATGCCGTTCGACTCCAGTCCGACGCGATCCTGGAAGTCGAGCACCGCGGCGAACGTGGCGTCGTCGACGACGCCGGTGGGGCTCACATTGACGTAGCCGAGATTGCGCAGGCGCTGCTGGGCGCCGAGCACGCTGTTCCAGGCTGCAAGAGCCAGCTTGACGTGAAGCGTACGTTCGAAGGGCGTATTCGGCTCGATGCGCAGCTCGGCGCGCCGTGCCTGGCGCTGGACTCCCGCTTCGACGAAACCGTGCGCATTCGAACGACAGACGATGGGCTCACCAACGTCGGGTTCGATCGAGACTTCGACGTCGGCGAGCGGCTCGGCATAGCGCACGAGTTGCACGCGCAAGAGCAGCGTAGTGCCGAGCCGCACGAAACGATGCTGGCGGCCGGTCTGGCACTCGTAGCTCTTCTTCTGTCGGGCGGGGATGAACAACTGGTCGCCAGGCATGAGCCCTTCGGGGCGGTGGCGCGCGGCGCGAAGCGCGGCGTTCTCTTCGTGCATCCAGATGGTTTCTGGCAAGAAACCGCGTTCGTAGGCGATGTCCGCGAGACGCTGACCGTCTTGCACCACGTAAAGCTCGGGGCCGCCCTCAGACATGATCCGCTCGCTCCAGTTTCAGGCTGTACGCTACTCGGTGAAGTTGGGATTCAAACGCTCGTCGTAAGTTCGCCGCTCGGCATTGCCGACATAGCCGTAGTCGACCTCCCACTGCGAAAAGAACTGCCACATGGAGGCCAGGCATTGGTCCAGCATCAACGCGTGCGTTGGCGTGGCCAGACTGTAAAGGAGTGGCAGTGAGTACGCGCTGAGGTCGATGCCGTCAGGCAGCGTGATGTGATGCTGTTGGGTGACTTCAGGTCTCCCGCGTGCAATGGCGCCAACGAAATAAAATAAGACGGTCTCTAGGGTCTCGGGCGTCTTCAAGCACGGATAGCGCCCGCTCGTCGGATCCGTCATGCGAATTGGGTACGACTCGCGCCCCTCCTTACGCGGGACGAGGTGCGCATATGTCGATTCTTCTTGCTCGAGCATGCCCCAGGGTTTGATGCCCAAATTCAGACTGCGCCGGAGAAAGCTGTTGTGGCATCGCTCATAGTTGGCGCTCTTGGCGAGTTCCGGAAATTCCATGTCACGAAAGACCGGGATCCCTGCGCCGGACGCTAGGTCGAGGGCGGAGGCATTGTTGCCGACCGCGCCCCGAAACGAAGCGTAGTATTGCATCTGCTGAAGCAGCGTCTGCCCCTTGAAGCAGTATGCATGGCATGTGTTCGGTACTCCAATGTTCTCCGTGCGACAGCCAGCCAGGAACGCCGCGTAGTCATCCATGACGGGTTGGCCCGCTAGCACCACGTCCATCCCGAATGCCGTGGCCACCCGGAACAGCGCAGCCACTTGTGCAGGTTGGGTGTTCCGCTCTATCTCCGCGTCGTGATGACGCACGAACAGCAACACGGCGTTCTGCGGGTTCAGCGTCGTTTCATCGTATTGGAAGTCGATGATTTGATTTCGGTGAGGAACGGAGCTCGAGACCTTCTCGTGCCTCTGCTTCTCGTTGTTCCACTCTTCCACTTGGAAACGCGTCTCGCCTGGGGATTTCTCGATAGTTTGTAGGATCTGCAACCGGACGCACGCTGCGCTCGCTTGCAGCTGGAACCACGAGCCCTGCGTGCACCGTCCACGCGCGGGATCGAAAACTCGCTGCAACATGACTGCGTCTCGATCGATCTTGACGGGAGTGACCCGACCCTGCCCGACTTTGGGTCGGTCCTTGGTCGGCCAGCGCTTCATGTTGCCTTCGTAGTAGTGAAGCAGAGTGCGGAAGTCGAACAGATGACCGAAAGTCTTGACCAGGTGCGGATAGATTTCTGCCAAGCCTTGGCGATTGAGGATCAAGCTCGGCTTTTGAAACACTAGCCACACGACCGTGCAGCCGTCGCACAGCGGAGAGGTGTAAAAGTGCGCGTTGATTCCGGGATACTGCCAGGCCTCCTGCTTCGGTATGTCCGTGGTCAGCAACCCTCCCGCGAGGCCGAACAGGCGCTGCGTGATCAGGATCAAGAACCGCTTGCCCAGCTTGCCGGCTTCGGCCAGCAGGTGGATGGCGTGAAAGTAGCGAAGAATGTCGCCAGGGCCGAGATAGTTCATGAACCCGACGCGCGACGTCGGTGTCACGTCGACCGTGTTCGTCGCGCTGACGATCGGTCCGGATTGCCGTGGCCCCGACTCCTGTCGCAGTCTCTTTCGTTGCGGGTAAGTGGGCGCGCTTTGCGAGGGCGGATAACTTGCGTGCTGCGGATAACTGGGCGCGCTCTGTTGTGGCGGATGGCTCGCCTGCTGCTGGTACGAATGAGAAGGGAAGCTCGGCGGAGGCCCGCCCGGCGGCTGGTACGTGAGTGGTCGATACGCCGGCTGTGAGAGGAACGAGGGAGAGCCGTGCGGCGACGGCAATAGCGGAGTCGGTTCTGGAATGGGATTCGACCAGGCAGGGTCGACGGTCGACGAGGAGAAGGCGTGATGCGGAGTCGCAAAAAACTCCTGCTCCTCATCCATGATTACTCTGGCGGCCCAGCTGTTGTCGCGTTGCGAAGACTCGAGGTGTCGGAGCAACGCACCGTACCCGCAGGATTCGGCGGAATAGGGCGGCCCGGAAATACCGCAGAGCGGACAGCGCATGCAGTGAAGGCACAAGTGAAAGCTGATACCCAGCCGCTCACAAGCGTAGCTTTGCAGACCTTCGCGGCCCCCACATTGGTTGCACGTGCGCGGCTGTTCCATGACTTAGGCAAGTAGTCGGTAATGCACGAGCCAGGCTTCCTGGTCCGCGCCTGGCGACGGATCGACGGGAGTCGTGGCGAGGAACCCGAGTGCCTCGAGGATGCGGCGCGACGCCAGGTTGCTCGGCCGCGCGCTGCTCGTCAGTCGACCGAGACCTAGCTCACCGAAAGCGCGTGCCACCGCGCCGTTTGCTACTGCTCTGCCGAAGCCCTTTTGCCGATACCGCTGCGAAACCGCGTAGCTTAGCTGACCCCAGCCGAGCGCGGGTCGATCGCGAGTGATGGCCGCCAAAGCGAGCACCTCCCCCACGCTCGAGAGAACGTACACGTGATCATGCGACCCTCCGCGCTCGAGGATCGCGCCGAACACCGGTGCAACGTCCACTTCTCCCACAATGCGGCGGACGTCCTGCCGTTGTTCCGAGTTCAAGCTCGTGAGCGGTCGCAGCTCTGCGATCACTGGTGCGTTCCCCAGCCGGAAATCATGGCGCGCACTCTACACGTCGGCCCTGTCTATTTCACGACTGTACGGAGCCAATAGTCGTCGGCGAGATTCGTCATCAGCGGCGAATCTCGCCAGGGCGCAATGGAGCAACGCGGGCCGTCGTCTTACGCCACCTGAGTCCGGCGAGCTGCAATCGTCCTCACGTCGAACAAGGCCGATGCGTCAGCTCGATCGAACGAGCGACAGCATTGTCGGGAACAAAGGAGCGCGCTCGATTTGCGGGATACTCCCTATCAATGATCACCGACAACAACGCGCGCACCGCGTTGCTACGATGCAACACCGAAAGCTGAGCGGAGGACCGCAGACCTTCCGCTCACGTGTTTCTACAGGCCGCTACCCGCATCCGCAGTTGCCAACTCCGGTTCGTCGGTCACAGTTGGGGCAAGTGGAGTCTGCGGAGCCTCGTACAGGGCGAACAGGCTCCGCGCCGCGGGAATCAGACCGAGGTAGCAAACGCCGGCTAGGGCCATCGTGACGTTGATGCCGAAGGTCATGCTGACCATGACGGCAAGCACCGACGCGAGCACACCGGCGACGCCGTTGATACCCCAAAACCACGGCGTGGGTTCGCCGTCCACGCGTTCCACCAGCTGCATCCCCGTTGGAAAGGCGAATCCCATCAGAAAGCCGACGGGCATCACCACGGCCAGCGTGATCACGATCCGCGTCGGCAGTGCCTCGGCGGTGGTCAGCTCGAACAGACGGGTCAACCCCCACTGGGTGGTGAGCAGATACATGCCCACCGAGCAGGCCCACAGGGCGATGCGCGTGCCGCTGTTCAGCGGAAACCGGCCGCTCGTCAGGCTGCCCAAACCGGAGGACAGGATCAGACTGAAGAGGCATACGCCCATGGCGTAGATCGGATGGCCCAAGAACACGCTGAAGTATTGCAAAAGCGAAATCTCGGCGAACATGAAGCCGAGTCCGATCAAGGAGAAGTAGAGCGTCCCGGCGCGAAATAGGCCTCGCGGTCCACAGCCTGCAGAACGCCGCAACGGGTAGACGATGGTGGCCAATACGCCGACTATCGAAATCAACAAGATGACCATCAGCGTCGCGGAGGCCGTGAGATTGCCACGGATTACGCCCGTGCCGACGCCGTGAAGTGTTCGACCGAAGGCTCCGCCAAGAATCAACGTTGGAATTTTCGAGAACGGAAGTTGGTTGAAGAAGAAAGGCCGGTTGTCCGTGGGGACGGTAAGGTCGAGAACTTGCGTCGAGGCCACTCGCTCGAGTTCTGCGGGACTCGTTGTCTGGACCATGTCCGCAAGCTCCGCGGTGCTCGGAGCTACGTCTGGATCGACCAGGACTTTGAAGCCGAGCTTCTGCGTTTCCGAGCGAAGCAAGGCGAGCTGTTCGGGCGTGAACGGGGATTTTGCCAAGACGAGCGTCGCGATGTTCTCCGCGTTGGCCACGAATACGTGCCTGCGTGGTTCCTTGGCTCCCTGGTCGAACATCGTGCCGAGGGCGAGCGCGATCATGCGCCCTGATTCGTTGACGTGATCGGGGTCGTACCATCGACTAACGGTGAGAAAGCCGTTGGGATTGAGACGATTCACGAAAGCCCGCCACCCCTCGAGCGTATAAAGGCCATTTTCAGAGAGCGAAAAGGCGCCCGCGCCTGTCGCCGCCCAGGTGTCGATCATACTCATTTGAATCAGATCGAATTGCTCATGCGTGGCAGAAAACCAGCTGCGCGCGTCATCGACGTGAAGCTTGAGGTTGGCGATTGACATCAGGTTGGAAAACTTGCGGTAAAAAGGATGCTCCGTGTGCAAGTCAATGAATATGCGGTTGAGCTCCACGCCAGTGATGTCCCTAACGCCGAACAAATGGGCGGCCATGAGATCCCGGCCTCCGCCCACGCCAATCACGGCGGCTTTGCGTATTTCGGGCAGGTGGTAAGCCAGGTTCACTAGGTCGTAGCGGAGAAAAGCGATCGAGGCGGGGGTGCCATCGTAGTGCTGCATATGTGTGCCGGCTGCGCCGTCGATGTTGAGCGCCACGTCAGGGAAGCGCACGGTCTGGTCAAGCAGCGGCGAGGGGCCCCACATCACCGGTACGGTGTCGTTCGGCGCATTCGCAATGATGCGTGAATACGAATTCCATCGTTCGAAGCGAGAAGGCGAGTACACCTCCACGGTATCCTTGACCAATATGGGTTTGAGCCCAAAGGGCAGTTTGGCGTTGAGGGGAACGAGCAGTGCGAGCACAATCAGGCTCGTGAGCGGCCTGCTCCACCACGGGCGGGCCGAGATCGCTGCACGCTCAGGGATGGTGGCACCGAGCGCGAAGAGCCACGCCGCCAAGGCCGATATGGCGCCACCAAACAGGATAGCGGACGGACCGTCCAGCACGTTCAACACTCCAACCACAGCTGCACAGCCAACCGCTGCTCCAAGCAGATCGACCCCATAGACCTGGTTCACAGGAAAGGGACTGCGCGTGAGCGCCAGACTGACCGTGACGCCCGCGAAGAGGTAGGGCACGGTCATTGCCGCCATCAAGAGTGTCCACGAAATCAGCGAGGTCAGCGAGGGCGTGTGCGTGGTGATGAGGCTAAACTGGACCATCACCGACGCGGGCATCGTCAACGCCGTGAACAACGCGCCGTTCGAGAGCAAGGTCGAAAGCCGGTCTTGAGTCAGCTTGGCCCGGTTCAAATAGACCCAAACCGCGCCCGCCGTCATCCCCAGCATTGCAACGCTGATGGCGAAGAAAGCTAGGTAGTACCAGGCGATCACCGAAAGAATACGGGTCTGGATGACCTGGAACAGGAGCACTGCCAAGGTGATGAAGAATACCCCGGACAAGAAGTACGACCGCTGAGGTGCGTCAGCGGTGCTCATTGACACGAGTGTTGCTCGCATGGCTCGAATCCCTCGTTCGTTGATGAACCCCGAAATCTGGATCGGACTATCTGCTCTTCATGCGAGGTCCGCAATTAGCTACTCGTGGATTCGTTGGCCCCGTTCGCAATTCGTTGTTGCCTCAGGCGTCGAGCGACTTCGTTGCCTATCTTTCGGTGAAGATGATTCGGATTCGCGCAATTTATTCGCGCAATTTATTCGCCTCCAAACTCGGGTCGCAATTCGCGCGAGTTTCGAACTCCGCGAGCAATTCGCGCAAACTCCGAATTCGTTCGAGGTGCGGGTGCAAGAAGCAACCGAACCGTCACGTTCGAGACTATGTCCGTCAGATCCAAGAAAATGCCTATTGCCTAATTTCAGCGACCGCTGGTTGCACGGCGACTACGGCCAATGTGCACGGCAACCACGAGATCTCTTGTTGCGTGACGATGTCCGAGGTCACGTTCACGTTTCGTCCTTGGGTATTCGAGCACTTTCCCGCGCTCGATTCGGCACACGGAAGTGTGCCGCAGTTGGATATCGCCGAGAAAAACGTTTCCGTCGCAAGCGTCTGCGACAACTGCCCGCCTGTCGTCGGACGACCTGAGCGCGCGATTCTCACCGCCGCCGGGCTGCCGGTAGCTCAATCAGCAACGGTGCTCGTCAACGGCGCTGGCAGCAAACCCCGACTCGTGACGGTTTCTGGAGCCCCGCTAACGTTCTCACTCGTCGACACTCACGAGCTCTCTCCCACCTTCCGCAACCAGTTCGCGATGCGCATCTTCACCGCGCCCCTCAAATAGAAGCGCGAGCGTCATGCAAGCTACGCGACGTTCACCGCCTGTCGCGCCCGCTAGCCCAACCACCTGGGTTCGTCTGCGCCCGAGCTAAGCGAGATAAGCGCGGGTACCGACCCGATTCGTCAGTTCATGTCCGGGTTGTGGCAGTTTGCACTCACCGGCTGCGAGTTGGCATGGCATCACCGCGCAGTTACCCGAATCCAACTGAGGCGTTTGCGCTCTTGGTCCGCTCCACGTGCATTCGGGAAGGCAAACACACCGGTGAGCGACACGATGACACGCGGCGTGACTCGCTGTTTTCAGTCGCTTACTCGAGGCGGGCAGAGTATCGATGATCGCAGCGCGACTTCGGTCGTACTGAATGCATTGGGGCGACCAGACGAAGGAAGAGGCGACATGAAACGAGTTGCTGTGGTGCTCTTGTTGGCATCGTTCGGGTGGCTGATGTTGGCTCCTGGCGAGGCCAACGCTCAGCCAATTTCAGCCGCCGGTAAGCATGCCCGACCCGCAAGGGCGCAATTTTTCCAGAGCAGCCTGAGCGGCAGCGGGCTCGAATCGGTGTCGAGAGTGAATGACTTTGGCGTCGTTGCTGGGGCCGTTCCCGCCATCGCGCCAGAATACGTTTCGCATCACGCGGCGCTTTGGGTCCGTGGGAAAGTGACCGATCTCGGCACACTCGGCGGCATTTATAGTTCGGCCGAGGCGCTGAACAATCGCGGCGAAGTGGTCGGCGTCGCCGACGACAGCAACTCAACCTCGCTCCCTTTTGTCTGGAGCAGAGGCACCATGCGAGCTTTACCAGGCATTGCCAAGGGCTATGCCTTCGATATCAACGATTGGGGGCGAGTGGTCGGTATCTCATTCGACGCCGATTGGTTCGCCCGTGCCTTCGTGCACAACGGCGAGACCCTGACGTATATCACCGCGGATCCCAGCGTGTACTCTGAGGCGCGGGCCATCAACAACCGGGGCCAAGTGGTTGGCTCGATGCGTACGAGCAATGGCACTCACGCGTACATTTGGGACAGGGGCACGCTCACCGAGCTTCCCGGCCTGGGTGGCAATAATGACGCCGCTTTCGACATCAATGATTGGGGGGATGTCGTGGGCAAAAGCTCGGACGGGGCAGTGGATCACGCGGTGCTCTGGGACTGCCACGGAGTGATCGACCTCGGGGTGAACGAGCTGTTCGGGGAGGGCACGCGCAGCATGGCGTTGTCGATCAACAATCGCCGCGAGATCGTGGGCGTGAGCGACGTGATCGCCCCGATTCAGGGTCACACGCACGGCTTCTATTATCACGCGGGCGGCGTTTCGAGCTTGAGCTCGATCACCGTCAACGATCAGAACCTCGTCGATCAGCCGAGGAATATCAATAACTTCGGCATCATCGCGGGAAACGCCTCCAGCCCTAACCCCGACCAGTGGCGGCCGTGGCTCTGGTTTCCCATCCCGTGAGTGGTCGCGGTGCGGATGGGGAAAACAGATACTTCGAGTGGGCACCGCTTCGCCGCTAGTCGTGCAGCGGATTGAGGGCCTCGAGGCTGCCACCGAGCCCCGTTTTCGTCACGTTGGCCGTTGCCCCGCCACAATGCGGATTGGGTGCTGCTCACAGCAGCTCAAGTTTGCACGTAGCTGCGGAAGCGTCCGTCGCGGAAGGCGGCAAGCAATCCGGCTGCCATGTTCCCGCTTTCGTTCGGGTTGCCCCGTAGCCGAAGGTAGTCAGAGTAACCCGGCATGGTCGTAGGGACTGTCTTCATAGACGCAAAGCCCATTTGCCATTGGTCGAAGTAGCGAGCGTCGACCCGGCGTCTGAGCAGAGCAACGACTCGATGGTGGCGCTTGTCTCTGCCGATTTTGGCGTACAAACTTTCGACGACGTTCTCGTCACCTTCCAGCGCTTGGAGGAACGAGCCATCGTGATAGAGCAACATGCCGGTGACACCGAGTCGGCCATTGTTGACGCGTGCCGCAGCGAGCAGCGCCGTGAGCTCGGCATCGCTGAACTGCGCTACCGCGGCGCTCGAGTAGAAGACTTGGTGCATTCCTCGAAGAACGTCCCGTCTCGCCCCCTCTTAAGAGGCCGGAAATAGCAGTCATCCACGGCTGCAGGCGGCCAAGTTTGCCTCACACGCGCGACGCGATGAGACATCCAAAAAGGTGCGTCGCTCAGCTCAACCGCCGCTCATGACCTCGAGGGCAGTGCGAGCTCTGCTGAGCGAGAGTCATAGATGAGCTGCCCGGATCCGCCCAAAGGGTGCTGCAGTGTGGCGGATTGCCCATGCGGTCGAAATTGCGCCCCACACAACCCTCCATTGTTACGGCTCGTTCGCAGGCAGCCGGGCGACACCCGCAGCTCGCAAGGCAGATAAAGAGGTCCATACCGGGCTGCTCG
>Ga0164308_10000445_pt1 | contig 22902 bp, 15 predicted proteins | sample Whisoiple_246_MG_FD_109983 | JGI IMG/M metagenome (GOLD analysis project Ga0164308, IMG submission 109983) | Soil microbial communities amended with fresh organic matter from upstate New York, USA - Whitman soil sample_246_MG | ecosystem: Environmental > Terrestrial > Soil > Unclassified >...
CTCGAGCCAGCCAAGGGCGAGGCCTTGGTCAAGGACCATGGCTACTGCGCGCGCATCGATCAAGCTGGCAAGAACGCCTGGGACGTTCAGCTTCGTCATCGTGAGATGACGATTCAAAAGGGACACACGTACTCCGTGCGTTACACGGCTTGGGCGTCCGCGCCGCTGCGGATGCGCGCGCAAATCGGCATGTCAGGACCGCCCTACACCAATTATTGGTCGGACGTCCCAGACCTGACCACGGAGCGCAAACAGTTTTCTGGCACCTTTACCGCGACAGCCGCGGATGATCCGACGGCCGAGTTCGCGTTCCACATGGGCAATCCCAGCGCGAAAGTGCCGGTAACGGTCTGCATAGACGAACTGCACCTCACCGATCCGGCGTTCACGCCGGCGGCCAAGGCGCCCGAAGTGCCGCTCCCGGCAATTCGCGTCAACCAGATTGGCTACTTTCCCAAGGGTCCCAAGCGCGCGACTTGGGCGCTCGCTGGAAGCGACGCCGAGGCGCGGGCAAAGCAAGCCGTGCCGTTCGAGGTCGTCAACGGAGCGGGAGCCGTGGTCCACCGCGGAACGACCGCGCCGTTTGGAAAGGATCCAACCAGCGGTCTGTTCCTGCAACGCCTCGACTTTTCCTCGTACACCGGTGTTGGGGAGGGTCTTCGCATCCGCATCAGCGCCAAAGAGGGACAAAAGAGCGTTGCCGAAAGTGACGCATTTGCGATCCGCCCGGCGGCGTTGAAACAGCTCTCTCGGGACGCACTCCGTTACTTCTATTACACCAGGAGCGGCATCGCGCTCCAGCAACCCTACGTCGAGAACGAACGCTGGGTGAGGCCGGCGGGGCATCCGACCGATAAACAGGTGCCGTGCGCTGCCGACGCCAAGTGCAGCTACTCACTCGATGTGAGCGGTGGTTGGTACGACGCCGGAGACTACGGCAAGTACGTCGTCAACGGCGGCCTGAGCACCTGGTTGCTGCTGAATCTGTGGGAGGCTTCTCAGCAGTTGAGCTTGCCTATCGCCGGTGCCAAAGACGGCGATCTGCATCTGCCAGAGAGCGGTAACAAAATCCCGGATTTGCTCGACGAGGCGCGCTGGGAGCTCGAGTGGATGCTGAAGATGCAGGTACCGGAAGGAAACCCGCAAGCCGGCTTGGTGCATCACAAAATGCACGATACGGATTGGAGCGCGCTCGGCACGCTGCCAGTGCTCGGCTCGACTCCTCGACAGCTGCGCCCCGTCAGTACGGCTGCGACGCTGAACCTCGCGGCCACGGCGGCGCAAGCCGCTCGCCTGTTTGCCGCACTCGACCCCAAATTCTCGGAACGCTGCCTGGCGGCCGCGAAGCGGGCCTGGGCGGCTGCCGAGGCGCATCCGGACCTTTTAATCACCAACGCGGACAATCACGGCGGTGGCCCGTACGACGACGCCAATCTCAGCGACGAGCGCTTTTGGGCAGCGTCGGAGCTCTTCGCCACGACCGGAGACAATGCCTTCTTCGCCATCCTGAGCAAGAGCCCGCATTATTTGCAGCTCAACGCCCATGAAAGCGCCACGCCCGAAGCGCTGGATTGGCGCACCACCGACGCCTTGGGCACGCTGACACTGGCACTCGCCTCGCGCAATACGGCCAAGTCACGCGAGGCCAATCGCAAGACCATCATTGCCGTTGCCGAGAAATACCTAGCCATGTCCAAGGCCGATGGCTTCGGACAGCCGTACGTGGGAAGCCACTACGTGTGGGGTTCTAACTCTTTCATCATGAACAATGGTCTGATCTTGGCGTATGCCCACGCCTTCACCAAAGATCGGCGTTTCCTCGAAGGCGCAGTCGCCGCACTGGATTACGTGCTCGGACGCAACGCGCTCGGGAAATCATACGTCACCGGATACGGCACGAGGCCGCTCACCAATCCTCATCACCGACTTTGGGCGCATTCCATCGATCCCAAGTTCCCCGTGCCCCCTCCAGGCGTGCTCTCGGGCGGCCCCAACTCGGATCTCCAGGATCCGTATTCCAAGGGGCTGCATCCGCACTGTATCGGCCAGACCTGCTACGTCGACCACATCGAGGCGTACAGCGCCAATGAGGTGGCCATCAATTGGAACGCTGCGCTGAGCTGGCTTACCGCGTATCTCAACGCCGCGCAGTAAGCGCCGCTCGGGTCGCGCCCCACGCTGAAAATGCCGAAACTCAGATCCGCTGGCTGATGTCAGCGGATCTGAGTCGTTGGCAGCTCCGCTACTTGACCTGTTCGATTCGACAGGCCGTGCTGCAACCGTCCATGCTGATGCCGTTGCCGTCGTCGCAGGTCTCGCCTTCGTCGGCTTGCACGACTTTGTCGCCGCACCTCGGGCCGAGTTGGCAGTCTTTGGTGCAGGTACCGTAAGCGCCGGTGTTCATGCCGTCGTCGCAGGTTTCGTGACCCGCTTGCACGACGCCATCCCCGCACGAGGGGCCCGGTTGGCAATTCGGCGCGCACGCGCCGTACGCGCCGGTGTTCATGCCGTCGTCGCACGCTTCGTCCGGCATTTGCACGGTGCCATCCCCGCAATGCGGACCGGGCACGCACTGCGTCGTACAACCGTTGTAAACCGTATCGTTGTTCGAAGTGCCGTTGTCACAAGCCTCGCCAGTCGACACCACCTTGTCGCCGCAGTTCGCGACGCAGGTGCTGGGAGCCAGATTGAAGCCCGACAACGTCAGTTGGAAGGACGAGCTCTTGGTCTTGCGCTCGGCCTGGAACACGTCGATCTTGTAAACCTTGCCGGTGGTCAGCCCGTACGCAGTGCCGGAGGCGGCATTGAGCGCCACGGTGCCGGCGAGCGGCGGATGCCACCCACCCAAGTCGAGCGCGAGCGTTCCGTTGACGTAGACCCACACGTCATCGTCACCGACGAAGTCGAGCGTCGCGGGCACTGCCGCATCGAACTTGAACCAATAGCGAACGTGCGTCGTGAAGTGGAAGTTGTGCAACGCTCCACCTGCTTCGGCCGTCCAATTGCCCTGATAAACCGGCTGCGGGATTTCCGCGGGATAGCGCGTCTCCGCGATCAGGCTGGGCGGCGCGGGTGGCTTGTCGATCGGGAAGAACACCGGGTTACCGTCCATCAGCGTCTGCGTCGCGGTGCAGATTTGGTTGTTGCCCCAAGGCGTGCAAGGGGCCAAACACACCTCGCCCGCAGCGAGCGTGCACATGGCGCACGTTTCACCGGGAGCCCCGTTGGCGCAGCTCTTGATGGCGCTGTAAGCCGCCCACTGTTCACCCATCGCTCCCCAGCGATTGACATACGGCCCTGCCCCGGTGCCGCTCTTGTCCCAAAGCACGATCGACCCCGCGAAGGTCGCATTGTTCGGGGCGGCATCGTGATACCACTGGTTGAACGACGCGGCGCTGTGAATGAAGCCGTTGGCCGCGGTGGCCGTTGCGGAGATGACGGGCAAACCGTCCGCGGCTAGGGTCGTCGCCAATAGCCCTTTGATGGCTGGTTGATTGTCGTTCGGCGGCTCCATGTCTGGGTTGGCGTTGGCGCCGCTGCCCGCGCCGAGATCGTGGTAGACCGCGGGCACGGTCAACGTGCACGTTCCATTCGCCGCTTTCGTGCACGGATTGCTGGCACAGGTGAAACCCGCCTCGATTTGGCACGTGCTCGAACAGCCGTCGCCGTCCCGCAAGTTTCCGTCGTCGCATTGTTCGGCCGCGCCGAGAACGATCCCATCACCACAGTTGGCGGCACAGCCGGACCCGTTGGCGCAGACCGGCTCGAGCTGACACTTCGCCGAGCAGCCGTCGAAGGGCAGCGCGTTGCCATCATCACAGCTTTCCGCTCCCTCCTTCACCTTATCGCCGCAGACCGTCGCCGCGCACGAACTCGGTGAGCCCGAGCACTTGAAGCCTTGCTCGATCTGACAGCGGACACTGCAGCCATCGCCGGCTTTGTTGTTGCCATCATCACAGCCTTCGTTCGAATCGGTCGCGCCGTCCCCACAAGCGTGGACGCGCTCACAAGCCATGCCAGCGGCGCGGCAAGCGTAGCCTTTGTCGATCGAGCGGCAATCAGCGGAGCAGCCGTCTTTGGCGGTCTTGTTGCCGTCATCACACGCCTCGCCGGCGCCGATCATGCCGTCGCCACACACAATGGTGGAGATGCAAGGCATGCCTTCGGTCGGGCAGCTGGAGTACGGCTCGACCTTGCAAATGCCCGAGCAGCCGTCGCCCGGTGTACTGTTGCCGTCGTCGCAGGTCTCCTTCGCCTGATTGATCTTGCCGTCACCGCAGCCAGGTTCTGCCGTCGTCGTTTGGCAGGTGGCTGGAGGCGATGCGGACTTGCATGGGTCGACCGGATCGACGCTCAGGCCCAGCCCGCCGGTGCCCCCGATCGCGCTGCCGCCAGCGGTCTGACCCTGGCCGCCGGCGGGCGCTCCGGCCGAAGGTGGGCGCACCCCATTGACTGGCTCCTTGCTGCTACTGCACGCAGAGAGCGACACCATACCCAGTACGAGACACAGCAGTTCGAGACGAGATTCACTACGCATATTCACCTGCACTTACACGGCGCCGCCACCCGCGCAGGCAGCCCAGGTTGGGATCCCCACGTTACTTTCAGCGTACCAGATCTTGCGCGAGTTCACCCGTCCGCTTTCCACCAGTTCGCGAAGGCGTGTTCGTCCGGGAGCGCAAGTTTCCTCCTGGACAACGAATCGAGCGTCTTGAACGACCGAGCTCGACCGGGCTGTTCCTGCTGCAGTCCGCCTCGGCGCTGGTCCGAGCGTTCCCACGTGTGCTCGAGAGCCATCCGGCGCAATCGACCCAGGATGGCAGACACTGAAAGTTACCGTGGATCCTCGAGTTAGCGGGGGAACCTCACGCGGAGCGCCAAGTTCGACGGTGGCTTTTTCGCGACAAGCTCGCACTGTCTTGGCTAAGCTCCGCGCATGGCGAACGGGTGGATCCAAGGCGCGCTGCTCTCCTTTTTGAGTGTGTCCGCACTAGCCTGTCAATCACCGGCCGCCCCGAGCACCGCAGCGAAGCCGACCATGCCTTCATCACCCCCGCCGTCCTCGTCATCCAAAACCTTCGAAGAAGACGTCGCGTTCTTGTCGCGACACGCTCCGGTCAAAGTGCTGGCCTCCGAAAGTGGAGGGCGAATCGCAGTGTCGAGCCAATACCAAGGGCGCGTGATGACCAGCGCAGTGGGCGCAGGCGCAACGAGTCTCGGTTTCATCAATCGCCAATTCATCGAAGCCGGGAAAACGGGTACCGCGTTCGACAACTACGGCGGTGAAGATCGCTTCTGGCTCGGTCCCGAGGGCGGTCAATACGGTTTGTATTTCCCCGCCTCGGAACCGTTCCGTTTCGAGTATTGGCAGACTCCCCACGAGCTCCAAGAAGGTGCCTGGCAAGTGAGCGCCGAAAGCCCAACGAGCATCACGTATGCGCACGAGTTCGCGGTCGAAAACTACGAACGACGCGTGTTCAAGGTCGGGATCCAGCGCAAGCTCAGCCTGCTCTCGGCGGAACAAGCCAAAAACCAGTTGGGCGTTGCCCTACCTGCATCGCTGAACTGGGTGGCTTTCTCGAGCGAAAACAAGCTCACCAACCAGGGTAGCGACGCGTGGCAAGAATCGAGCGGGCTGCTCAGCGTGTGGATCTTGGGCATGTTCGCGCCGATTCCGGGCACACAGGTGATCATCCCGTTCGAGACCGGTGCATCGGGCGAGATCGTCAATGATCGCTACTTCGGCAAAGTGCCTGCGGATCGCTTACTCGTGAACGAGCAAAAGGGCTTCCTCGCGTTCCGCGCGGACGGTCAGTATCGGAGCAAGATCGGACTCGGGCCGGCCCGTGCCAAACGCGTGCTCGGCAGCTACAGCGAACCCGCGCACTTGCTCACGCTCGTGGTCTACAGCAAGCCGAATGGCGCGACACACTACGTCAATAGCATGTGGGAACATCAAACCACGCCGTACGCGGGCGACGTGATCAATAGCTACAATGATGGGCCACCCGCGCCAGGCAAGCCGCCTCTGGGCGGTTTTTACGAGATTGAATCGAGTTCCCCGGCCGCAGCGCTTGCGCCTGGTGAATCGCTGATTCACGAGCACCAGACTTACCATTTCAGTGGGCCGCGCGAGGTTCTGGAATCGCTCGCGGAGCAGGTCCTCGGCGTTCGCCTGCAGGACCTGCCCCGTTGAGCGGAGCCGCGCAACAGGGCTCTCGCGCGCATTCCGCGAGAGCCGGTGAATCGATGAGCAGCTCGCGCGGCAGGTCGGGGGGCAGGAGCGTTCGACCTGCCCGCGCTCGGCGTGCACCGCCTACTGAGCGGCGCCTCCGAGCCCGGCCACGTTTTCCCAATCTCCCCCGGCTCCGCCGGTTGAGACGGCTCCGCCGGCGCCAGCGCTCTCTTGGACGTCGATGGTGATGTTCAGCTTGCCGTTGAGCCAAATTTCTCGGCCACCAATGCCGAAGGTAAATTCCGCCCATCTCGTGGACTGACGGGAAACGTACACCCACTGGCTAGCGCCTGAAAGCAATGTTGCCTCCACCGTTTGCGCTCCGGAAGAGCTCACCTTTTCCATGTGCCAGCCCGGCACCAAGCGAACATTGTAGTACCCCTCCTCGAGTGACAGGCTGATGTTTTGCGCGTTGGGGTCGGTCTCGCTGCTCACGATGATCGTTCCCGGAGTATTCGAAGTGCCTCCCGCGCCCGCTGCATAGCCGTAGTCGTAGTACTCGTATTGGTTTTGGACGATGAAGGACGCGTTGCGCAATCGGTAGGTCACCCCCGACGCGCCTTGGGTCGTGAGTGGCAGGGTGATCTCGCCGAGCGAATTGCTTGGGCCATCATTGCCCCCCGAGCCTGAGCAGCCCACCAATCCCACGGTGCTGAAGCTCGCAGCCAAGAACAGCCCTGTCAAAACCCGTCGTGATATCTGGTTCATTTTTGTTCCCCGGAATGCGCCGCAGCGCCGAGCTGCGTGCGCCGTCCGGCGGCTGAGCAAGACTCACGCCACAGAAAGTGGCGAGCAGCGCGCGCATTCGAGCGCGTCAACGGTGCTGGCGGATGTCGCCTCCCCGTCCTTGGCTCAACCTGGCACTCAGCAGGGCAAGCGAGTCAGGTCGATGGCCCGCAGGGCACAGGCGAACGGTCCTTAGGCCGGCGGCTCGCAGCCTGGAAGCGCACTCTGACGACACCGCGCGCTCAAGGCACTGAGCGCATTGGTGCCTCGCCCCGCTCGAAGCGGCCGTTCTGGTCCACATACGCGTGGTGCGTCGCATACAGCCGCGCGCGCGCCTCATAGGTCTTCGCGGCCGACTCGTGTCCTTCACGCCGTGCAAGCTCGGCCGCGTGCTCTGCGCGTTTGCTTGCAAGGTCGAACTCACCGGCGCTTGCCTCTGCGGCCGCCAGCGTGTCTTGGCAGCGGGCGACCGCTCGTGTCGTTTCGGCGCACGCGCTCGTGGCCAGTGCGATCGCGGCCCGGCCGTCGCGCACGCGCGGATCGCTCGTTGTGGCTAAAAGCCAGGCTTTTTGGCGTTTCGCGCGGGTGTACTTGGGGCGCAGTCTGAGTGCGTCGTCATAGGCCGCCACGGCTGCGGCGGGGTGCTGCCTCAATTCGAGGGCCATGGCCAGATTGAGCCGGCTCGGGGGATCCTCGGGGCGGAGCCGCACGGCCCGCTCGAGCTCAGCGAGGGCTTCATCGAGCTGGCCGGCCTCTGCCAAGGCAATGCCCAAGTTCGTGACGATCTGCCCGTCGTTTGGCCGGACGCGCCTGGCCCGCCGATACATTGCAATCGCGCCCTGTCGATCACCCGCGTCCTGATATCGAATGCCCAGATTGTACGCGGCAACCCAAGCATCCGGGTTTCGCTCGAGTGTGGTCGTAAACAACGTTTCGTAGCTGTGGAACAAGGTGCTTTCCGAAAAAGAGTAAGTGGCACACAGCAGCGTGAGCGTGACAGCGACAACCCAACGCAAGGTCCCGGGCAGCTGAGCGAACACTCGCACGCCGAGTGCGGCTGCCGCTGCCAGCACGGGCATCCCTGCCAAATATTGAAAGTGGTTTTGCACGAAAGCAAAGCGCATGAAATATACATTGAAGAATCCGAGCGCCGGGAAGATGAGCAAGGCGTAAACCAGGAACGCCACGAGCGGCCCATTGCCGAAGCGCCTTCGCAACCCGATGAGCGCAATGAAAGCGGCGACCACGAACAGCAGAAAGCACCAGCCGAGCGCCGCGTGAGTCTCGATGCGCCACGTCGGATAGAAGAAGCTGAGTCCGTGAGGAAAGAGCAGTTTCTGCGGATAGAAGCAGAAGGCTCGGCTGGCGATCAGCAAACGCTCTGCAAAGCTCCAATTGAAGTTCGCTCCTTCCGCATGCACGTGCGCGCGCTCGAGGAAAGCCGTCACGAGTCCGGCGACCACGCCCACCGCCAAAAAAGGCGAGAGCATTGCGCCCGTCCGTAGCGAGGATCGTGAACGCAAGCCCACGAGCACGACCAACAGCACGGCGGGCACGGGCGCGACCGCGGTCTTCGCGGCCAGCGCGAGCACGAACAACGCGAACGCCAGCCACCAGTGCAGCTTCTTTTGTCTCGCGTGCGCGGCGGAATCACCGGTCGGCGTGCTGAATGACAGTTCGTCGTAGCGCAGGTAGCTGAGGCAGGCCGCCAACGCGAGCGCGCCGGACAAAACGTTCTTGCGCTCCGTGACCCAGGCAACACTCTCCACGTTGAGCGGGTGGACCGCGAACAAGGTTGCGCCCAATTCGGCTCCTGCGACCAAGAGCCGCCGCAACACCAGCAACAGCAACAGCGCGGTCGTCACGTGCAGCGCCACGTTCACGAGGTGAAACGGTAGGGGGGAGAGCCCCGTGGTCTTGGCCTGAATCCAGAAACTGCTGTGTGTGAGCGGGTAGTATTGTTGCGTGGAGGTGGGGTCGCGCCAAATTCGTGCGAGCCCCGCAAGATCGTGCAAGTTGGGGCTCTGAAGAATGTTTTCGTCGTCGTCCCACACGAAGCCCGCGCCAAACACGGGCAGGTAGGTAGCGGTGATGAGCGCCGCCAAAACGAACGAGTAGTTCGTCCAGACCCAAGCGCGGACGCGGTCCAACATGGCCCAATCAGACGCGAGAGTACCGCGTCCTGCAAGGCTGTGTTTCGACGCTGGCGTCGGGCGCGTCGGGAAGTAGTAGGCTGAGCGTGAGCAGCAGTGATGACCCGAGCCGGCACGGAGACACAGCGCGCCCGCCTCCCGCGCGCTGTCGAGTACACGGCGCTGTGCCTCACAGCTGGTCTGGCGACGCTGCTGTTCTGGGGGTTCGGCCAGCGCAGCACGTATGCCGAGCTGCTGCCCTTGGCCGTGCCGAACGCGACACGCGACGAGACCGTTTTGGTCCACTGGACCGCGTGCGCCGAAACGGTGCTCTTCCTGCTACCCGGCTTGTTGCTGGCAAGCGCGCTGATCGTACTCCGCAAAGGCCCGCTCGCTCGGGCGCTATTCTTGGTTTGCTCCAGCGCGAGCCTGCTCTATCTCTCGCTCGATCTAGTCGCCTATCGCGTTGCCGGGCGTCATCTGCAGGAGCTCGCTCGGTTCGCTTGGCTGCCGGGTGCGGCGCGAGCCACGGGCGTGCACCCAGGGGATTGGTTGGCGATGATTCTGCCGCGGTGCGCATTGATCACGGCGAGTCTCGTCGCGCTGCTTTGGTGCGCCCGCATAGGGCTCGGTTGGCTTACGACACGTTCGAGCCGCGGATTCCAGCAGCTTTTGGCCTGTCTTGGCTCACTGTTGCTGTTGCTCGCCATGCTCACGCCCTACTGGGCCCGCACCATGATCCAGCACCGAGCTTTGAGCGCCGGCATGCGAGCTCAACTCACCTGGGTGCCGCCGGCAGCGCTCACCGCGCAACTCGAAGACAATGCCGGGGATCGAACCTGGGCAGCGCTCGAGCAAGACTTTCGCTCGGCGTACACCCGCGCGTTTCCACTCGTCTTCTCGCGCCGGCCCTTCACGGTCTCGGGCAGCGCCAGCAATCCGCGCGCAAACGCGCTGGTGATCGTGATGGAGAGCTTGCGACCAGACGCGTTCACTGCAGAACGCATGCCGCGACTCTACGCATGGTCACGGCTTGGACTCGTTGCCAGGCAGCACTATAGCGGCTCGAACTATTCGGAGGCGAGCATCTTCGCCCTGCTCTACGGGCGATCGCCGTTGCTCTATCACTTTGCCTTGGACACTCACGAACCTGCGACGTGGTGCCGAGTCGCACACGCGTTCGGCGGACTTTGTGCCTGGTATTCGGGACAACCTCTGATTTGGGTGCGGCAGGAAGAGTTCGTCAACGAAAAGTCGATCGACCGCTTCGAGCACGACGAGCGCGGCGACTGGAACCAATGGGACAGGGCGGCCCTGGAAAGAGCCGTCGCCGCTACCCGGAGCAACGACCAGCCGGTGATCTCCGTCGTGTACCTGATGTCGACCCACTTCGAGTACCGCTACCCGCAGAAGTACGAGCAGCACCGGCCAGTGCTGGCTTCCGCCGATTGGCCGAAGACGAGTGAACTCGATCTGACTTCAGGCGATCGCACCCCGCTGACCAATCGCTACTTGAATGCGCTTTCGTTCAGCGATGACCTGATCGCGGACGCGATCGATCGAGTCGATGCTACGCGCAGCCTGATCGTCCTGACCGGCGACCACGGTGAGGCGCTCGGTGAAGGCGGGCGCTTCGGGCACGGCTTCGCTTTTCCCGACCAAGTCGCGCGCGTGCCGTTCGTGATGGTCGGCCCCGGCATTCCTGCTCGCACGCTCGAGGCCCCTTCTCTACACGCGGACGTGCTGCGCACCGTGGCTCACTGGCTCGGGGGTCGCAGTTCGGGGGTCGATTACAGTCGAGATTTGTTGGCGCCTGCGAGCACACGCCAGAGTTTGCTGCTTTCGCACGGAAGCTTCAGCCAAGACTCCGCCGATGCCTTGTTCATCCACGGTGCGCGGCGAATTCGACTGAAGCTGGGCCTGAAAGACGCCACCCTGAAGATGCTCGGCCCCGAAAACGAGCTCGCGCAGCCGGTGGAATTGACGCCGATCAGCGCTGCGGAAGCAGCCCAACTGCGCGCAGCCTTCGACGCCGAGCTCGAAATGCTGTGGAGGAACCAAAGTGATGCTCCGAGGTGAGCATCCTGCGTGAGCCGCTTGGATGCAGGCTCGAAGCAAGTTTCATTGGGCTAGCGGGCGCGGGGTGCGGGGCGCGTCGCGTAGCCCACACCCCGTCTTCGGATCGCTCAGCGCAACGCTCACGCCTGGGCGCGTTCCAAGCGAGCTTCGGCGGCCAACACCGCTTCTGCGTACGATGGATCGACCGGCGCGACCAACGAGACCACGTCCTCGGCGGATGCGCCGGCTTCGATTGCGGCGCGCGCGGCCCCCGACCCGGTGAGCAAGTCGAATGCTGGAACTTCCGTCTCGAACTCGTAAGGCGTGTGACGAAACGCGAATGCTTCCGGCGCTTGTGCGCGCGCCAGCGCGATCAGACGCAAGTAGGTCGCGACCGGTCGGAACAGCTGCGGGTTGGTCACGTGCAACATCACCCCACGACAAGTTTGGCCGGCGTGCTTCTCGAAGCTCGGCCGAAACGCTACCGGGCGCACCTGGACGCCGGGTGCGCCCGAAGCGATCAATGCTTCCGCCAGGGCTTCTCCATCCAGAAACGGCGCGCCAACCAGCTGAAATGGCGCGGTCGTGCCCCTGCCTTCCGACAGGTTCGTGCCCTCGACCAAGCAACCACCCGGGTACACCAGAGCGGTCTCCGCCGTCGGCATGTTGGGCGAGGGCATCACGAACGGACGTCCCCAAGCTTCGGCGCCCCGGTAGCGTTCCCAGCCGAGCACGGGCACGACGGACAGTGCGCCTTCAGCGCCGAGCGCTTTGCCGTCGCGCTCCATGAACTGCGCGATCAATTCACCGATGCTGAGCGCGTGCCGAATCGGCAACGCTTCCAACCCGACGAACGACAAGAACCCCTCTTGCTGAGGAGCGCCTTCGATGGTCGCGGGATCGCCAGAAATCGGGTTCGGACGGTCGAGCACGACCGTGTGAATGGAAGCAGCGCTCGCCGCGCGCGCGGCCAACAGCGCAGTCCATGCGTACGTGTAGTAGCGGCTGCCCACATCGGCCAGATCGATCAAAAGTAGATCGATGTCGGCCAGCTGCTCGGCTGCGGGCGTGAGCGCTTCCTTACTCTTGCCGTACAGACTGAAGATCGGCGTCTTACCCTGCGCCGCCTCGGAGCCCACCGCTTCTTCCGCTTGCGCCGTCGCGTCCAGCCCGTGCTCAGGCGCGAAGATCAAGCGCGGCGACGCGCCCAGCTCATCGAGCACGCTCAGTAAGTGCCGCCCGCGGCGGTCGACGGCGGCGGCGTGGGTGAGCACGCCCAAACGGCTGCCGCGCAGGCGACGACGCAAGCCAGAGAGCTGGCCAGTGAACAGTTGATCGACTCCGCAAAGCATGGTGTTTGGTCCTTGTCTGGGTAGGCGGTGGGCCGGCCTGCAGCCTCGAGCGTCCGCGCTCGTTTCCGAGAACCTGGGAGATTCCCTATCAGATTCGCGCAGATAACGAAACGGAAGCCAGGCGGCAGCGACTATGCAGTAGTTGCTGGATCGGGCCGGGTAGGATAGCATTTTTTGCACAGTGCGCCGTGTCCTAGTTGTCGACGACGAAGAGAATCTGCGGCTCGTGCTCCGCACTCTACTTCGGCGCCACGGTTACGAGGTGGAGACCGCCGAAACGGGCGAAGACGCCTTGGCCATGGTCGATTCGTTCGGTCCGGACGTGGTGCTCACCGATGTCCGCATGCCCAAAATGGGCGGCTTGGATCTACTCACGACGCTGAAGGCCAAGGGCAACGAGGCCACCGTGATCGTGATGAGCGCGTACGGGAACATGGACCAAGCGCTCGAAGCCATGAAGGCGGGCGCGTACGACTACGTGCAGAAGCCGTTCAAGCCCGATGAAGTGGTGCTCGCGTTGCGCAAGGCCGAAGAACGAGAGCTGCTGAGGCGGGAGAACCGCGCGCTACGCGACGAGATCCGCAAGGAACACCGCTTCGACGACATATTGGCCAAGAGCCAGAAGATGCTCGACATCTTCCGCACGATCTCCAAAATCGCCGAATACAAGACGACGGTACTCGTGGCAGGCGAGAGCGGGGTCGGCAAAGAGCTGGTGGCACGTGCGATCCATCACCGCAGCTCGCGCCGCGGCGGTCCGTTCGTAGCCGTCAACTGCGGAGCCATCCCGGAAAATTTGCTGGAGAGCGAGTTGTTCGGCCACAAGAAGGGCGCGTTCACCGACGCCGTGCAGGATCGGCGCGGGTTGTTCGAGGAGGCCGATGGCGGCTCCTTGTTCTTGGACGAGATTGGCGAGCTACCGCTGGCGCTACAGGTAAAGTTGCTGCGCGTCCTCGAAGAAGAGAAAATCCGCCGCGTGGGCGACGTGCGCGACCTCAAGATCGACGTGCGCATCATCACGGCCACGCACCGCGATTTATTGGCGGAGACCAAGGCCGGACGCTTTCGCGAGGACCTTTTCTATCGCCTGAACGTGCTGCCGATCCTGGTGCCTCCGCTACGCGATCGGCGCGAGGACATTCCGCTTTTGATCGATCATTTCGTGGCCCGCAACAACGTGCGCCTGGGGACCTCGATCCGCGGTCTCGACACCGAGACTCGCCGTTTGCTCTTCGAGTATCCTTGGCCGGGAAACGTGCGCGAGCTCGAAAACACCATCGAGCGAGCCATGGTCCTGGCGGAGGGCGACCAAATCGTCGCTCAAGACTTACCCGAGCGGCTGCGTGAGGCTCGCGATCCGGTGCAGACGCAGCTCGCCAGCGGAGAGCTCAGCGTGAAAAAGACCATGCGCATCGTCGAGGAAATCCTGATCCGACGCGCGCTACAACGAACCAAGGGCAACCGGACGCGCGCTGCAGAAGTCTTGGAAATTAGCCACCGCGCGCTGCTGTACAAGATCAAAGACTATCAGATCACCGATCTCTGACCGCTGCTTCGACCTCGGCGGTCGTCTTCGGAATGGCGCTGGTAAGCACTTCGCAGCCGTCACTGGTCACCAGCACGTCGTCCTCGATGCGAATGCCGCGCACGTCGGCGAACTCGGCCAAGCGATTGCGGTCGAGCGCAGACTCGAGGTCACCCAGCTCGGCTGCGCTCGAGAGCAGCGCCGGAATTTGATAAAAGCCGGGTTCGATGGTCACGCACATTCCCGGCTGCAAATCACGATCCAGCCGCAAATAGCGGTCACCGGGGTTCTCGCTGCGCACGCGGCCGGGAGCGTAACCAGCGCGATCGCCCAGATCCTCCATATCGTGCACGTCCAGGCCCAGTAGGTGACCGATGCCGTGGGGGAAGAACAGCGCCCCCGCACCGCGCGCATACAAGTCCTCGAGGTCGCCACGCAAGATGCCGAGTTCGATCAGGCCGCGCACGAGCGAAAGGCCCGCCGCGCGGTGCACGTCCAGATAGCGTACCCCCGGCCTCACGGCAGCGATCGCCGCCAGCTGCGAGGCGAGCACCGCATCGTAAATTGCGCGCTGCGTGCTCGAGAATTCACCGCGCGCAGGCCAAACCCGTGTCACGTCCGAAGCCCAGCCTTCGGGTGTCTCTGCCCCGACGTCGGCGAGCAACAAATCGTCGTCGGCGAGCAGGCCGTCGTGACGCTCGTTGTGCAAGACCTCGCCATGTACCGTGACGATCGAGTTGTACGAGCAGACGCAGCCGGAAGCGACGATCGCAGCCTCCATCTTCGCGCGCACGGCGAACTCACGCAGACCTGGCATCGTTGCGCGCATGCCCGCGCGGTGTGCGCGCTCGGCCACCCGCGCGGCAAAGCGCAGCTGAGCGATGGCTGCCGCGTCGTTTTCCAGACGGATTTCGATCACGGCATCGCCCAAGTCGCGGTCGAAGCCGACGAGCTCGAAACCCGAGCCGTGGATCAGATCGCGACCGACCAACTCGCTCTGCCAGGTAGCGCTCTCTGCATCTTGCGCAGGTAGGGTTGCGGTCAGCTCCGGCACCTCGAGTTCGTCGATCGGGCGCACGTCGATCCCGAGCTCACGAGACAACTCCTCGAGGCCCGGCTGCCGCCCCGCCCACAGCTCGGCCTCGGGGTCGGGGGGCGGCGCGAAAAGCGTCGCTGCTCCCGACCCGAGCAGCAATGCCGCCCCTTCGATCGCCCGGCCCACGAAGTAGAGAAAATGACTCTCAGCGCGGAACGGGTAACGATTGCCCGCAAAATTGCGCGGCCTTGAAAGCCCGGAAACGAACAGTGCAGGCCCATTAAATCGCGCAGAAAGTCGGTTTCGTCGTGCAGCGAACGCGGAGGGAAGCGTGACCGGCGGGAGCATCGGCCGAGTCTACCCGGAATATTGCATGCTGTTCAGCGGCGGCGCGAGCTTGCCTGAACTCGGACGAGAACGCGGCGCGAGGCTTCCGCTTATTTAGCGCTCAAATGCCTGCTTTCCCATGCTTGCGCGGCGGCGCACATCTTGCTACCGCATAGTGGTGGGACCCGTCTCGACTCGCATCGAAGATCTGCGCCGTGCGCGCGGGACGCTGCTCATGGGAGTGCTCAATGTCACTCCGGACTCGTTCTTCGATGGCGGCCGCTACGACGATTCTGACAACGCCGCCCGACGCATCGATCAGCTGCTCGCAGACGGCGCAGACGTGATCGACATCGGCGCGGAGTCCACGCGGCCGGGGGCTGCCGCCGTTGCTGCCGCGGAGCAAATCGCGCGCCTCGAGCCTGCGCTGCGCTATGCCCTGAGCAAGGGCGCGCTGATCTCGGTCGACACGGCCAGCGCCGCCGTGGCGCGCCATGCGCTAAAGCTGGGCGCGCACCTGATCAACGACGTGTCTTGCTTGGAGGACGACGATTTGGCGCGTGCCTGCGCCGAGCAGCGCGCACCGCTCATCATCATGCACTCCCGTGGCCCGGCCGCGAGCATGGCCGGCTTCTCCGTTTACCCCGACGCCGGTTATCAAAACGTGGTGGAAGACGTGCGGCGCGAGTGGCGCGCGGCCCGCGCCCGCGCGCTTGCCGTGGGCATGTCCAGCGAAGACGTGTATTTCGACCCCGGTCTCGGCTTCGCCAAGAACGCGCAGCAGTCGTACGCCCTGCTCGCGCGCCTAGGGGAGTTCCAAAGCGAGGGTTTGGTGGTGGTGGGCGCCAGCCGCAAGTCGTTCCTGGCCTCGGTCGACGGCGCTCCGCCCGCCCAACGTCTGGGCGGAAGCGTGGCTGCGTGTCTGGTCGCGGCCGCGCGTGGCGCGGCCATCGTACGCGTTCACGACGTGCGTGAGGTCCGCCAAGCGCTGGGCGTCGCGGCGATCGTCGAACGCGAGACCCGTGGGAGCTTGCAGGTGGCCCATGTTGGGTAGCCTGCACACGTTCTTCGAGTCGCTGACGCCGCTTCAGGTGGTGCGCGATATCCTGGATATCTTCCTAGTTTACTACATCGTTTACCGGGCGCTGCTGGTGTTGCGCGGCACGCGCGCGATGCAGGTCGGCGTGGGCCTGGCGATGGTGTTCGTGCTCTACATCGTCGCACAGCTGCTGCAGCTCGTGACCGTGCTCAACATCATGGGCGCGCTGATCTCGAGCATGATCTTGATCATCGTGGTCGTGTTCCAGAACGACATTCGACGCGGGTTGCAACGCGTGGGCAGCCGGGCCTGGTTCGGCGGCTTGGTCCGCACTCAAGAATCCAAGTTGATCGACGCCGTGGTCGAGGCCGCTACGGACTTGGCGCGGCATCGTATCGGCGCGTTGATCACCTTCGAGCAGGACGCGAATCTGGACGAGTTCGTGGGAGTCCACAAAGGCCACGTGCTCGATGCCCAGGTCACGCGCGAGCTGTTGGTCACGCTGTTCATTCCCGAAGGCGTGAACAAGCTGCACGACGGTTCGGTGATCATTCGCAATTACCGGATCGCCAAGGCAGGCGTGTTCTTCCCGATGCCCGAAGGTCGCGTGGTAGACGACAGCTTCGGCTCCCGGCATCGCGCTGCGCTCGGCATCACCGAGGAGACCGACGCGGTGGTGGTGATCGTCAGTGAGGAACGCGGCACGATCAGCTTCTGCTTCAACGGTAACATCGCCAGCAATCTAGACGGCGCGAAGCTCCGCACCATGCTGGAAGCCATCTTCAGCCCGAAGGTCCGGAAGAAGAGCCGCAAAGCACCGGCCAAGGGCGTGCGTGATGGCGCCTCCGTACCCGACGCACCGCTGTCGCGCCGCACGTTGGACGCCATCACCTCCCGTCGCAGTATCGATGCGATCGAGGGCGGACGGCTCTCACGCCGCTCAGTGGAGGTCGACGCCCCGGTTCATCCTCGCATCAGCTTGGCCGAACCCGAACCATCGCCGGTTCGCCCCCGCGTGCGCCCCACGAGTGAGGCTCCCCCGCCCTTGCGTCCGTCCATCCCGCCTCCGCCCGTAGCGATCGCGCCGCTGCGCACGCCGATCACCACTTCCGCCTCGAGCGCCGATGCGCGGGTGCGACACGGCAGTGACCCAGACCCGAACGATGATCCGTCCGACGACGGCGGCTCTCGCCAAAGTGAACCGTAATGCTTTCGTCCTTGCTCACCAGCGCACTCACTTTCCTGCGTGAGTCGTTTAGTGAAAACTTGGGGCTCAAGGCCTTGGCGCTGACCTTTGCGCTCGGCTTGTTTGCCTTTTTACAGGGGCAGACCGACGAGCAGCAACGCACGATCCCGGTGCCGATCGTCATGCGGTTGCCGCCGGAAAGCGCGGAACGCGAGCTGATGACACCCATCCCGGCCAGTATCCACGTCACACTGCGCGGCCCGGCCCGAGCGATCGATCGCCAGATCCAGACCGGTATCGTGCCGATCGAAATCGACCTGCGCGACGGCCACCGTGAGTCGATCGGTTTCGAACCGAAAAACTTCTCTTTCCCACCCGATACGACCATCACCATCATCGATCCACCAGCGATCGACCTGGAGTGGGAAGACGTCGTGACCCGCCAAATCCCCTTGCAGGCCGCGATCACTGGGCAACCTGCGGAGGGTTACGTGGTCAAGGGCGAGCCCGACGTCGATCCCACCCAGCTCACGGTACGCGGCCCGGTGAGCGTGGTGGAAGTGATGCAATTCGCGCGGCTCTCGGCCTTCGACGTGTCCGGCTTGAGCGCGGGCGTGCATCGAAGACGAATAGCGATCGACGCAGCTCCCGTTCGCGCGCGCTACATCGGTCCGGCTTCGGCGAACGTCAGCGTCACCATTGCTCGCCGCGTGAGTGAAGCCAAATTCGAGAATCGCCCGGTCGAAGTCGTGGGCATGCCCGGCAGTCAGACCGTGCCGCGAACCGTCGATGTCACCGTCAGCGGTCCGCCCGAGATCATTCACGCGCTCCGACCGGAACAGGTGATTCCGCGGGCGGATCTGAGCAAACTCGCCAATCTCGATTTCAAAAAGCACGGCTCTGCCGCGGTCAAGGTGAACGTCGAACTGGGGCACGCAGACGCCGAATTGCAGCCCCCGAGCGTGACCGTGAAATGGTGACGGCTCAGCGAGCGGGGCGAAGCGAAAGATCTCGAGCTTGGTCGTAGTCGCTGTCGGGCTCGACGAAGATTTTTCTCATCGCTGGCTCGGCCGCCCGCACGCGCGCTTCGATGTCGTCGATCACGCGCTCGATCTCTTCTAGCGCCATCTTCGGTTCGAAGCGCACCTTCAGGGCCAAAATCACGGCCTCTGGCCCGAGGTGCATGCTCAAGAACTGGGTGACCTTGAGCACTCCTGACGTGCCTTCTACCAGCGCAACGGTGCGCTCACGAACCTGAGGAGCGACGCCCTCACCGAGCAGCAGGCTGCGCGTGTAGCGCGCCAGCAACAATCCGACCGTGCACAACAAGACCCCGATGACGATCGAGCCCATGGCGTCGAACATCGGGTTGTGGGTCAGCGCAGACAACCCGATCGCCAAGAAGGCGATCACCAAACCCAGCACCGCCGCCGTGTCCTCCAAGAGCACGACAGGAATGGTCGGATCCTTGCTGCTGAACAGCGCTTTGAAGAAGCCCGCACCGCCCCGGCCCTTGTTGAACTCCTTGAACGCGACGAAGAAGCTGCCGCCTTCCATCAACAGCGAGACGGCCAAGACCCCCAGCGGGATCAGCAGCGAGCCGTGGCTGGCCTCGACCACGAACAGCTTGTGCAAGCCCTCGTACACGGCAAACACGCCGCCCACGAAAAACAGCAACAAGGCCACGATGAAGGCCCAAAAGTACGACTCTTTGTCGCGGCCGAGCGGGTACAGCTCGGGACGCTGCTGCTTGGCCAGGCCCATGCCCACGAGCAAGAGGCCTTGGTTGCCCGTATCTGCGAGCGAGTGCACCCCCTCGGCCAAGATCGCCGTGCTGCCCGATAGCCAGGCCGCGACGAACTTGGCGATGGCGATGCCTAGATTGCCCAATAGAGCCGCAATGACGACCTTGCGTGCGTCGGATTTCGAGTGGGATTTCATGACACTGCGCTAGCGTTGGAGGACCGTCACATCGATGCGGGAGCGTGCGTTCTCGAAGAACGAAGCCAACGCCGCATTTAGACGACGAGAAACGTACCAACGCAAGAGCGCAGGGCGAATGGTATCGAAAGGCGCGTTTCGAAACGGAGTGTTCGTCGACTTGTGTAGACTGCGCAACTCGGCCTCACTCGGCTCGAGCATCGGGGTCACCATGCGATCCAGGTAAAGACTGGCGCGGGCTTTTTGCTGCAATATGCGGCCGAATTCACGCTCACTCAAACCCTCCGCTTCGCGTGCGGCGTCCAACGCCGCTGCCCCGCCCGCGCGATCGCTCAACATGCGGCGCGCGAGCTGACTTTGGCGCTCGAGCTCGCTCGCGGTCGGCTCCGGCTCGATACGCAGCGTGCCGAGAATGGTCTCGGCAATGTGCCGGTCGAGCGCCGCAGTCACGTGGCGATCGCGGTAGGGCGCGTCAGCGAGCGCCGCGCGATCCGGATCGGCGAGAGCCTCGAGGCGGGCCTCGAACGACAACTCACGCTCGAACACGAAGCGCGGGTGGCGCGTTCCCCCGGTCTCGGGCGCTTCGAAGCGCACGACGGCGCGGTCGACGATCACGGGCTCTGCGCCGAGTGGACCGACGAGGACGCATGCTGACAGCGCCAGCCCGAAGGCAAGCGATCGCTTCATCGTGCGGCGGGACGTTTGCGCGAAGAGGGCGTCGCCTCTTCGTCGTCGGCGGCGTCTTTTTCTGCAGCAGCGACCGGCGAGGCGACATCACTGCCGGGAGCTGCCGGCGGCTCACTGTCGCTGCTGCTGGAGCTGCCGTCCGGACGATGCGCGAAGCCACGCGCCGCGCGGCGAGCTTTCACGAATTCGGCAAACGCGGTGACCTTCTCCAAATCGCGCGCGCCGAGCGTATCGGCGAGTTCGCGCAATTGTTTACGCAGCGCTTCGGCGCTGCTCTTGCGCCGCGCCACGAGCACCTCTTGGGCCACGACCGGCTCGGGCGGCGCGTCGGTTGGCCAAACAGGACGCGCAACCGGGCTCAGCCCGTGCGCGGTCAACCAGGCTTCCATGAACACGCGCAGCCGTTCGCTACGGAACGCGAACCAGCGCTCGCGCTCCGTGCCGTAGGTCATCAAGACGTCTTTGAAGCGCCTGAAAGCGCCTTTGCCGTCGATCGCCGAAGTCAGCTGATCGCGCAGCTCACCCTCCTCGACCATGGGGATGAAGCGCTCCATCCAACGATATTGTTCGCGTGAGCTCACCGGCTCGATGCGCATGTAGGTCGTATCGGAGGCGATCCGCGAATGCATTTCCGGATCGGCGATGCCGTCGACGACGCGCAGGACCTCCCCGCTGACCAAATGCAGATAGCTGTGCACCTCGGGAGCGTTGTTCTCGAAGGCGTCCTCGAGCGCCTCCCAATCGACTGGGATGTCGCGCAACTGCTGGGCCCCGCCCGTACCCGAGTCAGAGTCAGCCATTACTATCCTCTTTTCCAAAGCTCATCGAGACCCTATGCGTTCATCTTGGGGCCAGCGACCGCGACCGGAAAGGGGAAATCCACGCTCGTTGCAGTATCAGTGCGAGCGCGCCCGACACACGGCGTCCGACCAGCGACCGAGTGCGGCGCTTCTCGCACCAGAGTCGATCTCCGGAGAGAACGCCTGACCGGGCCGAATCATTCGTGCAGAGTCTTCGGGGCTGGAAAATAGCCCGGCCCCGAGGCCGGCCAACATGGCTGCGCCGCGCGCCGTGGACTCCAGTTCGGTCGGGCGCTCGACCGTCAACGCCCCGAAGTCGCTCTGCATTTGCAGTAGTAAATTGTTTGCCGAGGCGCCTCCGTCGACGCGCATGCGCGCCACCGGGTGACCGAGGTCGGCACTCATTGCGGCCACCACGTCCTGAACCTGGAAGGCAATGGCCTCCAGCGTCGCGCGCGCCAAATGGGCTCGAGTCGTACCGCGAGTAATCCCCGTAATCAGTCCACGGGCGTCCGGATCCCAGTAGGGCGCGCCCAGACCAGAAAGAGCCGGCACGAACGCAACACCTTCGGTCGAAGCCACGCTCCGAGCCAAAGCCTCGATCTCCTGCGCGGAGGCGATGATTCCAAGGCCATCGCGCAGCCATTGCACGGCGGCGCCGGCGATGAAGGTACTGCCTTCGAGAGCGTAAACGGGCTGTTCGCCAATTTGCCAAGCGACCGTCGAGAGCAGGCCCGAGCGGCTCACGATCGGGCGTGAGCCGGTGTTGACGAGCAGAAACGCGCCCGTGCCATACGTGCATTTCGCGTCACCCTGCTGGAAACAGGCTTGGCCGAACAAGGCCGCGTGCTGATCGCCGGCAATGCCGGTGATGGGAATGCCGTCAGGCAAGCCTGGAACGCCTCGGGTGGACGCCACGCGCGACGCGCTCGGCACGATCACCGGCAACACACTGCTCGGGACGTCGAGTAACGCACGCATCTCTTCGCTCCACGTTCGGCTTGCCAGATCCATGAGCAAGGTCCGCGACGCGTTGGTCACGTCCGTGACATGCGGCGCAGGAGAACCAGCGCCGCCCGCGAGCCGCCACACCAAATATGAGTCGACGGTGCCGAAGGAGAGCTTGCCTGCCTCGGCGGCGGCGCGTGCTCCCGGCACGTGGTCGAGCAGCCAAGACAACTTCGTGCCCGAGAAGTACGGGTCCAGAACCAAGCCGGTGACCTCACGAACGCGAGCTTCGTGACCGGCAGCTTTGAGTTCGGCGCAGCGCGCGGCTGTACGCCGGTCTTGCCACACGATGGCATGCTGCACGGCACGGCCCGTGTGGCGATCCCAGAGCAACGTCGTTTCGCGTTGATTCGTCAAGCCGATTGCAGCGATGTCGCGCGCGCTCAACGCAGCCGCCTCGAGGGCACCGGACACCGCGCTGAGCACGCTCTGCCAAATTTCTTCAGGGTCGTGTTCGACCCAGCCCGGCTTGGGGAAATGCTGCGCAAATTCACAATTTTTGCGCCCCAACGTCGTGCCGTCGAGCCCCATGACGAGCGCCGTCGTGCCAGTCGTTCCCTGATCGATCGCGAGGATGTGCCCTGCCACGGCGGGCGAGACTACCAGAAGCAAACCTCGGCCAGGGGGCCCGACGGACGAGGCCGCTCTCGCCACCCCCAGTGCGCTTCTCGCCTACATCGGCTGGGGCATGCTTCCGACAGGTCGTGATTTGCTGGCGTCGAGCGCCGCTGCTCTTGTCGGCGAGTGCCGAGAACGGTAGCCTTTTTGCCCCGATGGCCCGCATTCTGCTCGCGACACCCGAAGGCCAGCAGGTCGTTGAGTTACGAGACCACAACTCGCTCGGGCGCCA
>Ga0164308_10000446_pt1 | contig 22889 bp, 20 predicted proteins | sample Whisoiple_246_MG_FD_109983 | JGI IMG/M metagenome (GOLD analysis project Ga0164308, IMG submission 109983) | Soil microbial communities amended with fresh organic matter from upstate New York, USA - Whitman soil sample_246_MG | ecosystem: Environmental > Terrestrial > Soil > Unclassified >...
CAACAAATTCAGCGTGTTGGCCTCCACCGCCGCTCGATCCGGCAACGATCGTCGAACTGGTTGGTCTGTCTGATTGGTAGCGTCCGCGTGGTGGTCAACAGGCTGAGTGAGGTGCTCGGGGTCCTCGCCCCGTTCAACGCCGAGCCTGCAGATGACGCGTCGCTCGCGGCCCTTGCCCGACGGGCCTATCGGTCGCGATTTGCGCTCCACCGGACTGTCAGGCAGGTGATCGGCGAGACCCACAGGTTCATGGGCCACCGAGGTCTGACGACTCCTCGGCGCCCGTGCGACCGTTGCCCCAGATGCGGCGTTCGTCCGACTCTGAGCGGTGAGCAGCGATGGCACCTTCCGCCTCCTCGAGCTTTCGGTCCAGCGCCTCCGGGTAGGTGTCGGTCATCTTCGCCGGATCGTTCATCTCGTCAGAGTCGTCGGCCGGATCACGAACGTCGTCGGACTGGTCGACGATTGCGTGCTGGTCGGCAGTGAGGTCCTTTGGTGTGGTCATAGGCTTCGAATACCCGAGCTGAGTGAACCTCAACCAACTGAACATGCGCCCCGCCCGGCGCTTGAGGGCGCTCAGGTCCTGCGATGAAAAGGCGGTGCCTGCCGAGTCGGTCCTGACAACAGGTCAAACACGCCCAAAGAGAGGGGCTGGTCGTGGCTACCGGAATCTTCGCCGGCATTCCTGTCGGTGACTATGCACGTGCGCTCGACTGGTATCGACGGCTCCTCGGCGCCGAACCGTCGTTCTACCCGAACGATGTCGAGGCGGTGTGGCAACTGGCCGAGGACCGTTTCGTCTACATCATCGTGGACACCGATCGGGCCGGCGGCGCCGTCAACATGATCTGGTTCGATGACCCGGCCGCTAACGTGGCCGGCATCAGGGCCCGCGGCCTGGAGCCGACCGAGATCGAGAAGCACGATCCGGTCTGGAAGTACGTCTTCCACGACCCCGACGGCAATGAGATCGGTATCGGGGGAAACATTTCGACCAGTTCGGTGCGTGATCCGAAACCATGATCAAATGGATGGAAGGAGGCGCAGATGACGGTCGTGCTCGCGCTGAGGTGCGCCGACGGACTCGTGCTCGCGGCCGACTCGCAAGTCACGGACAGCGCTCGCGGGTTGAGTTATCCGTCGCAGAAACTTCATCCATTCGGAGACACAGCGGCTTGGGGTGGCAGCGGTGCCCGTGCTGTGCTGATGGAATTGGAGGGAGTGTTCGATGGTTGCGCACCCGCCGTGCTTGCCGCCGACAATGTCGGTCGGGCCGTGCAGGAGCAGGTCGTTCCGTTGCTGCGTCACCACTATGAGAACTTCATCGAACAGGTCCCCGGCGAACAGGGATCGGGAGCGACGCCGGCGACGTACGTCATGGCTGCCGGATACTCAAGGGGTGCCCCGTTTATCGTCGACATCGACCCGCACGGGTTGATCGGACGGTACGAGGAGGTCGGCTTCCACGCGATCGGCAGTGGTTCCGCGATGGCTCAGCAGGCCGCAGCGCTGCTTGCGCACTTTCAGATGACCGAGCGTGATGTCGACCACGGCGTGTTGGCCGCGGTGAGGGTCGTGGACGCCCTACGGATCACGTCCCCCAGCGTTGGCGGACCGGTCGACATCTACCGGCTGACCCCGGACGGAACGGTCGCTCTCTCGGACGACGACATCGAGCGAGTGCGGGAACGCGTGCGGCGCTGGGCAAAGCTGGAGAGCGAAGCCTTGGACCATCTGCCCGTCGACTGACCTCGTGGGGCCGAACAGTGGTGAACCAGTTGCGCCGCAACGACAAGTTCAGGGTCGAGCAACAAGACGCCGACAAAGGTCGACTTGCGCTTGCGGTCACTCCTGCCTGAGCGACGAGTCCAACCGCGTCATGAGCTGCGCCACCCGGGTCCGGCCGGGCGGCGCCGGGGGGTAGCGGCGCAGGACGTTCACCAGCATCGGCGTCGCCCGTGCGCGCGCCTCCTCAATCCTTTGGTCACCGACCAGGGGGTCGCCGGCGACGAGCTCCGCGGCTTGCGCGGCGTGAGCCGCTGCGCGCAGGATGTGACCGACCTGGGTCGCCTTGGCGAACGGGTGCAGGTACGCCGCCGAGGCGGCGTCCCCGGCCGCGGCCGCCGCATGACGCGCGGCCTCGGTGGCCGCTGCCCTGGCCGCGCGGTGGGCGTCCGTCGCCGTCACGCGCTGCAGCTTTGAGCGGTCCGCGCCGTTGACGAAGGTCCACGCGGCGTCAATTGCCGCCCGGGGTCTCGGGTCGTCGGGGTGCACCTGCTCGACGATCGGGAGAACCTCCTGCGCAGCTTCGGCCGAGAACCGCGTGACCGCCCGCAGTTCGTCACCGGTGAGGTCGAAGTAGTCCACGCGTTCGATCGGCACGGCTGTCAGTATCACCCGGGTCGACGTGAGCTGCGGGGTCACGGAGGGGGCGGCTTCGCCCGTCGCGCCCCGCTGACCGCCGTGACGGCAGTGACCACGACAAGGGCAGCGCATCCCAACATTGCCGCCGACAGGCTGGAACCGGCCGCGATCGCTCCGATCAACAAGGCGCCGATGGCGGTGCCGGCGTCGTACGTCGCGTTCCAGGCAGCGCTCGCCCCGGCTCGGCGATCCGACCCCGCCAGATCGAAACTCAGGAGGAGGGTGAGATTTTGCGCGCCGCCGTACGCGATCCCGAATACCGCCGTCCCCAGCACCACCAGCACGCCGGATGCGAGCCCGGTGCGCGATACGCCCAGCGCGAGCAGGATCAAACCCACCACCCCGATGGCTGCACACGCCGGCAACAGCCGAGCGGGTCCGGCCCGGTCGGCCAGCGCACCTGCCCGCCAACGGGCCAGCGCCGACGTGACACCAAGCATCAGCAGCGCCAAGGTGACGGCCGCCGAATCGGCGAGCTGCACCGGCAGGATCGCGAAGATCCCGCCACCAGAGAGCGTCAGCGCCAACAACAGCGCCAGAATGCCCGCTAGTTTGCGAGTCGGCAGTGGTGACCTCGCCGATCGTCGGTCGGTGCGCGGTGCTGGCTCCGGGAACCGGCCGGCCAGGGGGATGGCCAGCAACGGGATTGCCGCCAGCACCGCAACTATCGGGAAGTGCCCCGCGTTTGTCAGAGCGACCGCCGCCGGCACTGCAACAACGTTCGGCACCGCGACCGCCAACCCGTACAGGCCGATCGCCCGACCGTGACTTCCCGGCGGTGCGATCTGGGTCGCCACCAACGGAGTGAGCACCGTCAGGACGGCGAATCCGACTCCGCGTATTGCTGACACCACCAGCAACCACCACAGTTGATCGCTGAGCAGCAGCAGGGGAGTGGGCGCACCAAGCGCGAGCAGCCCGATGATCAGTGTTGCGCGTTGGCCGATCTTCTCGACTGCGGCCGGTACCACGAGTTGCGCAGTGACCGTGGCCATCAGCATGACTGTGGTGACCAATCCGGCCAGCGCTTCCGGTACACCCCGGTCGACCGCATACACCGGCAACGCCGAGAGGGTCAGGAAGAAGGAGGTGAAGCCCAACAGGCTCATCCCAACCAGCGCGGGCATCCCCGGGATGCGCAGCATTCATCCTCCGGTTCTGAACCGATCCGTTGGTCCCGTCGCGTGATACCAGGATGGAGGCGACGGCGGGCATCAGATGACTACCGATGCAACGCCTTTGCTGCCGGATCATCAGTGCCGACTGCGGCCGGTGGGTCCACGGTCGGTGCTGCTTCGCCGGTGGTCTCCACTGGATCGGTGGCGTCGACCGCCTCCGCGCGGCGCCGCCGCTCCCGACGGGAGATCCGCGGTGGGTAGTACTCCAGCATGGCGTTGTTGAACTGAGCGCCGATGATGATCGCCATCGAGGCAAAGTAGTAGAAAAGCAGGAACGTGATCGGCGTGGCCAACGCCCCGTAGGTGAGACCGTGCTCGTACACGTAGGACAGGTACAGGCGCAGCCCCGAGCTGGCAACCAGGAAGACTGCGGCGGCCAGCAAGGCACCCGGGAGCCCCCGCATCCAGCGGTGTTTGCGCTTCGGCGCCACCTTGTACAGCGTGGTCAACAGCAGGATCAAGCCGATCGCCAACCCCGGGTAGTACACCCATCCCATGATTTCGCTGACCGTGGAACGCCACTGCGCCGGGAACAGCCCCGGCAGGTAATCGGGGCCGATCGCGAGTAGTGGGACGACGAGGATGCCCGCCGCGAGGGCGCCGACATACAGACCGAGAGCGAAGAAGCGCTCGACGACCGGATGCCGGAATTCGTGCTGGCAATAGGCGATGTTGATGGACTCGACGAACGCCGTCATCGCCGACGACCCGGCCCACAGGCTGATGATCAGCCCGACCGAAATCACGTCGGCCTGGTTGTTGTTGAGGATGACGTCCACGGTGTTGCCGATCAGGTTGTCGGCAACCTCTTCGTTGAAGATGGTGTGCAGGAAGACATTCACCTGCTCGCGGATGTCGGTGGTGGTCTCCGGTCCGATAGCTCGAGCGACGTAGCCGGAAAGACCCAACAACGCCAGCAGCAACGGCGCCGTGGACAACGCGCTCCAGAATGCCGCCTGCGAACTCATGCCGAACAACGAGTCGTTCCAGGACTTGGCCAACGTGCGGTACGCGATCTTGCGCCACCGCTTGCGGACCGGACCATTGGCTGTCGGAACCGGGCCGGAGCCGGCCTCGTGCCATGGCTCCGTGTTGACGAGTCGGGCAGCCCTGCGTGGGTCCACCCAGGGGGTCGAACCGTGGGGCTCCGGGAACGGCGATACCGCTGCTGCTTCCTCGGACCGACCCGGTTCACCCGGGCCTGCGATGGCTCCCGGACCGCCTGATCCGTCACCGCCGGCGCTCGCTTCGCTCATGGCACCACCTCCGCGGATTTGCCCGATGAGTACCCTATTTCGCCGGAGTCAGTCGCCGGACGCCTGGCCGGCGAGCGAGCGGGTCCAGATCGCCGAGGTCACGCCCCAGAGAGCATGCCCTTTGGTCCTAAAGTTCGGGACATGACAGCGATCGGAACAGATTGGCGTGTGATCGATGGCGTTGCGACAGCGTGGTTCGACGCGCCCTCCTTGGTCGAGGGGGCTGCGCTGGCCGGGCGCATCGGCCAGCTATCGGCCGAGATCTTGGTCGACCTACGCGCGACGGGCATACGGGTGCGCCTTGACTCGGACCGGCACGCCGAGGCGGTGTCGATGGCCGCCCAGGATCTCGGGCTGTCCGCGAACGCCGCCGTACCGCAGCAGCTGAGCGTCGTGCTCGAATCCGCGAAACCCTCTGCAATCAAGCCATTCTGGCAGAGTGTGCTCGGGTACGAGCCTGGGCAGGACGGCGGTTTGGTAGACCCTTTGAGGCGCGACCCTGCGATACGGCTTCGGCAGTCGACCGAGCCACGGCCGTTGCGAAACCGGATCCACCTCGACGTGGTGCGGCCGGGTGCGACGGTCGAGCAGGTGTGTCCTGGTGAGGCATCGGGATCGTTCGGAGTCTGTCACTCCGATCCCGACGGCAACGAGGTCGACCTGGTGCCGGGCTCGGCGCTCGCCGCGAGAATCGGAACAACCGACTGGCAGGCGGTATTCAGCGCGATCGCCTGCTACCGCATCAGCTCGCCGGCGCAGCAGCGTGACGTTGCGACCGCCGCAGCGGTACTGGCCACCGCCGCCGGCTTCCCGCTGATGGTCGACCTGCGCCCCGGACTTGTGATCATCGACAGCGGTAAGGACCAGTGGGAGGACGATGCCCACGGCCTCGAACTCGACTTCACCGATCTTGCCGAGAAGGTCCAGACCGCCGCCCGCGAACTCGGCGCTGCAGCGGACCCTCGGCTGCCTCGCTTCGCTCAGCTGTTTCTCGACGCCGCTGACGTGGTGGCGGTCCGCCAGTTCTGGGTTGCCGCATTGGGATACACCCACGACCGGCGGGCCGGGGCCACCGACATCCACGATCCACGGCGGCTGAACCCGGTCCTGGTGTTCCAAGGGCTCGATGTTTCGGAGAGAGAGCGCCGCCGGCAGCGCAACCGCATCCACGTCGAGCTGGCCGTGCCGTCGGACGTCGCGCAGAAGCGACTCACCGCGACCGTCGCAGCCGGTGGCAGGCTGCTGGACGAGTCGGAGGACCGCTGGCGGGTCGCCGACCCTGAAGGCAACGAAATAGTCTGTGTCAGCGAGGGATGAGCTGGTGTTCCAGCGAATGAATTGTTGAGCGAAACGTAGGGTCGAGCGACCAATTCAGGGCGGCGCGAATGATGACGTCCCTGTACACCAGTTGCGTTTCGGCAAAACCGTGTCGGTCGATCTTGGTCGCATCGGTCGAGAAAAGGGTTCATTGCGCCCCTTGCCGCCTGCCTGCTGGTGGTGTCGTGCGGCGGCCCGGATGGATCGGTGGTAGGAAACACATCCGCATCGCCCGTGCCGGAATCATTCGCAGTCACGACGACCGTCGGCACTTTGGGGTGTGGCGCGCAGGGCACTGCGACATCCCCCCGCGGCAAAGATGGTTGTCTACCTGGCCTCGAACTTGGCCTTGAAGCGACCGCGGGGCAGACCCCTGGACTCCTGAGCGTCAGCCTTCACATGACGAACACCGGCGACAGGCCATTGATGCCAGGCATTTACGAGTCCGAACTGCTCGTCGACGGTCAGCCCGACCCGAGCTGGCGACTGGCGCTGAATGGTGCGCTGGAGACCGAACTGCTTGAGATCCCGGCAGGTGAGACAGCCGATCTCGACCGGGAGTTGCAGGTGGTGGCGCTGACGCCGGGGTTACACGAGGTCGCCGTCAGGATCGGTGAGCAATCGACCCCGGGCGTTCGCCTCGAAGTCGAATAGCTGTAGCAGGATTCAACCGAACTGAAGCTGCCGTTTGCCCTGACCTTATCGAGCCACGCCTTCACGGCAATCACAGCCGGCGTCCGCCGGGCGCTTCCGTGACGGGTCGTCGGACGGGTCGGCGTCCGTAGTCGAAAGTCAACGGCTCGGGGTGTCCTCATCGGGTGGTGGTTCGGTCGAGGTGAGGCGAAATCGTTTGATGATGTCGGGCATCCAGTCCGGATTGCCGAACCGGAGCCCGTAGCGCTCGGCGAGCTTTGCCGCCTCGTCCATGTCGGGTGTACCTGCGGCGATCATTTCGGCCACTTCCCGGAAGAAGTGCTCGAACCCAGCGGGACTGATGATCTCGATCATTCGGGCCGGGGTGGCGCCGGCGTTCCACATCGCGTGCATCTCGCCGCGAGGTTTGGCGATGTAGCCACCGGCACCGAGTACGACCTCGCGTGAGCCGGAGCGGAACCCGACCTCGCCCTCGCTCACGATGGAGTATTCGTCCTCCCGGGTATGCAGGTGCGCGCCCACCCAGGCCCCGATCGGGAATGGGTGTTCTACGATCGCCAGTGCGCCGCCGGTTTCTTCGCCCCACAGTTTGAACACCACCCCGATTGACCCCAGGTCACCGGTGATTCCGGTACCCGGCGGGACCACGGTCAGTAGCGGTGGATCGGTGTCCATCGGCAACCTCCTCAGGCAAGCCGAGCCAAACGAGAGTTCGGGTCCGACGATTGCCTGGCGTGCTGGGAATGTCAACAAATTCCGGGGTTTCCGCGATAGCCCTCTCGGGCTCGGTGAGCGCCGCGTTTCCGCTCCACGCGAGATATCAGGTTGCCAGGATTGCGTTCGTCCACTCAGCGTCGAGGGGCGGCCAACGTCGCTGGACACGGTCGTCGGCGAGCGCAAGTCCGGCGGGAGCCTGCCGTTCGAGCTGCCCAGATCCCGGCATGACGCCAGCCGGCCCGGGGCTGCTACGAGGCCGGGCGCCGCCATATTCGTGGGAGATCGAGGCTCCCGGGACGCTGTGCAACGTCATGGTGGTCGTTGCGGCCTTCCTCTCAGATGGCGGCGCGCACGGCCTTTTCGAAACCCAGGACGTGTTCACGACTGAGTTCTTCGGCTCGGTCGGCCTGTCCGGTGGCGATGGTGCGCAAGAGCTCGGTGTGTTCGCGGACATGATCTTCCACGTCGGGTAGCTGGTCCAGGTACAGACAGAAGATCCGGGTTGCCAGGTTGTCGTAGCGAATCAGTACATCTTCCAGATGCTGACTTGCTGCGGCTCGATAGATGGCTCTGTGGACGGTCATGTCCCAGCGCATGAGCTCCGCTCGATCCAGCGTGCCGACATTCAGCGTCTCGGTCCTGGTCGCCAGGTCGTCGAGATCCGCGCGGGTCGAACGCGGTGCCCGCTCGGCTGCCCGGCGCGCCGCCAATGGTTCCAGCAGGGCACGAATCTCGGAAATGCCCGCGAGGTCGGCGATGTCGACACCGGTCGCGAAGGTTCCGCGCCTGGAGTAGGTGACAACCAGACGATCGACTTCCAGCCTCTTGAGGGCTTCCCGCACCGGGGTTCGGCCGATGCCGAGCTCCTGCGCCAACGCGCCGTCGTCGACCGGGTCCTTGGGCCTGATGTCCAGCAGGATCAGCCGGTCTCTGATCGCGACGTACGCCTTCTCCGCCATCGACAGCCCCTGGGCCGTGTCGAGTTCCATCGCCTCAGCGGTCATACCCAGATCGTAGGGCCTGATCACCGCCGGGGGTTGTGTCCGGACCGTGAGTGTCATACTCTAAACCTATCATCTGAAATATCAGTTGCGTATTTATTGCCTGAGACATATGTGGCTAGCGAAGGACACCATGACCATCAGCGTGTTCGATCTGTTCAAGGTGGGGATCGGGCCGTCCAGCTCGCACACCGTTGGGCCGATGCGGGCCGCGTTCCTGTTCGTGCGTGGACTGCAGGAGGACGGCTTGATCCCGAGTGTCTCCGGCATCAAGTGCGAGCTGTTCGGATCCCTGGGTGCCACCGGTCACGGGCACGGCAGCGTCAAGGCGGTGGTGCTGGGGCTGGAGGGCGAAGAGCCTGACCGCGTCGACCCCGTCGCTGCGCAGCCACGCGTCGACGCTGTGCGTGCACAGGGTCGGTTGCGGGTGGCAGGAGAGCACCCCATCACGTTCGACATGGATTCCGACATCGTGCTGCATCGCCGCAAGCGGCTCGATTTCCACACCAACGGCATGCTGTTTCAGGCGCTTCGCGCCGACGGTTCGGAATTGCGCCGCCGGGAGTACTACTCCATCGGCGGCGGATTCGTGCTGGACCAGGATCAGGCCGGCCGGGCGGCGATCGTCGCCGACCCGACCCCGGTGAAGTTCCCGTTTCGCACCGGTGGTGAACTGCTCACCCATACCCGCGAGACAGGTTTGAGCATCAGCGATGTGATGTTGGCCAACGAATTGGCCTGGCGCAGCGAGAGCGAGATTCGCGATGGCCTGCTGCACATCTGGTCGGTCATGCAGGAATGCGTCGACGAAGGCATCGCAACCACGGGTGTGCTGCCGGGTGGGTTGAAGGTACGTCGCCGTGCGGCCGCGCTGCGCGCCCGACTGGCCGCCGAGGCCGACGAGACCGACCCCTTGCGGGCGATGGAATGGGTGACCCTGTACGCGTTGGCCGTCAACGAGCAGAACGCCGCCGGCGGGCGGGTGGTCACCGCACCAACCAATGGCGCCGCCGGCATCGTGCCTGCCGTCCTGCACTATTACCGGGATTTCATCGGCTCCTACTGCCCGGACGGCGTGGTCCGGTTCCTGTTGGTGGCAGCGGCGATCGGCTTGCTGTTCAAGGAGAATGCTTCTATCTCCGGCGCTGAGGTGGGTTGCCAGGGTGAGGTCGGGTCGGCCTGCGCAATGGCGGCCGGTGGTCTGGCGGAATTGCTCGGCGGCACCCCTGAACAGGTGGAGAACGCGGCCGAGATCGGCATCGAGCACAATCTCGGACTGACCTGCGACCCGGTCGGAGGACTGGTCCAGATTCCCTGCATCGAACGCAACGCGGTCGGCTCGGTCAAAGCCATCACGGCCGCCCGGATGGCCGTCCGCGGCGACGGGCAACACCATGTGACCCTGGACAAGGCGATCAAGACCATGCGCGAAACCGGCGCGGACATGAAGGACAAATACAAGGAAACGGCAAGGGGCGGACTCGCTCTCAACGTCGTCGAGTGCTAGGAGGCACCGTGTCGCAGCCCTACATCCTGACCCTGAGCTGTAAGGAACGACCCGGCATCGTGCACGCCGTGACTGCGTTCCTGTTCGAGAATGGCTGCGACATCGTCGAGCATCAGCAGTTCGACGATTCGGCCCGTGGACAGCTGTTCCTGCGCACCGCGTTCGTCTGCGAGAGCGAGACCGACACACAGCAGCTGGGTAACGCCTTCCGCGCGGTCGCCGACCAGTTCTCCATGACCTACCGCATCACCGGCGACCGACCGGAACGAATCCTGGTGATGGTGTCGAAAATGGGTCACTGTCTCAATGACCTGATCTTCCGCTGGAGAGCAGGCAATCTCGGCGGTGAGCTCGTCGCGGTGGTCTCCAACCACGACGACCTGCGTCCGATGGCGGAAGCTGCAGGACTGACATTCCACCACGTTCCGGTCACGCCGGACACCAAACCCCAGGCCGAGTCTCGTCTGCTCGACCTGGTGGTGGAGCACCGCGCCGATCTCGTGGTCTTGGCCCGCTACATGCAGGTGCTCTCGGACGGGTTGTGCACGTCCCTGCACGGCCGGGCAATCAACATCCACCACTCGTTCCTGCCAGGGTTCAAGGGCGCCAAGCCGTATCACCAGGCCTTCGAGCGGGGAGTGAAATTGGTCGGCGCCACAGCCCACTACGTGACCGGTGATCTGGATGAGGGCCCGATCATCGAGCAGGAGGTGATCCGGATCGATCACAACTACGACGCCCGGGCCCTGTCCACAGTCGGGCAAGACGCGGAAGCGCTGGCCCTTTCCAGGGCCGTACGTTGGCACAGTGAGCAGCGGGTCCTGATCAACGGGCACAGCACCGTGGTCTTCCGCTGAGAGCACGACACGTTCGCGTCGACTCCGGGCGGCGACAGCACTGGTCAGGCCGGGTCCGGCCGCAGTGACCGGCAGGCCGAACTGATCGTGTGCTGCAGCAGCAGCGCAGTGGTGACCGGACCGACGCCACCCGGGACCGGGGTGAGTCCGGCGACGCGGCCGATGACCGAACCGGAATCGACATCGCCCACCAATCCACCGTCGGCTTGGGCGTTCGTGCCGACGTCGATGACGTTGGTGTGCCGGCCGACATGGGCGGCCGTGATCAAGCCAGCCTGACCGGCGGCGACGATGAGAACATCGGCCCTTCGGGTGTGCTCCGCCAGATCCTTGGTGTGTCGATGGCACACGGTGACGGTGGCATCACGCTGGATCAGCAGCAGGGCAACGGGTTTGCCGACCACGGTGGATCGGCCGACTACCACGGCATCGGCACCGGACAGCGGAACTGCGTAGTGATCCAGCAGCACCATGACAGCCTCGGCGGTGGCAGGTGCGAAGGCGGGCAACCCAGCCGCGAGCAGGCCGAGACTTCGCGGGTTGGCGCCGTCGATGTCCTTGGCCGGGGCGATCGCCGAGGCCAACGCCTCGAAATCGGCGTTCGGGGGCAACGGGGTCTGCAGAATGATTCCGTGCACCGACGGGTCGGCACTGAGCGCGTCCAGCTCGTCACGGATGCGGACCGAGGTCGCGCCCGCGCCCAGGTCGAGGATGCTGCAGCGAACGTCGCAGCGTTCGGCGGCCCGGGCGATCGATCGGACGTACCAGGCGGTGGACTCGTCGGCGGTGGCCAGCACGACGGCGAGGTGCGGGGTGATCCCGGTGGCGTGGAGTCCATCCGCGGCGGCCGTGACCTCCGCTCGGATCCGTTGCGCTACTTCCGATCCGATCAGCGTCGTGGTGGTCATCGGGTCAGCTGATCCCGAATCGCCGCGGTGACCTTGTCGGCGCGCATTGCGAGGCCGTCGACGTCGGCGATCGCGGCGACCAGCTCGGCGACGATGTCGGCGTCAGTGATGCCGCCCAGGTTGATCTCGACGTTCACCCGCGCGGTGCTGGCCGCCGCCCTTGCGGCATCCGCAGCGGCGGCGATGTCGCTGATCACGCTCCGGTTGCCGATCGGTTCGAGTTCCTCGGCCAGGGAAAGGATCTCGTCCGCAACCCGGATCACCTGCGTCGGCACCCTGCCCGCACCCACCAGCGCAGCGGCGATCGATGCGGTCCTGGCGGCAACATGTTTCACGGTGTCCTTGGGCAACTGATAAGCCGCGCCGACCGCGCCGAATGCGTCAACGTCCGCCTCGGACAGCTGCAGCGCGCATTCCCGCAGTCGGTCGGCTGCCACGACGATCTCGGTGATCCGGTCGGCGTGAGCTGCGTATTTCGCGGTGTTGCTGTAGCGGCCCACCATGGCAACCAGCGAAGCGGCCTGGGCAGCGTGGAGGGCGGCGGTGGCGCCGCCGCCGGGTGTGGGAGACCTTCCGGCGAGTTGTGCGAGGAAAGCTTCGATGGTCTCGGAACGCATGGTCGGTCCTTCTGATGATCGGCGCGGAGCACCGGCGCGCCGATGAAGGAGCGTCCTCGGACGTGCTGTCCGACGAAGCGGCCATCCGGGCCGGTAGGGGCGAGTTGCGCTTGGTGCTCGATCAGCCGCGTAGGCGGGTCATCTTCGGGTCGACAAGAGGTTCGGCGGTGACGGTGGCCGTGACCCGGGTGTCGAAGTACTTGATCTCGACCTGGTCGCCCACGGTCAGCGACGCCGGCAGCCAGGCATAGGCGATCGGCTTGCCGATGGTGTGCCCGAACGCGGCGCTGGTGACATACCCGGCGCATCGACCGTCGACATACACCGGTTCGAGGCCGAGAACCACGCTGTGGCCGTCATCGATGGTCAGGCAGGTCAGTCGGCGTTCAACGGTGTCCTGAGTGATTCCGTCGAGGGCGTCGCGGCCGAGAAAGGACTCCTTGCGCGGGCTGACGGCGAAACCGAGACCGGCCTCATACGGGTTGTACTCGGTGGTCATGTCGGTGCCCCATGAGCGGTAACCCTTCTCCAACCTGAGGCTGTTGAAGGCCGCCCGGCCGGCGGCGATGATTCCGTGTCGTTCGCCGGCGGCCCACAGGACGTCCCACAGTCGCTGCCCGTTGTCGGCGGACGTATACAGCTCCCAGCCGAGTTCGCCGACGTACGACAGCCGCATCGCGGTCACCGGTACGCCACCGATGCGAACCTGCTTGGCACGGAAGTACTTCAGTCCGTCGTTGGTGTAGTCGTCTGAGCTGACGGCGCCGATCACCTCCCGCGCAAGTGGTCCCCATAGACCGATACAGCAGGTACCGCCGGTGATGTCGCGGACCTGCACAGACCCATCGGCAGGCGCCTGGCGGCGCAGGTAGTCCAGGTCCAGCGCACTGTTCGCGCCGACCTGGAACAACTGCTCACCGAGGCGAGCGACGGTGACGTCGCTGCGGATACCGCCTGCCTGGTCGAGGATCAGCGCGTAGGTGACGGCCCCGATGGTCTTGTCCATCTGCCCGGTGGTCACTCGCTGCAGCAGGTCGAGGGCACCGGGTCCGCTGACCTCGAGTCGTTTGAGCGGAGTCATGTCGTACATCGCCACCGCGGTGCGCGTCTTCCAGGCCTCGGCTGCCGCGACGGGGGAGTGGAAGGTAGCGCTCCAGGCGTCCCGGGCCGGCGGCGTCCACTCCAGCGGCAACTCGTCGACGAGCGGGCCGTTGGCCTCGTACCAGTGCGGCCGCTCCCAGCCGGCACCCTCCAGGAACACCGCGCCGAGCTCGACCTGCCGGGCGTGGAACGGGCTGACCCGCAAATTCCTCGGAGAGTCCTTGGGCTGCAACGGGTGCAGGATGTCGTAGATTTCGACGAAGTTCTGCTGCGAGGTTTCGCTGACGTAGTCGGGGGCGAGTTGGACGTCTTCGAAGCGGTGCACATCACAACCGTGGAGTTCGACTTCGGAACGGCCGTCGACCAGCAGTTGGGCCACGGCCCGCCCGACCCCGGCAGAGTGGGTCACCCACACTGCTTCGGCGATCCAGAAGCCTTTCACGTCAGCGGATTCCCCGACCAGCGGTCCGCCGTCGGGGGTGAAGGAGAAGATGCCGTTGAACCCGCAGTCGATCTTGGACTGGCGCAGCGAGGGCAGCAGCAGTTTGCTCTGTTCCCAGGCCGGGGCGAAGTCCTCCTCGGTGAACGGCAGCATCGATGGCATCGCCGAGTCGGCGACGTCACCCTCGGGCAGCGTGCGCAAGTCCACCGGAATCGGCCGGTGGGCGTAGGAACCGATGCCGAGGCAGTCCACCCGTTCGCGGTAGTACAGATCCTGGTCCTGGTGTCGCAGAATCGGGAGGCCGGCTTCCTGCAGCTCGGTGTTGCGGCCGACCAGGTCCGGCACCTGTCCGGTCCAGACGAACTGGTGGGCCAGCGGCAGCAGCGGAACAGCCATACCCACCATCGCACCCAGTTCGACGCCCCAGAATCCGGCGCAGGAGACAACGATATCGGCGGGAATCACGGCGGTGTCGGTGCGGACCCCGGTCACCCTGCCGCCGGTGTGTTCGATGCCGATGACCCGGGTGTTTCCCTGGAACACCGCTCCGCGGGACTGCGCGCGCCGGGAAAGCGCGACCACCGCGCGAGTGGCCTTCGCGAGGCCGTCGGTGGGGATGTGCAAGCCGCCTAGGACCTGCTCCCGGTCGACCAGGGGGTGCAGCTCGACGCATTCGGCGGCGCTGATCACCTGCGCCTGTACCCCCCAGGAGGTGGCCCAGCCCTGCCGGCGGTGCAGCTCGGCAAGACGCTCCGGCGTGGTGGCGATCTCCAGCCCGCCGACCTGGTTGAAGCACCAGGCTCCGTCCACGTCGATGCTCTTGAGTTTGTCGACCGTGTACGTCGCGAACTCGGTCATCGTCCTGGAGGCGTTGGTCTGGAAGACCAGCCCCGGCGCGTGTGACGTGGAGCCACCGGTCAGCGGCAGCGGGCCCTGGTCGACGACGGTGATGCGGTTCCATCCGCGTTCGGTCAGCTCGTCGGCAAGATTCGCGCCGACGATTCCCGCTCCGATGATGACCACATGTGGGGTGGTGGACATGTGCGTCTACTCCTGACTGCCGATGATCAAGGTGGCGGGATCGGTGAACTCTTCGGCGGCATCCAGTAGCCAGTCGGCGAGATAGCGGGCGAACGACGAGCGGACCAGCAGAAGAAAGTCGTCACCGGCGTCCGAGAGGGCGAGCAGGATGACGCCGGCTAGGCCGACCGTGGTCTGCACGGCGCTTCCACTGACGAAGACCCGGGGGTGCAGGTCGATCGAGCAGCCCTTGGCCAATACCTCCCGGGCGCGAGATCCGCTCAATCGCAAGCCGATTCGCTGCGCAGAGACGTCGATGGCGGCACCGCCGAGCTGTAGGACCGCTCCCCGGACCTCCTGCTCGAGTTCTTCCGGCGCGTCGTCGGTGCTGGTCAGCAACCATTCGTCTGGCCCGAGCCAGATGGTTCGTCGCCCGCCGGCAGCGACCCAGGTGTTGGGTGTGGTCGGGATCTCGGCGTCGAGCAACGACGTGCGCAGGAGACCGGTCGGCAGCCGCACGTCGACCATCGCGACACACGGTTCGGCAGTGATCGACACTGCTTGGTTGTTCCGGGCGGCCAGGTCGAAACCCATCTGTTCGAGGGGATGAACCCGGGTCAACTCAACCATCTCTACGGGCTCCTTCTGGATCGACGAGGACCGACCCGGTGACCTCGACCGGGACCAGTGTGCCGTTCATGGGGACGTGGACGGTGTCGCCGACCCGGGATCGGCCGCCCTTGACCAGGGCAAGCGCGAACGGTCGGTCGAGTTCGGCGCTGCGGTAGCTGGATGTCACGTGGCCGAGCATCGGTACCGGTGGTGGCGGCAGTTGGCCGTCCGCGAAGAACTCGACGATCTGCGAGCCCTCCGGTAGAACAGTGCGCCGATCCAGCGGGAGCAGTCCCACCAGGTGTTTGCGCGACGGGTCAGAGTTGGCGGCCCGGTCGAAGGAACGTTTCCCGATGAAATCGACCTTCTTCTTCGACACCGCCCACGCCAAACCGAGGTCGTGGGGGCTGACGGTGCCGTCGGTGTCCTGGCCGATGATCGGGTAACCCTTCTCCGCGCGCAGGACGTGCATGGTTTCCGTGCCGTAGGGGGTGATCCCGTAGGGGGCTCCGGCGTCGAGCAGCCGCTGCCACACGTCGACCGCGTACCACGGGTTGACATACACCTCGAAGGCCAACTCTCCGGAGAAGCTGATCCGGGCCAGCCGGACCGGGACACCGTCGAGCGTGGTGTCCCGGATCGCCATGAACGGGAATGATTCTTTGGCGACGTCGACGCCGGGGAAAACGGCCCCGATGACGTCACGGGATCGGGGCCCCACGACCGGGAAGGTGACCCACTGTTCGGTGACCGAGGTGCAGTACACCCGTAGGTGTGGCCACTCGGTCTGCAGCCACTCCTCCATCCAGTCCAGGATTCTCGCGGCACCGCCGGTGGTGGTCAGCACCAGGAACTGTTCGTCGGCGAGCCGCAGTACGGTGCCGTCATCGATGACCATGCCGTCCACACCGCACATCACGCCGTAGCGCACGGCGCCGACCTTGAGGCTGCTCATCAGATTGGTGTAGATCAGGTCGAGAAACGTTGCGGAGTCAGGACCCTGGACGTCGATCTTGCCTAGGGTGGAGCCGTCGAGAATGCCGACACCGGTGCGGGTGGCGGCGCACTCTCGCAACACGGCTGCATCCATGTCCTCGCCGTCCTGCGGATAGTAGCGGGGCCGCTTCCACTGGCCGACGTCCTCGAACACTGCGCCGGCCTGTAGGTGCCAGTCATGCAGTGCGGTGACCCGTTCCGGGTCGAACATCCGGCCGCGGTCCCGGCCGGCCAACGCCGCAAACGCGACCGGGGTGTACGGGGGCCGGAAGGTTGTGGTGCCGGTATCGGCGACCGGGACTCCGAGGAGTTCGGCGGTGATCCCGGTGGCGATGATTCCGGAGGTTTTTCCCTGATCGTGTGCGGTGCCGATGGTGGTGTAACGCTTGATGTGCTCTATCGAGGTAAGGCCGGCTCCGACCGCGCGAGCGATGTCGGAGACGGTCGCGTCCCGCTGCAGGTCGACGAACTCGGTGACGCCGTCCGCGGCCGGTCCGGCCGGGACTCGCCAAAGGACCAGCGGGGCGGCCGCCTCGTCGGTATTGGCTGCATTCGGCACGACATCGGCCTCGGCGAGTCCGATGCCGGCGTGGGTCAGTGCTTCCCTCGCGGCCCGGTGGCCGTCCGTGAGGCAACCGGCGAGGGTGAAAAGGCCGGCCGCCGATCCGGCGGTGGTCAGCCCATCGAGATCCTCGCCGGGGAGGAACGCTCCCAGCTGTTCGTCGTAGCGGAGCCGTCCGCGGGTCTGGCTGAACAGGTGCACGGCGGGGTTCCAACCGCCGCTGATCAACAGCGCGTCGCACGGCAGGGCCAGAATGTCGCCGACCGCGCCGTTGCGCAGTGGGCCGACGAGGGCGTGGGTGACCCGGTCGGTCCCACGAGTTCCGGTGACGACGGCACCGTCGGTGACGGGGATCCCGAGCCGTTCGAGTTCACTGCGTCGTGCCGTGGAGCCTGCGGGCCGCGCATCGATGACGGCGCGGATCCGCACACCGGCCCGGTGGAGGTCGAAGGCGGTGTCGTAGGCGCTGTCGTTGGTGGTGAACACGACGACCTCCCGACCGGGCAGCACCCCGTAGCGGTGCAGGTAGGTGCGGGCCGCGCCGGCGAGCATGATGCCGGGCCGGTCGTTGTCGGCGAACACAACGGGTCGCTCATGGGCGCCGGTCGCAGTCACGATGGATGTGGCGCGAAGTCGCCAGACCCGTTGCCGCGAAACGCTCTTCGGAGCTCTCTCGCCGAGGTGGTCGGTACGTCGCTCCAGCGCCAGCACAAAACCGTTGTCGTAGCTGCCGAAAGCAGTGGTGCGCTGCAGGTGCAACACCTCGGGCTGGCCGGCCAATTCGGCGACGGCTGTCGACACCCACTGGTAAGCCGGGACGCCATCTACTGTTTCGGTCCCGGACAGCAACGACCCGCCGGCTTCGGACTGCTCGTCGATCAGCGCAACTCTCGCCCCTGCTCTGGCTGCGTTGAGCGCAGCGGTCAGCCCGGTCGGCCCTGCCCCGATGACGAGCACGTCGACGTGGTGATGCACGGCGTCGTAGCGGGCAGGGTCGGGGTCTGCGCTGAGCCGCCCCTGTCCGGGAACTCCGTGTGCGACGAGCCCGTCGTACAGCTCGGTGGTACTGGCCAGCACCATGGGTTCGGCATAGGGGTGTTCGATCTGCACCAGTCCGCAGGGGTCCTCCGCCCAGGCGGCGGAGATGCCACGCGGTCTGCCCAGCTTGATGCTGCTGGTGATCTGATGCCGGCCGGTCGCCAGCACGGCCGACGCCAAGGTGTCCCCCGGGTGACCGGTGAGGTGCTCGCCGTTGAAGGTGAATCCGATGGTGCTGCTGCGGTCGATGCGCCCGCCCTCGGGGGCGCGGAAGTCGGTCGGGGCAGAGGCGTTGGTCACGTGGTCACCGGCTTGGGATCGTCGAGACGGTAGACCGTCTGGAAGCGGTAGGTGGCGGTGTCACGGAGGGCGTTGAACCAACGACGGCAACCGTGACTGTGATTCCACCGTTCCGCCCACAGTCCCTTGGTGTTGTCGCGGAAGAAGATGTACCGCGCCCATTCCTCGTCGGACAGGGCTGATGGGTCGGCCGGGTAGGGGATGTGTGCCTGACCGCCGTAGTGGAATTCCACTTCTTCACGCGGCCCGCACCACGGGCATTCGATGAGTTGCACGCGTCGTCTCCAGGGTTGGTGTGCTGCGGATCAGTGAGCGACGCCGGCGGCGCCGTGCTCGTCGACGAGTGCCCCGGTGACGAATCTCTCGAGGCTGAACGGCTCCACGAACGGGTGTGGTTCCTCCTTGGCCAGGGTCTGTGCCAGACACCAGCCGATTCCCGGGGTGGCCTTGAAACCACCTGTGCCCCAACCACAATTCAGATAAAGGTTCTGATAGCCGACGCGGCCGACGATGGGGGAGGCGTCCGGTGTGACGTCAACGATGCCGCCCCAGCTGCGGAGCAGGTGGGCGCGGGCGAACACCGGGAACAGTTCGACGGCGGCGGCCATCTGCCGTTCGATGATGTGGAACGCTCCGCGTTGCCCGTAACCGTTGTACGAGTCGACGCCGGCGCCCATGACGAGCTCGCCCTTGTGGGCCTGGGAGACGTAGACGTGCACGGCATTGGACATCACCACGGTGGGGTGCACCGGTTCGAGGAGTTCGGACACCAAGGCTTGCAGCGGGTGGCTCTGCAGGGGCAGCTTGATCCCGAGCATGTCGGCCAGCACAGAGGTGTGACCGGACGCCGCCAACAGGACCTGCCCGGCGGCGATGTTTCCGCGGGTGGTGCGCACCCCAGCCACCCGATCACCGTCGACGGTGAAACCGGTGACCTCACACCCCTGGATGAGGTCGATGCCTGCCTCACTGGCGCGACGGGCGAAACCCCAGGCGACGTAGTCGTGCTTGGCGATGCCGCCCCGTGGTTGATAGGTGGCACCCAGAACGGGGTACCGGATGTCGGTGGAGGCGTTGACGATCGGGCACAGCCGTTTGACGTCTTCCGGCCCGACCCATTCGGCGTCGATGCCGTTGAGTTTGTTGGCTTCGACCCGGCGCACACTGTCCCGGACGTCCTGCAGGGTGTGCGCGAGATTGAGCACACCACGCTGACTGAACAGGATGGGGTACCCCAGGTCCTCCTCCAGTCCCTCCCACAGCTTCAACGAGTGTTCGTAGATGGTTGCGCTCTCGTCCCACAGATAATTGGACCGGATCAGCGTGGTGTTCCGCGCCATGTTGCCGCCCGCGAGCCACCCCTTCTCCAGCACCGCGACGTTGGTGATGCCGTGGTTCTTGGCCAGGTAGTGCGCAGTTGCCAGGCCGTGCCCGCCGCCGCCGACGATGACCACGTCGTAGGAACGTTGAGGTTCCGGGTTGCGCCACAGGAAGTCCGGGTGGTCCGGCAGGTCCGCACCGGGGGTGCGCGGGTGGCTCATGATTCGACCTTCGACAGATCCGGGTACAGGGGGCGGCTCTGCGCGAGCCCGGTGACCCGCGACCGCAGACGCTCCAGTTGCTGGTCGGACAGCTCTGGACGCAGCGCGATGGCGATGATGTCGGCGACCTCGGTGAAATCGTCGACATCGAAGCCGCGGGCTGCGAGCGCCGGCGTGCCGATGCGGACGCCGGAGCTGACCATCGGCGGACGCGGGTCGAAGGGCACAGCGTTGCGGTTCACGGTGATGCCGATCGAATGCAGTCGGTCCTCTGCCTGTTTGCCGTCCAGCGCGGAGTCGCGCAGGTCGACCAGCACCAGGTGTACGTCGGTGCCGCCGCTGATCACGTTGATCCCGCTCTCCCGGGCGTCATCGGCGAGCAGCCGGTCGGCCAGCAGCCGGGCGCCGGCCAGGGTGCGTTCCTGGCGCTCCCGGAAGGCAGGTTCGGCAGCGAGTTTGAAGGAAACGGCTTTGCCTGCGATGACGTGCTCGAGCGGTCCGCCCTGCTGCCCGGGGAACACTGCGGAGTTGAACTTCTTGGCCAAGTCGGCGGTGGCCAGGATGATGCCGCCGCGGGGGCCGCCGAGGGTCTTGTGGGTGGTGGAGGTGACGACATGGGCGTGCGGCACCGGTGACGGGTGTAGGCCGGCGGCGACCAGGCCGGCGAAATGTGCCATGTCGACCATCAGGTAGGCGCCGACCGAGTCGGCGATGCGGCGGAACTCGGCGAAGTCCAGCTGTCGCGGGTAGGCCGACCAGCCGGCGATGATCAGCTGCGGCCGGTGCTCCTGCGCGAGACGCTCGACCTCTTCCATGTCGACCAGGTGGTCGTCCTGGCGGACGTGGTAGGCGGCCACCTGGTAGAGCTGACCGGAGAAGTTCAACCGCATGCCGTGGGTCAGGTGCCCGCCGTGCGCGAGGTCCAGCCCGAGGATGGTGTCGCCTGGCTTGAGCAACGCGGCCATCGCCGCGGCGTTGGCCTGCGCACCGGAATGCGGTTGCACGTTGGCGTACTCGGCGCCGAACAGGTCCTTGACCCGGTCGATGGCCAGCTGCTCGATGACGTCGACATGCTCGCAGCCGCCGTAGTAGCGACGGCCGGGGTACCCCTCGGCGTATTTGTTGGTCAGCACACTGCCCTGTGCCTGCATCACCGCGATCGGGGCGAAGTTCTCGCTCGCGATCATCTCCAACGTCGTTTGCTGTCGATCCAGTTCGGCCTCGATGGCTGCGAACACTGCGGGGTCGGTCTCGGCCAGGGACTGGTCCAGGACGCGGTCCGCGGTCACCGGCATCTCGTCAAGCTGAACGACCATGCGCGAATTCTCCTGCCATAGGTTAAGTCCAAGACTGGTATATCACTGATACGTCATCGTAAGTTGGCCAGTCCTCCATAGTCAAGCGACTCATCGAACCTTCCTGATGCGCGGACGGCACGGAGGTGGTTTCACGCACCGATCCGCGACAAGACGCACATCATCGGCCGTGCTCGCTGAAGGGAAAAGCGACAAGAACACTGCAACTTCGTCGGGCGGCGAAAGCATCATCGTCGCCGGTGAACTGGGCTTATTAAGACGTGGTTAACGTCTCTGAGACCTCTTGACGCGCCGAGTGCAGTCATACAAACTAAGCGTGTTGTGCAACAGAATGCAGTGAGCGCAACACCCGCTCCACCCGAGGTCAGTCGGTCCAGTTCGTCAGCCTGTCCGAGTTGGCTTGCGCTGTCACGCTTTTCGCCCTGCGTTCGTCGAATGTGACTCCCGTCGCGATCAGTCCCATCCAAACCCACCGCCGCCGGTGGATGGGACGCCACCATCAGCCGTTCCTCGAGCACTCATCGGTCTGCAGATCAGAAAGGTGAGCCCACCGTCATCCCAGGGAAAATGTGCGCGCCGCGCCATCGTCCGTTCCATGCAAGAACTGCGAAGGGAGGCCGATCTTGGCCACGCAGAACCACGACCAGCCTGAGAGCCATCACCACCTACCGCACCTCGAGGACCCGGGCATAGCACCCCCGTTCGAACCGAAATCATTGTCCGAGGACGCCGAGAAGCACTATTCGACGGACAAGATCGTCTTCGGCGTCGCCGCCGTCCTGGTCGTTGCCTTTCTCGCCTGGGGCCTGTTCGCCACGGATGGGTTGAGCTCCGTCGCCACCAGCGTGCTGGGCGGGGTCATCAGAGGTGGTGGCTGGGCGTTCGTGCTCGCCGCCTCCGCCTTCGTCGTCTTCGCCCTGTGGCTCGCGATCAGCAAGTACGGGCGGATCCCGCTCGGTAAGGACGACGAGCGTCCTGAGTTCAAGACGATCTCGTGGATCGCGATGATGTTCAGTGCCGGGATGGGCATCGGATTGATGTTCTACGGCGTCGGTGAACCCCTCTCGCATTTCACGTCGCCGCCTCCCGGAACGGTGGCGGCCGGGACGCCGGAGGCCTTCGACACGGCCATGGCGACAACGCTTTTCCATTGGACGCTGCACCCGTGGGCGATCTACGCGGTGGTGGGCTTGGCGATCGCCTACAGCACCTTCCGTAAGGGCCGCCGGCAGTTGATCAGCTCGACCTTCATTCCGTTGCTGGGCAAGCGCGGGCCGGAGGGTGGCTTCGGCCGCGCCATTGACATCCTGGCGATCTTCGCCACCCTTTTCGGGTCGGCCGCGTCCCTGGGTCTTGGCGCTCTGCAGATCGGCGGCGGCCTCGTTGCCGGCGGATTCATCGATTCCTTCGGCACCAACCTGCTCGTCGCCATCATCGTGATCCTCACCATCGCCTTCATCGCCTCCGCGGTCACCGGCGTCTCCAAGGGCATCCAGTGGTTGTCGAACATCAACATGGTGCTGGC
>Ga0164308_10000447_pt1 | contig 22879 bp, 19 predicted proteins | sample Whisoiple_246_MG_FD_109983 | JGI IMG/M metagenome (GOLD analysis project Ga0164308, IMG submission 109983) | Soil microbial communities amended with fresh organic matter from upstate New York, USA - Whitman soil sample_246_MG | ecosystem: Environmental > Terrestrial > Soil > Unclassified >...
ACGGAGCGCGACCGCGAAATTGTAGGCGCGATCTACGTAACCGCCCGCGGCGGAGGTGGGCGCGTTCAGGTTGTGACCGACGATGGCGAAACCAAAGTAGTCACTCGGGCGATCGGTCAGACCGAGCGACCAGGACGAAAGACCATGTGCGATCGCCTGATTGGAATACGAGTGCTGGTACGACAAACCGAGCGAGAAAGAGTTGCTGGGTCGAAAGGCCAGGCCCCACGTCAGCCATTCGTAGCGCGCGTCTTGCATCCCGAAGAGCTGCTGCGTAGCAGCGTTCGGGGGCGAGACGAGGTCGAGCCGGAGGCCAGTCGCCAGCGACAGGAACGGGATCGGAAAAGCGAGCGCGAAGGCGTGGCCTTGGTAGGTCGCGGTCGCGTCCTCGTTCAAGAACATGCCTGTCCAGCGCAGCTCTGCGCCGGGCATGAAGCCCAGGTTGGCTGGGTTGACCACCAACGACGTCGAGTCGTCGTCGCTCACCGCGCTGCGCCCCAGCGCCGGCAACCGCGTGGGTTGATCCGCGGGGAATTGAGCGCCCGCCCGGCGCGCGGAGAGCAAGCCCAAGCAAAGCAGCAAGCAGCTGGTCGCGACGTGCGACGGCCGCCGATTGTAGAGCGGCATCAGACGATGCCTCGCGCTTTCGCGACGGCCATGATCTCCGGCTCACGCAGCGCGAGTTCGTCGTTGTCTTTCACGGGCAAGAAGCGGGAGACCGCGCCGTTGCGCGGTAGGTGCAGATAAGCGGTCGGTAAATGGCTGGTGACCTCGTTGACCAAGCGCTCGAACTGCACCACTGGCTGATCGTCGACCTTCTTGTTCACGGTGAAGTACGTCCATTCCATGTCGAGATCGAGTATCGACTGAGCGTCGAAGTAAAACACGTTCGTCGCGAACACGCGGACGACCTTGGGATCGAAGCTGGGCGGAATGCGGAACTCTTCCAGAATGCACAACGTGCCATCCACATAGGCGGGGATGCCCCCGCGATCGGTGGGCAGCTTGTCTACGACTTCGGCCGTGACCGGCTTGCCGCTCGCTAGGTGAAAGCCGATGATCGCCGGGTCGAGCGTGCCGCCCATGTTGTCGATGTTGGTCATCATGATCACCTTGCCGCCGCGCTTGACGAAGGCGTCGAGCAGCCCGCTCTCGCGCAGCGCGTCCGGCAAGTCGCCATGACCTGGCGCGTGCTCGCTGGGTTGCCCTTTTTTATCGAAGAATACGTCGCCCACGGGCGTCACGCGCAGCGACAAGTGCTGCGTGAAGGTGGCGATGCTTTGTCCGTCCAAGTCGTCTCCCAGCGCGGCGCGAATGCCAGCGTCCGTGGAATGGCTGGTCATCAACCACAAGGGTGGGGCGACACCGTAGCGACGCTCGATCGCGCGCATTTCGGAGCGCCGCAAATCGAGAAAGCTCTTTCCGGGAATGGCGTCCACCAGCGCTTTGATCACGCCGCCCATGCGCGTTGCCATGCCGCCCGCGAGGACCAGCAAGGCCACCTGCCCTGCGCGCAAGGCTTGTGCGCCGAGCTCAGTCAAGCGCGCGTATTCCGCGCTGTCCGCCGGGGGGAGCTGCTGGAGATCCTCCGGCTTCGGTGGACTGATATTGCCTTTGACGAAGTTGTCCTCGGCGTTCTCGGTACGGAGCCGCTGCGCGAGCTGCTTGAAGCGCTCCGCATCGAAACGGTGGTGGGCGAGACGCGCCTGAACGTCGGGGGGTAGCTCTGCTAGTTGTCGGTCGAGCGCCATTTCGCGCGAGGCTAGCACCGGACGGTTCCGGCGATCAGCAGTCATGCGCTGTCGTGGTGCGAAGGCAGCGGGGCGGGGCTGCTTTCTCGATGGCCGAGGGAATTTCGCGATGCTAGCGTGCTCGCTAGGTGAAGAATGCGGCGAATATGAAGGGCATCATTCTGGCGGGTGGCAATGGATCACGGCTCGATCCACTGACGCGGGTCGTTTCCAAGCAGCTCCTGCCAGTCTACGACAAGCCCATGATCTACTATCCGCTGTCGATGCTGATGTTGGCCGGCATTCGAGAGGTGCTGGTCATTTCGACCCCACGGGACTTACCGTTGTTCGAGCGGCTGTTGGGCACGGGTGAAGAGCTCGGCATGCGCTTCGAGTACGCGGTGCAGCCGGCGCCCAACGGTCTCGCCGAGGCATTCATCATCGGGCGCGAGTTCGTGGGCTCAGGCCCGGTGTGTCTAATCTTGGGTGACAATATTTTTTATGGCGCGGGGCTGGGGGCCCAGCTGCGGAAAGCCCGCGCGGAGCTCGATGGGGCGACGCTGTTCGGCTACCGCGTCGAAGATCCGGAGCGCTACGGTGTGGCCGAGGTCGGTCCGAGCGGCGAGTTGCTCGGCATCGAAGAAAAGCCCAAGCGACCGAAGAGTCGCCTGGCTGTGACGGGTTTGTATTTCTTCGACAATCAGGTGCTCGAGATCGCCCAGAGGCTCGAGCCCTCCGCCCGGGGCGAGTTGGAAATCACCGACGTCAACAATGCCTACATTGCGGCGGGCCGCGCGCGTTTGGAGATCCTGGGCCGCGGCCAAGCTTGGCTCGACACAGGCACCCAAGAGAGCCTGCTAGACGCCGGCCATTTCGTAGCGACGCTCGAGCGTCGCCAGGGCACGTCCATCGCCTGCATCGAGGAGATCGCCTTCCGCATGGGGTTCATCGATGCCGCGCAGCTCGAGCGGCTGGCGGACAAGTGTGGCAAAAGCCAATACGGACAATCCATGCGTCGCGCACTCGAGGAAAGCTAGCGTACTCATGCTTCCGCTCAGACAGCCGAAGCGCGTGCTGGTCACCGGCGGCTGTGGCTTCATCGGATCGGCTTTCGTTCGCTATCTGCTGTCACTGCCGGCCTTCGAAGGCACCGTGGTCAATTTGGATTTGCTGACCTACGCCGCCAACCCGGACAACGTAGCCGAAGTCGCACACAGCCCCCGCTACGCCTTCGTTCACGCGGACATTGGCGATGCCGAAGCCGTCGCGCGCGTTTGCCATGAGCAAGCGATCGACACCATCGTGCACTTCGCAGCGGAGAGCCATGTGGACCGCAGCATCCTGGGGCCTGCAGCGTTCGTGCAGGCCAACATCGTCGGCACCCATCGACTGCTGGAGGTCGTGCGCGCTCACAGCCAAATCCACTTTCATCACGTTTCCACCGATGAAGTGTACGGCTCATTGGGCGCGACCGGCGCATTCCGGGAGACGACCGCATACGATCCTAGCTCACCGTACTCTGCGTCGAAGGCGGCCTCCGATCACCTCGTTCGGGCGTATGCACGCACGTACGGGCTTTCCACCACGCTCTCCAATTGCAGCAACAACTATGGTCCGTATCAGTTTCCGGAGAAGCTGATCCCACTGATGATCGGCAACTTGTGCGACGATAAGCCGCTGCCCGTGTACGGCACGGGCGAGAACGTCCGTGATTGGCTCTACGTGGATGACCACGTGGAGGCGATTTGGACCATCCTCGAGCGCGGCGAGCGCGGGCAAACTTACAACATCGGCGGTGATGCCGAGTGGACGAACCTGGCGCTTTTGTACAAGCTCATCGACGTCGTGGCGAGGGTCTCCGGTCGCGATGTCCAAGCCATGCGAGAGCAGATCACGTTCGTCGCCGATCGCCCGGGGCACGACGCACGTTACGCGATCGACTGCAGCAAGCTGAAGTCCGAACTCGGCTGGTCACAGCGTCACGACATCGAGAGCGGATTGCTGGCCACGGTGCGCTGGTACCTCGAGCACCCAGAGTGGGTCGCGCGCGTAAACAGTGGCGCGTATCGCGAGTGGCTCACTCAGAACTACTCGCAGCGCGGCTAACTCGACTACGAACGATCGGGGGTCTCGAGCAGCACGGCGGGCTTGTGTCGACCGAGCAGCCAGAAGCCGATGCCGAGCGCCAGCAGCATGGCGAAGAGCTGCGTCGCATAGCTGACGAACGCCATGGCTGCGCCCGAGGTTCGCAGCACGGTCAGCGGGAAGTACAAGGCAAGCCCAGAATAAGTACCGATTTGGAAGGCACCGAACAACCCCGGGCCCGCTGGTACGATCACCCCTAAGCCGAGCACGCCGAGCGTGACGCAAGCTTGAGCGATCGAGCCTTCAATCCCGCAGGCACGCATCAACAGCCATTGCGCGATGAACTGACACAACCAATACAGCAGAGTCTCACCGAAAAAGCGCAGTCGGTTTTCTGGTGACCCGAGCACGCTCAGCCCGTCCGCGAGGCGCTCCAGGGTGCCGGTCACGAAATTGGCCAGCTTGACCGAGATTGGGCTGAGCAAGGTCATCGTGACTTTGCGCGCGAAGCTCCGCGCCACGTAGAACACGGTCAGCGCCACTGCGCCGCCGCTGAACACGACCGCGGCAGTGTAGATTGCACGCGGGATGATCGACATGGGCAGCGCCACGTCACCCAAGTGATCCGGCAGTGGCGAGATGGGACTGGACATCGTGATCGCGAGCGCGCTCGTCACGGTCAGCACGAGGCCGTCGATCACGCGCTCGGCGCCCGCGGCGCCCAAGGCTTGGAAGAACGTGACTTTGCCGTCTCGGGCGAGCAGGTATGGCCGCGCCGCTTCACCCATGCGGAGCGGGGCGAACATGATGGTCGCGATGCCGATCAAGCCGATCGCGACCACGCGCTGCTCGGAAACGTCCGGCGCGACCGAGCGCAGCAGTGGCACCCAGCGGTGAACGCGCAGGTACGTGGCGAAGGCGATGAACAGCGCGAAGGCTGCCACCGTGCCCGGCTGGAGCGCAGATAGAGTTTCCGCGGGCGGGATGAGCGGCAACCCGCCGCGCCGAAATAGCCACACGAAGCCGCCGGCGATCGCCAGCGAAACTAGGATGCGTGGCGCATACTTCCACAGCGCACTCGAATTATTGGCCACTATTTGTTCAGCGGGCTGGCGACGGTGATCACGGTATTCCAGCACAGCCTGCCGAGCAGGGGCACGCGCGACAAGATCTGCTCGTCGAGCTTCTTCAACGGATCGAAGAAGGGCGCGATCTTCACGGCGTCCGTGTAGATCTTCTTCCAGTAGCGTTCTTTGTTCGGGTTCACCCGGTCCCAAGCGAAGAACTTCAAGAACACGGCCAGCGTGGTCAGCCAGAACTCACGGTGCGAGACGTTGCCGAACGAGCCCTTGAACTGCTCGATCTGGTCGAAAGAGAGCGGGTGCTCGTCCGGCGTGCGCACTTGTTCCGCGATCTTTCGATACACGTTGATCAGCGGATTGTAGGGCAGCGGTTCGATGAAGCAGCCGAGCCCGCCGGGCTTCATGATCCGCGCAAGCTCCGGAATGGCGGTCTTCAGCGGCACGTGATGCAACACGCCGTTGCCGTAGATGCGGTCGAACTCGCTGGTCTCCGCTGGGATGGCGTCACCCGCGACGACGCGCGTTTCGATCTCGACGCCGTGCTTCTTCGCCAGCCGCTGGGCCAGATCGAGCATGCCCGGCGAAACGTCGATCGCGACCACCTTGGCGCCGCGCTTGGCGAGGAAGATGCCGCCTTCGGCGGCGCCGCAGCCGTAGTCCAGCACGCGCAGGCCGCGCACGTCACCGAACTGTTCGAGCACGAACTGATTTTCGATGGCGGTGGTGGAGGTGAACGTCTCGTCGACGAGCGTCTGCTCGAGATCGACATCCGCGGCCCATTGATCGTGGAACTGTGCCTCTTTTTGGCGGCGTACGTCATCGTTGGGACTGAGCTGCATCGGGGCGGTGTTGTACGCCAGCTCACTTGGCCCCGCAACCAGAGCCACTGGGAAATGCGGCTATTTATAGGCGATCGCCGCCAGATTGCCGACCGGCGCGGCCACGTTGATGGCGCCGAGCCCGGTCGCGCGAATCAACTCGAGTGCTCGTGGTTTGAGCAGGGCCGGGATAGGCGACAATCGCGCCCAGTAGTTGAGCGGGTAGCGGTTGACCACCACGCGCACTTCCACCCGCGAAAAGCCGGCTCGCAGCAGCAAGCCGCGCACGCTCCGGGTTGAAAATAACTGCAAGTGCTCGACGTCGTAGATGGGGGACTTCAAACCCAGAATGCGAGCGGAGAGCGCGCGTCGGTTGTGGCAGACGATGAACAGTGCGCCGCCGGGGCGTAACAGCGACAGCGTGTCTTGGCACAGCGCGAGCGGATCGTAGACGTGCTCGATGGTTTGAAAGCAGCTGACCAGTCGCAAGCTCCCCGCAGCAAAATCAGCGCTGCGAAAGGGCGCGTGCCGAATCAGCGGGCGAATTTCGGGCTTGGCAGCAGCGATTGGCGCGGCCGATGGTTCTACTCCCACCACGCCCGTGAAGCCGTGCCGTTGAAGCTGCTCCAAGAACGCGCCGTCCCCGGTGCCGATGTCCAGGGCGCCGTTTCTGTCCGGCAAGTTGCGGGCGATGCCCGGCAAAAAGCTGGCGTAAGTCAGGCCCGCATCGCTCGACTCCGACGCAGCGTCGAAGGCGGCCTCACGATAGGCGGCTTCGAGCGACTTTCGATCGGGCGCGGGGTTTGCGTACAACAGATCGCACTCGCGACAGACCACGAGCGCATAGTGCATGTACTCGGGCAGTTTGCGTGAGGCGAAGGCGAAGGCACCCAGCGCGTCTGGATCGACGTTGGCATCGGCGAACGGGCGGCTGCGGTTGGCGCCACAGCCCGGACAGTCTCGGGGCTTCAGCTCGAAGCGAAAGCCGGCGGACTGGAGATTTGCGGCGCGCATGAGCAGCGCGCGACTCTAACATCGAAGACGCGTCAGGCGAGCGTCGGTGGCTGCTCGATTGACGGTCGCGATCCGAAAAGCTAGCTTGTCGCGCACACCCGAGCCCAGCCTAGTTGGTCGTTGACATGTCTGCTTTGCAAACACGTCCGGTGGTGGTCACCGGCTGCTCGGGTTTCGTCGGGTCCAATCTGGCGATCGCGCTCTGCGCGCGCGGCGTCCGTGTCATTGGCGTCGAGAGCCCGTGGGGGCCCGAATGGCGCACGCGCGACGTGCCCGGGTTGGAAATCGTGCGCCTGGATTTGTGTCGTGAGGCGGACGTGCGCGCCTTCGTCGAAGAGGCTCAGCCGCTTTGCATTTTCAATTGCGCTGCCTACGGCGCGTATTCGGTGCAGGCCGACGTGCAACGGATCTTCGACGTCAACCTACTCGCGCTGAGGCACATGCTCGATGCCGTGCGTGACGTTCCGGGCTTTCAGGCTTTCGTGCAGGCCGGCAGCTCTTCGGAGTACGGCTACAATTGTAGCGGTCCTGCCGAGGACGCCGCGACCGAGCCAGACAGCGACTACGCGCTATCGAAAGTGGCTGCCACGCACTTGCTGCGGATGTACGCCAGGAAGTACGGCGTTCCGGGTTTCGTCCTGCGCTTGTATTCCGTGTACGGCCCGTACGAAGACTTCAGTCGCTTGATCCCGAGCCTTTTGCTGCACGCCCGCGAGGGCCGCTTCCCGCCCTTGGTCAGCCCCAACATCTCCCGTGATTTCGTGTACATAGCCGACGCGGTGCGCGCCTTCGAGGCGGTGCTTTCGCACGCCCCTCGACTAAAACCGGGCGAGGTATTCAACGTGGGGAGCGGCGTTCGAACGACGCTGACCGAACTGGTGCAGCTGGTGCGAGAGTTGTTCGGCATTCACGCCGAACCCGCTTGGGGCAGCATGCCCGACCGTAGCTGGGATCACCCAGCGTGGTTCGGCGATCCCAGGAAGGCGGAAAGGCTGATCGGCTGGCGAAGTACCACGGCGCTGCGCGCCGGTCTGATCCAGAGCATTCGCTGGATCGAAGACCATCCGGCTGTGGTTGCCGAAGGACGTACCAAGACCGTGCTGGAGCTCGAGCAATGACCGACTGCATGGAACCGGCGGCGCTCGCACGCGCGGCGTTGGCCATTCGTCGCAAGTTCCTCGACATGCACTATCACGCGCGCTCGGGCCACCTCGGGAGTGGCCTGTCCGCGATCGAAATCTTGACCTATTTGTACTCGGGTTGGTTGCGTGAGACCGACGAGTTCATCCTGAGCAAGGGACACGGCGCGTCAGCTCTTTATGCAACCCTGCACCACTTCGGCAAGCTGTCCGATGCCGAGTTAGCGACCTACTACCAGGATGGCACGCTCTTGCCGGCGCATCCGGCTCCGCGCGCGATCCGAGCGATCCCCGTCGCGACGGGGTCACTCGGCCATGGCTTGCCGATCGCTGCCGGCATGGCGCACAGCTACAAGTATCTTCGCCAGACGGACGCGCGGGTCGCCTGCCTGCTTTCGGACGGCGAGTGCAATGAAGGCTCGACTTGGGAAGCCGCGCTGTTTGCCAGCCATCACTCGCTCGACAATCTCACCGTGCTCGTGGATGCCAACGGCATTCAAGGCTTCGGGCGTACCAACGACGTGCTCCGTCTCGAACCGTTCGCGCAGAAGTGGCAAGCGTTCGGTTTTCACGTCAGTGAATGTAGTGGTCACGACTTTGCTCAGCTGCATGCCGCAATTGGCCCACCCGGCAATGGGCGCCCGCGCTGCATCATCGCGCGGACCGTCAAAGGCAGAGGCGTGAGTTTCATGGAGGATACGGTCGATTGGCACTATTGGCCGATGAGCGCCGCACAATATGACCAAGCCATCGCCGAGCTCGATCAGAGCGAGAGTGAACTTTCGCGATGAGGGCCGACTTCGTGGCTGCTGTCGAGAGCGTGCTCGTCGGCGATCCGCGCGGCTTGTTCCTTTCCGGTGATCTAGGCTTCAACGCGTTCGAGGGCCTGGCAGCGAGGCTCGGAAGTCGCTTCATCAACGCGGGGGTCGCAGAGCAGAGCATGATCGGGCTCGCGGCAGGCTTCGCCATCACGGGCATGCGGCCTTGGGTCTATTCGATCGCTCCATTCGTGACCTATCGCTGTCTGGAGCAGATTCGAAATGACGTCTGCTTGCACCACTTGCCCGTGCGCATCGTGGGCAACGGCGGCGGCTATAGCTATGGCGTCATGGGTCCCAGTCACCACGCCTTGGAAGACCTGGCCGTGTTGAAGGTGCTCCCCAACCTGCAGCTGTTCTTCCCGTGTGCGAGCGATCAGGTCGCCGCGGCGGTGGGACTGCTGGCTGGGCTCGACGCGCCCTGCTATCTGCGCTTGGCGGTGTCCGCATACGACACCCCTCGGGTAGCGCTCTCCGAACACCCGCGCACGCTCACGCGCTCGTATGCGCTGCGCGCCGATCCCGGCAAGCCCGGCGTAACCGTAATCGGCGCTGGGCACGCCGTGCAGATCGCCTTGCGTGCGCTCCGCGAGCACGGGCTGGATCGAGAGAACGCAGACGTCTTCGGCATTGCGCGATTCCCCATCGACTTGGCGCAAGACTCTGGGCTCCTCGCCAGCGTGCGAGAGACCCAAAACGTCGTGTTCATCGAGGAGCACTACGCTGCCGGCGGCATGGGTGAGTCGATGAAGTTCGCGCTGCCCCCGCTCTCCGACTTCTCGCTGATGAGCGCGAGCTACCACCCCGAGCAACGCTATGGCAGTGCGCAGTTCCACATGAAACAAGCCGAGCTCACTCCGGAGGCGCTGGTCGCGCTCGTTCGAACAAAGCTCGGCAGCTCATGAGCGGAGCTGGCCAAAGCAAGCGCAAGTTGAGCGCGATCATTGCCTGCTTCAAGGACGAGCAGGCGATCCCTTTCATGGCGGAGCGGCTGCAAAAGACGTTTCGGAAAATCGCCGTCGATTACGAGATCATCTTCGTCAACGATGGCAGCCCGGATGACACGCAGGCCGTGATCGAGAGGCTCGCGGACAGCAACCCCGAGATCAAGGGTATCACGCACAGCCGCAACTTCGGTTCGCAGAACGCCTTCACCAGCGGCATGAAGCTGGCAACCGGTGACGCCTGCATCCTACTCGACGGGGATCTGCAGGATCCTCCGGAGCTGATCGAAAGCTTCCACCAAAAATGGCTGGAAGGGTTCGACGTCGTGTACGGCGTTCGTACCCGCCGCGAGATGCCGCGCTTGCTCGAGCTCGGCTACAAGGCTTTCTATCGGCTGTTTCAGACCATGGCCTACATCCGCGTGCCGGTGGACGCGGGAGATTTCTCACTCATCGATCGCAAGGTGATGACCGTGCTCAACAGCCTGCCCGAGCGAGACCGCTTCGTGCGCGGGCTGCGCGCGTGGTCCGGGTTCAAGCAGGTGGGGGTGCCCTATGTTCGCCCGGAGCGCATGTTCGGCAGTTCGACGAACAACCTACTGTCCAACCTTCGCTGGGCGAAAAAGGGCATCTTCTCTTTTTCGTACATCCCGCTGGAGATGATCGCGCTGGGAGCGCTGGTCGTGTCGTTCATCGCGGTGCTGGCGGCGTTCGCGCAGATCATCAGCCGCATTTTGCATCCCGAGATACCGCACGGCGTTGCGACGATCATCGTCATCAGCCTGTTTCTCGGTGCGATCAACCTATTGAGCCTCGCGTTCATCGCCGAGTACGTGGCGAAGATTTTCGAAGAGGTGAAGCAGCGACCGCAATTCGTGGTCACGAAATTGGTCAACTTCGACGAGCCCAGGTCAGTCCGCGACCCAGACCATCACGATCGTACGACCGAACAAGCGTGAAGTGAGCGCGTCGGTAACGCGCGACACGGGCACGATCAGCTTGTCCCAGGTGGCGATCTGAGCTTGCGACGGCGCGCTGCGCTTGGCGACGCGCGCGAAGAGCGATGCCAATGCGCCGAGACCATCCAAGAAGAACCAAGTTTTGACGCTCAGCCCAGAGGGCGTAACCGCTTGCAGCGACTGAGCCGTGTAGCGGCGAAAGTGACCGACACTGCTATCGAAGGGTGAAAATAGGGAGGGCAACGCCGGCGACAGCACGATCAGTGAGCCGCCCGGGTTCAGATGTGCTGCCGCAGCTCGAGCCTGCTCTCGGTCGTGCTCGATGTGTTCCAGCACGTCGATGTAGACGATGGTGTCGAAACGCTCGTCGGGTCGAAGCGCTTCGAGTGTGCCGCAGACGACGCGCGGTGGGCGCGGATGACTCCCGAGACGGGTTTGCAGCTCTTTGCACAAGCCGGCGTCGGGTTCCAAGCACGTCCAATGCTCGGCGCTCTCGTTGAGGTAGTCGAACGTCGCTCCTATACCGGCGCCCACGTCGAGCACCGTGCCTCGCACGAACGGGCGCACGCGGCTGGCCCAATAGTTCTTCCAATTCGTGGCTTTGATGAACAGCTCGAGTTCACTGCCCACGTATGAATATTCGGCGGCTTCTGCCATCAGCTGTCGCTCCCGGTATGGACGATCCGAATCGATTCGACGTAATCTTTGGCGTCGACCAACGGCACGACGGTACGGGTCGTGCGCAGGCTGAGCACTACGAACACTCCAATGACCGGAATCAACACGGCTTGGAACAAGATGACGGCCAGAGTTCCGGCGACTCCCGATGCCCAACCTGGGATGGCATACGGCGTGGCCAGGCGGATGGCCACGGTCACGATGATGCCGACGAAGGCCAGTACCGCCAAGATCATCGCGAAAATGACGATGCGCACCAGGGCGACGTCCGCGTAAACGGCGACTGCGGTCAGCCCGTGGACCACTAGCGAAACCAAGTTCATCTTCGACTGGCCTGCGTAGCGCTCGCCGCGGATGGTGTCGAGCTTTAACAGCGGGACTCGAGAGCGCGTCAGCGTTGCTGCCAGGTGGTTCCAAATCCCGGCCTGCGTGAGCACCGCGCGCAGCGCTGATTTCGGGATCAAGCAAAAGTTTCCAAAGTCGATTTGGACGCCGGTGAGGCTGCCGAACAAGATCTTGTACAGCTTGTAGCCCGCGCGAAACACGAGCGGTTCGCTTCTCTGCGCACGGCGCGCGCAAACGATCGACTCCGCACGACTCGCGCTCGCCGCGAGCAAGTGTGGGATGTCGAGCGGGCGATCTTCGCCGTCGCCATCCATCACCACTACCCCGCTACACGAGTCGATCTGGTCGCGGGCGATCACCAAACCAACGGCGATTGCGCGTTGATGGCCCAAGTTGCAGGCGAGCCTCACGACCGCGAGCGAATCGAAAGTCGTGGGCTCGAACTCGGGCCAGCCCTCGGGGGCGCTGAGCGACGATGCGTCATCCACCAGAAAAATCCGATATCGCAGGCCGTGCTCGCGTCCGACCCGGTCCAGATCCACGACCAAGCGCGCCGCCGATTCCCAATCGTTGTAGGCCGGAATTACCACGCACACCCGCTGCATTCGCTGCGCTTATACGCGAATGCTCAGCGCCCGGCGACAGGTCTGAGCGGCCACTTGGCCGAGGCCGTCGGGGTTGCTGGCTGAAGGGCGATTGTGAGCTACGGTTCGGCGCCGAGGTGGGGTCCGACATGCAGCATCTTGAATACGAACCCGAGCTACTTCCCGTGGATCCGAGGCCGCGCGTGCCTGACGCCTCACCGGTCATGAGGAACGCCGAGGCGGTGTCGGTCGGTCGCTCACGGATCCAATCGTGGGTGCAGCACCTGGTTTCCGCGCTGCCGCTCGTTCTGCTGCTGGTGCTGTTCAACGTGACGTGCGTGCGCGGAGTGAACTACGGGTACCACTGGGACGAAGCGGGCTGGCACACAGAGCCGGCGCATTTGATGATCCAGACCGGCGTGCTGTTGCCGAAGTCGTACATCTATCCTTCGTTGGACAAGTGGCTGGTGCTCTTGCCGGCGTTTCCAGCTGCAATCGGCGCTGTTTTGGAAAACGGCGTGAAGCCGCTGCCGATCCAAGCGGCGATGCTGTCCGTGATGGACGCTCCGGACTACCTGCTGCGGGTGCGCGTCGTCTTCATCCTCGTCAGCTCACTGGCGATCGTATGGGTGTACGCCGCTGCGATCGCGCTGCGACATCGACCGTGGGAAGCGCTGGTTGCTGCAGCCGGCCTCGCGCTGTCGTGGGAGTACGCCTATCATTCACGCTGGGCCGTGACCGACTGCATTTTGGTGCAGTTCGCGGCCTTGCTGCTGTTCATGCTGGCTCTCTTTCAGCGCACCGCCAACCCACGCTGGTTGTATGCGGCGGCCGTCGCGGCGGGCTTGGGCACGGGAACCAAATATACTGGCGTTTTCCTGCTGTATCCGGTGCTGGGCGCAGGCCTGCTCGCACTTCCCTTCAGCGCCATTCGGGGGCAGCTGCGCCGCGCGGTCGAGCTGTGCGTTCTGGCATTTGTCACTTACCTCGTGACGACGCCCGCGACCCTGCTCGACCCGTTCTTGTTTTTGAGCGAGACGCACCATATCTCCACTTACTACATGTACGATCACGGTGGCTTCACGGCTTCGAGCGCGTGGCACCACGCTTGGATCGTGCTGAGCTATTTCGGGATCTCGTACTTCTCTCCTTACATGTCGTTGGCGGCGGTGCAGGCCGCTTTCTGCGTGGCAGGCAGCGTGTTGTGGCTGAAGCGAGATCGGCGATTCGGGCTGGTGCTGGTCGGCTTTCCGCTGCTGTTCCTGATCTTCTTCTGCGCTCGGTATCGCGTGGTGATGGTCCGAAACTATCTGTTCCTCGTACCGTTCATGGCGTTGCTGCTGGCGCGCGGCGTGGCTGATTTCGCGGCCTGGTTGCCGAGGCGTGCATTGCAATATGGCTTTGCCGCGGGGCTCGTCGGAATAGCATTGGCTGAGGCGAACTGGCTGATCGACGCAGGTGAGAGCATTCGCCACGTCGACCCCGCCGCCTATGCGAGGCAAGCCCTCGACTACGTGCGCGAGCACGGGGAAACGCGCTTCCGGGTATCGAACCAGATTCGAGCGCTTGCCCGTGAGCAAGACCTGAAGCTTCCCGCAAACGTCGCCACGGGCGATGAAGGTACGGAGGTCGTCTTCTTTGCCAAAGCCGAGGGGCCTGGACCGTGGGAGTGGGCGAGCAACGACCCGTTCCTGACCCAAGCAGTATTTGGCCCGCGCGAGGTGAGCTTCAACTGGTACTCGAGCTGGGCGGGGCACGATCGGGTCGTCGTCATGAAGCGAGAAAAGGCGCGGCGTACCGGTGTTCCGCTTGCGAAATGAAGCCACAGCCCCAGCCCGTGGACATGAACGCCCGCTGACCGTAGGACAATGAGTGAAATGGAAGTGACGACAACGGCTCAGACGGACGGCGTCGATTCCGCGGCAGCCAGCCGCGATCGAGGCCACCACGGCGGTAGCCGCATCCTCAATTGGCTCTTGCTGCGGGAGCGGCTGGCGCGCGCTCGCGCCGAAGCCGCGGACCGGCTTACGGCCGAGCAGCGCGAGCACCTGCGCCGCGCAAAGGTCGCGCTCGAACTGGGGCTGCTGGCGCGCAATCCCGGCAACGCGGTCCGCTCTGGCTCGACCTTTAGCCAATCCGCCAACCTATTCCGACAGTCGCTCTATTGGGCGCTTTTGGCGCAGCTGTCCGATCGCCAGCATCCGCCGCCCGCCGAGATCTGGGCCCGTTCCGAGCCCGCCCTGCTCTCGACGCTCGTCCCTCGAGAGAGCGAGCGCGCGCGAGTCGGCGCCGCCCTGGGCTCGACCTTTCTGGAATTCGACGCCGCGCCGGCGGAAGAGCAACGCGCAATGGCGGAGCGCTTGCGGGGCGCCGCAACCCGCGCGGTGGCCAGGGCCCACCGCCCGCTCAGGCAGCTGGAGTGGCTCAAATTCGTGCGTTTGGTCCGCATCATCGGCCTGTTGGTCGTGCTCGTGGTCCCGCTCGCGCTGGGCGTCGCATGGGCCGCCCGAAAACCAGACCTCGCGCAGGGCAAGAGCTGGCGTGTGAGCTCCGTCTTGTTCGAATGCCATCCGAAGAAGTCGGAGTGCGGCGGCAACACCACCGATATCCTTTTTCATACCAAGCAAGAGTCGAACCCTTGGTTCGAGTACGACTTTGGCGAGCCGCTATCGTTCTCCTCGCTAGCGGTCGTCAATCGCTCCGATTACGGCCCGGAGAAGGCGATTCCTCTGGTGCTCGAGGTCAGTGACGACGATCAGCAGTTCCGAGAAATTGCGCGCCGAACCGAGCCCTTTTGGGTGTGGAAGCCCCACTTTCCGACTCAGCATGCTCGCTACTTGCGCCTGCGAGTTGCGCGCGACTCGATCTTGCACCTGGAGGCAATCCGAGTTTATCGCTGAGTTTTGAGGGGCCCGGCGCGCGTGCGCACCGCGGGGCCTCGAGCGGGGGTGCCAGGAGCCGAGCATTCCGTCAATGGGGGCGGATTCGAGCGGCTCTGCACTCGCGACCTGCTCTCTCGGGCAAGGCAGCGACGGCAGTACGCGCTTCAAATCGATCGGCCGTCCTCGTGCAGATGATTGCACTCTCTGGTTTGCGCGTGACGCTCGTGATACGGATCGACCCGATTTGCCCTCGAACTTAGCCGACTCTGGGAATTCGTTTCGACTGAAAACGCTTGGGCCGGCGCGGGTCGCTTGGCTCCTGTGCGCCTTGTTGCTGTTCGGCTTCGCGATCGAGCAGCTGCGTCGCGATGGCGGTTTTCGGGTCGACGACGCGTACATCACCTTCTCGTTTTCGAAGAACTTGGCGGCCGGTCACGGGCCCGTCTTCAGTCACGGCGTACGCGTCGAGGGCTACTCCAACTTCTTGTGGATGGTGGTGGTCGCGATTCGCTTCCTGTTCAGTCAAGAGGGCGATCCGTACGGCTTCGCGCGCGCGGTAGCTTTCCTGTGCTTCGCCGCGACGCTGGTGTTGGCCTATCGACTCACGCGGCGAGCGGCATCGCCAGTGTTCGGCCTGCTCGCCGTCGCCTTGTTGGTGTCCTGTTCGGATTTGTATCGAGCGTCGGCTTCCGGGCTCGAGACGATGGCCTACGCCACCGCGATCATCTTCGGCTGGCTGTACTACTTGAACGAATCTCCGGCTCATCGCCGCTGGTCGCTCGTGGCGTTCTTGCCCGCGGCTTTGATGCGAATCGATGGCTTCGTTCCGCTGTTGATCGTGTTCGGGGTCGAGGGGCTGTCTGCGCTAGCCCGCCGTGAATTCTCGTTGCTCAAGTTCGCGCGCTGGGCCGCGCCCGCGTTCGGCGCTTGGGCGCTGTATTTCGCCTGGCGCTACTCGTATTACGGCCTGTTGTTGCCCACCACCTACTACGCCAAGACGGTCGTCAGTCTGGGTGATCCTGACCGCGGCATTCGCCAAGCTTGGGATTGGTTGCGCGACTACGGAGCGCTGCCGCTCCTGCCTTTGTGCCTCGTGCCGCTCGTACGTGGCCCGCGTCGCGAGGCGCTCGGTCTTTCCTTGGCCGTGCTGCTGCAGGTCGGTTACGCGACGACCGTGGGCGGCGATTGGATGCCATTCAATCGCTTCTTCTTGCCCATCGTGCCGCTGGCCGCGGTGCTCGCGGCCTGGGGCGCGGCCGAGCTATGGCGCTCGGTTCAGCGCTACGGCTGGTTCGTCCGCTCCGGCGCGGGCGTCGCGTTGGCCGCCTCGGTGGCGTTCTCCATGGTTCACATGAGCTCGCTGTCCATCGATACGCCGCAAGAACGCGAGAAGATGGGCTCGGCCAACCATGTAGTCACTCACACTGTCGATAACCTGCTGTCGGTCAAGGATTTGATGGCGAACGTCGTCCGAACCCCGGGCGATCGCTTGGTCACCGACTACTGCGGCGTGTTCTCCGTGTTCACGGACGCAGCCGTGATCGACATGTGGGGTCTGGCCAATGCCGAAATCGCCCTGAACGGCGGGACGAGCGGCATCAATCCCATCTACGGAAAAGAGTGCGCGGAGTGCTACGCCCGGCTGGATCCCGACTACTTCCACGTCAACGTGCCGATGGCGCGGAGCGAGAACTCATTTCAGGATATCCCGCACATCGTCGGTCAGATTTTCCAAGGCGAAGCGATCGATCGAGTGCTCTCGTTCGGCACCAATTTCGCCGCTGGGCGGGTGGTGCAAGAAGGAACGGGACGCACGTTGTGGTTTCTGGAACGTCGGCGGCCGGGGCGAGCTCTGCTGACGCGCAGGCCGCAAGCGGGCTACCGCGTCGACTACCCGTTCGAATCTGCGTCCGCAGTGCACCCGGACTGAAGCCGGGCTGCGGGCAAGGTCAGCGGTGGTTTTCCGCTGGCCGCTCGGCAGGCAGCAGATCGAGCGTGCGCAGCGCCTCGATCGTGGCTGGCGTCTCGGCAGCGCGCCGAAATAGGTAGAATTCGCCGGCGTGCCGCACCAACGCATAGCGGTGCTTCGAGAACGTGGTGGCTAGCGAGCTGCGCGTGACGTCTACCAGCTCGCGCGCGCTGAACAGCACGTAGTCGGCTTCAGCGTACGGGCGCTGCGTGTTGAACACGTCCACGCGGTTCGACACGTGGGACAGCATGTAGGGGCTGGCAACGACGCTGGCCGTCGCCGGGATCAGTCGAGCCACGCTCATCAGCTCGCCGTAGCGTTGCTCGCCCTCGGGAGTGCTTTGAAAAACACTGGCAATGGCCGATGTGCGAAGCGCGTCGGGACGGACGATCACGCCGAAATCATAGCTGTGGCTGGCCAGCACGCAGCTGAGCGCTACGACGCTGCCCAGGAAGAGCGGCCGCTGACTGGATGTACGCTGCAACCGCTGCAGTGCGAACAACAGGGCCAGCAGACAACCGGGGATCCACACCATGCAATACTGCGCGGCGGTGATCGACGCGGGCCAGAACTCATGCGTGGCGGAGGTGAACAAGAGCCCCGGCATGACCAGGACCAGCAAGTTCAAGGCCGAGAGTGGCAATAACACGAGCGGCGCAAGCACGTGGAGCATCGCCGAAAGCTTCACGGCGCGCGCCAAGTCGAGCACGAAGTAGACCGGGTTGGTCAGCAGCGTCTTGAGCCCAGACGCGAACGGTGGAACGACTTGCGTGGTGCCCGCCCCGTACAGCGCGAGTCGAGTGTTGACCGCAAATACCAGGGTACCGAGCACGCAGAACGTGACCCCGAGTCGCGTCTTCTTGCATGACGCGGCGATGAAGACGCCCAAGGCGAACACACCGACTGGCCCGGCCTCGGTGCTGGCCAAGGTCGCTGGCAGGCAGAGCGCGATCAACCACGCACGCTCGGAGAATACCGCATAGTAGAGCAGGAACGAGAACAGACAGAACGCGGGCAACCAGCTGAAGCCGTTCAAGAGCGCGTACTGCAGCGGTGCGAGCGATAGAAAAGCCAGACTTACCCAAATCGCCATTTTTTGGCCGAGCCAGCGGGCGGTCAGCAAGAAAAGCGGCAGCACGCACAGCGCGATCAGGCTGACTTGGAGCCAGAGCAACGTCTCGGCGCTCGGATGTAGGCGATAGATCGGCACGAACAGCCAAGCGATGTACTCGGGGCGCGCCGTCAAATAGTTGCCCGGGAGTGTTCCGAACTGGGCGGGGACTCGAAACCACCTGCCGTGCGACAGGTTCGACATCAAGTTGTCGACGATACCGACGTCCGTGTCGAGGGTCTGAATCAAGCGATGATGAGCGATCGCATAGCGCCCGAGGAAAAGCGCGTAGGCCGCGGCGCACGCGAGCACCAGCGCCAAGGCGAGAGCACGCGGCAGCCGTAGTGGGGGCAAGCGCGCGAGCAGCAGCCGAGCTCGCGAAACCGGTTTCGGGCCCGCGCCGCTGCCGAACGCGCGCAATGAGGCAGCCACCAGCTCACGCAAGGCGAGCCCGAAGGCCGACAGCATGACCAGGTAAAAGAGCGGCTTCGTCTCCGCGACCTGCACTAGGAAGAACGCCGGTAGGGCGAACGCAATCGACAACGGGCTGAGCACGGTCGCCCAACGTTCCAGGGTTTCGATCGCCCTCGGTCCGCGGCGTAAGTACAGGATCAACCCCGCGGCCGCCGGAGTGACGATGCCGGCCGCGAGCGTCAGCAGAAGCAGGTTGCGCCCGGGCGCTCCGAGCGAATTACTCAGTGTGTAGCTGCTCCGCGGAGCCAGCTGCATCACCGAGAGCTGAGCGCACAGCACCAGCGAAAAGCCGACGATGGCGAGCGTGGCCAGGGCCAGAGCGAGGCGCGGTAGCTCGCGAAATTCACTACGCAAGCGATGGATCAACATCTGCAGTCGCTCAATCGCTCGTCGGCCTGTGGCTGGTCGGTGCGGTCACGTTGATCTCTTCCGAGGTAATGTATAGCGGGCGGCGCTTGATCTCTTCGTAGATGCGTCCGACGTATTCACCGAGCACGCCGGTCATGATCAGCTGTGCCGAAAAGCCGAGCGCGACCACGATGATGATCGTCGTCCAGCCTTGCACGACGCCGGCCGCGAAGAATTTGGTGTACACGGCCCAACCCGCGGTGAGCAAGGCGGCGACGCCGGAAAGCACGCCCAGCCAAGTCGCAAAGCGTAGCGGCACGACCGAGAAAGACGTGATGCCGTCGATCGCGAACTTGACCATCTTCTTCAGCGGGTACTTGGTCTCACCCGCAAAGCGCGCGGGGCGATCGTAATACACCGCGGTCTGGCGAAACCCGACCCAAGCCACCATGCCGCGCACGAAGCGATGGCGTTCACGGAGAGCGCGCATGGCCAGCACCACCGGCCGCGACAGCAGTCTAAAATCGCCGGCGTCGGCGGGGATAGACACGCCGCCGAGCATGGCCCGCAACACGCGATAGTAGATGGCTGCAGATGCCTTCTTGAACAGCGTCTCGCCCATGCGCTTCTTGCGCACGCCGTACACGACGTCGAATCCCTCGCGCCAGCGCTGGATCATCTCGGTCACCACTTCCGGCGGGTCTTGCAGATCGGCATCCATGATCACGACCGCTTCGCCTTCGGCGCGGTCCATGCCGGCGGTGATCGCCATTTGATGGCCAAAGTTGCGCGCAAAAGAGATGACCTTGTAGCGTGGCTCGCTCGCCGCCAGCGCCTTGAGCTGCTCGAAGGAACGGTCTCGTGAGCCGTCGTCGACGAACACGACCTCCCAGGACTCGACCGAGTCGCGCCAGGAGGTGAGTACCTCCCGCAAGCGGCGGTCGAGCTCTGGGATCACCGGCTCTTCGTTGAAGATCGGGATCACGACAGTGAGGGTGGGTCGAGACATCGGCCGGAAGGTATACAGGGAAGCGTTTCGAGCGCGAAGGGCCGCGCTTGCGACCGGAAAAAAGCCGCGAATTACCGCTAGTTTTTGGGTTCGAAGTGGATGCCGAGATGGCGACAGGCCGCCTCGGTTTCGGCCGACTTGAAGTTGCGCTTGAACAGGAAGAATTCCTTTTCGCCCTTGGCCACCAACCCATAATCGTACTTACGAAATTTGTCGGCGAGCGTGCGGCGCAGGTCGCCCGACATCTCGTTGTCGCTGACGAAGATGTAGTCGACGGGGCCGACTTCGTAGCGAAACACGTACGCTTGTAAGCGCGTCGAAACGTGCGGGCTCATGTATTCGGTAGAGGCGACGCTGGCTTCGGGCGGGATATGGCTGACGACGCGGCGCATGTCCTCGTAGCGCTTGCGCGCGATCTCTCCCATCTCGAAATCCACTCGTCCGAAGCCGCCCACGAAGCTCTCGTGCTGGAGCAGCGCTCCGAAATCGTAGCTATGGCTGAGCATGACCACGCACATCGCGCCGATCGCTGCCGCGACCCGCAGCTTACCCTGCGGCCCCCGTCCGATCAGGTACAAGCTGAGCGCCGCGGCTCCGAACAAGAACGGAATCCAGTGACTCGTGTACTGGAACGCGATCGAAATCGTGGGCGCGTAGCCCGTGGTCATCAGTGTCAAGAACGCGCCCGGCAAGAACAAGAGTAAGAAGCCGAGGCGGCGTACTGGCAAAAAGACCAGCGGCGCCAGCATGTGCAAGAGATAAATCAGCTTCGAGCTGCGCACGAACGTGGACAGCGCGAAGAACGGATTGGAGATCAACGTCTTGATCACGTTCGCGTAGCTGGCCTTGCCGTCGGCAAACAGCTCGGAATAGAGGTTCTCGAACCACCAGCTGCCGGCCCAGGGCATGATCACGAACTTGTTGATCGCAAACCAGGTGGCGGAGACGAAGGCCAGCGTGGCGCCGAACCGCACCCGCGTTCCGCTCAAGAACAGGAACACGCCCAAGCACGCGACGCCGATCGCCAAATCTTCACGCAGCGCAAACAGCAGGAACACCGTCGCGTAGGTGAGCCAGTTCTTGCGCGTCGCGATCGCGTAAAACAGAAAGAAGAACACTGGGATGCACATCGGCAGCCAGTGAAAGTCGTAAAATTGCGGGCCGTGCAGCGGGGCAAATAGCAAATAGCCGAGCGCCAGCAGCATCGAGGTCAAGCGACCGAGCAGCGTGCGAGCGAATAGGTAGAGCGGGATCGCGGCTCCGCCGAAGGCGACCGCTTGCATCACCAGCAGCGTTTCAGCGCCCGGCTTGATCGCGTAGAACGGTGCAAAGAGCGGCACGGCGTACTCGGCGTGCCCCGATAGTGAATTGAATTTGCCGGGCCCGTACAACACGGTCGCCTGAAAGAGACGCCCTTTCATGGCGTTGAAGATCATGTTGTCGTAGATGCCGAGGTCGAAGGCCGTCGTCGCGAACAGGTGATGATGACGGATCGTATAGAAACCCGTGTACGCCGCGTAGGCAGCGGCCGCGAGCACGACCACGCCGAAGGCGAGCGCGCTCCCCACGCGCGCCGCGCCGGGTTGTGCCATCAGCCAACCGGGCGCTGGCCAGTCGTCCTCGACGGCGAGCGCGAGTTCACGAAAGCTCAGCCTGAGCAAGCGTTCGAGCGCGAGTCCGAAGCCCCCGAGCAAGATCAGATACGCAACCGGCCGCTGCTGCGCGACTTGCCAGTTGAACAGCGCTGGAACCGCGAAGGCCAACAAAAAAGGTGAAGCGATCTTGCCCGCGCGCTCGATGAGCGACAGCCCTCGCTCGCGCTTCCAAACCGCCAGCGCTGCCGCGAGCAACGCAGGGACCAGGCCGATGGCGAGTGCGCCGCGCGGCGGCGTCGCGGAGTCGGCAAGGAAGTTTTGAGTCCAGAAGCTGACGCGGCTCAGCGCTGGAACGCGCAGCGTGCAGTAGAGCACCGCCAGCGATTGTCCGATTCCGACGAGCAGCAAGAGGCTCGCGAGATAGCGGCGACCGAGCGCGCCCGGATCGCTCGATCCGGGTTGGCTGGGGGCGGTGGGCTGCGCGGAGCCGGGTGCTTGGATAGCAGCCATCTTGGGGCTCACTTCTTAGGCGGAGGACCCGTCCCGTGCAACGCCCGACCCCAGGCACGATCCGCGCGCGCAGGCGAATTTTACGGCTGGACGGCTATACGGCTATACGGCGTTCGAGGCAGCAGCAGCAGCTAGGGCCGCGCTCGTTCCCAATGGCCGCGTTGCCACACGTAGTGGACCCCGTCCCAATGCCAATACCCTTGCACCCAGAGGCTGCCCGGCTTGGCTTGCGCGGGAGTCTCGCTCTGCGGTTCGGGGGCCGTGTGTGGAACGACCGGCCCGCCGTTGACCGTCGGCGCGGTCGGGCCCTGCGCGGACTCGCTCAGTGTGGGTCGACTGGAGCGGCCGATCACGCACGCGGACGAGACCAGCGAAGTCAAGAGCGGCAGCCACAGTCCGAGTCTCGCCACGCCCACCACGCTACCACGTCCGATGCCCGCCCGGCCGCGCTGCTCAGCGCGTCGTTGATCGGTTCTCGGCCGCCTGCGCGATCTTCTCTCGCGCGAGCCACAATAGCTAGTTTAACCCGAGCCGCGCTCTCTCGATCCGACGCATGCTCGCTCGTCGCAGGTGCGAATATCCCCTGCTCGGTCGCGTCGCTGCGCCTGTGCGAGTGCTGCCATCCCATTGACCCCCGCATGACAGTCTGCTTCCGTCGGGGTCGTGACCACCGGCGAACCCGAATTGAATCAAGAGCAGGGCCCCGCGGCGGCTCCCGAACCTGACTTGTCCCAACCGGAATTACCGAAGCCGGACCTGCCCAAACCGGAGCTGCCCAAACCGGA
>Ga0164308_10000448_pt1 | contig 22846 bp, 12 predicted proteins | sample Whisoiple_246_MG_FD_109983 | JGI IMG/M metagenome (GOLD analysis project Ga0164308, IMG submission 109983) | Soil microbial communities amended with fresh organic matter from upstate New York, USA - Whitman soil sample_246_MG | ecosystem: Environmental > Terrestrial > Soil > Unclassified >...
GTGCGCCAGCGGCACCGGCGCCACCATCGACAAGTGCATGATCAAGGTGGGAGCCGAACCAGGCTTCGCCACGGCTCTTCGCTTCGACGACAGCAAGCTCCACCACGTGGCGGCCAAGTGCGGCGTGTTCGCCGAAACGGACATCGTCAACCTGGTCAAGAGCGCGATCCCCAAGGACGAGGTGCTCAACTCGCTGGCGGACGCCATCGTCAATCAGAACCTGTCGGTGCTCACGCGCGGCAACACGCTGAAGGCACGCGTGCTCTTGCTCGGCGGTCCGAACACGTATCTCCCCTTCTTGCAGGACTGCTGGCGCCAGCGCATTCCGGAGACCTGGCAGGCGCGCGGCTACGACTACCCGAAGGACGTGCCGATCGAAGAGCTCATTTTCGTGCCCGAGGGTGCGGAGCTCTATGCTGCGTTCGGTGCCGCCGTGTTCGGCCTGAGCGAGTCGCCGGAGGTCGCGCGCTTTCGAGGCATCGGCACCCTGCGCGACTTCATTCAGAACGGCCGCCGCGCACGGCTGGGCGAACAGGCTGGGCCGCCACTGTCGGCTACGGCGGCCGAAACGGGCCAGTTCGTCGATAGTTACACCATCCCCCGCTTCCAGCCGGTGCGTTTCGAGCCCGGCAGCGTGGTGCGCGGCGTCATCGGTCTCGATGGCGGTTCGACCTCGTCCAAGGCCGTGCTCGTCGGCGAGGACGGCGAGATCCTGTGCAAGGCCTACCAGCTGTCCAAGGGCAACCCGATTCAGGACACCAAGGAGCTGCTATCCAAGATTGCCGATCACCTGTCGAGCCAAGGCGCGACGCTCGAGTGCCTCGGCTTCGGCGCCACGGGCTACGCCGCCGACGTGCTCGAGGAGACGGTCCTGGCGGACGTAAACATCGTGGAGACGGTGGCGCATATGATGAGCGCCGTGCATTTCTTCGGTGACGTCGACGTCATCTGCGACATCGGCGGGCAGGACATCAAGGTGCTGTTCATGAAGAACGGCGACATCTCCGGCTTCAAGCTGAGCAACAGCTGTTCGGCCGGCAACGGTATGCTGCTCCAGGCCATGGCCGATCAATTCGGCGTGCCGGTGACGGAATACGCGGAAAATGCCTTCAAAGCGGAGCTCGCGCCCAAGTTCTCCTACGGCTGCGCGGTGTTCCTCGACACCGATCGCGTGAACTTCCAGAAGGAAGGCTACCAGAAGGAAGAGCTCTTGGCGGGCCTGGCTCAAGTGCTGCCCAAGAACGTGTGGCAGTACGTGGTGCAGATCCCGCGCCTGGCCTCGCTCGGCAAGAAGTTCGTGCTGCAAGGCGGCACGCAATACAACCTCGCCGCCGTCAAAGCGCAGGTCGACTACATCAAGCAGCGCGTGCCCGGTGCCGAAGTCTACGTGCACCCGCACACGGGCGAAGCGGGCGCCATCGGTGCCGCGATGGAGACCCTGCGTCGCTACAAGCGGACCGGCAAGACGCGCTTCATCGGCATCGACGCCACCCTGAACCTCGAGTTCTCGACGAAGAACGACGAGTCGACGGTGTGTCATTTCTGTCCGAACGAGTGCAAGCGCACCTTCATCGACACCGCGCGCCCAGATGGTTCCACGAGTCGCTACATTTCCGGGTTTTCCTGCGAAAAAGGCACGGTCGAGAGCAAAGACGCGATGCTCGACCTGATGAAGGAGCGCAAGAAGATCGCGGCCGAATTCCCGAACCTCGTCAGCTACGAGGGTGAGCAGGCGTTCAAGAGCGTTTACCGCCCTCAGCCGCTGCCGGAGGCTGGCAGCCCGGTCGAAGACGTGGAGGTGACGCAGTCGATCCTGCGCATCAAGACGAGGACCTTCCAGCGTGGGTTCATCCGATCGAGCGAAGAGGCCGCCCAGCGGCGCAAGTCGATTCGCGTCGGCATGCCGCGCGTGCTCAACATGTACTCGACGGCGCCCTTCTTCCGCGCCTACTTCGAGGCCCTCGGGCTCGGTCGCTCGAACGTGCTCTTCTCGGACGAGACGACCGAGGAGATGTTCACGACGGGCGCCAAGTATGGCTCCATCGATCCCTGCTTTCCCAGCAAGGTCGTGCAGGCGCACATCCACAACCTCCTCTTCGAGAAGCACGAGCCGGAGCGCGGACGCGGCCTCAATTACGTGTTTTTCCCCATTTTGACCCACGTTCCGTCGTTCACGGTGGACACGATGGACACCACCTCGTGTCCCATCGTCGCCGGCACGCCGGATGTGATCAAAGCCGCCTTCACCAAAGAGGTCGACTTTTTCAAGGAGCGCGACATCGAGTATCTCGATCCCGCGCTCAGCTTCGTCGAGCCCAATCTGCTGAAGAAGCGCATGTTCTCCACCTTCGAGCAGCGCCTCGGCATCACCGAGGACGAAAGCGACTTTGCTTGCGGGGAGGGCCTGCGGGCCCTGGCGGCCTTCGAGGCGGACCTCGAAGACAAGGGTCGCGCCATTCTGGAGACGGTCGAAGCCGAGGATCGCATCGCCATCCTCGTCTTGAATCGGCCCTACCACTCGGACCCAGGCCTCAATCACGGCATCCCCGAGGAGTTCCAGATCCTCGGCTACCCCATCTTGAGCATCCGCTCGGTGCCCAAGGATCGGGAGTACTTGGACCGCTACTTCAAGGACGAGCTCGAGAAGGGCAAGATCAAGACCCCGCTCGAGCTGAATCACGTCTGGCCCGAAAATTATTCGGCCAACAGTGCCCAAAAAGTGTGGGGCGCCGTCTTCGCCTCGCATCATCCGAACGTCGCGGTGCTCGATCTGTCGAGCTTCAAGTGCGGTCATGATGCGCCGACCTACGGCCTCATCGATACCATCCTACACACCGCCAAGACGCCCACGTCGGCCTTGCACGACTTGGACGCCAACAAGCCCGGCGGCTCGATCAAGATCCGGGTGAAGACCTACGCGCACTCGCTCAAGTTGGCCGAGGAACGCTTGGAAGACCTGAGCAAGAAGAAGCGGCAGCTGGAGCTCGCCATCGCGAAGAAGCGACTCGAGCTGCTGGAGCTGAAGCAGGGTCAGCTGCTGACGACCCGCAGTAGTGACGGGACGATCGAGCGCCTCTTGGAGGAGACGCGCGAAAAGATCCGCGCCTACGAAGGCCGCCTCCAAGCCCCGATCGAAATGCCCAAGGGCGTCGTGCGACTAGGCAAGAAGACCGCGGACGGCCGGGTGGAGCCGGTGCGACTCGCAGATCGCGAGCTAGCAGCCGAGCCGGGGTTGGCAGAAGCCGTGTCCGCGGAGTGAAAGCACGTCACGGCGCGGCGATGTCAGTGAGCTCGTAGTCCTCCGTGGCGGCGCGCATCATCGCCGCCAGGATCTCCGGGTGCAGGCTCGAGTAGTCGCTGCGTGACACGAGTCCGAACGCATCGGCTCCCGTGCCGGCGCCGCCGTTGTCCCAGTAGAAGGGGACGATCCCACGATCGACCAAGACCTTCGTCACATACTCCATGTAGTAGCGGCGATAGTCGTCATAGCCATCCTGCTGAACGGCGCCGTACTCGCCCACGATCACCGGTAGCCCCTGGCTGACGAAGCTGGTGACGAGCTTGTCGTATTGCGTCACCACGTAGTCTTCCTGGCCCCAGCTGTCCGTGCCGGGCGACGCCGCTCCCCACACGTGAGTGCTGCCTTCACCCGCGTAGCTCCAGGGGTCGTAAAAGTGCACGGAAAGCACGAGCCGGTCCACAGGCGTGTCCGTGGGCGGCGTGAACCCGGCCACCGTGTAGTCGATGTTGGTGTTGTAGCCTGGCACGACGAGCACACGCTCGGCGTTGTTGCCCCCGGACGCGCGCACTAGGTCGACGAAGGTCTGATTGAGCTCGCCGATGATGTCGTAGTAGACCGGGTCGGGCGCGTCGTAGCCGTCGTGGATCTCGTTCATCGACTCGAAGAGCAAGCCCGGCCCGTGACCTGCGAACCGCGTCGCGATCTGACTCCAAATCGCGGAAAAGCGCGCAAGGACGGCCGCGTTGTTCTCCGCCGTCACACTGCCGCTCGCGTCGTTCAAGCTCAGCCACTCGACTCCATCGTACGCGTCCGCGCCGTCGTGATGCACGTTGACGATGGCCACGAGGCCCGCTGCCTCGGCATAACCCACGACTTGTTCCACTCGAGTCAGGAAGGCCGAATCGATGAGGAAATCGGGGCCTGCGCCCGTGTGCAGGGACCAAGTCACCGGAATGCGCACCGCGTCGAAGCCAAGAGCAGCGACGGCCGCGAAGAGCTCGGCGGTTACCGTCGGATTTCCCCACTCGGTCTCGCCTTCGGGAACGTCGAGGCTATTGCCGAGATTCCAACCGAGCGTCAGGCTCGCGGTGAGCTCGCTCGCGGTCGGGAAATCTCCGGAGGCGGTGCCCCCGCTCGCCGCCTGACCGCCGGCGGCGGTGACTCCGCCCGCAGCGTTTCCTGCCGAGCCGCTGCCAGCGCCGCCGCTACTCGTGCTGCCCCCGCTCGCGCTGCCCCCACTCGCAACGCTCGGAGCGCTTCCTCCCACCGCAGGGCTCGATCCACCTGACGACGTTGCCCCGCTGCCGAGCGCGCCGCCGGTGCCCGAGCCCGGGACCGAGGCGCTCTGACAAGCGGAAGGAAGGACGAGAGAAGCTAGAAGGCCAAGGATGGCCAAGGATCGGTTGTCGCTCACGATTTCTCCAGGACAGGCCCTGCGACCCAACGGCCGCGCCCTGCCCTTTTGGATGCATGGGCGGGCGTCCCCGATCACCGATTTCACGCGATATCAGCAGCAAAGCCGGGGTACGGTGAGGGTGACTTTGGCCAAAAAAAAACCTGGTACCCTGCCGTGGGTTACGGGCTTTGGGCCATTCAATGCCGGAAACGGAAGCAAGCACGCAAGGTGCGGCAGGCGCGGGCGAGCAGTCGGGAGTCGAGGCAGGCAGCGATCCCGCTAGCAATGGACCGCTCGCAACCCCGGGCCGGCTGGAGCGCACTCGGCCCGCGCCGCTGTTCGAGGATCGCGGACGACGCCTCGGTCGGTACCTCTTGCTCGAGGAGCTGGGCCGCGGCGGCATGGGTGTGGTGCACGCTGCGTTCGACGAAGACCTCGGGCGCAAGATCGCCATCAAGCTCGTGAACGTGCACGGGGACGCACCGAGCAGTGCGGAGCGGACCCGCTTGCTGCGCGAAGCCCAGGCGCTGGCGATGTTCACGCATCCGAACATCGTAACGGTGTTCGACGTCGGCGAGAGCGAGCAGGGGGTGTTCGTCGCCATGGAGTACGTTCCCGGTGCGACGCTCCGGCAGTGGCGCGCGGAGGAGAAGCACTGGTGGCGCAAGGTCTTGATCTTCCTCGAAGCAGGCCGGGGCCTCGCCGCAGCTCACGCCGCCGGCCTCGTGCACCGCGACTTCAAGCCAGACAACGTGCTGATCAGTCGTGATGGTCGGGTCAAAGTGGCCGACTTTGGCCTAGCGCGGGTCGAAGGTGCCATCGAAGATTTGGAGTCGACCCGCAGTCACCGCGACGTGCTCGGCGAGGAGGTGACCAAGACGGGCGCGCGCATGGGAACGCCCGCGTACATGGCCCCAGAGCAACACCTGGGCGAGCAAGCGACGGCGCAGAGCGACCAGTTCGCCTTCTGCGTAACCTTGTGGGAAACCCTGTTCGGCACGGCGCCTTTCGGTCGAACCAACAAGTTCGAGTTGGCGAAACGCGTCACGCTGGGCCAGCGTGAACCTGCCCCCAGCGGGCACGGCGTCAGCCCGCGCATCCAGCGTGCGCTCGAACGCGGCCTGCTCCCGGAGCCATCGGCACGTCACACTTCGATGGATCAACTCTTGTTCGAGCTCGAGCAAGGGCTGGCCCAAGCGGGGCTCGGCGACCAACTGAGCGTGCGCCCGAGTTTCGGGCGCCAAGCCAGCCGCCTGATTGCCGGCCGCTACCAGCTGCTCGAGGCCGATCCGCGCGTGCCGCGGCTCGAGCGAGCCTTCGATCGTCTGGAACAGACCGTTGTCGGCGTGATGACCTGGTCGGACGGTCGCGCCGCCGCCAGTCGCAGAAACCTGGGCGAGATCAACCACCCACATTTGGTCAAGCAGCTCGACTTCGGTTACGACGACGTGCGCGGAGCCTACGGAGCCTACGACGTCCCCAGCGATGCTGACCTGCTCGTATCCGCAGGACGACGAGCGCCGCTCGACCTGCAATTGCACTACCTCGTGGAGGTCCTGCGCGCCGTAGGCTTTCTGCACGACCTCGGCTTTTTCGACCTCGATCTCACGCCGGACTCCGTCCTGCTCGTGGGCGGTCGCGTGCGCTTGCTGCTCGACCAAACTCCCCCCTCACCCCACGGTCCCAAGGACGTGCGCAAAGGTCGAGCGCGGGACATGACGCGGTTTGCGCACATCGTCCACGCCTTGTTTTCGCCCATTCGAAGCGCGACGCAGGGGCTCGACTGGTCCGCAGTGGACCTGGATCCGGAGCTTCGTAAGATCTTCTCCGGGCTCAGCGCCGAGCACGGGCAGCCGTCGCCCGAACAGCTCGTGGCCGAGCTGACCCGCGCGACCGGTCGCCGCTTCGAGTACGAGACGCACGAGACGCGCGAAGCCACCTTGCGCGCCGTCAGCCTGGTCGGCCGCGATGGTATGCAGGAACAGGTGCGCCGCGCGCTCGCCCGTTGCCTCGACGGCCAAGGGTCGACCCTCCTCTTGCTCGGCGAAAGCGGCATCGGCAAAACGCGGGTGGTCGACTTCGCGGAAAGCATGGCGCACGAAAGCGGGCACCTGGTGCTGCGCGGACAAGCCGTCGAGTTCGATGCCGTGCCCTACCTGGTCTGGCAGCGCCCGCTCGCCCTGCTCGCTCTGACGACACCGCCCACGGATTTCGAAGCAAGCGTGCTCGCGCTCGTCATACCGGAGCTGAACCGCGTGCTCGAACGTGAGGTGGTGCGAGCGACCGAATTCGACGCGTCCGCGATGCAGGCGCGCCTGGCCGACGTCGTCACCGGCATGGTGGCCCGCTCACCTCGCGGCGTCGCCTTTCTACTGGAAGACTTACACTGGGCCGGTGCCGAAAGCTTGGCGCTGCTCGAGGCGCTCAAGCAAGAGGCCGGCCGCCTGCGGGCACTGGTGCTCGCTTCCGCGCGGCCGGACGACCAAGTGGCGACTCACGTGAGGTGGGATGGCATCCTCCCAATCTCCGCGCTCAGCGAAGCAGAAGTCGCCGAGCACGTGGCGCGCCTGCCCGTGCCGCGCACCGAACGAGCGGCACTAGCCAGCTACGCCTACCAGCGCAGCGAAGGTCAGCCTCTCTTCTTGGCCGAAACGTTGCGGGCCCTGGCCGAGCATGCCGGCACCTTCTCGAGCATCAAGGTGGCCGAGATCCCGGGCGACTTGCGCACTGGAGGCCTGATGCGGGCCCTACGCAAACGCCTGGCGGCCCTGCCGGACTCGTCTCGCCAGCTGCTCCGCACCGCCGCCGCCCAAGGCCGCCGCGTGGATCGCGATCTGCTCGCGAGTCTTTCGGGACAGAGCGAAATCGATCAGTGGATCGCGCTCTTGGTGTCGCACGCCGTTTTGCGCGAACGCGCTGGCCACATCGAATTTTCGCATGACAAGCTGCGCGACGCCGTGCTGGAGGACGTGCCAGCGGCCGAGCTACGCGAGATCTACGCGCAAATCGCCAGCGCCTTGGAGCAGCGGGCCGAGGCCGGCGTCCCCGTCGTCGCCGGTGAGCTGACGCACTACTTCGCCCTCGCCGGGAACGTGGAGAAAGAAGCGCGCTATGGCCTCTCGGCCGGTGAAGACCTGGTGCACCAAAGGCCCGACGAGGCAATTCGCCACCTCGAGCGCGCGTTCCGCATCGGGCCGCCAAGCGACCCGCTGCGCGCCAGCCATTTTCGGCGCGTGCTGGCCGAGGCCAAGTTCGATCAAGGAGAACTGGACGAAGCTGGGCGAGTCCTGAAGGACGCGATCGCGAGTTTGGGCGTGCGAGTGAGTCAGCGCGGCTGGCGCTTACCGCTGGCTTTCCTGCGCCAATTGACGATTCAACTTTTGCATTTGCTCGGCTGGGTCTCGGCGGGAGGCGCTGACCGCGAACGCAGTCGGCAGCTGATGCTGTCGTGCGAAAAACTCAGCGAAGTGCAGGCTTTCCGCGGCGAGCGGCTCGCCATGCTCACGTCCGCCATCGCTGCGATCAACCACGGCGACCGTGTTGGTGAGGCGCCGCTCGCGTCACTCGGTGTGATTGGCTATGCCGCCGCGGTCGCACGCCTGCACGGCCTGTCCAAGCGTTACTTCGAGCGCGGTCGGGCCGCGCTCGACGCGGGACGGTCCAGCTTTCATCCGTTCTTCTTCCTCACGGCTGCTTTCGCGGAGTTTTTGGAAGGCCGCTCGGGTGACTCGCGGACGACTCTGCTCGAGGGCTACGAACGCGGGCGCCGTCTGGGTCATGCGCTCGGGGCGTCCCAGTGCATGAGCGCGCTCGGGCTGGTCGAATGGGCGGACGGAAACTTCCACGCCATGCTGGATTGCTACGATCGCATCCTCGAGGGTAAGGCCTACGTCGCGGAGCACGACGCCGCGAATTTCGGCGGCAAGGCAGCTGCTCTGATTCACTTGGGTCGCCTCGAGGAGGCGACGCAGTTCGACGAGCGAGCGGCCGAAGGTGGCGAGACCAAGATCGCCAACATGGCCCTCGCCATCCACGCGGGCAGGTCCTTCGTGCAGGCGCAGCTCGGACACCACGAAAAGGCCTGCGAAGCGGCGGACCGAGCCATGGAAGGCGCCGACATCGAAGCGATGCAGTCCGCACTGCTCATCTCGCTCTGGGGGCCGCACCAAGCGTACCTGGCGGCCTGGGAGGCAGCACGCAGGGACGAGCCTGCGCGGGTCGGCGAGCTGCGCAAGAAGGCGTACGCCCAGGCCGAGCGTTTCACTCGGTTTTGCCGGGTAGCGCCGGTCGCCCGCGGTTTCGCTTGCCTGGCAAAAGCGCAGGTCGCGCGTCACGACGGTCGGCCTGCTCGGGCACGGAAGCTGCTCAAGAAGGCGCAGCCCCTCTTGGACGCCTATTGTCAAAAGTACGCTTCCGCCCTCGTGCACGCCGAGCTCGCGCGCCTCCTGCCCCGCGGATCGCGTGAGCGGACGGAGGAGCTCAGCAAGGCCAAGGCCGGGCTGCTGGTGTGCGGAGCAGCGCCCGACCTGCACATGGTCGCAGAGCTCGAAGCTGCCAACTGAGCGCGCCCCGCCGCCCCCCCGACATTTCTCCCCCGGAGCGGCTCCCCTTGCGCTCCCGCCAAACGCGGCAAGGATCCCGCCATGACACGTTGGCAGCTCGAGCGACACCCGTCTTTCGCCGGTCCCACCGGCCCGGTCATCACCTGTATCATGGACGGAGTCGGCCTCGGGAAGAACGACGAAGGCGACGCGGTGCACTTGGCGCGTAAGCCCAACCTCGACTGGCTGCGTCAGCACGCTCTGTACACCACGCTCCGTGCGCACGGCGTCGCCGTCGGCATGCCGAGCGACGCCGACATGGGCAACAGTGAGGTCGGCCACAACGCGCTCGGCGCCGGTCGCATCTACGACCAGGGCGCGAAGCTGGTGCAGACGGCCGTCGATGACGGCTCCCTGTTTCGGAGCGACGCGTGGCAGACGGCCACCGCCAAGGTGAGGCAGAGCGGCAAGCCACTGCATTTCATCGGGCTACTTTCCGACGGCAACGTTCACTCCCACATCGGCCACCTGAAGGCGATGCTCATCAAGGCGGACGCCGAAGGCGTGCCGAGCGCCCGCGTCCACGTTCTTTTGGATGGTCGCGACGTGCCCGAGACCAGCGCCCTCACCTACGTCGACGACCTCGAGTCACTGCTCGCCTCATTGCGGGACAAGGGGCGTGACTACTGGGTGGCGTCCGGCGGCGGTCGCATGAAGGTGACCATGGACCGCTACGAAGCCGAGTGGCACATGGTCGAGACCGGTTGGAAGACGCACGTGCGCGGCGAGGGACGGACCTTCGCGAGCACACGCGAAGCCGTAGAGACGCTCCGCGGCGAGACCCCGGGCATCGGCGACCAGAATCTGCCGGCGTTCGTGATCGCGGATGGATCGGGCAAGCCCCGCGGCCCCATCCAGGACGGCGCGGCCGTGATCTTCTTCAACTTCCGCGGCGACCGCGCGATCGAGATCACCCAAGCCTTCGAACAGCAGACGTTCGACAAGTTCGATCGCGGCCCGGTGCCCGACGTCTTCTATGCGGGCATGATGCAGTACGACGGCGACTTGAAATTGCCGCGCGCGTTCTTGGTCGCTCCGCCGGCCATCTCGGAGTCGTCGGGCGAGTACCTGGCACGGAACGGTGTTACCCAGCTCGCCATCAGCGAGACGCAGAAGTACGGTCACGTCACCTACTTCTGGAACGGCAACCGCAGCGGACGCTTCGACGACAAGCTGGAGACTTACATCGAGATTCCCAGCGACACGCTACCGTTCGAAGAACGGCCGTGGATGAAGGCGGCCGAGATCACCGACCGCATCTTGGCCGAGCTTGCGACCGGAAAGCACAAGGTCGCGCGCCTCAACTACGCCAACGGCGACATGGTCGGCCATACGGGCGTGCGTGACGCCGCCGTGCTCGCCGTGGAAGCCGTCGATCTCGAGGTCGGGCGACTCATGAAATTCACGGAGAAGGCCAAGGGGATCCTGGTCGTCACCGCGGATCATGGCAACGCCGACGAGATGTACGAGAAGGCCAAAGACGGCAGCGTTTCCGTCGACAAGAGCGGCAAGCCCAAGGTCAAGACGAGTCACACGCTGAACCCGGTGCCACTCTTCATCTACGCGCCGGCCCATACTGGCCTGAAGCTCAGCGGCGCCGAAAAACCTGGCCTCGGCAACATCGCCGCGACCATGTTCAACCTGCTCGGCTACAAGGCGCCGGACGACTACATGCCGTCGCTCATCGCGCCCTGAGCCGCACGCAACCGGAGGTGAAACCGATGGCAGCGGTATTGGCGGGCGTCGACATCGGCGGCACGAAGATCTCGGTGGTGATCGCCGACGAGAGCGGGCACGTGCTCGGCCGTGGCCGGCGCAAGAGCAAACCGGAACGCGGGTTCGCCGGGGTCATGGCGCGAGTGCAGGAGACGGTCGACGAAGCTTGCATGAACGCCGGGGTCCTGCGCAGCGCGCTTTCGGCCGTAGGAGTCGGCGCGCCGAGCCCCATCCTGCCCGACGGCACCGCGGTGTCCGCGGTCAATATGGGCTGGACCAACGTGCCCCTCACGGAAGCGCTGAGCGAGCTGCTCGGCCTCCCCACCTTCGCCGAGAACGACTGCAACGTCGGAACCTTCGGTGAATACACCTTTGCCGGCAGGAGCGGCACCCTGGTGGGCCTGTTCATGGGGACCGGTCTCGGCGGCGGCATCGTGAAAAACGGTGTCATCCAGAGCGGTGATCATTTCCTGGCCGGTGAGATCGGCCACATGACGATCGTGCCCGACGGACGGCCCTGCGGCTGCGGCAAGCTCGGTTGTCTGGAGGCTTACGCGTCCAAGACGGGGCTCGCCTACGAGTTCAAGCAGGCGATCTGGCTCGAGAAGAAAGCGTCGGTGCTGCCGGACCTCGTGGACGAAGGCGGCCTCGACAACGTCAAGAGCTCGCTCCTACGGCGCGCGTGGGATGAGCGGGACGATGTCACGCGCGCAGCGCTCAAGCGCGCGGCGCGGTACATCGGTATCGCAGCCGGGAACTTGATCACCTTGCTTGGTCCCTCGGCGGTCGTGCTCGGCGGCGGCGTGATGGACGCGCTCGGCGACGAGCTCTTGCCGTTGGTGAGAAAGTCGGCCGAAGAGCACGCCTTCCCGGCCGCCTCTTACCGCTCGACAGCCATCGAGCTGGCCAGCCTCGGTGACGACGCGGTGGCGCTCGGGGCCGTTGCCTACGCGCGTAGCCGCATGGCCTGAGCCTTTTTAGGCGGCGCCGAGGCGAAATTGCGCGATTGACGCAGCTTTTGCGCATTTTGCTTGGCGGCCAGGCGCGCTCCTGGCATACCACTGACGTCAGTGTCAGTGAGCCCGCCGAGAGGAGCCCGAGAGATGAGCCACGCCAGTCCCGCCGCGCACACCATCAAGAAGTCCCTGCCCATCGCCGGCCAGGCCCGACCGGCGCCGGCCGGGGACCTGGACATCGATGCCGAGCTCGCTGCCTTCGAATCAGCCGAGCGCGCACGCCTCGGCCTCGAAGATCGAGAGCAGTGGGTGGAGGAGATGGCCAACCTCACCTTCACCAAGAGCGAGCGCTCCAAGATCACGATGCTGATCGGCGGCCTCACCCTGGCGCACGACTACCTGGTCTCCGGTGGCCTCAAGAGCTGCGGCTACGACGTCGTCGCGCTCGATGCCCCGGACTACGACTCGCTTCGCGTCGGCAAGGAATTCGGCAATCGCGCGCAGTGTAACCCGACGTATTTCACCGTCGGCAACCTGGTGAAGGTGCTCATCCACCTGCGCGACAAGAAGGGCATGAGCACCGAGGAGATCATCGATCGCTTCGTGTTCTTGACCGCTGGCGCCTGTGGCCCGTGCCGCTTCGGCATGTACACCACCGAGTACCGCAAGGCCCTCCGGGACGCCGGTTTCGACGGCTTCCGGGTGATGCTCTTCCAGCAGCAGGGCGGTCTGTCGCAGGCCACCGGTGAGGAAAGCGGGCTCGAAATGAACCCCGCCTTCTTCATCAACATGCTCAAGGGCCTGGTCGCAGGCGACATCATCAACGGCCTCGGTTACCGCATTCGCCCCTACGAGGTCGTGCCCGGCTCCACCGACGAGGTGATCGAGCAGGCCAAGCGCATCTGTTACGACGCGCTGCTCAACAAGCGCAGCATCCTGGCCGCGCTCGTGCGCTCCAAGCGGCTCTTCGCGGAGATCAAAGTCGACCGCACGACGGCCAAACCGCGCGCGGCGATCATCGGTGAGTTCTGGGCCATGACCACCGAAGGCGACGGCAACTACCGCCTGCAGCGTTTCATCGAGCACGAAGGAGCCGAGGCCGACATCCAGTTCGTCACTGCTTGGCTGCTCTACAACATCTGGGAAGTCGCGTACGACACCGAGCAGCGCAAGATGCTGCGCCATCACGACGCCGCCAAGCTCGGCATGGCTGGCTCGAACCAGTACACGGCGCTCACGCGCCGGGCCTCGCTGTGGGCGGCGGACAAGGGCCTGCGCGCAGCGTTCCACGTGTTCGCGTATGCAGGCGGCTACTACGACTACCACCTGCCCGACATGGATGAGGTCGCCCAAATTGCCGCGCCCTACTACGACAACAACCTCCGCGGTGGCGAAGGCCACATGGAGGTCGGCAAGCTCATCTTGAACGTCGTGCACAACAAAGCGTCGATGACGCTCAGCGTGAAGCCCTTCGGCTGCATGCCGTCATCGTCGGTATCGGACGGCGTGCAATCGCTGATCACCGAGCGCTACCCGGGCACCATCTATTGCGCGGTCGAGACCAGCGGCGACGGCGCCGTGAACTTCCAGAGCCGCGTTCAGATGTACCTGTTCAAGGCCAAGAAGGTGGCCGAGGCCGAGATCGAGCAGGCCCTGCGTGACCACGGCCTCGCCATCGAGCAGGTGCGCGCGTTCCTGAACAAGAATCCGCGCTTCTCGAACGCTCTGCACAAGCCGCCACGCACGACGGGCAGCACCCCAGCCGACCTGATCCACGAGGTCGCCGAGCACATCAAGCTGAGCACCGCGGAGCGCGCGCGCCTCAATACCGAACGCACCCTGCGCGCCGCCTCGGAGTGGCTCAAGAGCGCGGTGACGGGAGCGCCCACCCAAGCGGAACGGACCATGAAGCTCGGCCGCGAGTTCGCCGTCGAGCTAGCCGAGATCGCCCGCGAGCACGGACCGGAGCTCGCGCGGAAGGCCGCTCAGAAGGGCCTGGATCAGGCCATGGCCACCGTGACCAAGCTGCCGATGGCCAAGCAGGTCCAGTCCTTCCTGGGTCAGGGCAAGCTCAAGAGGGCCGGCTGATGCGCGCCCTGTGGAATGCGCTGGAGACGCTCGATCGCGCGGTGTTTGCCGTGCTCGACCGGCGTGACCGCTGGCAGGGTCGCGAGACCTTGTTGGTTCAGACGCAGAAGGCCACCGCGGACGTCAAGCCGCCGCAGCGGCTGATCACGTTCGAGAGCTAGTCAGTCCTCGGGCGCGCCAGCGCAGATCCAGCCGACCACCTTCGCAATGGCCTCGTCTTCGAGGTCAGCGAAGAGCGGCATGCGCTTGCCGTTGCACATCGCGCCGCCGACCATCTTCTCGACCAGGTAGCTGGCGCCAGGATCGCCGGGCACGACCCGGGTGCGCCCCTCGCAGCCGTCGGACGCCGCGTCGACGAGCTGCTCATACGCGACATCAGCGCCGAGCTGCAGATCGGACACGCCGGAATCCCCGGTGTGACACTCACTGCCACCGCACGAGGCATTGAAGACCACCTGAACTTCGGCAAAGGATGCAGTCGCATCTTCGTCGCACACGCACGCGCCGGCCTCGCAGCTCGATCCCGGTCCGCAGCGCTTGCCGCAGGCACCGCAATTCAAGTGATCGGTGTCGAGGTCGACGCAGGAAGTGTCGCAAAGCTCCAGGTCCGCGTCGCAGGCTTCGATGCACGTTCCCTGGGCGCACGTCATGCCAGCGTCGCAAGCCTGATCGCAGTCGCCACAATGCTCTTCGTCCTCCATCAGGTCGATGCAACGAATGTCGCCGCAGGTCTCGCAGCTCGGTCCGCCCTCGGCATCGATCGCGAACTGCCGCAGGCATTCGAGCTGGAAGGAAGAGAGCGGATGCCCCATCGGCGGCATGGTGCGGCCGCAGCTGGGGTTTTCATCGCTCACCTTTTCGATGAGCAGCGAATTGTCGGGGTAGCCAGGTTCGATCAGAACTTGCTCGTCGCAGTCGGCCGAGCCACGGACCCCGATCAGCCGGTCTTCGACGCCGTCCGACACCAAGTCGAGCCCGGCCGCCGGCTCTTCGTCGCCGTGACAGACTGACCCGGCGCAGTTGGTCGCGAGCATCACGGGCACATCGCATTCACCGGTTCCCCCGTCCGTGAACTCGCCGCCGGTGCAGCTTGCTGCCAGCGTGGTCAAGGCCAGACAGGCGCCAGCGACGCCCAGTGCGGCAACATGCGTGCCAGCGCGCGACATCAGAAGCTCACCTCGAGGCCGATGTTCCCGCTCAGCCGCGAGGCCTCCAGCGTCCAACTCTGGGCGGCCGAGATGGTGCCGTCGCTCGCGCTCGAATTCATGAGCAGCATGATGAACCATGCGTAGCCGACCGTGGCGCGTGCCGAGAGCCAGGGGGTGAGGCCATAGCGAGCACCTACGTCGATGCCAGCGAGGAAGCCGAAGCGTGGACCGCTCCACGTGTTGTAGCCGTTCAGCTGGTTTTCGGTAATGCGGTCGGCGAGCAAGCCACCCGGGATGATCATCGACATGCCGAGTCGGGGAGTGCCGATGAAGGCCCACTTGGGCGCGACGGGAATAGCGAGCTCCGTGCGCATGTCGAGCGTCAAGAGCTGACCGAGCAGGTTGTTCCCGCTGTAGGCGTAATTGCCGCCGTAGGCGAAGGCGCCTCCAAGCCGGACGTTCTTGGCGACCCGTTCGAGGAAGCCGATGTGAAACATGGCACCGAAGGTGTCGACTTCGTCGCGGTTGGTCTGCACGTTCTGGCCGACGACCTCCTGTTGACTGAACGTGCCGAGGTCCTGCCGGAAGCCCGCTTCGAAAAAGACGAGGTGCTCTCCCGCGGACGGACCGACCAGCCCTGCCGCAACCGGGCCCGCAGCTCCACCTGCCGAGCCGCTGGTCTGGACAGCACCCTCGGACGCGGCCGGCTGGGGAGCGGGCTCTTCCTCCGCGGGTAGGTCAGCGAGATCCACCTCTTCCGGAGCCGGCTCGGGCGCCTTCTCCGGAGCGGGCTTGGCGGGCGAGCTGGCAGCTTTGCTCGCAGCGGACGCCCCTGCGGCCCGAGCGGACAGTGGAGCTATCGCGATGAAGAGCCCGAGAAGCACGGGGAAAGTCCCTAACCGCAATTGCATGAGGTCGATGATACAGAGCACCCCGCCTATCGCGCCATATCTGGCCGCACTCCGTCGGCCCGGCCGACGGGGATTGAACTCACCGACAAGAAACACGTTTGTCTCATGCGCCCCCACCAAGGAGGCTGCACACCCACCGGAGTACGTGGGAGCTAGGATTGATCGATTGCGCGCCGGCCGCGCTCCGGGCTAACTTGGCAAGGTGGCTTCATTCGGCGAGGGTGTGGGGCGAGGGCTCACGGGGAGCGTGTCGGCGCGATGGCGCGGCGTCCTCTTGTCGCTGGGCTGCCTAGCGCTCGTACCCGCGTGCAACCGAGACACGAACTTCAGCGCTGAAGATCCGGCCAAGGGACCTGGCGAGCTGGCTGGCCGCGATTCGCCGCTCAACGCGCGATTCTCGGGCGGGGCCAGCATCGAGATCGAGCCGCGCGCGATCGACACCACGCCGAACTATCAGGACTGCAATGCGGACTGTCAGGCGTACTGCGCGAGCATCGACTTCGATAACCCGCTGGACGAGGGCATGTGCCCTGCCCTGTGGGGCGCCGGCTACGACACGCGCCCGGTGATCGATACGGAGGCGTGCCGTCGCGTCTACGCCGACATGACGGGTCGCTTCCCGACGTATCAGGAGATCCAGGAGAGCTGCCTCGGTCGCCCGATCGGCGACACTGTGCTCGATCTCATTCGGAGCGACGCCTTCGTCTTGCAGAACCAGAAGCGCTGGGCAGACGTGATGGGCTACAGCAACGTCGCGGTGAACCTCGACCGCATCTACGACGCCGACCTCTTGGTCGGAAAGCTCTACAAAGGCCTGATTCGTTACGACGAGTTCGTGGCCGTGATGAGCGCCCACCCGATTTTCATGCGCCGTTTCGACACGGCCGAGGACCGGGCTGCGGCGCTATTTGCCCGCTTCGTTGGACGCCCCCCGTTCTCCAGCGAGCGCGCCGATATCGCCAAGCTCTACGCGCTGTGGTCGAACGGCTACCACGACCATCGTGGCATCGGCACGCGCGTGCCGGATGCGTACATCGAGCACAAATGCATCGGCGACGACGGCAAAGTGGACGAAACAACCGCTGGCGCTTGCACCAGTATTCTCTGGGGTTTCAATCGCGTCGTCCTCGTTCCCGACTTCCGCTCGGTCGACAACCAGACGTGGTCCGGCAACCTGACGGCCGAAGAGTGGGCGCTGCTCCAGGCGCCGGGCCGCATCATCAGCACCTGGCCTCAAGTCTGGGAGCATGCAGTCAGCCAGGTGTTCGTGCAGTACCTGGGCTACGACTTGACCAAGTACGTCCCCAGCGTGACGCAGCAGATGATCGAGTACGTGCTGGCTCACGGCGGCGACCTTCGGGCCGTCCACTACGCGGTCGCCACCTCGTCCTTGTATCTGCAGTCGACCACCTGTGGTGATGCCAGCTGCGATGGCACGGAGAACGATCCACCGTGGACGCACGGCCCGCTGCGCCAGGCCGAAGCCGAGCTCTGGCTCGACACGTTGCTGACGCGCAGCGGCGAAGACTGGGGCGGCTGTGACCATCGCATTCCGAACGCCGACGATCTGCTCGACACGACGCCCGCCGCCTATCACCTCGTGCAGGACTCGCGCTGGCACATCACCGACGACGGCGAGATCGACAACCGCTATCGCTCGCTGGCGCAAACGTTGGGCGGCTGTCCCGACAACCTGACGGCCGGTCGCTTCAAAGCCGTCAGCATCCTGAATACGGCGACGCAGGAAGCGTTCGTACGAGGCCTATGCGCCCCCACGGGCGATTTCGACGACGGCATCGACGCCGATCTCGTCCTGCCAGGTGACGTCGACCGCGACGCGACGCTGGACGATGGCGTCGCCAACGCCATCCTCGAGCATCAAGTCGGCACCTATTTCAGCCGCGCCCCGAGCGAAGCCGAGGTGGCGATGGCGACCGCTGGCGCCGAAGCCTGCTCCCCCAAACCGTGCAGCGCCGAAGCCTTCGCCCGGCCCCTCTGTTACGCGCTCATGTCGAGCAGCGAGATGCTCTTCTACTGAGCGGAGTATTACCTATGTCCCGATCCCTTTGGACCCCGAGTCGTCGCCGCTTCCTCGGCCTCGCTACTGCTGGCGCGGCGGGTCTGGCTGCGCCCCACATTTGGCTCAGGCGCCAGGCCATCGCCCAGACGGCGGCCCCCGGCTCGATCAAGCATCTGATCTACATCCGGCTCGCCGGAGGCTTCCGCTTTCCCTGCGCCTTCAACGGCGACGTCGCCGACCAGTTCAACCCGTTCGGCCTCGCCAGTGGGGTGCCCGACGGCGTCCAGTGGGGCGTCAGTCGCCTGCTCGAGCGCGCGCCGTACATCACCGCGGCCGACCCGGCGGCGGGCGACGACATGGCGGGTGACACGCCAACGCAGGGCATGCTGCCCGTCAACAAGCTGGCCGACCGCATCACCGTCATGCCGACGGTGGACCACGAACCGCTTGCGGGCGGCGCCGACGCCAACCACGACACGGGCCTCGAACGCTACCTGACGGGGTTCGTCAACGGCGAGGCCGGCTTCTTCACGCGCATCCTGCGCGGTCTGTCCGCGCGCTACCAGACGGCGATCACCGATGGCACGCTGATCTTGCCGCCGTTCGTCATGGGCACCTCCGGCATGGCCCGTGGTCTCGGCGAGTTTGCTCCGCATCGCCCGCCGGTGCTCAGCGGCGCCACCTTCGAGCAGTTCGGCTCCGCCGGCGAGGAAATCCCGGAATGGACCACGCAAATGGCGCTCGAGACCGACGCGCGCATGCGGGACCGCCAACACCCCGCCCTGCGCCAAGCGGTGGACGCATACATTCAAACGCGCGCGGCCACGCAGGCCTATTCGGACATCTTCGCCAGCGACGCGCTCAAGGTGAACACGCCCTCGGGCGATGCGTTCGACGGCGTCTCCAACGACGAGCTGGCGGCAATTTTCGGTGACTCGGGTGAATCCACCAACGTCCGCCTCGCGCTCCGCCTCTTCCACTACGGCTGCCCGGCCGTGTACCTGGATCAAGGCGGCTACGACTACCACTCGGGCGAGGAAGACAACCTGCCCATGAGCATGGAGCGCGTGAACCAGCTGATCAGCGGGCTCATGTACGTGCTGCCGCGCATGGAGCACCCGGACGGGGGCAGCTACTGGGACCATACGGTCGTCGCCTTCGGAAGCGAGTTCTCACGCACGGCCAACCGCTTCAATTCGGCGCGCGGCAGCGATCATTCGGGCGACCGCGCCACCCGGTGGATGTCGATGCCGTTCTTCGGCGGGCCCATCGTGGGTGGCCGCATCGTGGGCGCCAGCACCAGTCGCGACGACCTGGTCGCCGACGGCACCGTCTACTCGTACCGCTCGGTGCTCAACACACTGATGGACGGCCTCGGCTGCGACCCGACGGTCTTCTTCGCCGCCGACGGCGTCGTGCCTGACCTTTTGGGTACCGGTTGAGCCGCCTTCCGATGAAAGCCCCCACTCCGCTTCCACTTCTCCTACGGCCGACCGTACGGCGCGGCGCGATCCTCACGGCCGCCATCTCGACCGCCGTCGTGGCCGCGTGCAGCGGAACGGCGCACCGCTCGGAGGTCCTGGACGACCCGCCAGCGGGTCTGGATTGGGAAGGCGACGGCCCGAGCTTCATGGGCGCCCTGGGCGGCGCGCCCAGCTACAGCGGCGACAACGCCGAGGTGCTCGAGGCCCAAGATCGCTTCCCGACGGGGACGGATCTGCACACCAAGGTCGTCTTGCGCAGTTGTGGCCCGCTGAGTGGCGTCTGTCACAACCAAAAGGAATATCCGGACATCCACACGCCCTACAATTTCCTCGCCACGATCGGCGCGCCCTGCAACATCCAGTCGGGCACGGTGACCGGCGTGTTCGATCGCTGCGAGCGCCCCGGCGACCGCATCGCGCTCGATGACGGACCCGAAGTGGAAATCGGCTACCTCGAGCTCGTGCCAAACCCCGATCCGGAGGCCGAGATCGACGTTTCCGAAGACATGCCGGGCCTGCACATTCATTTGGCCGACTCGGTCGGTGAGATCGGCGACAACTGGCAGCAGACGGCCCGCTTCATCCGCACCTTCGTCGACGGTGACGAGGTCACCAACCTGAGCTACGCGCGCCTCTCCACCCGTTTCTACGCCTTCGACGACGGCAAGCACCTGGTCGCCGAAGTACGCGACGGTTGGGTTGCCGACGACGTCCAAGCCCTCTTGAACGTCGGTGTCGAGCAGGGCGACCTCAATCAGAACGGCGTCTTCGGCGCGCGGCCGGACGCCGATGGCATCGTACACGGCCCCGTCTCACTCATCACCCGCGGCAGCCCCGAAACGAGCTACTTGGCTGCCCGTATGCGCGGCTACATGGAGGACGACGAAGTCCCCGGCAGCCGCATGCCGCTAGCGAACGCGCCGTTCAATCTGCCCGAGATGATCGCCTTCTTCTGCTTCGTCGAAGGCCTGCCCATGGAGGGCGAAGTGCAGCTCGGCTCCAAGATCGACTACGAGGACTGCAGCTACAGCGACCCGGCCACCCACGAGGCGCTCAGCTTGTCCGGCGTCGGCACCGGCTGGCTCGATCGCATCCGCCCGTTGCTCGAGTCCAACTGCGGCGGCTGCCATTCCGAGCAACGCGCCGAGGCGGACCTCATCCTGGTCGGCGCCGCGAGCTACGACAACATCATCAGCAAGCCCGCCGCCGGCGACCCCGAAGGCCGCCCCTACATCGAGCCCGGCAACCCCGAAGGCAGCTACCTCTACCTGAAGCTCATCGGCGACGAGACCATCGACGGCGACCCGATGCCGCTCGATCCCCTCACCGGCACCCGCACCCTGACCGACGACGAGCTCGCCGCCATCGAAGGCTGGATCACCGACGGCGCCTCCCCATAGGGCGCGGCACCGGGCGACGAGCGCGCCGCCGGACCGGAGGGTGCCGTGCCGCAGAAATCCCCATCGACCGCTTGCGCCAGGGGACTCCCGCAGGGGGACGTCCCGGCGCCGAGGCAACACCCAGCGCGGAGCCGTCCAAACTTGTTAGTATACTAACAATTCTTGCAGCCCTGCGGAGGACCGAGGCGTCAGCGAAACTGCTGAGCCTACGGCGAAAACTGCCCCGCGCCGTCGACTTCCACGTACTCCTGCGCCGCGGGCAGCGTGTCGACCAACGTCTCCCCCGTGCTGGCCGTGATGCGCACCTGGACAGGGTCGGGACCGAAGCCGGATTCGTCGAGGAAGTAGTTGTAGTCGGTGCGCGGCAGCGGGGCGAAGCCATCGCCCTTGTCGACCTCGAGCTTGGCGATGGGGAAGCGGTGGTTGCGCACTTGGACGGCCGTCCACCATTGGTTGGAGCCGTCCTTGTATTGGTAGCTCACGGGTCCCGACACCGAGCAGGAGACGAGCGTCCAGGTGATGTCGACGCGGCCAGCCGAAAGGGGCGCGATCTTCTCGAAGGCCGACGGGCTCAGGTCGAGGTGGCCGGAGTCGCATTCGGGGCAAAGATCGACGATCCGCACGGTCACCTCACCGTCGGGACCTTCGACGTGCGCGCAGGCGCCGCAGTAGGCGGCATTGTCGAACTGGACGGCATTGAGCGCTGCGACGTCGAGGTCATTCGGTGTGGCAGGAAACATGCAAGCCCCGGAGCCGTCGGCGAAGTCGTAGTAGGTGGCGATTCCTTCTTGCTCCTCGCCGACTTCGACCTCGGGGGCGGGCGCGCTGCCATCGAGGCCCTCGGTGCCATCGGCTCCCCAATGGCAGTTGGCGCTCAAGACCCCACCGGCCACGGCCAACGCAGAGATGATCACCTGCCCGATCCTCATCTGGGCAGTGTACCGCCGAAGCGGCGGGACGGGATCAGCCGACGAGGGGGAGTCGACGAACGGGGGGCGCCGCACCAGCCCCCTCAGGCGTCGACGCTTCGCGCGGCGCGACCGGGGTGTGCTTCTGACCCGCACCGAGGCTCGCCTTGGCGGGGATCGATGGATCGCGCTCGTCCCAGGCGCGCGCCACGTCGCGATCCAAAAGATGCGTGGGGCTGACGTTACCGAGCGCGGTCATCATCACACTGCGCACATGTGGGTTTTCCTGCTCGAGCTGGCGCAGCAAATCCCCCATCTTGTCGCGCTTCAGGTCGTCCTGCGAGCCGCACAGGTTGCAGGGCAAAATGGGGAAAGCCTGCTCCTGGGCCAGCTCGATCAGGTCCTTCTCGTCGCAGTGGATGAGCGGGCGAATCACTTCGAAGCGGCCATCGTCCGTCGTGTACTTGGCAGGCATCGCCTGCAGCTTGCCGGAGTAGACCAAGTTCATGAGGAACGTCTCGATGGCGTCGTTCCGGTGATGGCCAAGCGCCAGCTTGTTGCAGCCGAGGTCCTCGGCCGCCTGATACAGGATGCCGCGCCGCAGGCGCGAGCAGAGCGAGCAGTACGTGCCGCCGGCCGTGACGTGCTCGACCACGACCGAGTACGTGTCCTCCGACAAGATGCGGTACGGCACCCCGAAGCCTTCGAGGAAAGCCCGCAGCGGCGCCCCGTCGTAGCCCGGCTGCACCTGGTCCAGGTGCACGATCACCAGCTCGACCTTGAACGGCAAACGCGTCACCAGGTGGCGCAGCAAATGGGCCATGCCATAGCTGTCCTTGCCACCGCTGAGCGCCAAGAGGATCTTGTCGCCGTCCTCGAGCAAGCCAAACTCGTCGCTCGTGCGGCTGATCGCACGGAGCAGGCGCTGTTCGGTTCGGGTGACCTTCTGCGACATGGGCCGTGCGCGGGATAGCTCA
>Ga0164308_10000449_pt1 | contig 22825 bp, 14 predicted proteins | sample Whisoiple_246_MG_FD_109983 | JGI IMG/M metagenome (GOLD analysis project Ga0164308, IMG submission 109983) | Soil microbial communities amended with fresh organic matter from upstate New York, USA - Whitman soil sample_246_MG | ecosystem: Environmental > Terrestrial > Soil > Unclassified >...
CGCGCTCGGCAGCGCCGGACTCAAAGCTTCGGTCGTGGCGCACGGCTCAGCCGACGCCTACGTCGCACCGCACTACGCCGGTAAGCGCTGGGACGCCTGCGCAGCCGACGCGCCGATCACCGCTGCGGGCGGCTAGATGACCGCCTCACGCGGCGACCTGTTCGATTACCGCAGTGAGCTACTCGACAACGATCGCGGCGTCGTCGCCTCGAACGGCTTACTGCACGACGCGATTATCGAAAAACTCGCGCTGGCCCGCCGCTAGAATTCGGTCGGACTCGCTGAATTCGTTGCGCCCCGAGGGTGGCCCGAGTAAACGAAATGGTTCAGCCGACGCCGAGTTGTTTTAGCTTTTTGTGCAGGCCTTCACGGGTGATGCCCAGCGTTTTGGCGGCGGCGGTCTTGTTGTTGCCGTGCTCGCGCAGGGCCTCGATCAAAATGTGACGCTCCACTTGGTCCACCATTTCCTTGAGTGAGCCCTTGGCTGCGCCTGCGCTGAGCAGCACGGTTTCGATCTGGCGGACACGGGGGCTGAGCAACTCTGGCGTGAGGAACGCGCCGTCGTCCGCTTGGATGACCAAGCGCTGCACTTCGTTCTCGAGCTCGCGCACGTTGCCGGGGAAATCGTAGGCGCTCAGAATTTCGAGTGTCTCCTGAGCGAAGCCCGGCACTGATTTGCCCATCTCCCGCGTGTAACGTTCCAGGAAGAAGACGGCCAAGGGCGCGATGTCGTCGCGCCTTTCGCGCAGCGGAGGGACACGGATCGGAAACACTTTCAGCCGGTAGTACAAATCTTCCCGGAAGCGCCCGGCCTTGACCTCGTTCTCCAGGTTCTTGTTCGTCGCAGCTACGATCCGCACGTTGACCTGCTTCGATTGCGTGGCACCGATCGCTCTGATCTCGCCCTCTTGCAGGGCGCGCAGTAGCTTGGCCTGTAGCGACAACGGCAGCTCGCCGAGCTCGTCCAGAAACAACGTGCCGCCGTCGGCGATCTCGAACAGTCCCTTCTTCTCCTCGGTCGCGCCGGTGAAGGCGCCGCGCTTGTGGCCAAAGAGCTCACTTTCCAGCAGATTTTCTGGGAAGGCGGCGCAATTTTGGGCAACGAACAGCTTGTCTTTGCGCTTTGAGCGATAGTGCACGCTGGACGCGATCAGCTCTTTGCCGACGCCCGTCTCGCCCTCGATCAGCACGCTCACCCGGGTGTCGACCACCTTGTCGAGCTGACGCAAGAGCTCGGCCATGGCCCTGCTGGCGCCGATGATCTGCACTTCGGCCGTGCGCGCGCGCTCGCGGCCTCGCAAATATTGGTTCTCTTTTTTGAGCTCTGCTCGAGCTAGGCTCAAGCGCTGAATCAGCTCGGCGTTGGCGATCGCCAGTGACGCGCTGACGGCCAACACGCCCAAAGCATCGACGTCGCGCGCTTCGAACATGGCTGGCGCGTCGCGATTGTCGAGCTGCAGCACCCCTAGGATCGCCTCGTCTTTCCAGAGCGGTACCCCGATGGTGCTGCGGATGCTGGCGCCCAGCAACGACTCCGAGCTGAAGGTCTCACTGGGCGCGTCGGCGGCCAGTAGCGCGGCTCGCTCGGAGATCACCTTGCGCACGATGCTGCGCGTCACGCGCACGGCGGCGTCCGGGGCGCGTGGCCCGGATGGCCCACGAACGCGCGTCACCACCGGCACGAAGCCCACCGATTTGCCGCTCGTTCCGCCTTGCCCGCTCTCGGCGTCTTGGCGCAGCACCACGGTCGCGTGGGTCGCGCGGGGCACGAGCAAGAGCGCGGCGTCGGCAATGCCGCTCACCACATCCGACAGGCCCTCGTGACTCACGACCTCGCGGAGCGCTTGCACCAAGAGCTGCAAACGGTCCTCTCCAGCCGCGAGCGGCGCGCTCTTGCCGAGCTCACTCAGCGGACGCAGCAGGGCAATTTCCAACACCTCGGTGTCGGGCGCGAAGTCCACGAGCAGCTCGACGCCCTCGGCGTTCGGTGCACCGAGTTGCAGTCGGTCGCCCGCCGAGAGCGCGATCGCACGACGGCCCTCACCGAGCGCGTGCTGTTCGCCAGCGCGCACGAGCCAGGTTCCGTTCGTGCTGCCCAAGTCTTCGAGCACGAAGCCGTCGGCGCTGCTGACGATGCGCGCGTGTTCACTCGAGATCAGTGCGTCGCTCAGCACCAGATCGTTGGACGCGGCGCGTCCGATGCGAACACTGTCGAGCTCCGCGTCGAATACGCGGCCAGCGCTGGCGCCGGAAGCGACCTCGATGCGGAGGCTCGACATCTGCCGGTTCGACTCAGCTCGCGCGCGATTCCACGCGGTACATCACCTGCTTGAGCGGCGAATCACCGGCGGACTTCTCCCGATCGGGCGACTTGGCGTTGCGCTCGATGACCGTATTCAGCTTGGCAGCGACGTCCTTCGAACCCTTGGGCGAGAGGTGATCGATGACCGTGGCGGAGACCGAACGCAACGCCGCATTGGTCACCGAATCAATGCCCTTGACCACTTCGTCTCGGCTTTGCTCGTCACCCAGGATGCCGATCATGTAGCCGGCCTTGATGCCAACGAACTGCTTGGAGCGATCTTGGTTCTCGGGCTTTTGCAGCGCGGTGATGTAGCAGGGCACGCGATCGCCGCAGGCCTTGAGCAGATTGTCCACCTGAACGAAGGCGTCCTTTTCCAGCTTGGTGCCGTACTTGTCCACGGCCACCTTCACCTGGGGCATCTGGTCCGGTTTGGCTAGCTTCATTGCAGTGACGGTGACGGCCAACTGCAGGCCCTTCTTGTCGTCGTCGCTGCCCTTGGTCTTGGCCGCGCGCGTGAGCAGCCAATCGACCATGGAGGAGTCGAAGAACTGGCCGGCCGCTTCGGTCAGCGATTCGAGCGCGCTACCAGAGGGCGGAATCTCGGCGTCGATCGCGATCGACTCGTAGGCTTTTTTGAACGCCTGCTTGGACTCGTCCGTGGCCGGGATTTTCGCGAGCTCGCGAGCAATCACCGCCTTGTTGCTATCGTCGGTCTCGGCCTTGAGCGCTTCGACCATCGGCCCGATGGTGTCGGGACGGCCGATCGTGCCCAGAATCAAGGCGGCGGTTGCGACGTACGGCTTCCCTTTGGCCTCCGTGCCCGTCACCTCTTTGATGCGTCGCGCGTTGAAGGTGGCCAACGCCTCGTTCTTGCCTTGCAGCAACGCCACCGCGGCGTCGGCGGCGGGCTTGCCAATCTTGACCAAGGCCAGCACCGCGGTCGATTGCACGTCCGCCTTCGCCGGGTCGAGCAGGACTTTGATCAGCGGCTCGACCGCAGCCGGATCGCCGATTCGGCCGAGCACTTCCGCGGAGGCCACTTGCCAAAATTGCTGATCACGGTACGGGTCGATCAGGTCTTTGTCTTTGGCGGTTTTGGGCTGAACCATCTCGGCGTCGAGCATCTTGGCGAGTGGGCCGACCCAAGCCTTGGAGGGCGCAATGCGCATGGCGTCGTTCACGTCGCGATAGGCCACGCCACCCAGCATGGTGCTCGATTTCAGCTTCATGAATGCCTGGAGCAACGAGTCCGAAACGGAAGCGAGCTTCAGATCTTCGATGGCGATCGCTGCCCACTTGAGGTCTTGATCCTCCTTGGAGGTGGCGGGGTGCTTGGCGAACTCATCGAGCGCTTTTTTGACCGCGGGTTCGATGCGCTTGTCTTTGTAAGCGGCGAGCAGCTTAATCAGCGAGACGCGCGTCTTGCCGTCGAGCGTGTCGTACCCCTCGACGTACGTCTTGGTCAGCGGGTCGACGGTCTTGTTGATCAGGGTTTGCACGCCCTCCGACTTCAGATCGCCGTTCTTGGTGACCGAGTCTTCGAAAAACTGTTCCAAGCGTTTGACGGCGCGTGCGCGCCACGCGGGGTCGTCGAGCTTCTCCACCCAGTAGTCGGGCTGACTCTCGTCTTTGCAGCCGATGACCGTGGCAGCCACCAAGACCATCGTGGTCGTGGTTGCGGTTCCCAGGACTAGTGAGCGGATGAGCGACGCGATCGAACGCGAAGAGCGCAGCATGGAGATGCCTCCCGAGGCAGATGATGGGTGCGAGTCACGGCAAGCCCGGGGTGGCTATAAACAGCCGAAATTCCCTGGTTCCCGGTGGGTGCGGACGGTACGCTGACCGCCTTTCCTCTGTCAACGAAGGCTCGACACCTACATTTTCACACAGCCGCTCGTAGACACAATCGACGGATTTTTCCGGCGCCAGTCGTCGCGCGGCGCCCATCGCCGCGGACGCGCTTCGGTCATTGGATGCCGTACTCACGCAGGCGGCGATAGAAGGTACGGCGCGGGATACCGCTGATTTCCGCGGCCTTCACCCGGTTCCAATTGCTCGCGCGGAGCGCCTCCAGGATTCGGTCGCGTTCTTCACGACGGTGCTCCGAAACTCCGCCTTTGCGTAGCTTGATGGTTGCACCGCGCGGGGTGGACTCCCGCGCGGCACGCGGCGCGGCCGTTGGGCCCGCTACCCAACCGTCCGGGATGTCGAAGTCGGCTGCGTCGAGCTCGAGATCTTCGCTCAAAACCCAGGCATTGAGCAGTACGTTTTCCAGCTGCCGCACGTTGCCCGGCCAGCTGTACTGACCGAGCCGCTGCAGGGCCTCTTTGGTCAAGCCGTTCTTCTCGCGCTTGTAGCGCGCGGCAAATAAACCCAAGAAATGATCCACGAGCTGCGGGATGTCTTCCGGGCGCTCGCGCAGGGCGGGCACGCGAATTTCCACCACGTGGATGCGGTAATACAAATCTTCCCGGAATTTGCCGGTGGCGACCATCTGCGACAAGTCGCGGTTGGTCGCGAACAGCATGCGTACGTCGATCTCTTCTTCGCGGTTGCCGCCCACCGGGCGGACGCGCCGCTCTTGCAAGACGCGGAGGAACCCCGCTTGCATCTTGAGCGGTGTCTCGCCGATCTCGTCCAGCAAGATCGTGCCGCCCTGACAATCACGAAACAGTCCCTTGCGATCGCGATCCGCGCCAGTGAAGGCACCCTTCACGTGGCCGAATAGCTCGCTCTCCAGCAAGTTCTCCGGAATCGCGCCGCAGTTCACGCCCAAGGTGCGCGCCTTGGCGCGCGCCGATGCGCTGTGAATGGCACGCGCGACCATTTCCTTCCCGGTGCCGCTCTCGCCCGTGATGAGTACCGGCACGTCCGTGTCACGCACACGATCGATCAGCGCGTACACGCGACGCATCGCCGCGCTGGTGCCGACCAGACCTTGGTAGCCGAAGTGACCGTACAAGGCTTCGCGTGCGTCGCGCAGCTTTTGGCGCGCCCGCTTGAGCTGTTCGGTGCGTCCGTCGAGCAGCTCGCGCAGGCGTTCCTGCGCCTCTTCCAGCGCCTCGTTGGCGCTGGCCAAGGCGTCGGCGCGCTCTTTATTTTCGTTGATCAAGCGCGCGTTCTCGAGCGCAATCGCGACTTGATCGGCGAACGCGCGCAAAGTCGGGAGCTCGCGTTCGAAGTGTGCGCCGGGCCGAACGCGGGTCTCCAAGTACAGCGCACCGATGGCCTCGCCGTGCGGCGCGAGGATCGGCACACACACCACCGATTCGAGCAGCATCTGGTGCACCGAGGCGAAGCCCTGCATGCGCGCGTCGCTCTGGGCGTTGAGGGTCAAGACCGGTTCGCCGGTCTTGACCACTGACTCGGCGATCGAGCGCGAGAACTCCGCGTGCGCATCTGCGCCCCGAGAGCGCTGCGTGTACACGGTGAGCGCGCCCGAAGCTTGTTTGAGCAGCACGAAGCCGTGTTCAGCACGGGAGAGCTCGACTGCGTAGTCGGTCACCCGCTCGGTCAAGCGCGCCAGATCGAGCTCGCCCACCAGCCGACTATTGACCTCCAAGATCCTGGCCAGGCGTTGCTCGAGCGGAGTCGAGCTGAGCTGAGAGATGGAGGCGCTGGTGCCGCCGTGTAAGCTGGAACTCGAACGCGGGGGCAGGGGCGCATTCTTCAAGCTGTTGAAAGGCAAGAACTCCGTCGCCGCAACGCCGATTGCCGCCGGAACCGAGGCGCGCAGCGTGCGACGCCGCGGGTCGTTCCAGTAGACCTCGCGCAAATCGCGCGGCAAGCGGGCGCCGATCTCCTCCAACACGGCCAATGCTTCTTCCCGATCGCGCCGAGCCAAGAGCGGTTGACCGCCCGCCTCTTCCAGTTCGGCGCGGGCTTCCAGGGCACGCCACACCCAGTCTTTTTGGGCAGAGGCGCGGGCAGCAGCCAACGAGTCGTCCAGGTTGGCGCGCGCGCCGAGCTCATCCCCGAGTAGGTTCTTGAGCCGTGCCGAGGCCAGCAGCAGCAGTGAGCGGTGCACCGTCGCCCCCGCCAGATCCGCTTCCGAACGGCTGAGCCAACCGCGTAGTTTCATCAGATCGGGCCGCGGCATGCGCACGGCCGCCAGCACGCCTTCGAGCCGCGCTTCCGCCGCGTCCACAGCGCGGCTCAGCGCTTCGAACGCGCTCGCGCAGGCATCGAACTTTTCGACCGCGGCATCGACGTGGCCCTCGCGCAGGAGCAGCTCCGCCGAAAGCCCGAGCAGCTGAGCGCACATCACCGAGCTGAGCTCCGAACGCTGTTCTTCCAGAGTGTCGATCGCGCCACGGGCGCGGGCCAACCGACCCAAGAACAGATCCGTGTTGGCCAGATTCAACAACGCTTGCAGCGCGCTCGAGCGGCGCCCGGACCGGCGCCCCATGTCGACCGCCGCCTCGAAGTGCTCGATGGCACCGGCGATGTCGCCGCGGATCTTGAGCAGACCAGCCAAATTCAGCTGGATCGTAGCGAGTGCTCCGGCGTCACTGGCGCGCTCGGCAGCGCTGATCGCGCGGCGATAGATTTCACCGGCCTCGTCGTTGCGATCGCAGCGTTGCGCGGCAAAGCCGAGCGAAGTCAGCGCGATCGCTTCCAGCCGCAGCGCGCCGCTTTGCGTCGCCTGTGACAAAGAGAGCTCGATCGCCTCACGCGCCTCCTCGTGCTTACCCAGCATCGACAGCGCGAGCCCTCGGTAGGCAAGCGCTTCCGTGCACAGGGGCGGAGCTCTATCGAGCAGCGGCTCGAGCAATCCGAGCGCGCGTTGGTAGCCGTTCAGGCTGATCTCGGTTCGGGCGAGATACAGCGCCACCGAACCCCGTTCTTCGTCAGTGAGATCGCTGCGTTCGTCCAGCTCTTGCAGCAATTTGGCGGCGCCCGAGGCATCCCCCAAGCCGAGACGCAGCCGCGCGCGAGCGATCACTGTTTCCGCACGTTGATCTTCAGCCAAGGATTCGAGCGACGCTTTCACGTCGTTGTAGCGGCCTCGCTCCAAGAAGTACCGTGCGCGGGTCAGCGGATCGGACGGCGGAACCGAACGCGGATCGACGTCGCCAAGAACCCGCTCCAAGTCCTCTGCGGATGCCACGGCGTCGCTGGCGATGATCCGCACCAAGCGACGCAATTCCCCAGGGCGCCCCTCGGAGACCTCGAACACTCGCTTGAGCAAGCTTTGAGTCAAGGACGGGACCGCGCCGCGCAAGAGATCGATCGCCGCCTGTTCGTCGAGCGGCGGCACGACGAAATCGAGCACTGGACTGGGCCAGGAGGCGCCTCCAACCGTCACCAAGCGCGCGCCTTGCGCTCGAGCTCGGACCAAGCTCGAAAGACTCGATTCGTTGAGCGCGTCCGCGTCGTCGACCAAAACCAGCACGCCCTGCAGAGACGCATGCGCGCCGAGCTCGGCGTTCAAACTCGAAGCGGAAGCGACGTCTTCCACCCAAGCCAAGCTGCTGCCGAGCAAGCCGAGCGACCAGGCGACGCGGCGCAGCAGCGCCGTGCGGCCGGATCCGGGTGCGCCCACGATCCGCAGATGCTCAGAAGGCTCCAGCGCGCGCACCCGATCCAGCAAGCGCGCAGAGGTGGTTTCGATCCCGACCACCGGCCACAGCGCGGCTTGCTCGGCGCCAGCTTCTGGAGTCGCCGACAGCCCGGCAGCGCGCCGCAGCGCGTTGGCAAATTCATCCACTGACGGGTAGCGTTCGGACGGCTGCGCCAGCGTGGCCCGCTCGGCGACTGCCGTCAGCTCGCGCAACATGCCGCGGTTCAAACTCGAGCTGCGGCTCTCGCTGACGATTTCCGTGAGCGTGATACCGAGCGCGTACACTTCGGCACGAACCGTGAGCGGCGCGCCGCGCAACAACTCGGGCGCGGCGTAGCGTGGCGTCAAGCCCTCGGCCTGGCTGCCACCTTCACGGAAGGGCGCCGCCAAACCCAGATCTACGAAGGTCGCGCGCCCGCCCGTTTCGACCACGATGTTGGCCGGCTTCACGTCACCGTGAAACAGCCCAGCGCGGTGCAGCACGGTGAGCTGATCGGCAGCGCGAGCGAGCGCAGTCAGCGCACGCAGGCTTGCGCCTTCATCCATCAGCTCTTCGAGGCTTTGGCCTTCGACCAGCTCACGCACCAGAAACGCGCGACCGCTACGCGGCAAGCGCCCGAAGCGCACGACCCGAGGCACGCCCAGGCCCTCCAAGCCGGAGAGCGCCACGGCTTCGCGCACGAGCGCGGACATTTCGCGCTCGCTAGCTCCTTCAGCCAATACCTTCAGGGCGTATTTGCGCCCCGAATGACGATCGCGAACCGCCCAAACCTCTCCCCCGCCCCCTTTACCGAGCTGGGCGAGCGGCTCGTACCGGTTCGGTAACTCGAGCTCGGCCACCAATCCCCCCACTGCTCAGAGCCCGTAGTCCGCGCCCAGCCCAAAGAATGGGCCGCTGGTGGAGAAGCCCAAATCCAGGCGGCCGATGAAGTTGCGATGCGGCTTCCAGCGCAGGCCGGTTTGCACGGCGAGCCACGGGAAGATGATCGGTTTGGAGCCACCGTTTGCCCAGTTCGGCTCGGTGTAGCCGTTGTAGTGATTGTTGTCGCTGCCACAGAAGGCGGGATTCGGGTTCCCTGGGCCCGTGCACTTCAAGAAGCCCTCACCGGTATCCGGATTTGCGCCGGCACCCGGATAGGCTTGTGTGCGATAGAGATCGCCCCAGACGAAGCCCACGCCCGCGCCAAAGCCGTAGTTCAACGCGAACTCGGGTTTGAAGTTGTGACTCCAATTGAAGTCGGCCGTGAGATACAAAACCTTGATCTTGCTCTCGACGATCTCCCAAGCGTCTGGCCCGTCGGACTTGGCTTTGAACGGCGTCGGATCCATGCCGTAGCCAGTGAACATCGCTGAGAACTCGTACTCGAACGAATCCTTTCGGATCACGAATTCGGGGCCAATGCCGTTGGCCAGGATGGTGGTGCCGCCGGAGCCGAACAGGTTCATCATGAACTTGGGCACGATGATTCCGCGGTAGCGCAGACCGACGCCGTAGTACGTCTTTCCGGGAACTTCGCCCGGCGACCCGCCCGCCTCGGCGTCGTCCACGAGGGCTGCGTCCTTGGCAGCCTTTTCCTTGGCAGCCGCGTCCTTGTCGGCCTCCTCCTTCGCGGCGTCTGCCTTTTCGGCCTCTTCCTTTTCGGCCTGCTCCTTGGCCGCTTGCTCTTTGTCGGCCTGTTCCTTGGCCGCTTGCTCTTTTTGGGCCTGCTCCTGTTCGGCCTGCTCCTTGGCGACGTCGGCCTTGCTCTTCTTGGGCGCGGCGTCAGCCGCAGAGGTGAGCAGGAACGTCGAGCCTGCGAACACCGAAATAAGCACTGAGGTAAAGCGGGGGCTCATCAGATCTCTCCTTGGCACGCGAATCGAATTCGAGTCGCTTCATCGAGGGCAGCGCGGGCCGGCACGCGAAACCGAAGACCGAACGCCCAAAGCCGGTCGATAGTGCCATGGCACAGTGCCAACTAGCAAAGCCCGCGCTTGCTAGGTGGCCGCAGGCTGCACTTGCAAGGCAGATCGGAAAAACCCGGACTTATCTCGGCAAGCGGGTGTGGCACACCCGTGTCAAAAGGGTGCCGGTTCAAGCTTCTCCCTACAGGGTGTGCCGACGTGCGCAAGCTAAATTTCGTCAGGAGCCACCCGTGCTTCTAGTAGGGCGCTAGCTTTACGCCGACGGCGCCCGTATCCTTGAGGGATGGGTCAACGTGCCGTGCTCGGAGCGAGTCTCGCGGCGTGTTGCATGCTGCTCAGCGCCTGCGGGTCTGGTCATTACATCCAACGCGGCGCGGATTTGTACGGCGAAGGCCGGTACGTGGAGGCGGACGAGGTGTTCGCGCGCAGCGAACCGCGCGTCGCGCGAGCGGCGCTGGAGCAGCGCGCGGCTTATGCCGCCTACCGTGGCGCGACTTTCATCGCCCTGGGGGATCTGCCCCATGCGCAGCATTGGCTCAGCGTCGCCACCGAAATCGAGCGCACGAGGCCCGGCACGCTGCACGCCGAAGAGCGTGCGTTCCTCGACGGCGCGTGGCGCGCTTACGCGAACCGCGTAGCCCCGCCGACCCCAACCACGCCGCCCGGGGCGAACACCGCGATTGCATCGTCGAGCCAGGTTCCCGTGCCTGCTGCAGGCGTGCCGGCTAGTACACCCGTGCAACAGCGGGCGCTTTCTCCGGGCTTGGTTCCACAATCCATCCCGCAGTGAATTTTTCGAGTTGATGGTCGTGCGCTCTGCGTCATCCCGGCAAAATAGCGCGTTGTCTGGCGCCCCAAGCGATCTGACTCGGACTGACCGGTAACGCGTTTTGCGATCGCGAATTGCCAGGTTATGGTGGCCGGCTCAATGGGTCGTTGGGGACCCTGCCCATGACGGACCGCCTCGCCCGTGAGTTCGCGAACGTGCTGCCGCAGGTGCTCGCCGCGCTAGCAGTGGATGACCCGCGTCTCGGGCTCGAAGCCGCGCTCGAGCTGCTCGCGACGCTCGGCTTTGCGTCGAATAAAGGGATAGGTCCAGCGAGCTGCGAGCTCGAATACCATGGTCGCCGACTCTCGCTCGTTGCGACGCGACCGGGAAGCGAGCCGGAGTCGTTCGACCCCGCGTTGCGAGCCGCACTTCAGCTCGGTCTGATGCGCGCAGTCGAGCACGACGAACGTGAAGAGCTCGCGGAGCGCTACGAGATGCTCTCGGCGGCCTCGTTCGAAGGCATCATGATCAACGCGCACGGGGTGGTGATCGAGGTCAACCAGCGCCTGGCCGAGCTGGTCGGCTACGAACCGAGCGAATTGCTGGGCAGCGGAACCATGGTTCGTTGTATCGCGCCGGAAGACTTGCCCGTAGTTCAGCGGCGGCTTCGCGACGGCGTGGAGGGCACCTACCTAATCACCGTCATTCGCAAGGACGGCTCGCGCTTCCGCGCCGAGTTGCTCTCCAAACAAGGTAAGCTCGGCGATCGCCCGGTGCGGGTGGTCGCCATCCGCGACGTGACCGAGCGCGAACGAACCAACGCTTTGCTGCGTGAGAGCGAGGCTCGTTTACGTGACCTGGCCGCGGTGGCTTTCGACTATTTCGCCGTCAGCCGCGAAGGCATCATTGTCGAGATGGGGGGCCGAGTCGAAGAGATGATGGGCTATCGACCCGAACAGCTCATCGGGCAGAGCCTGTTCGATCACATCGCTCCGGCGGCTCGCGCACGGACGCAGCAAACCGTGCTCGGAGGAGTGATTTTCGCCTACGAGTCGGCTTTCGTCAGCGCCTCGGGCGAGATCGTACCGGTACAGATTCAGGCAGTACCATCGACTTTCGAAGGGCAGCCGGTGCGCGTCGCGGGCATTCGCGATTTGCGCTCCGTGCGCCGACTGGAAGCCGAGCAGCGCCGCTTGCAGCAGCAGATCGAGCGAAGCCAACGGCTGGAGAGCCTGGGCGTGCTCACGGGCGGCATTGCCCACGACTTCAACAACTTGCTGGTCGGCATTCTAGGCAACGCCGATCTGTTGCTGATGACGCTGAGCGCAGAAGATGAGCGCGAGTCCGCGCTCGCCATCCGCTCTGCGGGCGAGCGCGCCGCGGATCTGACTCGTCAAATGCTGGCCTACGCAGGGCAGCGCGAACCCGCGCGCAGCGATCCGGTCGACATCGGGGAGCTATTGCGTGAGCTGAAGCAGCTGCTGAGCGCGACGTTGTCGAAGAAAATGGAGCTCGAGCTTTCGATCGAGCCGAACTGTTCGGTGCTCGGCGACCGAGCCACGCTCACGCAGGTAGTGATGAACCTGCTGACCAACGCTTCCGACGCGCTCGTCGGTCGCCCAGGAAAGGTGCAGGTCCGGGTCGCACGTTTGGCACGACCCGACGCGCGATGGGACGATGCTCTGGGCGCGACGATCGCGCCGGGTGCGTGGGTATTGCTCGAGGTCAAAGATAGCGGCGTGGGTATGGATGAAGCGACGCGCGATCGAGTATTCGAGCCGTTCTTCACCACCAAGGATTCTGGGCATGGCCTGGGCCTGGCCGCTTGCCTCGGCATCGTCGCTACGCACAAGGGCGCGATTTTAGTGGAGAGCGCGCCCGGACAGGGCAGTTGCTTTTCGGTGCTGCTGCCAGCGAGCGACCGCGCTGAACCGGCAGCGATGGTGCGCGATCCTGCCGTGCTCGAGCCGTGTCAGGTGCTGGTGGTCGACGACGAGCAATTGGTCCGAGCTCACCTGCGCCGCGCGCTCGAGCTCCGCGGCTACCGCGTAGACGAAGCGGCCAGCGGGGAAGCCGGCTTGGCGCACTTCGCGGCCAATCCGCCGGACGTGATCGTGCTCGACTTCATGATGGGCGACATGACTGGCATGGACGTGATCCGCCGCATTCGCGACACCGGCTCCCGCGTTCCGATCGTGCTGTCCTCGGGCTATTTGGACGCATCTCTGGAGCGGGCGCTCGATCCCGCTTCTTTCCAGGCTTTTTTGCGCAAGCCCTACCGCACTGAAGATCTGATGCTCGCGATCGAGCAAGCGCGCGCGCTGTCGCCGCGCACGACCACCGCGGAGCGCGCTGCCATTCTGGGCGAATGACCACGGCTGCCAGCGCCGTGTTTTCTTGCTAGCGTAGTCGCAGTGATGAAACAGGCGGGGCGTGCCTCGGGGTTGCTCGCGCTCGCGCTGGGCATGGGCACCAGCACCGTAGGAGCAGTGCCCGGACCGGGCGTCGAACCTGCGCCCGTGCGCGACTCGCAAAAGAAGCTCGCCGAACCAGCGACTCCCGGGAGCACGGACGACTGGACCCGGCACGTGAGCCTGAGCGGGGGGATCGCGCTCTACTTCTATCAGCCGACGAACGGCTGGCAGAATCAATTCCTGATCTATACGAACTTGCGCTTCGATGCGCGCTGGCAGCCATTCGGGCTGCACCTGGAGCCGCGCCTCAGCAATGAGAAGATGCGCCCGTACTACGACGGCTTGGCCTGGGTTCAAGAGGCCTATCTTTTCCTGGACGCGAAACCGATCGCGCTCAAGGTGGGCAAGATCTACAAGCAGCTCGGTCTGTTCTGGGATGGCACGTTCTACGGCAATATTCAGGTCTATGAAGGGCTCAAGCTCGATCCCAACGCGGGCGTTTCACTCGAGGGCAAACTCGGTGCGACGGCGGGTGCGGCCTTCTGGGCGCAGTTCTTCGTGGTCGACGGTCACACGAACGCTTCGCTGCTCGGACGCGACACGATTTCGATTCCTGGTGCGCGTCGCCGCAACACGCTGCTCTTACGCATCCAGCCCTTCCTGCAACTTTCCGAAACCGCCAAGCTCGAGTTCGGCTTTTCGGGCGAGCACTTCGACGCTGATCTGCCCGCGGGCTCGAACTCAGTGTGGCGCGGCGCGATTGACACCAAGCTGACCTGGGCGACCCTCGGCCTGTGGGGTGAGGTGCTGCAGCAATGGGGTGCCCATGTGGACGCTTTCCCCTATCCCGGCGATGCCGCTGCCAAGCCGCCCGTGCCCGCGCGCGCGTCCGCACGCAACACGTACCTGTTGGCTGGCGCCGAATACACTTTCGCGCCCCTCACCTTGCGTTACAACTTGAGCATTGCCCGCTACTCGGACGTATCCGTCGAGGAGGTGTTGCACGTCCCGGGCCTGGGGCTCAAGTTCAACGACAACACGTCTGTCTTGGCCGAGTACGCGATTTGGCCGCGTCACTCACGCGAAGGTACCTCGGACGTGGACCAGAGTCTGAACCTGACCTGGATGGGTCACTTCTGAATTCGGTCGAGGCGCACCTTGCGCTCTCCTGAAACGCGATTACACTATTCGCGTTTCAACGAAGGGAGCTCGAAATGGCCGCTAAAGACTTGGATTTTCTGGCTGGGCTGGACGCCGTGGCGCAAGCCGAACTGCTGGCTCGGGGCGAACTCAGTGCCACGGAGCTACTCGACGCGTGCGCGGCGCGGGTCGAACGTTGTGAGCCGCTGATTCACTCGATCGTGACCCTGGATTGGCCGCGTGCGCGCGCGTTTCAGCCCGCTGCGGGCCCATTCAAAGGCGTGCCCACCCTGGTCAAAGACGTGTTTCCGTATCCCGGGCTACGCTGGGGCCTCGGCTCGCGACTTTTCGCACGAAACATGCAAGCGCCGGCCACACCCTATAGCGAGCGCATCGATGGCTCGGGGTTGGTCGTCGTGGGCAAGAGCGCAACCTCCGAGCTCGGCTTGCTCGGCAGTACGGAAACTCTGCAAGAGGGCGTGACCCACAATCCCTGGGATCTCTCGCGCTCCGCGGCGGGCTCTTCCGGCGGCGCGGCAGCGGCGGTTGCAGCAGGCATCGTGCCGCTCGCGCACGCGAGTGATGCTGGTGGCTCGATCCGCATCCCGGCGTCCGCGTGCGGAGTATTTGGCTTCAAACCCAGCCGGGGGCGCTGTGTGCCGGCAAATCCCGGTGGTTCCGAGTTTGCAGCTTTGCTCAGCGACCACTGCGTGACGCGCTCCGTGCGCGACAGCGCGCTCTTTCTCTCGATCACCGAGGCGCAGGGCGGTCCCTTGCCGGCCATTGGCTACGTCCGCGAAGCGAGTTCGAAGCGGCTGCGGATCGGGACGTTTACACGCAGCGCACAGGACGCAGAGCTCGACCCGAGCGTGCGCAAAGCATTCGAAGAAGCAGTGGCGCTGTGCGCATCCCTCGGCCACGAAGTGAGAGCAATCGAAGCACCTGCGCTCGAGGGCGCCGCGCTCGGCGATGCCTTCTTCGTCAGCGCGGGTGCGGCGATGACGACCCTAGTAGAGATGGTGCGCCACATGCGAGGTGCGGCGGTGCGGCCCGACGAGCTCGAGCCCTTCACGTGGGCAGTGATTCGAAGCTTTCAGCGTCGAGGAGCGGACGCGTTGGACGTCGTGCGGGAAACGTTCAGTCGAGGTGCGAGCGAGTACGTTCGCGCGTTCGCGACTTGCGACGTGCTGCTCACCCCCACGCTCAGCGAGCTACCGTGGCGTCTCGGCCACCTCTCCCCACTCCTAGAATACGACGAGCTGATCGCGCGTACCGCGCGCGCCGTGGGGTATACCCCCATCCACAATGTCGCCGGTTGTCCCGGCATGTCCGTGCCGCTGCATTGGTCGGCAGAAAATCTGCCGGTGGGCGTGCATTTCGCGGCCAATGTGGGTGGGGACGAGACGTTGCTGCGCCTGGCCTACGAATTGGAGGCAGCCCAACCTTGGCGTGATCGCTGGGCACCGTACTCGTTTCCGCGCATCATCCAGCGCTGATGCCGCAGGTTCTGAAACCCGAAATTCGCGCTCGTATCCTGAGCGCCGGCCTGGAAGTGTTCGCTGCACAGGGCTATCTGGGCGCGACCATGAACGCCATCGCCGAAAGCGCTGGTCTGGCTGCTGCAAGCCTGTATCGCTACTACCCGAGTAAGGCCGAGCTGTTCGGGGCGGCCATCACACCGGAGCTCGCCGCTCGCTTCGAGCAATTGCTCGTGCAGCGCGTGCATGCGCTCGCGCAGCAGCCCGCGAGCGCCGCGTTCGAGCCGCGTAGCAGCTACGGCAGCGAAATGCTCGAGTTCTGGCTGGAGCACCGACTGGCCGTGGTCGTGCTGCTCGATCGGGCGCAGGGCAGTGCTTACGAGCAGTATGGGGAACGCTTCGTCGCGCTCTTGCTCAAGAGCACGCTCGAACAGATCCGCAGCGCGGGACCTGACGTCAAAATTACGCCCTCTGCCAAGTTCGTGCTCACGCGCATCTTCGAGAGCACGCGCACGACCTTGGCCGGCATCCTCGCTCATAGCGACAACCCCCGCCTACTGCGGGACGCGATCCAGGCCTTTTGGAGCTATCAAATCCCGGGCCTGTACGGTTTTGCGCGTTGGGTCCGAAACGAGTGAGAAAAGCCCGTCCGCGAACAGCGCGCTGTAAGAGCGTCGCTGGGGAGCGCGTTGTCAGGGCATGGTTGGCTCCCCGCGGTTCTACGCAGTCATTTGCGTGTCTTTACTGTTCGGCACTGGCGCCTGTGCCAATGCGGCCCAGCGTGAGCCCGCAGCCCCGAACAGCGGTGAGCTCCGGACGCGGCCCGCGGAGCTGACTCAGGGTTCGCCGCCAGCAACTCGAGTCGCGGCGGAGCGCGAGGCGAATAGCCCCGCGTCAATGAGTGTGGCCCCGAGCCCGAGCTCCGCAGCCAATGCGAACAGCGAACTTCCTGCCGCAAAAAGCGTGGAACCCGCGCGTGCAATGCTCGACATCGAGGCGCATCTGTCGTTGCTGGTAGCGAGCGTCGATGACGCACGGGCGCGCTTGCACGAGCGCGCCGCCGCCCATGAGGGGACGGTCACGAGTGACGTTCTACGCGACGAGGGCAGCCCGCGTGAACTGACGTTGACGATTCGCGTGCCCAGCGGCACGAGTGACGAGTTTTTGGCAGAAGTGGAGCGCGTTGGCACCGTGATTGCGCGTCAAGTGACCGCCAAGGACGTGGGACGCGAATTTCACGACGCCGAGATCGTGCTGCACAACCTCGAGCGCACGCTGGCCCGCTACGAGGAAATCCTGCACAACGCCCACACCGTGGAGGAGATGCTCAAGATCGAGGCGGAACTCTCGCGCATCCGCGGTGAGATCGATCGAGTGAAGGGGGAACTCCGCTACTTGCAAGACCGCGCCGCGCGCGCGACCGTCTACTTGGTGTTGCGCGAGCGCGGCCAGATAGTCGCCGAAAGCAAACCCGCGAGCGCCAAGTTTTTCCCCGGCGCGCGTCTGGTTTCGCTGCACGAGTTCCGCGGCGAGCGCGGCACGGTCTCCGCGCTCGGCGGCGGAGTGGCGGTCGGCATCGGCCGGGCGGGCAATATCGAGCTCGATGCGTTGCATCGGCTCGGCTCGACCTCGCACGGTCCGGATATCGTGCTCGTGACCGCAGGCGGCGATCTGTACTCGGATTTTCTGGGCGGGGGACAGCGCCGCTATCTCAATCCGTATCTCGGCCTCCGCGCAGGCTACGCGCGCATTACGGGCTCGGACTACTTCGCGTGCGGGGGCACCATCGGCGTCGAGCTCTTCAAGTCTCGGTACGCGACCATCGACACCGATCTGCGTGTGCTCGGTCTATTCGGCGAATCCGGATCCGAGTTGGGGTTGGAGCCGACGCTGGGCGCGATTTTCGCGTTCTGAGGAGAGCGAGTCTGGCCCGTGAGCAGTCCGAACAGCCGCGCCAAATCCGTCGCGTTTGCGCCGATGGTCAGGGTTCGAAATTGACCGCGACTGGAACCGCACTGTCGACTTGGCTGGCGTTTCCCAATTGGCCAAATTCGTTTCTCCCCCAGCAATGGAGCGAGCCTGCCACAATCGCGCAGCTGTGCATGCTTCCGCAGCCGACAGCGGCCACTCGACTCGTCAACCCTGACACCTGCACGGGGACCAAGCTCTTGGTGGTGGTGGCATTGCCGAGCGCGCCGTTGTCGTTCCTGCCCCAACACATTGCGGAGCCATTGACGACGGCACAGCCGTGATCGGCGCTGGTCGCGACCGCGCTCACTCCGGTCGAAAGCCCGCTGACCGTGCTGGGCATGTTGTTCGGATTCTCGTCACCAGTGCCCAACGCTCCGAACTGATTGCTGCCCCAGCACTGCGCAGCGTGGCCCACCACGGCGCAAGTGTGCCCACGTCCCGCGGCCATTTGTGTGACGGTCCCCGTAAAGCCCGCCACCTGAAGCGGCACATGGGTTTCGGGCGGGCCGAATTGGCCGGAGCACCACATGCCGCCGTCGGCATAGGCGCAGCTGTGCAGCGTACCTCCAGCGATCAGCGATACGCCGCCAGACAAGCCGAACGCAGGCACCGGGGTCTCGCGATACAGATAGTTTCCTGCATCGGCCAACTGTCCGTAGCTGTTGTGTCCCCAACAAAAAGGCTGATCACCCCGCAACGCGCAGCTGTGTTCGCCGCCACAGGTGATCGCCGTGGCACCTTCCGTGAAGCCGTCGACCCAAGCCGGCAGGCGAAAATCCGACGATACGTTGCGCCCCAATTCACCGTTACGCGAGGACCCCCAGCACTTGACGCCGCCATCGACGAGCGCGCACGTGTGATGACTGCCCGCACAGATCGCGGTCGCACCGGAAGTGATGCCTTCGACCTGAACCGGGACCAGACTATCGCTGACGGTGCCGTTGCCGAGTTGTCCGAATGCGTTGTATCCCCAACATCGGACCGTACCGCCCACGATGGCACAGGTGTGGGCGACGCCTGCAGCAATCGCCGTCACTTCGGTTTTCCCGGAAGCGGATGACCCGGCATCCCCGCCGCTCGCATGGCCGCCGCTCGCATTGCCAGTACGACCCGCCTCAGCCGTGCCCCCGCCCGCTTCGGCGTTGCCGTCGCCGGCATCAGCGCTGCCACGACCCGCGGCGGCACTGCCGTTCCCTGCGCCACTGTCTTTACCCGCTTCGGCACTGCCGTTGCCGGCTGTCGCGTTGCTACTACCCGCTCTGCTGCCGCCGCCACCTGCGCCAGCGCTATTGCCGCAGGCCGCCAAATGGCACGCGATCAGCGCGGCGAAGGCGCTCGTCTTCTGCCCGCACCCGAACCGCTTCGAAACCATGCTCCCGCCCATCCTCCCGATCGTCCAAGAGCTAGCCTAGTCGGAGCGGCAGTCTCGCGCTAGCTTTCGCATCAGGGCACGCCGCTCGCCTTGCTGCAAGAGAGAGTGGGCGCTCCCAATCCAGCAACGCAGCTTGCTGCAAGGCGCTGTTGCCGCCCCGCCCCGCCTGCCCGGCGCGCCCACGACGCGCGGATTGCGCGCAAAGCACTTTCCGAGAGAGACCCGCAGTGCGCGACGCCAAAGGCCCGGCGAGCGCGACACGATCCGCTCGCGACCAGCCGGACCTACGATGACTTCGGCACCTGGGCTACGCGATGCGTTGTGCGTTCCGCGCCCGCTCGCCAAAATCCCAGCTGCTCAGTTCGACGCGATCACCCCGGCTTTGGAGACCGTGAAGCTGAACTCGCGCTTTGCGCCCGCAACCGTCACTTTGATCGTATCGCCATCCACGCGTGCGAAGCTCATCGAGACGCTCTTGTCGAACGGTGTGTGGAGCGAGTAGCTACCGGCTTGCGGCACGGGATCGGACCAGCGCATCTGCACGCCGTCGATCGCCAGATCCCAAGTGCCTCGCGCTCCTGTCCAGCTACGACTGCCGTCGATCTGAATGCCTTCGGCGATGCCGCCGCTGAGCGCGCTTTGCGTGCGATCGCCCGTGCCTTTGCCGGTGCGGCCCGTGGCGAGCTGAGTCCAGGTCACGTCGTGCTCGACGTGCCGTGTTTGATCGCTGAAGTTCCAGGTGACGCGCGCGGTGCCGTCGAGTTGGACCACGCCGTTGGAAAGGCCGGTCCACGCGTGCTCGACTACGACCTCGTTCAGGGCGTTTTTGCTGACCGTCATCGAGCTCGTGCCGCGGAACGCGTGGCCACGGTAGACACAATTGCCGGGGTTCACGCCGTATTCGATGGTCAAGCTGGCGCTCTCCAGCGTGACGTCGGCGCAGGGTAGCTGCGAGGCGACGAATGCTTTCAGCTCCTCGGCGGCATGTTCGACCGCCCCGCCGATGGTGAAATTGGTCGAGATGTCGACGCTGGCGGCGGCCAGGTTCTCCGCCTGGGACGAGGCCGAAGCCTGCTGCAGAGACTCTTGCGCTTCAGCGGCGGTCAGCTCCCGCTCTTTGGGGCAGCCGGTCAGAACGAGAGTGATCGGCAGAGCGACCAGATATAGCGCGCGGTTCATGCTCGGCTTCATTGCAGTCGACATGCCAGACCAATACGGCGCAAAACTCGCGCAATTTAGGCCATGTACGACCACGCCCTACGAACGGCTGTTCGCAGGGCGTGAACTCGAGTTCTCATCGGCAGGGGGCCGCAGCAATTCTGAATGCCCGAGGGGCGTCCCGGGGTGAACCCGGGACGGGCATAGGCTCAGCTCTTGGCGTCGCCGCGGGCGAAGATGCTCGCGACGTAGTTGAGCACATCCGTCGCGCTGACCTCGTTGTAGCCGAAGTAGCGCATCAGGCGGCTCTTGATGATGTCGATCTTTTCCTGCGTCTCTTTGTCGACGACCGCGCTGACCAGTGTCTTGAGCTTGATGCTGTCCTTCTGATCCTCGAACAGCTTGAGCTCGAGCGCCCGGCGCAACCGATCGTTGGTTTGCCAATCGAACTTCTTGCCTTCGACCGCTTTGGCGCCAATGAAGTTCATGATCTCGCGCCGGAAGTCGTCCTTGCGGTTTTCCGGGATGTCGATCTTTTCTTCGATCGAGCGCATCAAGCGTTCGTCCGGCTCTTCGTCTTGACCGGTGTAGCGGTTCTTGACCTTTTCTTTGAGCGCGTACGCCTTGATGTTGTCGATGTAGTTGGCGGCAAGCTTGCTGATCGCGTCTTCGTCGGCGCTAATCGCGCGCTGCACTTCGTTCTTCACGATCTCTTCGTACTCACGCTTCACGACCCCGATCAGGTCCCGGTAGCGCTTGCGACCGTCTTCGTTGGTGATCAGCGAATGATGGGTGAGGCCCTTTTCAAGCTCGTTCAAGACCATGAACGGGTTGATCGTGCCCTCACCTACGTCACTCACGAGTGCGTTGGAGATCTTGTCCTGAACGTAGCGCGGGCTGATGCCTTCCATGCCCTCACGCTTGGACTCTTTGCGCAGCTCTTTCACCGTGTCTTGGGTGTAGCCGGGCAGCACCTTGCCGTCGTACAGCTTCATCTTCTGCAGCGTGGCTAGGTTGTGCTTCTTGGGCTCTTCCAAGCGCGAGAGCACGGCCCACATCGACGCGACCTCCAGCGTGTGCGGGGCGATGTGCCGACCGCGCACCTTCTCGTGGTTGAAATCCTTTTCGTAGATGCGGATCTCGTCCGTCAGGCGCGTGATGTACGGCACGTCGATCTTGATCGTGCGGTCGCGCAAGGCCTCCATGAACTCGTTGTTCAACAGGCGCTTGTACTCGGCCTCGTTGGTGTGACCGATGATCACTTCGTCGATGTCGGTCTGGGCGAACTTCTTGGGCTTGATGCGGTGCTCTTGGGAAGCGCCGAGCAAGTCGTACAAGAACGCGACATCCAGCTTGAGCACCTCGACGAATTCGACGATGCCGCGGTTGGCGATGTTGAACTCACCATCGAAGTTGAACGCGCGCGGATCGGAGTCCGAGCCATACTCCGCGATTTTTCGATAGTTGATGTCGCCGGAGAGCTCGGTCGAGTCCTGATTCTTTTCGTCCTTGGGCTGGAACGTGCCGATGCCGACGCGATCCTTCTCGCTCAGGGTGAGCCGCTTCACGCGGATGTGATTGGTCATCACCTTGCCCCAATCACCCTCGTAGCGCTTGATCAGCCCTTGGAAAATGAAGCGGCTGGCCGGGTCGAGATCACCCTCGACTTTGACGCGGAACTTCTCGTTCGAGAGCCCGAGCTTCTTGATCGATTGCTCGCGCCATTCTTGCGGGATCAGGCGCAAGGGCTCTTCGTGCATCGGTGAATCGAAGACGTCGGCCTCACCGCTGGCCAAACCGGTCTCCGCCAGGTTCACCCACTTGAAGGTGAAGAGCGCGCCTTCGTGCGTGGTCGAGTAGCGCTCGAGGCCCTTTTTCAGCAGGCGCGCGATCGTCGATTTGCTGGAACCGACCGGGCCGTGCAGAAGGATCACGCGACGCTCGGGACCGTAACCCTCGGAGGCGGCCTTGAGCACGTTCATCAGGCGCATCAGCGGGATGTCCAGACCGAACACCGCGTCTTTGCCTTCGTCGATCTCGTCGCGGAAGAAGTTGTACCGGACGAGCTTCTTCTTGTTGTCGATGTACTCCTCGGTGCCGTAGGAGATCACCATGTCGTAGACGCGCTGGAAGGCGTTGCGCGTGACCTGCGGGCGTTCACGGACGAGCGCCAAGTACTCTTCGAAGCTCCCCTCCCAGGCGAGATCGCGATAGCGATCGTAATCTTGCATCGCCGCAATCTGCGAGACCATGTTCGAGGCGACGGAACCACTGCTTACGCTTTGTTTTTCTTCCATCGATTATCTTTCGCGACACCTGAGAACTGAACGACTCACGATTAAACCACACAAACCACCCGCCGTCATGGCCGGCATGGAGCGCGTACCCGCGGCGAATTGCCGTACAAACTGGCCCTAGGCCTACGGTGTCAGCGCGATGCTAGGCTAGGGGCCACGTGACCACTGCCTCCGACCTGCTCAGACCCGCGCTCAGTGTGCCGGCATCCACTCCGGTGGCGGTCCAACCACCCCGCTTGGACGACCCGGCGCTGTTCATCAACCGCGAGCTTTCTTGGCTCGAGTTCAACGCGCGTGTGTTGAACGAGGCGCGCGACGAACGTGTGCCACTGTACGAGCGCCTGAAGTTCCTGGCCATTTTCGCCCAGAACCTGGACGAGTTCTTCATGGTGCGCGCGGCCGGGCTGCAAGCGCAAATCTCCGGTGAGATCGAAGAAGTTCCGCCGGACGGCC
>Ga0164308_10000451_pt1 | contig 22725 bp, 20 predicted proteins | sample Whisoiple_246_MG_FD_109983 | JGI IMG/M metagenome (GOLD analysis project Ga0164308, IMG submission 109983) | Soil microbial communities amended with fresh organic matter from upstate New York, USA - Whitman soil sample_246_MG | ecosystem: Environmental > Terrestrial > Soil > Unclassified >...
GTCGAGCCCGACGGCGTCGAGCGACTCGCGCACACGCGGCCAGATGAGCTCGCGCGGCACTCCGAGGTTCTCGCAGCCGAAGGCGACGTCGTCGCCCACGCGGGCGAGCACGACCTGCGCGTCGGGGTCCTGCAGCACAAGCCCCGCTATCCCACGGGCGGATGCCGCGGGCCGACCCCCGACGAGGAGCTCGCCGTGGGACTCGCCCTCGTCGGCGCCGCCCAACACGCCCGCGAGGCCGTGCAGGAGGGTCGACTTGCCCGCGCCGGAGGCGCCGAGGAGCAGGACCCGCTCTCCGGGCTCGATGCGGAACGAGGCATCCTGCACCGCCCAGCCCCGGCGGCTCGCGTGCCGCCAGCCCCAGCCGCGGGCCTCGACCCCGGCCGGGGCGGGCGTCTCGACAGGCACGCTAGACGCGGGCGCGGGCCTCGCGGCCGGACGCGAACCGGTCGAGAGCGCCGGTGCGGGCCAGGCCCCGCGTGAGCACCCACGGCAGCAGGCCGGCGATGACCGCGCCCGAGATGACGGTGGAGATGAGGTAGGTGATCGTGAAGGACGTGCCCGAGCCGGTGTACCAGAGCAGGAGATTGTTGATCCCGCCCGCGAACGCGGCGCCCGCGCCGGCGAGCATCGCGACGGGGAGGTTCCAGACGCGGTACAGGAAGGCGAGGAAGACGAGCTCCGCCCCGAGACCCTGCACCAGGCCCGCCTCGAGCGTCAGGAAGCCGCCCCACTGGTTGCCGACGAGCGCCGACACGACGGCGGCGAGGGTCTCGGTGTAGATCGCGGCACCCGGCTTGCGGATGATAAGCGCCCCGAGCACGCCGGCGAAGAGCCACGGACCGTCGAGGAGGCCCTGCAGACCCGGGAGCAGGGGCTGGAGGAGCGCCTGCGGACCGAGGTAGCCGATGTTCCAGAAGAGGAAGATCAGGCCGGACGCGACGCCGATGACACTTGCGACGACGATGTCGACGACCCGCCACCGGAGGCGGTGCGAAGCCGCCGAAGCGGTCGTGGGGGCAGACGTGGAAACGTGCATTTCTCTCCTCCCTGCGCTGGCATGATCCAGATCAGGTTCGACGGTCGGAGCGTGGTCGCTCCCTCTCAGCCCGGCACACCGGACTCCCGTGGTTGTGGCATTGATCATACCCCGCGGGCGCGCGCGGTACCTTAAGCGGGTGCCTCTCGCCGACACCGAACCCTCTGCTCCGCGCGCCCTGCGCCCGGACTCGGGCTCGGTCGCGCTGAGCGAGGGCGCCCCCGAGCACCCCGTCGCCCACGCAGGCGCGGCGCCGGCACCCCACAAGGTGGCCTTCTCGTGGGTCGACGAGGCCTCGTTCTCGCAGACGGTGCTGGCGCCCCGCGACCCGGGCGCCGCGCGGCCGGCGTCCGCCGAGACCGACCTGCTCGCGAAGGCGCCGCGCCGTTCGCCGTGGCGCGCGGGCGTGCTCGTGCCGATCGCGGTCATCCTCTTCCTCTTCGGGGGCTACGCCGCGACGACGCTGCTGTGGCCCCTCACCGCCGTGACGCCGACGATCGCGGCCGTGCAGGTCGATCCGATCCCCTCCGCCGTCACGACCCCCGCGTGGCCGGCCGAGGGCTCCGGCGCCGTCGCGGTCGGCGGCATCGGCGATGTCGTGGCCTCCACCGAGGACGCTGCGCCCATCGCGAGCATCACGAAGCTCGTGACAGCCCTCCTCGTCCTCGACGAGATGCCCCTCGCCGTCGGCGAGCAGGGCCCCGACTTCCGCTTCACCTCCGGCGACCGCCAGGCGTACTGGGGCTACCGCAACCGCGGCGAGTCCTCGCTCGACGTGCCCGCGGGCGGCTCGCTCACCGAGTACCAGATGCTCGAGGGCATGCTCATCGGGTCGGCGAACAACTACGCCGACCGCCTCGCGAGCACGTTCTGGCCGAGCGACGCCGTGTTCGCGAGCGCCGCCGACACCTGGCTGAAGGCCCACGGCGTACCGGGAATCAGGATCGCCGAGCCCACGGGCTTCGACAAGCGCAACACCGCGAGCGCCGCCGCTCTCATCCCCCTCGCGCAGAAGGCCCTCGCCAATCCCGTCATCGCCGAGATCGTCGCCAAGCCCGTGGTCGACCTCCCGGGCGCCGGCCGCGTCGAGAACACCAACGAGCTCCTCGCCGACCCCGGAGTGATCGGCGTCAAGACCGGGTCTCTCGACGACTTCAACCTCCTCGCCGCGAAAGACGTCACGGTCGGCGACACCGCCGTGCGCCTCTACGCGGCGGTGCTCGGCCAGCCCGACGACGCGGCCCGCTTCGCCACGACGCGCGCCCTCTTCGCACAGCTCGAGAGCGAGCTGCAGGTCGAGCCCTCGGTGCCCGTCGGCACCAAGGTCGGGACGGTCGAGACGGCGTGGGGCGACCGAGCGGATGTCGTGACGGATGCCGACGCCTCCGTCGTGCTGTGGAACGGCGCCGCGGGAACCGTCGCGACAGACCTCGCCCTCGGCGACAGCCGCGGCGCGGGCGACACGGTCGGCTCGCTCCGAGTCAAGGGTCCGCTCGACAGCGCGACCGTCGATGTCTCGCTCTCGAACGACATCGAGCCGCCGTCGGCCTGGTGGCGCCTGACCCATCCGCTCGAGCTCTTCGGCCTCGCCGGCTGACGGGCCTCGAGGGCAGGCTCCGTCCCTGACGCCGGCCGGCTCACCGGCCCCCCGCGCTCCCGGCCGCGTTCAGACGTGGCGGACGGTGTGCTGCAGTCTCGTGCGCACGTCGAACACCTCGTTGCCCCCGATCTCGCGGGCCCCCGTGACGCCCCGCCGGAGGATCGTCGACAGCGCGCTGCGCGTGACGACCGCGACGGGCACGCCGCGCACCCGGCCGATCTCGTCGATGGGCTGCGCGAGGTCTTCGTCGGGGAGCACGACGATCGCGCCGCTGAACTTCACGCGGGCGGCGCGTGCGATCGTGCGCAGGTGCAGGACGAGCGTCGCGATGGGCGCCCCCTCGATGCCGTCGCCGATGAGCTCGCCTCGGCGCACGCGCACGGGGCCGCCGAAGTCCTCCGAGAGGATCCCGTAGAGCCCGCTCGGGCCGAGCACGACGTGGTCGACCTTCTCGTCCGACGCGCGCCCCGCCGCGACGTCGTGCCACACCGTGTAGCCCATGCCGAGATCGGCGACGACCCGGGCCGTCGCCTCCTCGGCGAGGGCGTCGGCGAGGAGCCTGCGCAGAAGCCGCGGGGCCGACCGCACGAGCGCGGGGTCGTAGGGGTCGGGCAGGTCCACGCCGCGGCCGACCCACTCGCGCATCAGGTCGAGATAGCGCTCGCGCCGCCAGCCCCCGGGCTGCCCGTACGACCGCGCGCGGGGTCGTGTGTCGGCCGGACGCGAGGGCGGACGCCAGGCCGGGGCATCCGGACTGAACGAGGGAGCCGCCTGCGCGCCGAAGCCGTGCCCGCGGTCGTATGCGGCGCGGGCCTCGGGCGTTCCGACGAGCTCCCATGCGCGCTGCACCTGGATGAAGACCGCCGCCTCTCCCCCCGTGTCGGGGTGGGTCTGGCGCATCCGCAGCCGGTACGCCTTGCGGAGGGCGTCTTCGTCGACCGTCGGATCGACGCCCAGCACCTGATACGCCGAGGCGGACAGGGGGGAGTCGAACATGCGGATCCTCTCAGCGCTGCTCGTTGCGCCGAGCGTAGGCGGCCGCGCTGCGGCTGGACAGCGCGAGGAGGATCAGCGTATCGAGAGCCGTCGAGAGGAGGCTCGTCTTGAGGGTGATCTCCAGGTCTTCCAGCCACCACGAGACGAACGCGGTCGAGATCGAGAGGACCGCGACGACCATGACGATGACGCGCGCCCAGTTGTACCCGCGGAGGATGAAGACGGCCAGCACCACGTCGACCACGATGAGGGCGACGACGAGCGACAGGATGATCGCGAGTCCGACGCCGGCGGCCTCGGCATCCGTCAGTCCGTCGATCGCGATCGCGCTCGAGGTGGCCACGAGGTTCCAGTGGAGCCCCAGTTCGGCCAGGAACAGCAGCCCCGCCACAGCGCGGAGGAAGACGAGCACGGCCCCCGTCACCGTCGTGACCGGCCGCTTCATGTCGGGGTCGTAGCGCGGCGGGCGCAGGAGCCGCCCCGCCGGCTCGTAGGAGGGCCGCTTCGCCGGTGTCGTCACGGCGTCGCCTCCGATCCGCCCGCACCGGCAACGACACGGGGCCCGAGGGTGACGTCCCTCACGTCGACGATCGGGAGGTCCCCGTCGGTGCTGATCGAGTCGCCGCCGCCGTTTCGTGCGTGGTACCCGGTGGAGAAATCCTCGATGATCCGCACGTCGATGCGCGGGTCGGCGAGGGTCAGCGTCGCGACGATGTGATCGCGCTCGACATCCGTCTCGGCGTCGATCTTGTGCGTGACCTGCAGCGTGAACAGCGACAGCCCGACGCTGCGGTCGAAGGTTCCGGCGGCGAGCCAGTCGACCCTCCGCCCGCCGGGGAGGAGCCAGCCGTCGGGACACTGCCAGAACCGCACGTGGTGCCGCTGGGCGGGACTGTCGTCGACGTCCTGCTGGTACGCGAAATCCTGCTGCCGGCCGAAGAGGAAGAGCGGGCTGACGGGCGCCTCGGGGTAGCTGCGCCGCCCGACGGTCGAGGCGATGATGCGCCACGTCGAGGTCATCGTGATGGGGTGGGCCCTGGTCCAGCCCGCCGCGGTCATCGCCGCCTCGATCTGCTCGCCGCTTCCCATGAAGGCGAGGTTGACGGGGTCTCCGAGCAGGCCGTCGCTCGTGCGTGTGCGACCGATGAAGTAGTCGGGCACGTAGACGGTGGTGAGGATCCGGTGCAGGCGCGGCAGCACGAGGTAGGCCAGGAGCCCCCAGAAGACGATCGCGAGGAGCAGTCCCCACCAGCCGACGTTGAAGGTCTCGGTGAAGCTCAGATACGCGAGCCAGATGGCGGCGAGCCCCGCGAAGACGAAGAAGAACCAGTCCAGCGCGATCCCGAACGACCACGTGCGCGTGCGCGTGGCCGATGCACCATCGCCGTTGCTGCCGCGCGCCACGGAGGTCAGCTCCAGAGCGGGACCGCGGGGGTGAACGAGAGGGCGGATGCCGCGGCATCCGCCGGCAGCTCCGCCAGCGTCGCAGGACGCCAGCGCGGCGAACGGTCCTTGTCGATGACCTGCGCGCGGATGCCTTCGGCGAGGTCGGGCTGCGTCGTCACGAACCACATGACCAGCCCGTACTCCTGCGCGAGCGCGTCGCGCAGGCCGGGAAGAGTCCGCACGCGCCGGATCGCCGCGAGGGTGACCGCGAGGCCCGTCGGCGAGAGCTCTTCCAGAAGATCGGCGGTGGCGGATGCCTCGTCCTCCGGTCGCGCGCGGAGGCGGCCGATGATCTCGGGCACGCTGTCGGCCGCGAACGCGTCGTCGATCCACCCGCGCGCCGCGATGAGCGACGACGGCTCGGGGGTCTCGTCGAACAGGAGCACGAGCTCGCCGGGTCCCGACGGATCGGCGCGCGTCTGGAGCGCGTCGCGCAGACCCTCCAGGCTCGCGGACGGAACGAAGTGGTCGGCGAACCCGGCGTACACGGCGTCCGAGGCATCCATCGTCCGCCCCGTCAGCCCCAGGAACTCGCCCAGACGCCCCGGCGCACGCGCGAGCAGCCACGTGCCGCCGACGTCGGGGGTGAAGCCGATGCGCGTCTCGGGCATCGCGAGCTTCGAGCGCTCGGTGACGATGCGCAGAGCCGCGTGCCCGGCGAGGCCGATTCCGCCGCCCATCGTGATGCCGTCGGCGAAGGCGACGAAGGGCTTCGGGTACTCCGCGATGCGGGCGTTGAGCGCATACTCCTCTCGGAAGAAGACGGCGGATGCCTCGGCATCGCCGGCGACCGTGCGCTCGTACAGGCCCCGCACATCGCCGCCCGCGCAGAGCCCGCGCTCGCCCGCGCCGTCGAGGAGGACGGTGTCCAGGTCGGTGTCGTGCTCCCACGCGTCGAGGGCTTCGGCCAGGGCGCGGATCATGTCGAGGTCGAGCGCGTTGATCGCCTGCGGACGGTTGAGCGTGAGACGGCCGAGGGAGCCGTTCGTGCGCACGTGCACCTTCTCTTCGGGCCCGGCTGCTGCTTCGCTCACGCGTGCCACGTTACCGCCCGGCCCTCGTTCGGCGAGGGAGCGGAGGAGGGCGGCGGCGTGCCCGTCGCACGTCCCTGCGTGAAGGCGGAGTTTCCGCAAAGATAGGGAGAACAGCTCACGACGACGAGAGGGTTCGGCATGCCCGAAGGACAGCTGCTGGAATTCTCCGCGGTCACCAAGCGCTTCGGCGCGGTGACCGCCGTCGACGGATTCACGGCACGCGTCGAACCCGGCCGGGTCACCGGCTTCCTGGGTCCGAACGGCGCGGGCAAGACCACGACACTGCGCATCCTGCTCGGACTCGTGCGCGCGACCGAGGGCGGCGCGACGATCGGCGGCGTCCCGTACGCGAAGCTGAAGAACCCCCTGCAGACGGTCGGGGCCGTGCTCGAGGCCTCCAGCTTCCACCCGGGCCGCACGGCCGCGAACCACCTGAAGGTCTACGCGCAGGCGGCCGGGCTCCCCGGCGCACGCGTCGATGAAGCCCTGGGACTGGTCGGCCTCGCCGATGTGGCGGGCCGCAAGGTCGGCGGATACTCCCTCGGCATGCGCCAGCGGCTCGGCCTCGCCTATGCCCTCGTCGGCGACCCCGGCGTGCTCGTGCTCGACGAGCCCGCCAACGGCCTCGACCCCGAGGGCATCAAGTGGATGCGCGGGCTGCTGCGCGAGCTCGCACGGCAGGGCCGCACGGTGCTCGTGTCGTCGCACCTGCTCGCCGAAGTGCAGCAGACCGTTGACTCGCTCCTCATCATCTCGGCGGGGCGCCTCGTGTTCGAGGGCGGACTCGACGAACTCGCCGACCCGACCGAGTCGGCCACCGTCGTCGACGCCCGCGACCGCCCCGCCCTGTCGGCGGCGCTCCGCGACGCGCACGTCGAGGTCGAGGTGCTGCGCTCGGGCCTGACCGTGCGAGGGCTGGAACCCGCCGAGGTCGGGCAGATCGCGGCCGACGCGGGAATCGCGCTGTCGTCGCTGCACCGCCGCGGGCCGGCGCTCGAAGAGGTGTTCCTCGACCTCGTGAACGGCACACGCGTTCATTCGCCGGTCGGTGCGGTGCCCGTCGCGGACTCGGGCGCTGATGCGCCGGGCGCGGCGGCGGGAGCGGCTGCGACGGCCGTGGCCGTCGCGGTCGCCGTCGAGGAGGAGGAGCCGGACGCGGCCGCCGAGGCCGAGGGCGAGACTGTCGTCGCGCCCGAGGCGGAGGTCGCGGCGGGAGCGGAGGCTGTCGTCGGGCCCGAGGTCGAGGTCGCCGAAGCGGCGCCGGAGGCCGATGTCGCGGAGGTCGCGGAAGTCGTCGAGCTCGCCGAGGTCGCGCCTGTGGCCGAGACGGCCGCCGACGGCGAACCCGTGGCCGAGGACCGGTCCGAGTCCGAGTCCGACTCCGAGTCCGAGTCCGAGTCTGAGCCTGGACCCGACGCCGAGGGCGAGACGGATGCCGAGGCCACCGGCCCCGCGTCGTTCGCCGTCGCGAGCACCGGCGTCATCGACATCATCCCGCCCGCCGGTGACGAGACGCCGAGCGCCGACGCCTCCCTCGTCCACGAAGCCGCCGCCACGGCCGACGACGGCGCCGACGCCACCGCCGGCACCGACGGCATCACCGAGGAGACGCTCGTCGTCGACGATGACGGTGCCGCCGACGACGACTTCTCCGGCGGGGTGCTCGACGACGAACCCGTCACGGCGACGGAGGAATGGGCATCCGTCGCCCCGTCCGAGGATCAGGACGTCGACCAGATCGAGCTCGCCGAGCCTGAGCCCGCCGATCGCGAAGACACGGCGGCGGCGGAGTGGGACTCGGTCGCACCCGCCTCACCCGACGGCGGCCGGGCCGACAGCGCCGACCCCGACGGCGGAGGCGGCACGGACAGTCCCGACGATCCGCAGGAGGAGAGCACCGAGCCCCCCGCTGAGGTGTCGGACCGGCCGTGGGAGCACTACGCCAAGACCGACGCCGACTTGGAGGCCGACCGCTTCTTCGGGGCGTTCGACGAGAACGAGCCTCGCACCGACGAGCACAGCGAAGGAGGCCAGCAGCGATGACCCTCGCCACGACGACACGCTCCGAGACCACGAAGCAGTTCTCCACCGCGATGTGGTGGATCCTCGCGATTGTGCTCCTCGTCTACGTCGGCTTCACCGCCGCCGTCCTCGGCTTCGTCTTCACGGCGTCCGCGACGGGAGCCATCGGGGGCGCCAACGGCCCGCGCATCCCCGAGTCCGACCTCCCGCCCATCCTGTACAGCACGGCGACCGCGGTCGGCTACGTCTTCCCGCTTCTCATCGGCACGCTCATGGTGACGAGCGAGTTCCGGCACAAGACCCTCACGCCGACCTTCCTCGCGACGCCGCGCCGCGGCCTGGTGCTGTGGGCCAAGATCCTCGTCGGCGCGCTCCTCGGGGTCGTCTACGGGGTCATCGGCGTCATCGGCGCCGTCGCCCCGTCGGCCGCCTTCCTCGCCGGATACGGCGTCGACACGGGCTTCTCCTCGTCCGACACATGGGCGATGTTCGGACGGATGCTGCTGGCCTACGTGCTCTGGGTCTTCATCGGGATCGGGGTCGGCGCGCTCGTGCGCAACCAGGTCGGCGCGATCGTCGGGGTGCTGGTGTTCACGCAGTTCCTCGAGCCCGTCGCGCGGGCGGCCGCGGCATTCGTGGAGGGGATGGACTCCTTCACGAAATACCTGCCTGGCGCCGCCAGCGATGCCCTCGTGGGCGCGAGCGTCTTCTCGGCCAGCGCCGCGCAGACGGGGGGCGGCGAGACCCTCGAGTGGTGGGCCGGCGGGCTCGTCCTGCTCGGCTACGCGGCCGTGCTCGTGATCGTCGGCTACCTCGTCAGCTGGCGCCGCGACGTCAGCTGACGCCCGGCACGGGCACGGGCGAGGACGACGCGCGCTTCGGGCGGGGCTTGCGGGCCTTCGCGGCGATCTCGGCGACGTCGGCGGCTTCGGCCTCGTCGGCGACGTCGAGCCGGAGCGCCTGCACGAGCGCGAGGCCGTGGCGCGTGGTGAGCATGATCCGCTCGAACTCGGGGTGACCCTCGAGGTCGATGACGACACCCGCGCGATGGCGGCGGATGATGGCGAAGTCGTCGCCGCCCGCCGACTTCCACGTGCCCATCGCGAGCACCCCCCGGACGTGCGTGCCGGGGCTCGGGACGCCGCGGAGCCACGTCCAGACGTCGTCGGTCAGCTGCACCTTCGAGATGGCGGAGCGCTCGATCGCCACATTCCCCTTGTGGAATGCGAGCAGGCGCTCGGTGCCCGACAGCACGACCTCGAGGCGGGTCGAGTCGAGCAGGAGCGTCACCATGCGACTAGTCTGCCAGCGCCGCGTGGGCCTGACGGAGCCGTTTGCTCACAGGACGGCAACGATCGCTCATGTCGATGATCCGTCTGGTCAGGGCGCGAACTCGTCGGCCGCGTGCGGAAGCGGGAACCGCGCGACGGCATCGATGAGGGAGTCCACCGTCTGACGGTCGGCGACGACGTCGACCGAGAGCCCGGCGCGGCGGGCGTCCTTCGCGGTGCGCGGACCGATCGCGGCGATGAGCGTCGTGTCGGGGACCTCGGGGAACTGCAGGTGCACCTGCTCGGCGACCGAGCCGCTCGTCACGAGGATCGCGTTGATGCGGCCGCTGCGGACGTCTTCGGCGATCTTCTCGGTGACGGGCACTCCGACGGTGCGGTACGCCACGACGCTGCGGACGCGATGACCGGCTTCCGACAGCATCCGCGTGAGCACGGGCTTGGCGATCTCGCTGCGCAGCGTCAGCACGTCGCGCGGCTCCGGCTCGATGCTGAGGAGCTGCTCGGCCATTCCGGCTGCGGAGTTGTCGCGATCGGGCACGAGGTCGACGCGGTAGCCGACGGCCAGGAGCGCCGCCGCCGTCGTCTCTCCCACCGCGGCGACCTTGGTCTTCGCAGGGATGACGGCGCGATAGGCGTAGAGCACGTCGACGGTCGTGGCACTGGTCAGCGTGAGCCAGTCGAAGGCGCCGTCTGCGAGATCGCGCAGGGCAGCCTCGAGGGTCACCTGGTCGTTCGAGGGGGCGAAGTTGATGAGGGGGGCGATCACGGGCACCGCGCCCTGCTTGCGCAGCGACGCAGCCACACCATCGCCCCACGGCCCGCCGCGGGGCACCAGGACGCGCCACCCCGCGAGGGGTTTCGCAGGTTGCTGTGGTGAAGCGTTCATGGGGTCGACTCTCGTGGTACTCGGTCAGCCGCCCCACGTCCGGACAGCCGACGTGCGACCGGGAACCCTTTCCGAACGAGGGGTTCGCGCCGTCGGCAGCATCCGCGCCATCGCACTGCCTGGTTCCGAGCATACCCCCGACCCCGACGGCTGTCGGGTCGGGAATCCTGCGCGGGCCACGGGCACGACCGGCAGAGGCGTTTCAGCGAGTGTACGAGCGGACGAGCGCCCACACGAGCGCGCCGACCGCCGAGGCACCCGCGACGACGATCGCGGTGGCCGCCGTGGGGTTGCGTCCGCTGAACTCGCGCGCGTCGCGCCGCACGCGGGTGGCGAGGTGCGACAGGCGGCGCGGAAAGTTCGCCTTGACCTCGATCGCGGCCAGCGTCGCCTTGAGCTCGGCGCGGGCTTTCTCGACGGGATCGGTGATCCCGAGCGGGACGGCGGTGCGGGGCACCGGAACCTCAGAGCTCATCGCGCACTGCCTCCACATCCTTGGCGATCGACTGGGCGGGGTTCTGACTCTTGACCACCTTGCGCCAGCGCAGATACCCGAGGAAGCCGAAGAGGGCGGCGACCAGGAGCAGCACGATGAGCACGATGAGCGAGGCGACCCACGCGGGCATCCACGACGACAACCCGATCACGATGAAGGCCAGCAGCATCGGGATCGACCAGAACAGCATGAACAGCGCGCCGATGATCCAGCCCGAGCCGATGCCGGCGTCTTTCGAGGTGCGCCTGATCCACGCCTTCGCCGCCTCGACCTCGGCCGTGACGAGGTTGCGGACGAGTTCGGGGACGTCGCCGAGGAGAGTCAGCAGACTCTCGTCGGCGCGATCGCGGAAGCCGCGAGGAGTCGTCATGTCACGCCCCGCCGCGGCCCGCACCGGTGGTGTCGTCGATGACGTCGTCGACCGCACCCTTGACGGCTGAGGCGGAGGTGTCGGCGGCCCGGTCGACGTCGTCGGCGGAGTCCTTCCCGACCTTGATCGCGGCATCCAGTCGCTGTCCGGGTGTCGTGCCCTTCGAGGTGGCGGCCTTGGTGACCTTCACGGCGCTGTCCCACAGCGTCGACGGGAGGGCCATGGCGCTGGACTTGGCGAAATCCTTCGCCTTGCCGACCTGCTCCTGCACGGGGTCGAGGTTCCAGACCTTGAGCGCCTGCGACTTGATCTGCTCGTACCGCTCACGACCTGCGCGAGCACCGAGCACATAGCCTGCGGCGAGACCGATGACGAGTCCTACTTTGCCTTTCATGGCGCGTCTCCTCACGCTCGGGGGGTGCTGCGTCCTCCCAGGTTAGTGCGGCATGCCGATTCCGGCATCCGCCCTTGACAGATCCGGACGCACCACCTCGCGCTCAGGTCGCGGCGCCGCCGAAGAGCGCTCTGCGCCGCACGTGCTCGGCCTCGTCGAGCGCATCGGGGACGACCCGGGCCATGCCCGATCCGGCGAGCCACCCCCCGACGGCCGAGACGCCCGGCACGCCGCTGATCGCGCCGCGCGTCGCCGCGACGAAATCGGTGTGCCCCCGCAGCGACGCGGGGGTCGGCGGGGCGAAGCGCTCGCGCACGGCTCCACGGACGATCCCGATCGGCGCGTCCAGGAGAGCGGATGCCTCCTCCGCCGCGAGCACGGCCGCCCCGGCGTCGTCGAGACCCGCCGTGGCGGCGGCGGCCGACGCCGTGCCGAACGAGACGCGCAGGACGCGGGCGCCCCCGGCGAGGGCGGACAGCCACGGCCAGCGCGCCGTCGCGTCGACGATCCCCGTCGCACGGTGCGCCCCGGCGACGGGGTAGACCGCGCCGCGGCTCCCGTCCACCTGCGGCGCGTCGACGACGAGCGTCACGACCTCCACGGGATGCTCCTGGCGCACGGGGGCGTCGAGGGCCGGTACAGCGGCCTCGAGGAGGCGCCGGGCGTCGGCCTCGGGCACCGCGACGATGACTTCGACGGCGGGGTCGAGGGCGGGGGCGTCCTCCGACTCGGCGTCGAGCTCCACCCACCAGCGGCCGTCGTCCAGCCGCTCGAGCCGCGTCGCCGCGCGTCCGAGCACGATCTCCGCGCCGAGCTCGTCGAGCCGCGCCCGAGCGGCGGCGACGAGCCGCGTCATCCCTCCGACGATGCCTTCGAGCTTCGACCCGGGCGACCGGTCGACGAGGAGATCCGCCACCGCCCCGCTCAGCGATCCCGTCCGCGTGAGGGCGGTGCTGAGGCCCGGGGCGACTCCTTCGACGTCGATGTCGTCGGGATGCGTGCCGTAGACGCCGACGCTCACCGGCGCGACGAGGCGCTCGAGCACGGCCTCGCCCATGCGCGAGCGGACGAGCGCGCCGAGGCTCCGCTCCTTGCCGATCGTGAGCGGCGGCCGCAGGCGGTCGACGTACGCGCGCCACGTGCCGTTCCAGCCGATGATCCGCCGGACGCCCTCGTCCCACGCGTTGCCCGGGATGCCGGCGACCGTCGCAGACGGAAGGGGGGCCGCCCCGCCGGGGAGGCCCGCGATCCACGTCTGCGTCTCGGTCGCGGCGACGATCTCGCCGCCGAGGCCCAGGTCGGTCGCGAGCGCGCGCACGGCCGAGCCGCGCGTCGACCAGCCGTCGACGGCCGCGCCGAGCTCGAGACCCGCCACCTCGACAGTGCGGAGGTTGCCGCCGAGTCGATCGGATGCCTCGACCAGCGTGACGCGCAGCCCGACCTTGGCGCACTCGAGGGCCGCGACGATCCCCGCGATCCCCCCGCCGATCACGACGACGTGCCGGTCGTGGGCAGTGGCGGCGAGCCTGTCGAGTCCGTCGTCCGTCGCCGCTTCGCTCATGCCAGCCTCCCCGTCCATCCTCGCATCCCGCCCGCCGGACCGAGCCCGGGGGCCGACCGGAGGGCAGCGGGTCAGTCGTGCGGGGACTGCCGGGCACGCGCCTCGGCGCGCGTGAGCGGCGGGGCCGCGGCATCCGTCGATCCGCCGTCCGCACGCGGCGACGCCGCGGCGCGGGTGTCGGAGGTGACCCGGCCGTCGTGCAGCTCGATGACGCGGTCGGCGCGCTGCACGAGGAGGGGATCGTGGGTCGAGACGATCGCGGCGATCCCCTGCGTGTGCACGAGGTCGCCGATGAGGTCCATGACCGTCGCAGCCGTCCGCGAGTCGAGCTGCCCCGTCGGCTCGTCGGCGATGAGCGCGCGCGGGCTGCCGACGATCGCGCGGGCGATGCCGACGCGCTGCTGCTGACCTCCCGAGAGCTCGCCCGGCCGTTGCTGGGCGTGGTCGGCGAGACCGACCAGGCGAAGCGCCTCGGCGACCCTCGCGTCGCGGTCGGCGGGCGCGACCTTCGCGATGCGCAGCGGGAGCTCGACGTTCTCGGCGGCCGAGAGCACGGGAATGAGCCCGAAGGACTGGAAGACGAACCCGAGGTTCTCGCGGCGGAGCGTCGCGAGCGCGTCGTCGTCGAGGTCGGCGGTGTCGGTGTCGCCGATCCAGACGCGGCCCGACGTGGGGGCGTCGAGGCCGCCGAGGAGGTTCAGGAGCGTCGTCTTGCCGGCCCCCGACGCGCCGCGCACGACGAGCAGCTCGCCCGGTCGAACCTCGACGTCGATGTCGACGCACGCGTGCACGTCGCCCGCCGACGACGGGAACGTGCGGGTCAGCTTCTCTCCGCGCAGCACGGCGCTCATGCGGGCTCCTCTTTCGTCGGGGTCGGTTCGGGGCCGGATGCCGCGCCGGGGCCCTCATCGGCTTCGTCGGCCTTGGGCCGCCCCGGCCACACGCCGACGTGATCGGGCTCGAGTGCGAGCCGCACGCGCTCGCGGAGGTCGAGCGCCGTGACGAACTCGTCGGGGAGCTGGAGGCGTCCGACGCGGTCGACGACGGCGTACTCCTGCGCGACGTGCTGCTCGGCGCCGGTCTCGTCGACGCGGGTCGAGCGCAGGACCTCGGTCGATGTGCGACCGTCGCGGATCTGGACGGTGCGGGCGACGTGCTCCGAGACGCCGGGGTCGTGCGTCACGATGAGCGTGGTCACGCCGAGCTCGCGATTGACCGAGCGCATCGCCTCGAGCACGTGGGCGCTCGTGGTGTCGTCGAGCTCGCCCGTCGGCTCGTCGGCGAGCAGCACGCGGGGGCCGTGGGCGATGCCGACGGCGATCGCGACGCGCTGCTGTTCGCCGCCCGACATCTCGGACGGGCGGCGCTCGGCGCAGTGCGACACCTCGAGGAGGTCGAGGAGCTCGGCCACGCGCGCACGGCGGGCCGAGGCGCCGCCCTGACCGCCCGTGATCGCGAGGGTGGCGGCGACGTTCTCGCCTGCCGTGAGGTACGGAAGCAGGTTGCGCGAAGTCTGCTGCCACACGAACCCCACGCTGTTGCGGCGGAACGCGACGCGCTCCTTCTCCTTCATCGTCAGCAGGTCGTGCCCGGCGACCCACGCGACGCCCGCCGTCGGCTGGTCGAGGCTCGACAGGATCGACAGGAGCGTCGACTTGCCCGATCCGGAGGCGCCCACGAGCGCCACGAGCTCTCCCGGCTCGATGCGGAGGTTCAGTCCCTGCAGGGCCTGCACCTCGACGCCCTGCGCCGTGAAGATGCGCACGAGGTCGACGCACAGGATGTCGGCGTCGGGGGTTCCCGGCGCCTGCTGTCGCACGTGGGCCATGGTCCTATCCTTCCTCGACGGTCCGCAGGGCGGACGCGGCCCGCACGCGCCGCGAGGCGAGCAGGGCGACGGCCGTGAACACGACGGCGAGCAGCACGAAGCCTCCGAGCGTCAGGGCGAGGGTCGCGGCATCCACGTGATACGCGGGCTGGATGCCGGAACCGGTGAAGGGGCGGAGATCGACCGCCGCGAGCACGACGAGCGGGACGAGCGCCCCGAACACCGTGCCGGAGACGACGGCGGCGACGGCGGGCGGCCCGATCTCCCACAGGGCGAGCGAGGTCGCCGACCGGCGCGGCGCGCCGAGGGTGCGAAGGAGCGCGATGACCCGGCCGCGCGCACCCGCCGCGAGCGTCAGCGTCATGACGATCGCGAGCGCGCTGAGGAGCGCCGCGACGCCTGTCGCGGTGAGCAGCGCGATGCGCACTCCCTGCACGGCCGCTCCCTGTTCGATCGACGCGACGATCTCACCAGCCGTGCGGATGCGGAGGTCTGCCCCGATGAGCGTCCGCAGCTCCTCCTCGACGGCGGCGGCGGAGGCCCCGGGGTTCAGGCGCAGCAGAAGCGTGCGGTCGCTGGGGTCGCGGCCGAGCACCTTCTCGGCGTACGACGAGTCGATCGCGACCCAGTCCTCGCGTTCGCCGATCGGCACCGGGCCCGTCGAGACGCCGACGACCTCGGCATCCGTCGATCCCACCCGTACGCGATCGGATCCGCCGATGAAGGCCGCCGTGGGGCCCGAGACGACGACGGGCATGGCGCCCGAGCGCGCGTCGAGCGAGGCTCCGGGCGGCAGCATCCCCGGCGCATCTCCCTGCACGGCGCGGAGGTCGGCCGCGTCGACGACGAAGACCGACGTGGGGCGCTTCTCCCCGTCGACGTCGAGGGTCGAGGGGTCGGCGCCCGAGATGCCCGTCGCCGCCGCGACGCCGTCGAGGCCGCGCACCGCCTCGAGCTGCTCGCGCGTGAACGTCGCGCCGCTCACGCTCATGTCGGCGCCGACCTGACCACGCGCCGATTCGGTGATGCCCGACTGCAGGGCCGAGAGGAGCACGCCCGACGACACGGCGACCGAGACGCCCACGACGAGGGCGAGCACGGGGGTGAGCCCGATCGCCGGTTCGCGCAGGGCCCGCGCCGACCCGAGGAAGGCGTCGAGACGCGCGCCCCGGCGAGCGCGTGCGAACACGCTCCGCAGCGGCATCGGGTAGACCCGCAGCGTCACGAGGCACGCCACGAGGGAGAGGAGGAGGGGCGTCGCCGTCAGCAGCAGGTCGGCGCCCCCGCCGTAGCCGCGGAAGAACAGCAGGGCGAGAGCGAGGACCGCGACCCCCGCCACGACCCCCTCGACGATGAGCCGCACGCGGCCGCCGCGTCGGCCGAGGTCGGCGCGCGCCTGGCGCTCGGCCGCCGATGCGGCCAGCGCCGTGAGGACGGCGCAGGGCGCGAGGCCGATGAGGAGCGGCGCGGCGAACCAGACCGGGGCGGGCGTCACGCCGAGCACGAGGCTCCCGACGAGCGTCGCCACCGCGGCGCCCACGAGCGCCGGGACGAGGCCCACGATCGCCCCTTCGAGGCCGAGGAGTCCGCGCAGCTGTCCGGTCGAGGCGCCGCGGGCCGACAGCAGGCGCAGGCTCGACCGGCGCCGCTCGAGGATGAGGCGGCACCCGAGCACGAGCACCGCGGCCGCGACGCCGACGGGGCCCGCGACGATCATCGCGATGACGCCCGCGGTCGCGGCCTGCTGCGCGATCGCGTTCTCGATCGCCCCCGTCACGTCGGCGGCGAAGCGCAGGCTCAGGATGCCGATCCCCCCGGCCTGCGAGCCGACCGGGTGCGACACCGAGGTGAACTTGCGCAGGGCCGCCGCGGTCTGCTCGGCGGTGTCGCGCGAGATCGCCGCGACGTCGAGCGGGTACCAGACGAGCGTCCGCGCAGTCGTCTGGCTCGCGGCATCCATCGCCCCCGCCGCCGTGAGAGAGGCCGGGTTCGCGAAGCCGGTCCCCGTGACCGAGCGCGGGCTGTTGCCGTCGTCGAAGACGTTGGGGCTCAGCACCGAGGGCACGTGCTGCCAGTACGCATCGCCGGCATCGAGGGCGTCGAAGGTTCCCGAGAGCACGAGGGTCATCGGAATCGACGCGCCGGCGACGTGCCGCTCCTCCCCCACCGCCCACTCCAGCTGGTCGGCCGTCTCGGTCGAGAGGACGATCTCGACGCGGACGCCGTCGCCCTCGACGCTCGCCGGCTGCGGCAGGTCGCCCTCGGCGAGCCGGATCTGCTCGTCGAAGCCGGGTGCGAAGGCGAGCCGCACGAGCTTCGTGCGCGGATCCTCCTCGAGGGGCGCCTCGCCCGAGAGCGCGACGGCGTGCGCGGGACCGAGGAGGTCGGGGAGCGGCGCATCGGCGTCGGTGCGGATCACCTCGACGGCGTCGAGGAACGGCGCCCAGACCCGGTCGGCGTCGGTCGGCAGCTCCTGGCCCGAGGCGCCCGTCTGCGGGAACAGCGCCGTGTCGGAGTCGACGTCGCGCTCCGTCGCGCCGAGCGTCGACAGCCGCTCGCGCAGGCTGGCGTCGCCGAGGAGGGTGAGCGCGATGGGGGCGGATGTCGCGAGCAGCGACAGCAGCAGCACGAGCGCCGCGACGGTCAGCCCGCCGCCCGCGCGGGAGCGGAGGTGGTGCGCGACGAGCGCTCCGGTCGACACCCGCCGGCTCACCGCGACTCCTCCCCGACGGTCGCCGTCCGGGCCGCGCGGCGCACGGCGAGAGCGGCCGAGACCACGATGATCGCGAGGCCCCCGACGAGGGCGGCGAGCGCGATCGCGAGGGGGCCCACGTCGAAGCTCACTCCCGCGCCGAGGGGAAGGATGCCGGGGGTCACCGCCTGCACGAGCTCCGGCGCCGCGAGCCAGGCGACGAGGGCCCCGGCGAGCGCGCCGAGGACGACGGCGGCGCCGAGGACGGCGGCGAGCTCCGCGGCGCGCATGCCGGCCTGACGACCCCGCGTGACGCCCAGTGCACGGAGCACGCCGAGCTCGCGCCGGCGTGCGAGCGAGAGGGTCTGCACGATCGCGAAGGCAGCGACGAGGGCGAGCACGGCCGAACCTGCCGTCGCGATCCACCACGCCGGGACGAGGGCGCCGACGACGTCGGCGGTGACGCCGGGGGCGGCCGTCTTGACGGGGCGGCCGCCGAGCGCGGCGCTGAACGCGTCGTCGGCGGATGTCGAGCCCGACGCCCAGATCGACGACGGCGCGACGACCGAGGTGCCGCGCTGCAGCATCGAGACCTGCAGCACGTCGAGCGGGGCGAACACGGCGAGGGTCGTCGCGGCGCCGGGGAGGGCGGCATCGATCCCGCCGACCTCGATCGCGCCGCGGCGGCCCGTGCCCGCGTAGCGGAAGTCGAGGGTGTCGCCGATCTGGAGGCCGAGCCGCCCGGCGAGCGCCTCGGTCACGGCCACGCGCACGGGAGGCAGGTCGGCGGACGCCTCGCCGGCGGAGTCGCCCGACGCCTCGCCCGCTGCCCCGCTCTGGAGGGACGCGTTCGCCTTCTGCGCCACTCCGCCGTCGGCGAGCCACAGCACGGCCTCGCGCGCGTCGCCTCGCAGAAGGCCCGAGCCGGTCGCGTCGAGCACGTCGCCGCCGACGGCTTCGACCCGCGTGAGCTGCACCGTCACGGCGCCGGCCGCGTTCGTCGGCCCGACGAACGCCGAGATCGCGAGGAGGCTCCACGGGCCCGTGCCCTCGGGGAGGGCCCCCTCCCCCGTGATCGAGATCGCTCCGGCCGCGTCGCGGACGGCGTCGCCCGTCAGGCGGATCTGCGCCGAGGTGCCCGCGGCGTCGAGGACGACGGCGCGCAGCTCGAGGGAGCCGATGACGTTGGGCCCCGTCGAGGCGACCGCCGCCGAGACGCGGAGGCCAGTGGCCCCGTCGCCGAGCGGCAGCGGCTCGGCGACGACGGTGCCGTCCGACGGCGCGATCTGGGCGGCGAGCGCCGCGGTGTCGAGGAGCCCGCCCGCCGTCGTCACGACCGTGCCGACCGCGTCGGCCGGCAGGGCGATGAGCTCCGCCGTCGTGCCGCCGAACTCGGCACCCGTCACGAGGGCGGGGGACGCGGCATCCACCCCCTCCACCGCGGCGGCATCGGCGACGTCGGCGGGCGAGGCGGTCTGGGGATCGAGGTCGACGCGCAGGTCGGCCCCCGCGCGCACGGCGGCGGAGTCGGTGGCCGCCGCGGTCCAGGTCGCGGAGTAGGCCGACGCGAAGACCGCCTGGGCCACCGTGAGGGCGACCAGGAGAACGGCGACGGCGTAGATCGGGAGACGCCGTGCGACCTGGCGCGCGGGGTACGACGGCGTGAGGGCACGCGCCGCGGCGGCCGGGGCCGCCGTCAGCGCCGCGAGCGCGCCGAACGCCGCGAGCGCGACGAGGGCGCCCGCCAGGAGCAGCACGGCAGGGGCGATCGCGACGATCGGGTCGAAGCCCGTGGGCCGCGCCTGCGGCAGCTGCCACACCACGATCGCGGCGGCGAGCACGACGACCACGACGACGGCGCCGGTCGTCGCGCGGGCACCGCGTCCGACGCCGCGCTGCTGCGCGCTGCGGCGGAGCGAGACGGTCAGCACGACGGCCAGGAGCACCGCCATCGCGACGACGGCGAGAGCCTCGGGCGCCTCGCCGAGGGGCGACAGGCCCGCGATTCCCCGGAGGAGGGCCGCGACGGCCATGCCGGCGATCGCCCCCGCCAGCGCGACGACGGCCGACTCCGCGGCATCCGTCACCCACGCCTGCCGACGCGAGAGCCCACGCGCGCGCACGATCGCCCACTCGTGCTCGCGGGCTGCGGCCAGGAGCCGGCCGAGCTGCGCCGTCGCCGCCCCCGCGAGGATCGCGACGAGGAGGATCAGTGCGGGAGCCGCCGAGACGAGGGCTGTCGTGCCGGCGGCCACGCGCGCGGCGACCTCGTCGGCGGGCACTCCGGGCGGGGCGGGGACGCCCGCCGTCTCGACGGCCCGCGAGAGGGAGCCGAGCAGCACGGCGACGGTCGCGACCGCGGCGGCGACCGTCGCGGCGGCGCTGGCGAGCAGGCCCGCGCGGGCGCGGGACCGTGCCGCGAGCAGGCGTCCCGTCGACAGGGGGCGGCGGTCGGGCATGTGCTCGGACCTCCGCGATTCGTGTCGGATGACGCCGCCATGGCGCTCCTGACAACCTAACCGACCGTCCTCGCCGCAGCGGTGCGTGCCCTGGCCGGGCTCTGCGGCGGGTGCGAGACTGGGCGTCATGACGCTCCACATCACGGGGGACGCCGACGCGGACCGCCTGCTCACCGACGACCCGCTCGCCCTGCTCATCGGCATGCTGCTGGATCAGCAGATCCCGATGGAGACGGCGTTCGGCGGACCCCTCAAGCTCGCGCAGCGCCTGGGCTCCGTGGATGCCGCGACGATCGCGGGCTACGACCCCGATGCCTTCGCCGAGGTCTTCCGCCGGCCGCCGTCGGTGCACCGCTTCCCGGGATCGATGGCGGCGCGGGTGCAGTCGCTGTGCGCCGCGATCGAAGAGGACTGGGGAGGGGATGCCGCGTCCCTGTGGACCCGCGGCGAGCCCGACGGCGCGGAGGTGCTGCGCCGGCTGCAGGCGCTCCCCGGCTTCGGGGAGCAGAAGGCCAAGATCTTCCTCGCGCTGCTCGGCAAGCAGTACGGCTTCACCGGCGACGGCTGGCGCGAGGCATCCGCCCCCTACGGCGAAGACGGCGCGTTCCGCAGCGTCGCCGACATCACGAGCGCCGAGTCGCTGACCAAGGTGCGCGAGCACAAGCGTGCGATGAAGGCCGCCGCGAAGGACGCGAAGGCGGGCTGACCCCCGCCGGCCCGTCTCGCCGGCCCGGCCGGCCCGTCCGGCCCGTTCCGGTCCGCTGGCCCGCCGAGCGCGACACTTTCCTGCGAGCGCGGCGTCGCGCGACGGCGCGCTCGCCGGAAAGTGTGGCCCTCGGTTCATCGAGGGTCTCCCGCGCGCCGGATCCGCCCCGTTCATGGGAGGGATGCCGCTGTCAAGGCCGTGATGCGCCCGAGGGGTGCCGCGACCCGTCCGTCTAGAGTGGTGGGGTTCCCTCGGGGGGAAGCACCTTTGCGATGACGACACTCGACCAGACGACTCCTGCCATGGTCGATCCGCTTGTTCTGACGGCGCCCGCGCGCGCCGGCCAGCGGATCGCCGCGATCGCCGTCGACGTGCTCGTGCCGGCCGCCCTGGCCGCGATCGCGGGGCTCCTCTTCCTCCTCGACGCGCCCGCGGCGGCCTGGATCGTGCTCCTCGTCGCGATCGCCCTCGTGGCCGCCAGCATCGCGACGCTCGGCCGCTCCGGCCTCACCCTCGGGCGCGTCGCGGCCGGCACGCGCACGGTCGAGCGCGCGACGGGCGCGGCGGCCGGGGCATCCGTCCTCGCGAAGCTCGTCTCGGGACGCCTGGGCACTTTCGACATCCACCGGGGCCGCGACCCGTTCGCGCCCGCCCTCTCGCCCTTCGAGTTCCCCGCGCAGCAGCCGGCGGCGGCGACCTCGGCGCCGAGCTCGCTCGCCCCCGTCGTCGAGCTCGATTCGGGCCAGCGCTTCACGCTGGATTCGGCGCTCGTGCTGGGCCGCAACCCTTCGGCGCCGATGGATGCCCCGGCAGAGGTCTACCGCTGGGCCGACCTGTCGCGCACGCTGTCGAAGTCGCATGCCCGCCTCGAGTGGGACGGCCGGCGCGTGTGGATCACCGACCTCGCCTCGACGAACGGCACGTTCGTGCGCACCGCCGGCGCCCCGCAGCCCCTCATCGCCTATCAGCGCACGCCCCTCGCCGCCGAGTCGGTGCTCGAGCTCGGCGACCGCATCGTCACCGTGAGAGTCCCCGCATGAGCGCCACCACGATCGATCACCCCCTCGTCGACGGCGCCGGACCGGGCTGGGTCGCCACCGAGACGCGCGCCGACGTCGTCGCCCTCACCGTCGGGATGAGCGACTTCCTCCACCGCGTCGCGACGGCCGGCGATCGCCCCGTCGTCGTGTCGGGCGAACACTCCCGCATGACGCAGCCCCTCTCCGAGGCCCTTTCGGCCGTGCAGGGGCATTGGGTCATACGCACGGCCGACGACGGCTGCTACGACGCCCGCACGGGCGCGCCGCTCGCCGAGCCGCAGGACGTGCTCGCGCTGCCACCCCTTTCCTCACGCGACGGCGTGCACCCCGCGTTCCTCCGCGCCGCGGTGTCGACGCGGCTGCAGATCGTCGCGACGGTCTCGACGCGGCACCGCGTGAGCCGCCCCGTCCGGCTCGGCGGTGTGCTCGAAGCCGCGTCGGAGCGCTTCGCCGGCAGGATTCCGGATGCCTGGGGCCCGACCGAGCCGCTCGTGGCGCCGTGGGACCGAGACGACCTCACCGAGCGCACGCGCCGGCGCATCCCGCTCGACAGCCGCTGGGCCGCCGTCACCTCGGGCGAGCACGCCGTGCTCGGCACGCTGCATCTCGCGCGCACGGCGGAGGGCATCGAGGAGACGACGCGCGTGTGGGCCGACGTCGCCGGCCCCGGCGACGAGGGCGCCGACGGCATCGGGCTCGCCGCGCGGGAGCTGCTCGCGAAGGCCGCGGGGATCGGGATGCCGCTCCTCGGCGTCGCCTTCGCCGCGATCGGGTCGCCCGACCTCGCGCGGCGGTCGACCGCCGCCATGCAGCCCGAGCCGCTCGCGCTCCTCGTGGGCCCGCCGGGCGTGCGTGCGTCGGGCA
>Ga0164308_10000454_pt1 | contig 22696 bp, 21 predicted proteins | sample Whisoiple_246_MG_FD_109983 | JGI IMG/M metagenome (GOLD analysis project Ga0164308, IMG submission 109983) | Soil microbial communities amended with fresh organic matter from upstate New York, USA - Whitman soil sample_246_MG | ecosystem: Environmental > Terrestrial > Soil > Unclassified >...
CAGGCACTCACCGACCCGACACCCGACGGTCACGGCGATCCGTTGAACAACGCGATCGCCGCTGCGGAGGCGGTCGTTCGCGAGTCGACGCCGAATATCATTGCGTTACAAGGTGATTTACCCGCACTTCAACCGCAGGAACTCGCAGAGGCGATCGCCGCTGCCCGCAGCTACCCCCGCAGTTTCGTCGGTGACCGGCACGGCACCGGCACGTCGGCGCTGTTTGCCTTCGACGTTCCGTTGGAACCTCGGTTCGGGCCCGACTCGGCTCGCAGGCATCAGCACTCCGGAGCCATCGAGCTGACAGGGGCCTGGCCGGGTTTGCGCTGCGATATCGATACGCCCGACGACCTGATGGTGGCCCGACGACTGGGCGTGGGTTCGGCGACGGTGCAGGCCATCGGACGACCAAGGTAAACAGCGCTTGAGGATTTGGCCGTCGGTAGCAGTTCCGCCAGCCGATGAGGAATGATCGATGCAATGACCGAAGCCGAGGCACAAGTTCGACCCAGCGACACCGATGTGGTGCCGGGCGATTCGGCGCCCGAAGCTCCACCTGCGGCGACGGCGCCGACCGTCGACAACGCGCTGCCCGAGGAGCGCTACCTCAACCGCGAGCTGAGCTGGCTGGACTTCAACGCCCGTGTGCTGGCGCTGGCCGCCGACACCTCACTTCCGTTACTCGAGCGGGCGAAGTTCCTTGCCATCTTCTCCTCGAACCTCGACGAGTTCTACATGGTTCGGGTCGCGGGCCTGAAACGTCGCGACGAGATGGGTCTGTCGGTGCGCTCGGCGGATGGCCTGTCCCCTCGCGAACAATTGCGACGAATCAATGAACGCACGCAGCAGATCGCCAACAGATGCGCGCATGTGTTCCTCGACTCGGTGCGCCCAGCACTCGCAGACGAGGGAATCCTGATCGTCACCTGGCTCGAACTCGACGACGACGAGCGCGGCAGGCTGTCGACTTACTTCCACGAGCAGGTGTTCCCCGTACTGACGCCGCTGGCCGTCGACCCCTCCCATCCGTTCCCGTTCGTGAGCGGGCTCAGCCTGAACCTGGCCATCACCGTGAAGCTTCCCGACGACGGCGGCCAGCACTTCGCCCGAGTCAAGGTGCCCGACAACGTCGACCGGTTCGTGGAACTGGACAGCAGGGAAGGTGCGTTGCGCTTCCTGCCGATGGAGGAATTGATCGCGGCGTTTTTGCCTGTGCTGTTCCCCGGCCTGGACATCGTCGAGCACCACGCGTTCCGCATCACCCGCAACGCGGATTTCGATGTCGAGGAAGACCGCGACGAAGACCTCCTGCAGGCGCTCGAACGGGAATTGGCCCGCAGGCGTTTCGGCTCGCCGGTGCGTCTCGAGGTCGCCGACGACATGACAGAGAACATGTTGGAGCTGCTGTTGCGCGAGCTCGACGTGAATCCCGGCGACGTCATCGAGGTGCCCGGGCTGCTGGACCTGTCGTCGCTGTGGCAGATCTACGGCGTCGACCGGCCGCAGTTGAAGGACCCGCCATTCGTGCCCGCCACCCCGCCCGCGTTCGGTGAACGGGAGACACCGAAGAGCATCTTCGCCACGTTGCGCGACGGCGATGTCCTCGTTCATCACCCCTACGACTCGTTCTCCACCACCGTTCAGCGGTTCATCGAACAGGCCGCCGCCGACCCGAATGTGCTGGCGATCAAGCAGACGCTGTACCGCACATCGGGCGACTCCCCGATCATCAACGCGCTCATCGACGCCGCCGAGGCCGGCAAGCAGGTCGTCGCACTTGTGGAGATCAAGGCACGGTTCGATGAGCAGGCCAACATCAAGTGGGCCCGCGCACTCGAGCAGGCGGGCGTGCACGTGGCGTACGGACTCATCGGGCTCAAGACGCACTGCAAGACGGCACTGGTGGTGCGACGGGAAGGCTCGACGATCCGGCGCTACTGCCATATCGGCACCGGAAACTACAATCCGAAAACCGCTCGGCTGTATGAGGATGTCGGCCTGTTGACGGCCGCTCCCGACATCGGCGCGGACCTCACCGACCTCTTCAATTCGCTGACCGGCTATTCGCGCAAGGACTCCTACCGCAATCTTCTCGTCGCCCCGAACGGAGTTCGCAGAGGCATCATCGAACGCATCGAGCGCGAAGTGGCAGCCACCCGCGACGGCGCCGAGGGCAGAATCCGCGTCAAAGCGAACGCGTTGGTCGACGAACAAGTCATCGACGCGCTCTATCGGGCCTCGCAGTCCGGTGTGCGGGTAGAGGTGGTGGTGCGCGGTATCTGCGCGCTGCGGCCGGGGGTCACCGGCTTCTCCGAGAACATCGTCGTGCGCTCGATCCTGGGCCGGTTTCTCGAACACTCACGCGTTATTCACTTCCGCGCCATCGACGAGTTCTGGATCGGAAGTGCCGACATGATGCATCGTAATCTGGACCGCCGAGTCGAAGTGATGGCGCAAGTGAAAGATCCGAGGCTGAAGACGCAATTGGACGAGGTGTTCGACTCGACGATGAATCCGGCCACCCGGTGTTGGGAACTGGGAGCCGACGGAAATTGGACCGCTTCACCACAGGAGGGCCAGACCGTGCGCGATCACCAGGTGTGGCTGATGGAACGCCACCGGCATCATTGAGGGTTCCCGCGGTTTCGATGACCTGCAGGAGATGAGATGCCGAAGGATTCCTCCGCCAAGGACGATGCGCCGGCGAACAAGACCGTGCTCGCGGCGGGCGCGGTTCTGTGGCGTCCCAGCGACGACGGCGCCGAGGCAGAAGTCGCGGTCATTCACCGGCCGCGCTACGACGACTGGTCACTGCCCAAGGGCAAGGTCGATGCCGGCGAGAGCGAGCCGATCACCGCGGTACGCGAAGTGGCCGAGGAGACGGGTTACAGGGCGCACCTCGGCAGGCGGCTGACATCGGTGAGCTATCGCGTCGAAACGCAAGGCATCAAGAAGGTGCAGTACTGGGCGGCCCGCACGGTCGACGGTGACTTCACACCGAACGACGAAGTCGACGAGTTGAAGTGGCTGCCCGTTTCGGCGGCGATCAAGCAGGTCCAGTATCCGCACGACCGTAAGGTATTGCGCCGGTTCGCCAAGCTGCCCGCGGACACCAAGACCACTCTGATCGTTCGGCACGGCACCGCCGGAAGCAAGTCCCGTTACAAGGGCGACGACCGGTTACGCCCGCTGGACAAGCGCGGCCGCGCGCAGGCCGAATCATTGGTCGGACAGTTGTTGGCGTTCGGCGCCGACTCGCTCTATGCGGCCGATCGCGTCCGATGCGAGCAGACCCTTGAACCGTTGGCCGAAGAACTCGGCGTCGCGATTCACAAGGAACCGCTGCTGACCGAGGAGGCCTACGCAGACGATCGCAAACCGGCCCGCCGCCGCATCCTCGAGATCGCGGGCTCTGGCGGCACGCCCGTCATCTGCACGCAGGGCAAGGTCATACCGGATCTGATCGCGTGGTGGTGTGACCGCGAGGGCGTGCGACCCGACAAGTCACGTAACCGCAAGGGCAGCACATGGGTGCTGTCATCATGGCAGGGCCATTTGGTGGCGGCCGACCACATCGGTAGTCCGCTCGCTACCAAGAAGTAGCCGGCTCACGCGCCGGCCGAGCCGTTGCCCGTGCAGTCGACTCGTTGCGACGCCAACTGCGCCGGGTCGAGCGCAGGCCTCCAGCCGCCGGGTCCCTCGGTCCTCGACCTGATTTCGACGGCCTGGTTTGCGCAGGGTGTTTATACCGCGACCAAGCTCGGCATCATCGAAGCGCTGCGCGACGGTCCGCAGTCCGCCGATGTGGTCGCCGCGGCGGTCGACGCGAATCCAGACGCGGTGTTTCGACTCATGCGACTACTCGCCAGCCGCGGCATCTTCACTCAACAACGCGACCGACGGTTCGCACTCGCACCAATGGGTGAGGCCTTGCGCGCCGACGCATCCGATTCGATGCGGGGCTAAGTGTTGTTCGCCGGCAACCCACTGCACTGGGAACACTGGGGCCAGCTGTCGCATTCGGTGCGCACGGGCCGATGCGCAGTCGAGGAACTGCGGGGCAAGCCGACATTCGAATGGTTCGAGGACGTCCCCGAGCTGGCGGCGGTGTTCAACGATGGGATGACGAGCATCTCGAAGATGGAAACGCCTGCTCTCGGCGATCCTGCGTGGATCACCGAATACTCGCGGAATCCTGTTCGATGCCGAATCGGTCGTGGCGGGCGCGCCCACAGTTTTCGAGGCCGCAGGTGTATCGGATCGATGCACCACTGTCGGAGGATCCTTTTTTCGAATCCGTGCCCTGCGGCGGCGACGCCTATGTGCTCAAGCACATCATTCATGACTGGGACGACGAGAACTCGTTGCAGATCCTGCGCAACGTGCGCGCCGCGATCAATCCCAACGGGAAAGTGTCGATCGTCGAAGCGGTGGTGCCCGACGACGACCGTGAGCACCTGTCGAAGCTGCTCGACCTGGAGATGCTCGTCTCCGCCACCGGTAGGGAGCGCACGGAATCCCAATACGCCAAGCTATTGAGCCAGAGCGGCTTCCGACACAGCCGAACGGTCGGGACTGTCGGGCCGGCATCGATCGTCGAAGCGGTCGCGGTTTAGCCGATCGGCCGAACACGCAGAGACGCCGTGGGTCGCGATGACCCACGGCGCATCTGATTGAAAACTAGCGACGGCCCTTCTTGGCGGGCGCGCGACGCACAGCCTTCTTGGCGGCTGCACGCTTCACCGTCTTCTTGGCGGCTGCACGCTTCACCGTCTTCTTGGCGGCGCTGCGCTTCACTGCCTTCTTGGCCGCGCCGCGCTTCACTGCCTTCTTGGCCGCGCTGCGCTTCACTGCCTTCTTGGCCGCGCTGCGCTTCACTGCCTTCTTGGCCACGCTGCGCTTCACAGCCTTCTTCGCCACGCTGCGCTTCACAGCCTTCTTGGCCACGCTGCGCTTCACGGCCTTCTTCGCCGCCGCCTTCCTGACGGCCTTACGGGCTCCACCAGTACCACTTCCACGCTTCACTGCAGGTCCTTCCGCCGAGAGGCGCTGAGCGCCAGAGACAACCGCTTTGAACTGAGCACCGGGCCGGAATGCCGGCACGGACGTTGGCTTCACTTTCACTGTCTCGCCGGTGCGCGGATTTCGCGCGACCCGAGCTGCACGGCGCCGCTGTTCGAAGACGCCGAAACCGGTAATGGTGACACTGTCACCCTTATGCACCGCACGCACGATTGTGTCGACAACGTTTTCGACGGCATCGGTTGCCGTCTTCCGATCCGTGTCGAGCTTCTTCGTGAGTACGTCGATCAGCTCTGCTTTATTCATGCAAAACCTCCACACCAGTGATCCACCCTGGACCAACTAGAAGGACACGGTAATACGACTTACCACTGATTTCCAAGAGCCACGCGCAATTTCAGGCGTTGCTGGCACAAATTTCCGCAATCTGCTTGGCGCGCTTGACTGCTGGCGAGGGGGTCGGCGGAGCCGTATTGCGACCCCGAATTCCGGTTGCTTTCGCGCTATCCCGATGCGGGCAGGGTGTGTGGTTTCCACTGCGGCCGCTTGGATTCATACAACTCGATTGCATCGAGTTTCCGCAGGCTAAGACCTATATCGTCAAGTCCTTCGAGCAACCGCCACGCCGTGTAGTCGTCAATCTTGAACGGCAGCATGACCGTTCCTGCAGCCACATTCCGATCTTGAAGATTCACAGTGATTTCCAAACCCGGCTGCTGCTCGATCAGCTTCCACAACAGTTCGACATCATCTTGAGAAACTTCTGCCGCCAACAACCCCGACTTGCCCGCATTCCCGCGAAAAATGTCAGCGAAGCGAGATGAGATCACGACGCGGAAGCCGTAGTCCATGAGCGCCCACACCGCGTGTTCGCGCGATGAACCGGTGCCGAAATCGGGTCCGGCGACCAATACCGAACCCTTGTCGAACGGACTCAGATTCAAGACAAACGACGGATCGTTACGCCACGACGCGAACAGTCCGTCCTCGAAACCCGTTCGGGTCACCCGCTTCAGGTAGACCGCTGGGATGATCTGATCGGTGTCGACATTGGACCGGCGCAACGGAACGCCGATGCCTGTATGCGTGCGGAACGGTTCCATGAATGGGTCTCCTCTTACGTGTTCAGGTCTTCGGGCGAGGACAACGTTCCGCGCACAGCGGTCGCGGCGGCGACGGCGGGCGACACCAGATGTGTTCGGCCACCCTTACCTTGCCTGCCTTCGAAGTTTCGGTTGGACGTCGCGGCGCACCGCTGCCCAGGCGACAACTGGTCGGGGTTCATGCCGAGACACATCGAGCAACCCGCCTGCCGCCACTCCGCGCCGGCAGCGGTGAATACCTCGCCCAGACCCTCCGATTCGGCCTGTGCGCGCACCCGCATGGAACCGGGCACCACGAGCATCCGCACGCCGTCGGCGACTTTGCGTCCGCGCAGCACCTCGGCCACTACCCGCAGATCTTCGATCCGCCCGTTGGTGCACGAACCCACGAAGACAACGTCAACGGGGATATCGCGCATGGCAGTGCCGGGTTGCAGATCCATGTACGTCAACGCCTTTTCGGCGGACTGGCGCTCGTCGTCGGAGAGCATCAACTCGGGGTCGGGCACCGCTTCGGACAGCGGCACGCCCTGCCCGGGGTTGGTGCCCCATGTGACGAACGGGCTCAACGTCGCGGCGTCGATGTACACCTCGGTGTCGAATTCGGCACCGTTGTCGGTGCGCAACCGGTCCCACGCCGCGATCGCAGCATCCCAGTCCGCACCCGTCGGAGCGTGCGGGCGTCCGCGCAAAAATTCATACGTCGTCTCGTCGGGTGCGACCATGCCTGCCCGCGCGCCGGCCTCGATGCTCATATTGCAGATCGTCATCCGGCCTTCCATCGACAGCGCCTCGATGGCACTGCCCCGGTATTCGATGACGTGACCTTGCCCGCCGCCGGTGCCGATCTTCGCGATCACGGCGAGAATGATGTCCTTCGCGCTGACTCCCGCGGGCAGCGTGCCGTCGACGTTGACCGCCATCGTCTTGAACGGACTCAGCGGCAGCGTCTGCGTCGCGAGCACGTGCTCGACCTCTGAGGTGCCGATGCCCATCGCGATGGAACCGAATGCGCCGTGGGTGGATGTGTGACTGTCACCGCAGACGATCGTCATACCGGGCTGGGTGAGACCGAGTTGTGGTCCGATGATGTGCACGATGCCCTGTTCGATGTCGCCCATCGGATACAACCGGACGCCGAACTCTTCGCAGTTGCGCCGCAGCGTTTCGACTTGAGTGCGCGACACGGGATCGGCGATCGGCTTGTCGATGTCGATCGTCGGGACGTTGTGATCCTCGGTGGCGATCGTCAGATCCGGTCGCCGAACGCCGCGGCCGGCGAGCCGGAGCCCGTCGAATGCCTGCGGGCTGGTCACCTCATGCACGAGGTGTAGGTCGATGTAGATCAGATCGGGTTCGCGGGCGTCCCCGGTGCCCGCACCGAGGGCGACGACGTGGTCGTCCCATACCTTCTCTGCCATCGTGCGGGGCCGCGCATCGCTCGTCATACTTGACTATCTCACAATCTGGGACGGTAGTATCTCCTTGTGAGACAGGATAGCGGAATCGGCGTGCTCGACAAAGCGGTGGGTTTGCTGCACGCGATTGCCGAAAAGCCGTGCGGACTTGCGGACTTGTGTGAGCGGACGGGTCTGCCGAGGGCGACCGCGCACCGACTCGCCGCCGGCCTGGAGGTTCACCGGCTGCTCGCCCGCGACGACGAGGGGCGCTGGCGGCTCGGGCCCGCACTCGTCGAGTTGGCCGGTCAGGTAAACGACCCCCTGTTGGCTGCGGGTGCCGCCGTGTTGCCGAGGCTGCGCGAGATCACCGGCGAGAGCGTGCAGCTCTACCGCCGCGAAGGCACATCACGAATTTGCGTCGTCGCCTTGGAACCGCCTGCGGGACTGCGGGATACGGTGCCCGTGGGTACGCGCCTTCCGATGACGGCAGGATCGGGAGCCAAGATCCTGCTCGCCTACAGCGATGCGGCAACGCAACAAGCGGTACTGCCGACGGCCAAGTTCACCGACCGCGCTCTGGCGGAGGTGCGCAAGCGCGGCTGGGCGCAGAGCGTTGCCGAGCGCGAACCGGGTGTGGCGAGTGTCTCGGCGCCCGTGCGCGACGGGCGCGGCCAGGTGATCGCGGCGGTATCGGTGTCAGGGCCGATCGACCGGATCGGACGCAGGCCAGGTGCGCGATGGGCAGCTGACCTGGTGGCCGCCGCTGATGCGCTGACCCGCCGCCTGTAGAAGAAGCCGCTTGTACCCCCGATGGGATTCGAACCCACGCTACCGCCGTGAGAGGGCGGCGTCCTAGGCCGCTAGACGACGGGGGCTAGAACTTTTCGCCGGGCCAGCATAGCTCAGGAGCCAATGCCCACCCAATTCGTTCGCTGCGCTGGGGTACCAGGACTCGAACCTAGAATGGCGGTACCAGAAACCGCTGTGTTGCCAATTACACCATACCCCACCGGCCACCTGTAACCGCTGGTCACAAGCTATATTCCGACTCCGCAGACAGTTGACGGGCAACGTGGCTGTGATGCCGGGCCGACGTGCAGATTACCAAAGATTTCGCATCGCTTTTTCACGCGTCTGGGGCTACCGCCGCTGCCGCACGGTCGCGACCGGCGGTGAGCCGTTGCAAACTGCGGTCGCGGCCGAGCAACTCCAGCGACTCGAAAAGCGGCGGGCTGATCGATGCCCCGGTCGCCGCGACTCGGATCGGGCCGAAGGCTTTGCGCGGCTTGACCGCCATGTTCTCCAGCAGTGCGACCTTGAGAGCCTCTTCTATCTTGTCGGTCTTCCATTTGTCGATGCCCTCGAGCGCACTCAGCGCGGCGTCGAGCACCTGCACGGCCTCTGCGCGCAGTTCCTTCGCCGCCGCCTTCTCGTCGAGCGCGAACTCGTCGTCGTTGAGGAACTTCAACAGCTCCCACGCGTCGGCGAGCACGACGATGCGGGTCTGCACCAAACTCGCCGCCTCGGCGAACTGCTTGTCGTCGAGCGTGGTGTCATACGCATGCGCGTCGAAGTACGTGCGCAGCCGTGCGCTGAAGTCGTCAGCGGTCAGCAGCCGAATATGGTCGGCGTTGAGCGCATCGGCCTTCTTCTGGTCGAAGCGGGCCGGGTTCGAGTTGACGTCGGCCACATCGAATGCCGCGACCATCTCGTCGAGACTGAACACGTCGCGGTCGTCGGCGATCGACCAACCAAGCAGCGCGAGGTAATTCAGCAGACCCTCAGGGATGAACCCGCGGTCGCGGTGCAGGAACAGATTCGATTGCGGGTCGCGCTTGGACAGTTTCTTGGTGCCCTCGCCGAGCACGGCGGGCATGTGCCCGAACTCCGGAACGCGCTCGGCCACACCGATCCGCATCAGCGCCCGGTACAGCGCGATCTGACGCGGCGTGGACGACAACAAGTCGTCGCCGCGCAACACATGGGTGATCTTCATCAGCGCGTCGTCGACCGGATTGACCAATGTGTACAGCGGGTCGCCGCTGCCGCGGGTCAGCGCGTAGTCGGGCACGGTGCCCGGCGCGAATGTCGTTTCGCCGCGGACGAGGTCATTCCACGTGATGGCATCATCGGGCATCCGCATCCGCAGCACCGGTCTGCGACCCTCCTTGCGGAGGGCGGCACGCTGCTCTTCGGTGAGGTCGCGATCGAAGTTGTCGTAGCCCAGTTTCGGGTTGCGCCCCGCAGCGAGATGACGGGCCTCCACCTCGTCGGGGGTCGAGTACGCCTCGTACACCTCCCCCGCGGCCACCAGTCGCTCCACCACGTCGCGGTAGATGTCGCGGCGTTCGGACTGGCGGTAGGGACCGTACGGTCCCCCGACCTCGGGGCCCTCGTCGTAGTTCAGGCCGAGCCAGTTCAGCGCGTCAAGAAGTGCGAGATAGCTTTCCTCACTGTCGCGTTCGGCGTCGGTGTCTTCGAGCCGAAAGACGAAGTCGCCGCCCGTGTGCCGCGCGTACGCCCAGTTGAACAACGCGGTGCGGATCAGGCCGACGTGCGGCGTGCCGGTCGGCGACGGGCAGAACCTCACCCGGACCCGTTGCATCATGATTTTCCTTTGCGCACAACGGGATTGGTCAGCGTTCCGATGCCCTCGATCGTGATGCTCACGGTGTCGCCGTTTTCGATCGGTCCGACCCCTTCGGGCGTCCCCGTCAGGATGAGGTCACCGGGCAGCAGCGTCATCACCGCCGAGATCCATTCCACGATCGCGCCGATGTCGTGGATCATGTTCGACGTCCGGCTGTCCTGCTTGACTTCGCCGTTGACCTCGGTGCGGATCGCGAGGTCCGTCGGATCGACATCGGTCGAAATCCACGGCCCGACGGGACAGAACGTGTCATGACCCTTCGCGCGGGTCCACTGGCCATCCTTCTTCTGCTGATCGCGCGCCGAGACATCGTTGGCGATGGTGTAACCGAGGATGTTCTGGGCCACTTGGGCGGCGGGCACGTCTTTGCACGGCCTGCCGATTACGGCCGCCAACTCTCCCTCGAAGTGCACCGGATCGGCGTCGGCGGGCAGCTGGATCGGCACATTCGGCCCGACGATCGCGGTGTTCGGCTTCATGAAGATGATGGGATCGGCGAACTCACCAATCCCACCATTGCTCCTCGCGTCCGCACCGCCCATCTCCGCGATGTGCGCCGCGTAGTTCTTGCCGATGCAGACCACCTTGCTGGCCAGGATCGGCGCCAGCAGGCGGACGTCGGCCAGCGGCCACTGCCGCCCGGTGAAGGTCGGGTTGCCGAACGGATGCTCGGCTATCTCCTTGACGACGGCGGCGGGGTCATCCGGCGATCCTTCGACGCTGACGAAGGCGACCCCGTCGGGGCTGGCGATTCGGCCTAGACGCATCAGCCCAGCCTAGTGGGCGGCACTGCGGCCGTCGGCAGCCACTCCTATCCGCAGCCGTCCCATATCTTGAGATTGCGGTTCAATATGCTGAGACGACTATGCGACGATATTTGCATGACGGTGGAGACCATCGGCACCGTGCGGCGCTGGTCGATGCTCGCGATCGCGTTGACGACGACGTTGTTCGCGAATGTGTTCATCAACGGTGCGGCATTCCTGATTCCGACGCTGCACATCGAACGCGGACTCGACCTGGCCAAGGCGGGCCTGCTGTCGTCGATGCCGAGTCTCGGCATGGTGTTCACCCTGATCGCATGGGGCTATGTCGTCGACCGGATCGGCGAACGCATCGTGCTGGCGGTCGGCTCCGCGCTGACTGCGGCCGCGGCGTTCGCCGCGGCATCTGCGCACTCGTTGGTCGCGGTGGGAGCGTTTCTGCTTCTCGGTGGAATGGCGGCGGCGAGCAGCAACAGCGCAAGTGGCCGGTTGGTGGTGGGTTGGTTCCCAGCGCAACAGCGCGGCCTAGTCATGGGAATCCGGCAGACGGCCCAGCCGCTGGGAGTGGGATTGGGCGCCTTGGTGATTCCGCGGCTGGCGGAGAACTACGGCGTTTCGGCCGCACTGCTGTTTCCCGCCGTGGTGTGCGCACTTTCGGCCGTGGTGTGCGCGTTCGCCGTGAAGGATCCGCCGCGGCCTCCGCGTGCGGAAGCCACCGAGCATGAGCTCGCCAACCCGTACCGGGGCTCGTCGACACTGTGGCGTATCCATGCGGTGTCGGTTCTACTGGTTGCGCCGCAGGTGGTGGTGTGGACGTTCACGCTGGTCTGGTTGATGGCTGAGCGCGGCTGGTCGGCGGGCTCGGCAGGCCTGCTGGTGACGCTTGCGCAGGTGCTGGGCGCCGCGGGCCGGATCGCCGCAGGCCGGTGGTCGGACGTGGCGGGCTCGCGGCTGAAGCCGATCCGCGTCATCGCGCTGTCGGCCGCCGCCGCGATGGGCCTGTTGGCGTTGACCGACTGGCTTGGCTCGCCGATCAGCGTCGCGATGGTGATCGTCGCATCGGTGATCACCGTGTCCGACAACGGATTAGCGTTCACCGCGATCGCCGAGATCGCAGGCCCCTTCTGGAGCGGGCGGGCACTCGGCACCCAGAACACCAGCCAGCTGCTGACTGCCGGTGTCGCACCGCCATTGTTCGGCGCGTTGATCGGGGTCGCAGGTTATGCGGCGGCCTTCGCGGTGTGTGCACTCTTCCCGCTGATCGCGATACCGCTCGTTCCCGTTGATGCCGATCCGCTGATCGACGATCACGGCTAAGCCGCCCGAGCCGCGGACACCGTGTGGCAGAGTGCTCCGCAAACATCCGCAACAAGGAGGTACCCGCGATGCGGCGACTTTTCGGTTCGGTGCTGTGGGCCGCTGCGGCAGTGGCAACGGCCGCAGCATGCTCCTTCGCCGCGGGTAGCAGCGTGTCGGTGGATAAGAAGGATCTCGCGAAGGAGATCTCGGCCCAGCTCACGAAGCAGGTCGGGCGCGCGCCGGAGTCCGTCAAGTGCCCCGATGACCTCAAGGGCGAGGTCGGTGCGACGACGCGCTGCACCCTCAGCGACGGCGGCGAGACCTACGGCGTGGGTGTCAACGTGACGAAGGTCGACGGCACCGATGTGAAGTTCGATCTCAAGGTCGACGACAAGCCGCAGTAGGCCACGTGCACGGTCCGAAGCGCTAGCCCGACACTCCGTGCAACCGACGACGATAGACCGCAAGGCTGCGTCGCGCGAACAATTGGACGACGAGCCGCTGCGGAATCGGCGCGCCCGACAGGATCATTCGCCGCTCGTCGTCGGATGCGCCGTCGAGAACAAGGCCGCCGAGCACGATTCCCAGCCGGAGATTGCGGACGGAGATGAACGAGGCGGCCTGCTTGACGGCCGCTGCCCACTCCTGCTGCGTCAGGTGCTCCTCGATGAGGGGCACGGCGTTGCGTTCCTCGTCATCGAGGTGCCGGTCGACACACGCCGACAGCTCCCGTGAGGCAGCCGAGAGCTGTTCGGTCAGTGCTGCTTCGGCTGATTTCGTCCACGTCGGTAGAAGAGACCTGACATGGTCGACGGCGGCTGCGATCTCCGTGTGCTCCTCTTCCATCCGCTCGACATCCGCCTGGTGGGCAGGCGCTCTCGATCTCAGCTTGGGCCAGACCATGTCGTCCTCGGCCGCGTGATGGTGGTGCAGTGCGGCGACCATGAACGTCACGTGATCCGCGACGATCTTCGCGCGGGCGGTATCACGGGTGAGAACAGCCGAGATCAACCTGGGCATGTCGTGAAACTCGCGGCGAAAGACACGGTGAACGACCAGCATGTCCACGGCGTCGCTCGGCATCGGCCCTCCCGACTGGTGACTACGACGAGGCCGCGATCGTATCGACAGCACAGAAGGCGTGGGCCTTATGTTCGGGATCCGACCTTTTCCGTATCCCCCACGCTCGGCGCTTGGTGCCTAAAGCCCGGCGATGATCCGCTCGCTGACCTCCGTCGTCGACAGCGTCGCATCGCCACGGGTGGCCAGGTGTTGCTGGACAGCCTTGTCGATACGTGCCGCCGCGTCGGCCTCCCCGACATGCGACAGAAGCAGGGCCACGGATGTGATCGCGGCGGTCGGGTCGGCGATGCCTTGACCCGCGATGTCTGGTGCGCTGCCGTGCACCGGCTCGAACATCGACGGATTCGTGCGCGTGGCATCGATATTGCCGCTGGCCGCCAGCCCGATACCGCCGGACACCGCGGCGGCCAGATCGGTGATGATGTCGCCGAACAGATTGTCGGTCACGATCACGTCGAACCGGCCCGGGTCGGTCACCATATGGATGGTGGCCGCGTCGATGTGCTGATAAGCGACCTCGATGTCGGGGTAGTCCGAGGCCACCTCGTCGACCACACGCGACCACAGCCGTCCCGCGTAGGTCAGCACGTTCGTCTTGTGCACCAGCGTCAGGTGCTTGCGTCGCGTGGCGGCCAGCGCGAACGCGTAGCGGACCACGCGCTCGACGCCGAACGCCGTGTTCAGGCTGACCTCGGTGGCCACCTCGTGCGGTGTGCCGACGCGGATGACACCACCGGTGCCGGTGTAGGGCCCCTCGGTACCCTCCCGCACAACGACGAAGTCGATCGACGGATTACCGGCCAGCGGGCTGTCGACACCCGGATACAGCCGGGACGGACGATGATTCACGTGGTGGTCGAGTTGGAAACGCAACGTCAGCAGCAATCCGCGCTCGAGCACACCGCTGGGCACGGAGGGGTCGCCGATGGCACCCAACAGAATCGCGTCATGGCCCTTCAGTTCGTCGACGACACCATCGGGCAGCGTCTCTCCCGTCGCGTGGTACCGCCGGGCGCCGAGGTCGTACTCCGTCTTCTCGACACCGGGCAGGACCACGTCGAGCACCTTGAGCGCCTCGCCGACGACCTCAGGTCCGATACCGTCGCCGGCAATCACCGCCAATCTCACGACAGGTCCACCACTTCCAGCAGGTTGGCGTCGACGGCGTCGGCGATCGCCGCACGCACGTCCGCAGGAACGTCCCTGTCGATCCGCATCAGGATGGTCGCGCTTTCACCCTCGGCGTCCTCGCTGAGCTGTGCCGCGTGGATGTTGACCCCCGCCGAGCCGAGCAGCGTGCCGATCTTGCCGAGCGTTCCCGGTTGGTCGTCGTAGTTGATGATCAGGTTGATGCCCTCGGCGCGCAGGTCGAAGTTGCGGCCATTGATCGCAACGACCTTCTCGACCAGCTGAGGACCCGACAACGTACCGGCCACATTGGCGACCTGTCCGTCTGAGCAGACGGCACGCACGTCGACGACGCTGCGGTGATTGGGGCTTTCGGTCGCGGTGCTGATGCTCGCCTCGACGCCGCGCTCGGCGGCCAACGCGGGTGCGTTGACGAATGTCACCGGATCCTCGATCACCGAGGAGAACAGCCCGCGCAACGCCGAAAGTCGAAGCACCTCAACGTCTTCTGCGGCGAGTTCGCCGCGCACCTGAACCGAGATCGACACCGGCAGCTCGGCCGAGAGCACGCCGATCAGCAGCCCGAGCTTGCGCACCAGATCCAGCCACGGCGCCACCTCCTCGCCGACGACGCCGCCGCCGACGTTCACGGCGTCGGGCACGAACTCACCGGCCAGCGCGAGCTTCACGCTTTCGGCGACATCCGTGCCGGCACGGTCCTGCGCCTCGGCGGTCGATGCGCCGAGGTGCGGGGTGACGACGACCTGCGGAAGGTCGAACAGTGGGCTGTCGGTCGTCGGCTCGCTGGCGAACACATCCAGGCCTGCGCCGCGGACATGGCCGCTGGAGACCGCTTCGGCAAGCGCCTCCTCGTCGACGAGCCCGCCGCGCGCGGCGTTGACGATGATGACCCCAGGCTTGGTCTTGGCCAACGCCTCCTTGCCGATGAGGCCCGCGGTCTCCGGCGTCTTCGGCAGGTGCACGGAGATGAAGTCCGACCGCGACAGCAGCTCGTCGAGCGTCACGAGCTCGATGCCGAGTTGCGCGGCGCGGGCGGACGACACATACGGGTCGTAGGCCAGGATGTGCGTGCCGAACGCGGCGATGCGCTGGGCGACGAGTTGCCCGATTCGGCCGAGCCCCACCACGCCGACCGTCTTGCCGAAGATCTCGGTGCCCGAAAACGACGACCGCTTCCAGGTGTGTTCGCGCAGCGAGGCGTCGGCGGGCGCGATCTGGCGCGCGGCGGCCAGCATCAGCGCGAGCGCGTGCTCCGCGGCGCTGTGAATGTTCGACGTCGGCGCGTTGACCACCAGGACGCCGCGTGCGGTGGCGGCGTCGACGTCCACGTTGTCCAGGCCGACACCGGCCCGTGCGACGATCTTGAGTTTGGGCGCGGCGGCCAGCACCTCGGCATCGACGGTCGTTGCGGAGCGGACCAGCAGCGCGTCGGCCTCAGGCACGGCGGCCAGCAGCTTTTCGCGATCGGGACCGTCCACCCAGCGGACCTCTACCTGGTCACCGAGCGCTGCCACGGTCGATTCGGCCAGTTTGTCGGCAATTAGTACGACGGGAAGACTCACCCGGCCAGCCTAATGGGCTTCAATTGCGGGGTGGACGTGACCGTCGTCGGTAGTGGGCCCAACGGCTTGGCTGCCGCTGTCATCTGCGCACGAGCCGGATTGTCGGTTCAGGTGTTCGAGGCCCAGCCGACGCTGGGCGGAGGCGCGCGCACCCTGCCCGACCCGGAATACTCCGGCGTGGTTCACGACATCTGTTCGGCCGTGCACCCCCTGGCGCTGGCGTCACCCTTTCTGGCGGAGTTCGACCTGCCCGCCCGCGGCGTGCAACTGTCCGTCCCCGAAATCTCCTACGGAAACCCTCTCCCGGACCGGCCGGCCGCGATCGGCTACCACGACCTGGCGCGCACCTGCGCGGAACTCGAGGTCGGCTCGTCGTGGCAGCGTCTCTTGGGCCCGCTGGCACGCCACAGCGACGGTGCACTGGGGTTCTTCCTCGGTGACAAGCGATCCCTGCCTCCGGATCTGGCGACCACAGTGCGAGCCGGTCTGCGTGTGCTGGCCCAGGGCAGCCCGGCGTGGGGTCTACTTCGTGGCGAGGACGCGCGTGCGCTCTTCACGGGCGTTGCCGCGCACACCATCTCGACGATGCCGTCGTTCGTCTCGGCGGGAGCGGGCCTGATGCTGGCCACCCTGGCCCACACCGTGGGCTGGCCGATTCCCGTCGGCGGCAGTCAGGCCATCCCCGACGCACTGTTGGCCGACCTGCGCGCGCATGGCGGCACAGTCACCACAGACCACGAGATCACCGAGCCGCCGGGCGGAGTCGTGCTGTACGACACGGCACCGACCGCGCTGCTGTCGATCTACCGCGACGCTATTCCCGGCCGCTACGCGAAAGCGTTGCGGCGCTACCGCTTCGGCCCGGGCGTGGCGAAGGTCGACTTCGTACTGTCGGATGAAATCCCCTGGCAGGACGACAGGCTGGCGCACGCGACGACGTTGCACATGGGCGGCACACGGGCACAGATGACGCACGCGGAGCGCGAGGCGGCCGCGGGCAGGCACGCTGAATGGCCGATGATCCTCGCCGCCCTGCCGCACCTCGCGGACCCAAACCGCGTCGACGCGGCCGGCCGACGTCCGCTGTGGACCTACGCGCATGTGCCTTCGGGTTCAACGGTCGATCAAACCGAAGCCGTGACAGCCGCTTTCGAGCGCTTCGCGCCAGGGTTCCGCGACATCGTGGTCGCGGCGCGCAGCGTGCCTGCCGCTCGACTCGCCGACCACAACGCCAACTACATCGGTGGCGACATCGGCGTTGGCGGCAACTCGCTCTATCACGCGCTGGCAGGCCCGACACCGCGGCTCGACCCGTGGACCACCCCGCTTCCCCAGGTGTACCTGTGCTCATCGGCGACTCCGCCGGGTGGCGGCGTGCACGGCATGGCCGGCTACTACGCCGCGCGCACGGCGTTGCGTCAAGAGTTCGGTATCAAGCAACTGCCGAAGCTGGCGCCGTGACCGCCGACCGCGAAGTGCTGCCATGGGCGCTGTTCGGTTCGGCAGCAGACGAATTGGCGGCCGGTGTGGCAGCAGACGGCTTCGCGCCCGATCTCATCCTCGCCGTCGCACGCGGTGGGCTGTTCGTCGCGGGTGCGCTCGGCTACGCGCTGAGTGTGAAGAACGTCGCCGTGATGAACGTGGAGTTCTACACCGGGGTGGATCAGCGTCTTGACGTGCCGGTCGTGCTTCCGCCCGTACCCAACACCGTCGACCTGGCCGGCGCACGGGTGTTGATCGCCGACGACGTCGCCGACACGGGCGAGACGTTGCGTCTGGTGCGCGACTTCTGCTCCGACCATGTCGCCGACGCCCGGTGCGCGGTGCTGTACCAGAAGCCGCAGTCCAGCGTGGACTGCGAGTACGTCTGGCGCCACACCGACCGCTGGATCGACTTCCCGTGGTCGGCCCCGGACTGACAGCGATTTCGGCGTGATTACCTGCGCCCAGCGCCGGTTATCACGCCGAAATCGCTAACGACGCCCGCGCTAGGCCGTCTCGGTGATGGGGCGGTCGACCCAGCTCATCAGGTCGCGCAGCTTCTTGCCAGTCACCTCGATCGGGTGCTCGGCGTTCTGCTTACGCAGATCCTCGAGTTGCTTGTTGCCGCCCTCCACGTTGGCCACCAGCTTCTTGACGAAGGTGCCGTCCTGGATTTCGGAGAGGATCTGCTCCATCCGCTTTTTGGTGTCGGCGTCGATGATTCGGGGACCCGAGAGATAGCCGCCGAATTCGGCGGTGTCCGACACCGAGTAGTTCATCCTCGCGATGCCACCCTCGTACATCAGGTCGACGATCAGCTTCAGCTCGTGCAGCACCTCGAAATACGCCAACTCGGGCGCGTATCCGGCTTCCACCATCACGTCGAAGCCGGTCTTCACCAGTTCCTCGGTGCCACCGCACAGCACGGCCTGCTCGCCGAACAGGTCGGTCTCGGTCTCGTCCTTGAAGGTGGTCTTGATGACGCCGGCACGGGTGCCGCCGATGCCCTTGGCGTAGGACAGCGTGAGCGCCTGACCCTCGCCCTTGGGATCCTGCTCGACGGCGACGAGACACGGCACGCCCTTGCCGTCGACGAACTGCCTGCGAACCAGGTGGCCCGGCCCCTTCGGCGCAACCATTCCGATGGTGATGTTGGCGGGCGGCTTGATCAGGTCGAAATGGATGTTGAGGCCGTGCCCGAAGAACAGCGCATTGCCGTCCTCGAGATTCGGCTCGATGTCGTTTTTGAAGATGTCGGCCTGCGCGGTGTCGGGTGCCAGCAGCATGATGACGTCAGCCCACTTGGCGACCTCGGCGGGGGTGTCCACCTCGAGGCCCTGGTCGGTGACCTTCGCCCGGGATTTCGAGCCTTCCTTCAGCCCGACCTTCACCTCGACGCCCGAATCGCGCAGGCTCAGCGAATGCGCGTGGCCCTGGCTGCCATAGCCGATGACGCCGACTTTTCGCCCCTGGATGATCGACAGGTCCGCATCGTCGTCATAGAACATCTCTACTGCCACTGTATTTCCTTCTCTGTGAACTGATTCGGGCTACTTGACGGTGCCGATGCCGCGCGGACCGCGCGACAGCGACACCACTCCGGACTGCGCGAGTTCGCGGATTCCGTACGGCTCCAGCACTCGCAGAAATGCTTCCAGCTTTGCGGGCGTGCCGGTCGCCTCGATCGTCAACGACTCCGTCGACACGTCGACGACCTTGGCGCGGAACAGGTTCACCGCTTCGATCACCTGGCCGCGAGTGGTGGCGTCGGCGCGAACCTTGACCAGCGCCAGTTCGCGCGACACATTGTTGTCCTCGTCCTGCTCAACGATCTTGATCACGTTGATCAGCTTGTTGAGCTGTTTGGTGATCTGTTCGAGAGGCGACTCGTCGACGCTGACCACGATGGTCATCCGCGACATGTCCTTCTGCTCGGTGGCGCCGACCGCGAGCGACTGAATGTTGTAGCCGCGCCGCGAGAACAGCGATGCCACGCGGGCGAGCACACCGGGCTTGTCCTCGACGAGCACCGACAAGGTGTGCGTTGGAGCGGTACTCATCACGCGTGCCCTTCTTCTGGATCGTCGAACAGCGGACGGATTCCGCGCGCGGCCTGAATCTCGTCGTTGCTCGTGCCTGCGGCCACCATCGGCCACACCTGTGCGTCGGCGCCGACGACGAAGTCGATCACCACAGGCCGGTCGTTGATGGCGCGCGCCTGGTTGATCACGTCCACGACGTCTTCGGCACGCTCACAACGCAATCCGACGCAGCCAAGAGCCTCCGCCAGCTTGACGAAATCGGGAATGCGATGGCTGTGCGTGGACAGGTCCGTCTGGCTGTACCGCTCGCCGTAGAAGAGTGTCTGCCACTGACGCACCATGCCCAGGTTGCCGTTGTTGATGATGGCGACCTTGATCGGGGCTCCCTCGACCGCGCAGGTAGCCAACTCCTGGTTGGTCATCTGGAAGCAGCCGTCGCCGTCGATCGCCCACACCTCGGCATCCGGACGCGCGAACTTCGCGCCCATCGCGGCGGGAACCGCGTAGCCCATGGTGCCCAGGCCGCCCGAGTTCAGCCACGTGCGCGGGTTCTCGTACTTGATGAACTGCGCAGCCCACATCTGGTGCTGCCCAACGCCAGCGACGTACACCGCGTCGGGACCGGCGATCTTGCCCAGCTGTTCGATCACGTACTCCGGCGACAGGCTGCCGTCACTCTGCGGCCCGTAGCTCAGCGGGTACGTCGACTGCACACCGCGCAGGTACTCCCACCAGTTGTCCATCGTGATGTTCCCGGCGGCCGTCCCGTCGCGGCGCAACGCCTCGATCAGATCGGTGATGACCGCCTTGACGTCACCGACGATGGGGACGTCGGCGTTGCGGTTCTTGCCGATCTCGGCGGGGTCGATATCGGCGTGAATGACCTTGGCCTCCGGCGCGAACGAGTCCAGCTTGCCCGTCACCCGGTCGTCGAACCGGGTGCCAAGCGCGACCAGGAGATCGCTGCGCTGCAGGGCAGCCACCGCGGCGACCGTGCCGTGCATGCCCGGCATACCCAGGTTCTGCGGGTGGCTGTCGGGGAATGCTCCACGCGCCATCAGCGTGGTGACCACCGGGATGCCGGTCAGCTCCGCCAGATCCATCAGCTGGTCGGTCGCTTCACCACGGATCACGCCACCGCCGACATAGAGGACCGGCTTGCGGGACGCGGCGATGAGCTTGGCGGCCTCGCGGATCTGCCGGTTGTGCGGCTTGGTATTCGGCTTGTAGCCCGGCAGCTCGAACTTCGGCGGCCAACTGAACGTGCACTGCCCCTGCAGCACGTCCTTGGGAATGTCGACCAGCACGGGACCGGGACGTCCCGAGCGGGCGATGTGGAACGCCTCGGCCATCACCCGTGGGATGTCGTCACCGCTGCGCACCAGGAAGTTGTGCTTCGTGATCGGCATCGTGATGCCCGAGATGTCGGCTTCCTGGAAGGCGTCGGTGCCGATCAGGGCGCGCCCGACCTGGCCCGTCACCGCGACCACCGGGATCGAGTCCATGTGCGCGTCGGCGAGCGGCGTCACCAGGTTGGTGGCGCCGGGACCCGACGTCGCCATGCACACACCGACCTTGCCGGTCGCGTGAGCGTATCCACTGGCCGCATGTCCCGCGCCCTGCTCGTGGCGGACGAGGACGTGACGGAGCTTCTGCGAGTCGAAAAGCGGGTCATAGACCGGCAACACGGCTCCGCCGGGGATGCCGAAGATGACCTCGACGTCGAGCTCCTCCAACGACCGGATCACCGACTGGGCTCCGGTGAGTTGTTGCGGGGCAACCTTCTTGGGTTGGCTTGACGGGCCGGGGCCGGCCACCTTCGCCGCGGATTGCGCAGCGTTGGCTTCGGCCAAATCCCCGTACGGCGGGTTCGCCGACCGATCCGGGGGTCGTGTGGTTGGTGCGCTCACGATGTCCTCATTTGTCTTCGATTTTGTTGTGGACTCTCAAATCACTGCTGGGGCAACAAAAAACCCCCGTCAGCGAGGCCGCTGTACGAGGGTTGCGCGTTGATACTTGTGACTATGCCCGAGTGGGGGCTAGCGCGGTATCAACGCGCAACCCAATTACTACGAGCAAGCCAAGGTTCTGCACAACAGATGACCGTAGTCTCCGCACTGGTCAGCCGTCAAATTCCTTGTTGCGTGCGGCGCAATGGGACGATGGCGGGGTGACTTCGCAACCGCCGCCGGTACCTGTCGAGCCGGTCGTGCTCCGGATCTCCCCGATGGCGCACCTTGCGGTCGGTTTCCTGCTGCTGGGCATGCTGGCAGTGGTGATGGGCGCGACCTGGACCGCTCCGCTGCTGATCATTCCCGTGGTTCTGTCGGCCATGATCGTCCGTCTGCGCACCGTCGCCGACCGAGACACCGTGACCGCGCGCAGCCTGCTCGGCAGTCGAACCGTGCGCTGGCAGGCCATCGAGGGCCTTCGCTTCGACAAGGGTTCCTGGGCCAGGGCGCAACTCAGGGAGGGCGGCGAACTGCGACTTCCCGCGGTGACCTTCGCGACGTTGCCGCAGCTGACCGAGGTCAGCGCGGGCCGAGTACCCAATCCGTACGACTGAGCATCTCAGCCCAGCGGGTTGGCTCCGTTGAGGAACACCCACAATGCGATGCCGCCGCCGATACCGATCAGCAGCGCGGCGAAGGAGCCGACGAACGGTCGACGAGCCCAGCCACGGCCCGCGTCGAGCCCGTACCGGCCCGGCCCGGCGAGGATGATCGCGACGACCGCGGCGACCAGAATCACCTTGTACTCGTGTCCGTCGGTCAGGAAATCCGACAGCCGGGCCTCTTGGTGGGCCGCGGTCGCTTCCACCAGCAGGCCGTTGAGCAGGTATGCCAGCGCGCCCGCGGCGGCCAGCGGCGTGAAGAGACCAAGGATCAGGAGCACACCAGCCAGAATCTGGGCGCCGGTGGCGATATAGGTCAGCATGTCGGCGTGCTGGTATCCGACTTCACTCAGACGGTTCTCGAAGCCGTCGAGACCCGGCCCTCCGAACCAGCCGAAGGCTTTCTGCAGGCCGTGCACGATGAGCAGCGCGCCAACCGCCCAGCGCAGCAGCATCAGCCCGAGGTCCTGCGTGCCGCGACGATCGTCGCCCCGATCCGCGTAGTGGTGGGGGCTGACGTCGGCCG
>Ga0164308_10000455_pt1 | contig 22676 bp, 23 predicted proteins | sample Whisoiple_246_MG_FD_109983 | JGI IMG/M metagenome (GOLD analysis project Ga0164308, IMG submission 109983) | Soil microbial communities amended with fresh organic matter from upstate New York, USA - Whitman soil sample_246_MG | ecosystem: Environmental > Terrestrial > Soil > Unclassified >...
GCACTCGCCAGCGCCCTCGTGGTGCCCGCGCTCTATGGCTGCCAGGCCTCGTTCCATGCGGGTTCCGAACCGGCAACTGCACCCACGCCCGCGCCTCCGCCGCCCCCGCCGCCGGCTGAGACTGCCGCGCCGGCCCCTGCCCCTGCCCCAGCTCCCAGCGCCGTGGTCGTCAAAGGCGACAGCGTGCAGATCCCCGGTCAAATCGAGTTCGATACCGGCAAAGCCACGTTCAAGCCCGGCGGCGGCAGTGACGCCGTGGTCGACCAACTGAAGATTTTCCTCGACCAGAACCCCAAGGTCACCAAGCTCCGCATCGAAGGGCACACGGACAACGTGGGCACCCCGGACACGAACCAGACGCTTTCCGGTCAGCGCGCTCTCACCGTCAAGAACGCCGCCATCGCCAAAGGCGTAAAGAAGGAGCGCTTGCTGGCCGTGGGCTTTGGCCAAAACAAGCCGATTGCCGACAACACGACGGAAGAAGGTCGCGCCAAGAATCGTCGCACCGAATTCCGCATCGCCGAAATCGGCGGCAAGAAGTACCTGGGCCTCGACCCCACGGGCGGCGGCAAAGTATTCGAATGACCCGTCAAAGCTGAGCGCTCGAGCGCGCTCAGCGACAAACGACCAATGAGCGGCCGGCAGATCACCGGCCGCTCGTGTTTTGTGGGCGGCAGGCGTGCTATGGCAGGGAGAAAATGCCTGTTCGGATCACGAGCCCCGTTGCAGTTTTCTCAGTTTTGCTCGCAGCATTTGCGTTCGCCTGCAACAGCAACCCCGCCGATCTCAGGCAGTGGAAAGCCAGCGATCACGATCACACCTTGAACCCGAACTCAGGCCAAGTTCAGGTCACGGATGCCGGATCCGAAGCCTCCAAAGCCGGGCTCGACGACGTGACCATCGTGGCCTGGCAGCAGAACTGCACGAGTTGTCACGGAGCGCTGGGGCGCGGTGACGGACCGCAAGGGCAGCTCGTACACGCGGCGGACTTGTCGCGTCCGGATTGGCAAGCAGCCGTCAGCGATGAAGCCATTGCCACCATCATCCGTGAAGGGCGCGGGCGCATGCCGAGCTTCAACTTGCCCGACGCGACCATCACGCGCTTGGTCGCCCTCGTGCGAATGCTGAATCTGAATCGAATGCAACGGCCCGCCAACGGCGTTCCCGCGACCGAAGGCTCGGCCGCGCCGCCCGCACACACCGCGTCTCGACCCGCGAGCTCGGCGTCTGCGCCGAACCGGATCGGGCGTTGATCGGCGGCGCCTTTGCTCGCGGGAGTTCGCTGCGCCGGCTGGCAGCGCGGGCCGCGGTCGTGCTCGGAGCGGTGCTGATCGGCGGTCAGCTGATGCGCTCGGTGCCCCGAGAACAAACTCTTATTTTCCCCGTAGGCTCGGTATTCCCGAATGCCACTCAGTTTGCGGCCTCTTGGAAACAGGCGGGAGACGAAGAACCGCGCGGCGGAGTCAGTTTCACCTTCGATCGGCCGCCGCCCTTGCAGATTCGACAGCACGCGAAGCTGCCCAACGGCGACTACATCGTCACCATAGATATCCTACAAGGGGCGCGAAGCGACACCGACGCCGAACACGACGCGCAACGCGCATCCGGCCCAGCGCTGCAAGGCGGCGAAACTGCAGGTACTCGCGAAGGACTACAGACAAAGATCGAACGCCGCGTTAGCCTGGCAGGTGGCGAGGCATTGATTGCACTCGCCGTCGTTCCTCGCCAGCCGAGCGTTTCTGAGTGACTCACCCCGTTCCCTCCTCTGAAATCGCCACCCGGGCGCAACCACTGGCTGGTAGCCAAGCTGACGAGCTACTTCTGGTAGTGGTTTCCGGCAGCGCGCGCGGCAAGCGCGTCAAGCTCGGCGAGCGCCTCACGGTCGGCAAAGCAGCTGACAACGACCTGGTGTTGCCGGACGACACCGTGTCGCGTCACCACTGTGAGCTCGAGCGCACGGCAACCGGCATCATCGTTCGTGACTTGGGTTCCACCAACCACACTCGTGTCGGCCGCACTGCGGTGCGCGAGGCCGTGATCGAGTCGGGTTCGACCATCGTCGTCGGCAGCGTCGAACTCTTGTTGCGGGGCGAGCCCAACCGCACCCAAGTCCTGCCCAGTGAATCGACCAGCTTCGGCGAAGCGCTCGGAACGAGCTTGTCGATGCGGCAAATCTTCGGCGTGCTCGAGCGCATCGCGCCCACCGATGCCTCGGTATTGCTGGAGGGCGAGACGGGCACGGGCAAAGACGTACTCGCTCGCTCCATCCATCAGATCAGCGCGCGCAAAGAGCAACCGTTCGTGGTCGTGGACTGTGGCGCCGTCAGCTACAACTTGATCGAAAGTGAGCTGTTCGGTCACGAGCGTGGCGCGTTCACCGGCGCGGTCGCGGCGCGCCAGGGCGCGTTCGAGATCGCCGGTCGTGGCACGGTCTTCTTGGACGAAGTCGGCGAACTGCCCCTGGACGTGCAGCCGAAATTACTGCGCGTGCTGGAGTCTGGGGAATTTCGCCGGGTCGGCGGCAACAAGCCATTGCACGCTGAAGCGCGCATCGTGGCCGCCACCAAGCGGAACCTGAAGGACGAGGTCGAGCGCGGGAAGTTTCGGGAGGATCTGTACTTCCGCTTGTCGGTGGTGCCCATCACCGTGCCTCCACTACGCACGCGACGTGAAGACGTGCCCGCGCTGGTCGAGCAGTTCTTGGAATTGGCACGCAAACGCGATCCGAGCGCGTCCGCAATCTCGCTCACGCGCGAGACGGTGAGCGCGCTCGCGGCGCATGATTGGCCCGGCAACGTGCGAGAGTTACGCAACGTGCTCGATAGGGCCATTTACATCGCAGCCGCGGGAGGCGAGCGCGAGATCCGCTTGGTCGATTTGCCAGTTTCACCGGGCTCGATCTCGGGCAGCCAGCCCTCGGCTGGCAACGCTGGTTATCCGGCCTTCGATTCCGAGAAGAGCTACCGCGAAATCCGTTCGGACTTCGAGTCCGAGTTCGAGCGTCGCTACGTCGCTTGGCTGCTCGATCGCCATAGCGGCAACATCAGCGCCGCTGCACGCGAAGCGAAGATGGACCGCAAGCACCTGTACGATCTGGCTCGCAAGCGCGGCTTGCGCGGTGATCGCTGAGCTAGAATTCGCCGCGCAACCCGAGCGACCAAAGCAAGGCGAGCGTGTCATCCGGAGCACGACCACCGAGGGTGAAATCGCGCAGGTTGGTCTTGAGCATATCGAAGGAAATCGAGCCCGATAAGCTCAGAAAGAGGCCGAGCACGCGCTGGCCCGGGCGGCCCTGGCGGGTCGCCAGCGCGCGCGCGCCGATCAGGTAGCTCGACAAGGGCGAAAGCTCGCGATCGCCACTCCAATATTGCCCGCGGGGCCCCGTGGCGGGCTCACCACCGGTGTAGTCGTCACTCCAAAACAAGGCTTTGGTTTGGGTGTAGTAGCGCGCACGCACCAACACCCGCAGCCAAGGCAGCATGTAGCGCTCGGCGTCGAGCTCGTAGGTTTGCCCGAAGATATCCCAGGTGTCGCGATACAGTCGCGCGCCAGCCGAAAAAGCGGTCTGAAGATTTTTGACGTAATACTTTCCGCGCAGGCCAAGTGCACCCCGAGCGCGGTTTTCTGGGTGGTTTTCCAAGGCTTGATCACCAGCTGAGGCGATCACCACGGAGCGATACGGGTTCGCGAGAAAGCCGTGTTGGAGCGCTGCGCTGAGCACCAGCTGCGTCGCAAATACCGGCGTCCAGGTCTGGGTCCATCCGACTTGGAAGTTGTCCAGGTTGATGTCGCGCGAGGCGCGCTTCTTCTCGTCCTTGAAGCACCCCTCAGAATTGTCGAGCGCCAAGCGACTCGAGGGCGCGTCGCTGGCGACGTAAGCCGTCGTACACACCTTGTCGAAGCCGCGCCCGTATGACAGCTCGATCTGCGTATTTTTCTGCAGGAAATCCGTGCCGGCGGACACTGCGAAGGCGTTCGAGCGGTAGTCGTGTTCGGTGCCGTAGGTGTAGCTACCCGTCAGGTGGGTAGAGGCGCGCGTGACGGTGAAGCCACCCGTCATTGCGTGACGCGTGTCCGCGAAATGCGTGGCCGAGGTGACGATATCCACGTTGCTCAGCTTGCCACCCTTGACCGACTCGCTGGCACCAGAGACGATATCGGCCTCGTAGCCGCCTTGGACGGTGAGCCAATCACTGGGCTTGACGGAAAGCGTCGCGCTTGGGTTGACAACGGTTAGGCCACTGCGTTTCGACGGCTCGACGAACAACGCGGAACCTAAATCGAGCGAGGCAACTTGCGCGCGAGCCGGGGCGGCCCCGAGCACCACGGATAGACCAAGGAGCGCGCCCAGGCAGTGGCGCGCGCGCGGCCGTCTGGGCACGACTGGCGCGCTCGCCGACCGTGCTTCGAAATTCCGAGTGGGCTGAACCATCGACCCGAGCACCTTCAGTTGCAGCCGCAGCCGCCTCCGCGCACAGAGCCACCCCCGGTCGAGCCTTCGCGATTGTCGAGTGTGTGTTCGAGCGCCGCGCGGTCCATCGACTTTTCGTCGAACTGCATGGTCGGATCGGCCAAGACCGCTCGTTGCTCGGGGCGAACCGTTGCGCAGCCGGCGCTGGCGCACGACAGCGATGCTCCGAGCAACAGTCCGAGAGCCTTGATTACCACGCGCGCTTCCATGAGTTTCATCGTCGATTCGTCCTCAGAAATAGGTCCCTAGACCAGCGATGTACGTCTGCACGTTCTGGTAGGCATCTTCCGTGTACAGGACCATGTTCGAGGCTTCGAGCCGGAACAACACGCGCCAGCGCAGTGAAACGAGCAGGCCGCCGCCGGCCCGCGCTTGGAACCAGTTGCGTGAGCTGCGTACTCCCTGCTCGTCTTTCGGCGTCTCGTGCATACCGCCGAAGCCCATGGTCACGAAGGGGGCGATCGCCCAATCAGGCGCGAGGTTCAGCGTCCCGGCAAGCCCATAGACCACACGCCGACTGTCGGACTTCAGCGACAAGCCGATGAAAGGTTCGAACGCGATGGCCGGCGCGAGCACGTAGGCGGGCTTCAGTTCGACGTAGCCGTCACGATCGTATACGCCGCCCATCAGCGCGAAGCCGCCATGCGCCTGTTGCAAGGCGGGCGGCGCGAAGAATCCCGGTTTGGATGGCGCATCGTCGGCGTTTTCAGCGACCGCGACGGCCTCCACCGTATCGCCCAGCACGTACACCGTACGCCCGTCGGCCATCAGCACTTGCAGCCAGAAGCCGCTCGTCTCGCGAGTCTGAATCAGGAACGTCTCGCCGCGGTGCGCGCGGTAGATCACCCGGTGCGATACGCCCGGACCCGCGCGCAGCTCGGTTTCGGAAACGATCACCCGCGCGAAAGCGTCTTCTTCCTCTGCTGCCCGCGCCACGCACGGGGCGAGCAGCGCGGCGAAAACCATGAATTTGGCCGGCGCGCTCATTGATTCGAGAACACGGTGGCCCATTGACGAACCGCGTTCGCGTCCATCGAATCGAGGTCGAAGATTTTGCGCGGATGGAACTGATTCAATGTTGGGCGTTGCAGGAGCGGCGCGAGATCCGGATCGCGCTTCATGCGCGCTTGCGAAGTTTGGTAGTTGTGTTGAGCGGAGTCCGGGATGTTGTTCGTACCGGGCACGACCCCACCCCCGCAACTATCGCCGACTCGGGGCATATAGTCAGTCAAGCGGTAGGCGGTGGCGCTGAAATGACAACTCCCCTGAGTGTCGCCTTTGCTCGCATCGCCACTGCCACAGCTGTTTGCGAACAGTACGGGCTCGACCTTGCAATAAAAATAATTCGCATCGAAAACGATGTCCGCCACTGCGAAATCGGCGCCGGGGTCCACGGTCGTTGGGACGAATCCTTGGTCGCCACAGCCCGCTGATGACGCAGCCGAAACCAGACCGAGGATCGCGGGGAGTGCTCGCGCGATCACCCGACTGAGACAACATTCCACGCATTGCACGCTAACAAAACTCGCTCGCGCGGTGGCATGCGATCCCCCTGGCCCCAGAGCCTGCGCGCATTTAGGAAGGCCTCACACCCACATAAATAACTCCTCGGAGTCGGAAAGGCTTGAACGCGGAGCGCTGGCCCGGTAACAGTTTGCCCCTTGCGCCGCGTCTGTGGCACTCTCACCTACATCAACTTACCTTCTCGACTCCAGCCCTTAACTCGACGTCTTAATCCCCCGCTGAGAGCTTCAATAAACGCGCCCCGCGCCTTTCCCCGTCGGAGACCCGAGAATGAAGTTGAACCCGTGGTACCTCGTCGCCCCGTTGCCCGTTGCACTGATGGCCGCTAATGGCCCGTTCGGCGCGCAACTCGCAGTGCTTGGAGTCACGATCGGCATCTTTTTCGGCACCTTGGCTTTGGGTCGCCCGACGCCCGGCAATGCCACCACGACGAACCACTGACTCAGTCGGACAGCGAACCGCCGCGCTCGGGCTCGGGTGAACGTTCACTCCGTCTGAAGCGTATCGAAGATCTCTCGTTGCATGACGTGGAGGCATTGCGGCTCATTCTGAGCGGCAGCTCCGTCATCGATTGGCACCGATTGAATCTTCCGAGCCCGGAAGCCGCCCGGCGTTTCCTGGAAAATCACGAGTTACGGCTGGAGGTTCCCGGCGACCGAGCCTTCATCGAACACGTGAAGAAGGACGCCGTGAGTTATCTCAGGCGTCACTTCAAGTTTGCCATCCCAAAGCCGGTGGAGGCGGCCGGAATCGAGGAGCTCATGCTGCTCGCGTCGGGATCAGGACACCGCCAACTGTGCGCCTGCACGATCTTGAAGACCGTGCAGATTATCAATCACATGGCAGGGCGCGAGCTCCTGTTTCGACTGCCGGTCAGCGACCGCGACCTCTTCCACTTGGTGGAAGAGAAAGTGTACCGCGTGGTCGGCACGATGTTGAGCGAAGGCTTCCCGATCACGGAGTTCATCGGCGGCCGCAAAAACCTGGACTCGACCTACACCAAGTTGCTGTCCAAGCCGGAAGCGACCGCAGCCGCGCTTTACGACAAGCTGCGCTTTCGGATCGTGACTCGCACTCCAGAGCACGTGCTACCAGTTCTGCACTATTTGACCGAGCAGCTGTTTCCTTTCAATTACGTCGTACCGAAACAGAGCACGAATACGATTTTTCACTTCCGCAGCTACTGCGACCAAAATCCCCACCTGGCCAACATGGTCAAGGACTTCCAGGGGCCGGTGGATGACGCGCTGCTGCCCACGGACAATCGCTTCAGCGCGCCCACTTATCGAGTGATTCAGTTCGTCACGGACGTGCCGGTCCGGGTGCCACCGCATCTGATGGAGCTCGCGCCGGCTGGCTCGGAAAACCTGGGGCCAATCGTATACATGCTATGCGAGTTTCAGGTGCTGGACGCCGAGAGCGAGGCCGCCAACGAGACGGGCGAAGCCAGCCACGATGCCTATAAGCAGCGCCAGCGACAGGCCGTGTTTCGACGGCTCCGGCGCGGCTCGCGCGTCGCTCCCAAGCCGTAAATTCCGGCGCTCGAGCCAAGCCAGGCTCTGGCGCACTCAAAATTCGACGCCTGGCGCGAAATTAGAGCCGAAAGCGGCTGAGCTCGCGCTCAAAATAGGATAGGAGGGGCGCATGCGGCTTCACAGCGCGAAGGTGCCCCAGATTGCGGCCGAAATGGTCGGTGCGCTTCTTTCAGGGGGCGACATCGAGAGCGATTCCCCGAAGGAGGTCAGCCTCGACGTGGCGTCGGTGCTCAACCAATACATTCGCGATGAGCAGGAAGTCAGCAACCAGGCGAAGGAAATGCTGGCTGCCCGCGGGCTGCCGCAAACCGAATACAACCGCATTCGCAAGCTGGTCGCCGAAGAGCGCAAGATCAAGCTGGGCGAGGACGCGATCGACTACTTGCTCGATCAGCTGGTGGAAATGCTGATGCACTCCGCGAACGTGGACGAGATCTTCGCTGAAGACTTCGTGCTTCGCCGAAAGATGCGCGACCCGCTGCGGCGTCAATTCGCCGAGGACGAGGAGATCGAGCAACAGATCCGCGGACAGCTGAAGCACGTGCAAGAAGGCAGTGCGGTCTGGGAGGTCGAGTACCGACGCATGACCGAAGAAATCAAGCGTCGCAAGGGGTTGTAAGACCGTCGTGCGAAGCATGACGGGGTTCGGCGTCGGCGACGCGCCGCTCGGTGACGGGCGGGTCACGGTCGAGCTCCGTGCGTTGAACCACCGTTTTCTCGACGTGCGTGTGCGCTTGCCGGAAGAGCTGCTGGAGCAGAATTTTTTCATCGAGCAGCTCGCCCGCGAAAGCCTGGCTCGCGGGCGTTTCGACATCGGAGTGCGGCTAGAAGGCGCGGCTCTACCCCCGCCTCTGTTTTCGATCGAACGCGCTCGAGCCTTGTATCGCGGCTTGTGCCAGCTGCGCGACGAACTGGCGCCGGGCACCGACTTGCCGATCACCGCACTGACCGGCATGCCCGACTTGGTGACCACGCCGACCAGCGCGGACTCGGAGGGAGCACGGGCGGCGCTCAAGGAGGCGTTCGAAACCGCGCTCGCCCGCCTGGACGAGATGCGAACTCAAGAAGGCCTCGCGCTCTCGCGGGAGTTGCATACTCGACTCGACTCGGCGCGTCGCTTGCGGGCCACGATCTCCGCCCGCGGCGGAGAAATGTTGGAGGGCTACCGCACGAGACTACGGGAACGTTTGGAGCGGCTGCTTTCGGAGTCCGGAGTCCAGCTCGACCCCAGCCGTTTGGAAGCAGAAATGGTGATTTTGGCCGATCGCAGCGACGTCACCGAGGAGCTCGTTCGCTTGGAGTCCCATTTCGACCAATTTGCGCAGCTGCTCGCCCAGGAGGGGCCAGTGGGCCGCCGTCTGGATTTTCTGCTGCAGGAAATCGGTAGGGAATCGAATACCATTGGCGCGAAGAGCCAAGATGCGAAAATCTCCCACTTGGTCGTGGAGATGAAGGCAGAGCTCGAGCGGATTCGGGAACAGGTCCAGAATGTCGAGTGAAGATCCCCTACCCCTGATCGTCTCCTCGCCCTCGGGCGCAGGCAAGACCACGCTCACTGCTCGCTTGCTCAAGGAGATCCCGGGCCTGCGTTTCAGCGTCTCACACACGACGCGCAAGCCGCGCCAAAACGAGCAAGACGGGCGGGAATACCACTTCGTCGATCGAAAGCAGTTTCTGAGCTTGATCGAGCAAGGCGCCTTTCTGGAGTGGGCCGAGGTGCACGGCAACCTGTACGGCACGGGCAAGGCAGAGCTCGAACGCAGCGAGGGTCTTCGCGGCATCATCTTCGACATCGACCATCAGGGGGCGCGGCAGATCAAGAGCGCCGCGCCGGACGCCGTCGCCGTGTTCATCTTGCCGCCGAGCATGGCCATTCTCGAGCAGCGCTTGCGGGGTCGCGCGAGTGAGGACGAAGACACCGTACAAAAACGGTTCGGCGTCGCACTGCGAGAAATCGAGCACTATGGCCTGTTCGACTACGTGCTCGTGAACGAAGAGCTCGAGGAAGCCACCAAACAACTGGTTTCTATCTTCCGTGCCGAAGAATGTCGGCGTCATCGGGCCGCTCGTCACGCCGAGCGGTTGCTGGCAGAAGGGCGCGGCTTTGGCGGTTCGAAACCACCTTCCGCGCTCGCGGGCTTCGCCCCCGTGCCAATGAAGTGAATTCGGCGGCCCACCCCGACTCTCAGGGGCGCTCACCCTCCACAGAGATTTTCGAAATGAAAGAAAGCAGCAGCATGATGACCAACAAGCCCCGCGAGCAAGCATCTCCAGTTCTCATCGTCGGATCGATGGCGTTCGATGACCTCGATTTGCCGAGCGGCAGCGAGAAGGACGTGGTGGGAGGGTCAGCGACGTACGCCGCTTACTCGGCTGCGCTGTTCGCGCCGGTCCAAATCGTGGCCGTCGTCGGTTCGGATTTTCCTCAAGCCACCTTGACGGATCTCGCGCGCGCAGGCGTCGATTGCGCTGGCGTGGAAAAGGCGAACGGGAAGACGTTCCGCTGGGCGGGTCGCTACGCAGCGAACTTGGCGAGCCGCACCACGCTCGACACCCAGCTCAACGTGTTCGCGGATTTCCAGCCCAAGCTTCCCTCCAGCTACACCACGACGCCGTTCGTGCTGCTGGGGAACATCCATCCTGCTCTGCAGCTGCAAGTGTTGGCGCAAGCCCAAAGGCCGCGCCTGGTTGCGGCGGACACGATGAACTTCTGGATCGAAGGTGAGCGCAAGGCGCTCGGCGAAGTCTTGTCCAAAATCGACCTATTGATCATCAACGACGAAGAGCTGCGCCAGCTCGCCGAGGATCACAACGTCAAGCGCGCCGCCAGGAAGGTCCTGGCCATGGGCCCGAAGCGCCTGGTCGTGAAGCGCGGCGAGTGCGGCGCGATGTTGTTCGACGATCACGGCTGCTTCTTCGCGCCCGCCTATCCGCTGGAAAACGAAGTCGATCCGACCGGCGCGGGCGACACCTTTGCCGGCGCCCTGATGGGCTACCTCGCCAACGTGGGCGAGCTCGACGCGGGCGCCTTTCGGCGCGCCTTGATGATGGCCGGCTGTGTCGCCTCGTTCTGCGTGGAAGGCGTGGGCACGCGCCACACCTCGAAGCTCACACAGAACGCGGTCACCCTGCGTCTGGAGGAGCTTCGCAGCCTGGTCCAGTTCGGCTGATTGCGTTCAAGCGGCGTGCGCACGGCTCGGTCGAGCAGTGCGCGCGGCTGCGGGCGCTTCGGCCTGAGTCTCACGGGCATCTTCGACCACGATGCCCGTAGCGGGCCCATCGTGCAGATTTCGCTCCTCGGAGATCAGAGCCAAAAGCTCTTTTTGGCTGAAAAGACCCGTTTCCAGCAAGACCCGCATATAGCCGTCCAGGTAGCCGTGGGCTCTCGAGAGCTTGCCATAGGCGACGCCTTCGGTGCGCAAGCGCAAAACGTCTCGCAACATTCCGCGGAGATTTTCGAGCATTTCGGTCTTCGACGCGTTCGCCATGTGGAAATGACTCCCTTCGGCGCAGAGCTCCAACTCGAGCTTTGTCGCCTGCTCATTGGGTACCAACGCCGTCGCTGAACGGCCAAGTTGTCGACCACGTTTTCCGGCACTATGCTTGAGGGGTCCGACAGGAGGACCCGCAAACCGTGGGCCGCCATGACGCGACGCATTAGGAGCCAGCCATGAAACTCTCCATGTTCAAGTCGAAGATCCACCGTGCGACCGTCACGCACGCGGACTTGGCTTACGAGGGCAGCGTGACCATCGACGCTGACCTGCTCGACGCCGCAGGTATCGTGCCGTTCGAAGCCGTGCACATCTGGAACGCAACTCGCGGCACGCGGCTGATGACCTACGCCTTGGAGGGTCCGCGCGGCTCCGGCGCGATCTGCGTCAACGGCGCTGCCGCACACCTGAACCAACCCGGTGATTTGGTGATCCTGGCCACCTTTGCCGAGATGACTCCGGAAGAGGCGCGGTCCCATAAACCCATCGTGGTCCGGGTGGACTCGCAGAATCGACAGCTTTCCGACCGCAGTGAAGAAAAGCCGGGGCCAGTGCTCAACTCGCTCGCCTTTGCGCCAGCGCTGTTGTGAGCGACGCCGACGGGCTCGCGGCGTTTTCCATGTTGCTTGCTTGGCGTTGAGCCAAGCATTCGACTAAGAAGGGCTGTTTCGAGCCTGAACAATGCCCGACGTGCCGATCCCTCCCAACGCGGTCACTACGCTCTCCGAGCACCCGCACGTCGACGCTCTTGCTGAACTCGTGCGCTCCGTGGCGTTCGACGCCGCCGCTGCGCGCCGCTCGGACTTCGCCTCGCGCTTCCACACCGCTCCGCCCTCCACCGGGGGCAGCGTGGAGGTGACGATGGAAGACGCCAACACGCCGCTCGGCAACGTGCGAGCGGCGATGGAGCGCGGCATCGAGAACCCGGACGAGCAGAACCTGCTCGGAGCCTTGTTGGCGCTGGGAGTCGCGCGCGCACTGCCCGAAGAGGCCGAGCCGCTGCAGACGATGGCTGCCAACTTGATTTGGCTGGCGGCCCATACCCCGTGCAGCGCGTTGGAGTTCTTGGACGACGCGCTGAAAGACCGCGCGGGGGTGATTTGGGAAGCCATCGCTCGCGTCGCGCGCAACCCGGGCCTGAGCTCCCCGGATTTCGGGCACACGGAGGCGCTGGTGGCGGCCGCTGCTCTGTGCCGCAGCGAATCCGAGGTCGCGCACCGCGCCCGTCTGCACTTGGGCCAGAACACTACCGACCCAGTGCTACGTGCGATTCTGTCGGGCAGCGCGACGCGTACCGAGCTCTCGGGGGAGCTGCGCAGCGCGCCGCTCGGACCGGTAGCCACGACGCTGCTCGCGCTCTCGCTGCTGTTGTTCATTGGCCGCGCTATCTCGCTGATCGCCCGTTTGGCGCTAGCCTATCGTCGACCAGCGACGCTGCGCATCGGCCCCCAGGGTCTGGAGCTCAGCCATCGCATCGAGCTCATGGGGCGCGTGTTGCGCGATCGCGCTACGCTGGTCCCGCTCTCGAACTTGTCGCGCGTTACGCGTGAGGTGCGTTACGCTCGAGTCGGTCTGTACGCGGGTCTTGCCGCGCTGGTGATCGGCACCTATTTCGGCGTCGGACTGATCGTCGACGGCGTCCGCGTGCCAGGCGGCTCGCCTCCCCTGCTCGGAATGGCCGTCACCTGCATCATCGTCGGCTTGGGTTTGGACTTCTTGCTGTCGACGGCAGCCGACAGCGCGCGCGGCAAATGCCGAATCGTGATCGTGCCGCAGACGGGCAAGCGCCTGTGCGTCGGTTCACTGGATCCAATCAGCGCGGATGCGATGCTGAACAGCATCGCCGAACAAGCGCACGCCTGACTCACCGCCCTTTGGCGCCCGCAACTCCCGAGTTCGCGGAGCCGAGCGGGCGCGCGCGTCGCGTATTGCGATCGGACAAGAACGCGCCAGCCATATCGAGCGCAGTCTGTAGTTGATCGGCGGTGACGCTGGCGCTGCCGTGAATCATCTTGCCCTCCGAGGTGAAGCCCACGTGCTCGATGAAGCGGTGCGACGATTGGCCGAGCAACGACCCGAGAAAGCCCAAGTTCAACTGCGAGAGCGCGTTTGCGGTGCGGGTCAAATACGCCGCGTCCTCGCTGGCGGCTTCGGCATTATCGTCCTCCGCTTCGATCTCCGCGCTGGCCCCACCGTCAGCCGTAGGGGTAATGCGAATGCGCGCCCAACGAATCGAATCAGGGACTTTGATGGGCAGTCCGAGAAACGCGCGCGACGGCGTAGCGAGGTAGATCAGCGCCGCTTCCGGGCCTTTGCTCGGGCGCAACGTCAGCTGCTTGCCAGCTGCTGCAGCCGCCGCAAACGCGCTCGGCGGCGTGACGACCACCGTCTGCGCGTTGGCGACTACGAAGCGCCGCTCTGCGCCGTCTGCATGCGCGCTCGCAACTGGCACGCCGGCGTCGAGCCACTCGCCGCCGAGCTTGTCGGAACGCACCAACTGATCGAGTGCCGCGCGCATTCTGGCGGGCGGCAAGTGATGGCGGAGGATCGCCACGACGTTGCTAGAGTTGCGGAGCTGCGGACCCACTATGTAGATTTGATCGATGTCTTTGATCGGATCGACGCCGGAGGGTCCGAAGAAATCTCGCCATTGGTAGAGCGAACTCAGCAGCGGGCCGATCCGCGCGCCTAGCGGGTTTGCGCGAATCTTTTCGGTGTACAGCGTAATGCGCACGTTCGCGTTCGGGTCCGCGACACGCTTCACGCCAGCCACTACCGAGGGATCCGCAAGCGGTTTCGCTCCAGCATCGTTTTGCGCGACGCCCGCATCCGCGAGCGCTCCCGCGTCTTTCTCCTCCGCAATGGCCCCGCCGTCGCCGACTGCTTTACCCGCATCGGCTACTCCGGCATCGGCTTCGGCGTCCGGGCTGTCCGCATCGTCTGCGCCTGCGTCGACGATGGTCTTTGCCGGTATCGGCTTGTTCTTTTTGGGTTTGGGGCTCGCGACCACGGGCTCGCCGGCGACCCCGGGCTCCGCCGGAGCCGCGGGCTGTTCCGGAGCCTTCGCCGGAGCCGGCTCCTCTTCGATCACATCGATTGGGATGCCAGTGATGGGCGGAGAATCGACCTCGTCCGTCGGCGGCGACCACAGACTGAGAAGGCCGACCAGCGCCGCCCAAGGGGTAAGCGGTACGTGCAGCAACACCGAGACCACCAGCAGCTTGGCAAAGCGGCCGGTGCTAGTGTCGGCCGAGCCGCGCCGGTGAGTCTTCGGGTCCACGCCCGGAACATAGCTAAAGCACAGGCAACCGGCGAATCCGTAGGCTTTCGCGCTGGCACGGGGCTCGCAATCCCGGCCCGTCAGTCACATGAAAATCACCGAGAAGTGGATCGCCCTGGCCGGCTGTGGAAAGAACCCGGGGAAAGCTTTGTCCTTGATGCCGCTCCCCAGCACCCGCCTCAGAAACCTTCGACCGCTCGCGTCGGCACTGCTGCTCGCGGGCTTGGCCGGCTGCGACCGTACCCCGCCGCCGGGGGCGGATGAGGTTGCCCCGAGCGGCTCCAGCTCCACGCTCAGGCCCCAGGCCGGCTCGCCCACCCTGCCGAAGGAACTCGTGGTGCCGCCCAAGGCGGGCACATCGGCCATCGCCGGCACCGCCGCTGCCGCCCCCGCAGGGAGCGAGGGCGCGCCCGGCGTGGCTCCCCCGGTTCCGCCCGCCGAGTACAAAGGCCCTTGGCTCGCCATCACGGCGAGCGCAGCTGGCGTGTATACGGAAGCTAGCTTCGAAGCCAAGAAACTCGGCTACATCAGAAATGGTGGGCGCGTGGCGGTCGAGGCGAGCCCCGTGTCCAAGAAGAATTGCACGAGCGGCTGGTACAAGTTGCTCGGCGGCGGCTTCGTCTGCGGCAATCTGGGCACCACTGATCTCAATCACCCTGACGTCAAGTTTGCCACTCAGGCCCCGAATCTCGACGAGGTCTTGCCGTATCCGTACGCGCGCAACGCCAAGAACGGCACGCCGCTGTACAAATCGGTGCCCTCGCGGGAGCAGATGGAAAAGTACGAGCCGTACTTGAAGCCCAAAGAAGACGACTCTGTCAGCGATGAACAACGAAGCGCCAAGAAGAAGTCCAACGAGCTAGGCGCCGACGCGGGCGCGCCGAGCGCGCTGCCGGCCCGCTTGGACGCAGCCCTGGCGGACGCCGGCGTGGCCTTGCCCACCGCGCAGGAAATCGCGGATCCGGAGCCAGAAAAGCCCTGGTGGCAGCGCGACGACATGAAGGATCGGATGCACGAGCTCAAGCTCGATCAGCTCTCCGAGGACGCGGACGCCATCCTGGCCAAGCGCATGGTGAGCGGCTTCTACGTCGCGGTCGACAAGACCTTCCGCTGGAATAACCGCTCTTGGTACAAGACCACGCGCGGCCTGGTGACGCCGAGCGATCGCTTTTGGCAGACCTCCGGCTCCAAGTTCAAGGGCGTGGAGCTGACCACCGATTGGAAGCTGCCGCTTGGCTTCGTGTTCGGCGGAAACAAAAGCATCTCCAGCTACAGCATCGAAGGCGACAAGATCACGCCCGCGAAGACCTACGAGCACTTCGCACCCGTGCAGCTGACCGGCAAAGAGCAAGAGTTCCGCGGCACCAAGTACGCCGAAACCGCCGATGGCAGCTGGGTCAAACGCTCGCAGGTCCGCAGCACCAGCCCGGGGCCCCTCCCGGTCGATCTCAAGCCGAACGAACGCTGGATAGACGTCAACCTGACGACGCAGACGGTGGTGGCGTTCGAGGGTGACAAGGCAATTTACGCGACGCTGATTTCGAGCGGAAAAGAATCGAAGATCAAAGACAAGGACCATCGCACCCCGACGGGCGAGTGGCGCATCCGCGAGAAACACATCACCACCACCATGGACGGCGACGGCAGCGCGGCGGGCGATTTGCCGTACAGCATCGAAGACGTGCCCTACGTGATGTACTTCTTCCGCTCCTACGCGACTCACGGGGCGTTCTGGCACTCCAACTTCGGGACGCAGATGAGCCACGGTTGCGTGAATTTGTCGCCCTTGGACGCTAAGTACCTATTCTTCTTCGCTGACCCTCCCCTCCCCAAAGGGTGGCACGGCGTGCATGCCACGGAGGCGAGTCCCGGTAGCCGCGTGGTCGTTCATTTGTGAAATAGTCCCGCCAATTTTCGCGCCTAAATGCCACTCGCTGGGAAGGCCCCTAAACTTTCGCCCAGAGCGGTCGGATGGAATTGACACGTCCTTAAGGCAGGACCATCACCACGCGGACATGGATCAGTTTTCGGCTCACCTCGATCGCGGATGGGACCTCGTGCAACGCGGGGACCCACGTGGCGCGGAGCTTTCAGCACGGCGCGCACTCGAGATCGACAGCCAATCGCCCGAGGCATACAACCTGCTGGGCTACGTCGCGGCGCTCAAGGGAGAATTCGACGAGGCCACCGAGCACTACCGGCAAGCGATCGCGCTGGACGACACGTACCTCGAAGCGATGCTCAATGCGGCGGAGGTCTACGTCCATCCGCTGGGAGATTTCGAAGAGGCCCTCTCACTCTGCGACCAAGCTCTGGATTTGGCGGAGACCGACGACGAGGTCGTAGATGCGCTGCTGCTCAAGTTCGACGCACTGCTCGGTAAGGGCGAAGCCGACGCCGCCAGCGAGCTCTGCCGGCGGTTCCCCGAGGGCCCGTTCGAGAACCCCAATCACACATTCTTGGTCGGTCGAGCGCTATACGAGATCGGCGATCTCGACCGCGCCTTCCCGCTGATTGACGACGCCGTGAAACGCAGCCCAAAAAACGCAGAGGCTTGGTACTACCTGGGCCTGTTACGCGACGAGCGCGGCGACTCGCACGGCGCGACCGCCGCATTCCTTGCCTCTCGCGATTTGGATCTGGAGCTTGGCACTCCGCCTTGGTCACTCTCGCGTGAAACCTTCGAGATGACTGCGCGCGGCGCGCTCGCCTCTTTGCCCGAGGAACTGAAACGCTTCGTGCGCGAAGACGAGGTGTACGCCGCGGACGTGCCCGGCGTGGAAGTCGTGGTCGATGGCGTCGACCCGCGCGCGCTGCTGTTGCTCGACGGCGTGAACGCCGGCGGCACGATCGCCACCATGACCGCTCGCGTGTTCGTCTACCAACGCAACGTCGAGCGCCTCGCCGGATCGATCGAGCACGTGGCCGCCGAAATTCGCGCGGCGCTCGAACGCGAGATCAGCGCGACCTTCCTGGAACCGGACGGTCCGCTCGCTGTGTCACAAAAAACGCTCAACTAAGCCGCGCGGGCGGCCAGCTGCTGGGCGACTGATTCGAGCAGCACGCGCGCCGGTCCCGGCTGCACGCTGCGCAAGGCTTCGACCGCGGAGCGCGTATGATCGCTCGCGCGGCGCCGCACCTCTTCACAAGCGCCACTCTCCACGACGGCGCGGCTGACGAGTGTCACGGACTCACCATCACCCGCGTAGATGCGCTGCAGCGGCTGCACGAGCTCCGGCATGCGTGCCACCGCCAGCACGAGCGGCAGCGTGAGCTTGCCTTCGCGGAGATCGGTGAGCAAGGTCTTGCCCGTGCTTTCGCCCGAGTAGTCGAGTACGTCATCGACCAACTGAAAGGCGATCCCGAGCCGCTCACCGAAGCCGGCCAGGCGCTCTTGATCTTCGGCGCTCGCTCCCGCCAGGCGCGCACCGGTTCGCGTCGACCAGGCGAACAGCGAAGCGGTTTTGTCCCGCAATATTCGCTCGTAGGTGGTCTCCGAAACGTCCAGTTCGCTCCGCCCTCGCAGTTGTACGATCTCGCCGTCCACCAGGCGCCGCAAGGTGGTGATCAAATCAGGCATAATCTCGGGCGCGTGTTGCTGAGTGCGTTGGAGTGCGTGCACCAACAACAGATCGCCGCCGAGCACGCTGATCGCGTTTCCCCAAGCCAACCGTGAGGTCGGCACACCGCGGCGCTCCATGCCCTCGTCCACCACGTCGTCGTGCAGCAGGGTCGCGGAATGAACCAGCTCGGAAACCACGGCCATTTGTCGAACGGCGGGGGTGACTCGCCCGAAGCAGGCTGCGCTGAGCATCAACGCCATGGGTCGAACGCGCTTACCGCCGCGAGTCACCAAGTGGCGTGCCGCCAGCGTGGCCGGGGCCTCGCCCTCATCGACCGTGCTGGACAAGGCCGCTTCGATCCAGCGCAGGTCGTCCGCCAGTAGATCCTGAACACTGGCGATGCGATCGGTCACGCGCACATCGGTGCCCTGCGCGTCGGCTGCACGACCGAGGATTTCGGCTGCTGCGGCGGCGGGCATATCGGGAACCTCTTCGAGTTTCTGAGTTTTCAAATCTTTGTGAAACCACTATGGGGCAGGCGCTGCCAATGGTCAACGACCCACTGAGGGCGGCCGCCCGGCCGAAATTTCGACTGACTGCGATTGTCGGGGAAGCGGAATTGACGGGACGGTGAAGCGCAGGCACATGCTCCGCGCCGATGGCCACCGCCAAACCCAACCTCAGTCCTGGCCAGCGCCTCGGGCGTCGGATCGGGATCGCGGTTTTCGCGTTGATTGTCAGCGGTGCGACCGCCATCTGGACGGTTCAGATCTTGTCTGCGGTATTCGCGCCTCCGGTATTTGCGGTGGCCAAAGAGTGTCGGAGCGGCAGCCAAGATCTACTGACTGCCGTGCGGCGCGCGAGCCTGGCGGCGGCGGCCGAGAGTGGCGACGAGCGCGCTGCCTTGGCGCGCTTCCGAGCTGCGCTCGAGCCGGAATGGAGTCGCAGGGCGAGTCTCGACGCGCTCTGCCGAACAGACCCCAAAGCTCAGGCCGCGTTGGCAGAGATCGACGCGCTCCGCTATGCGGAAGAGCACGCCGTGCGCTATGAGGCAGTGGGGCTTGCTCCACAAAGACGGCGAGTTCAAGCCCTTTACCAGTCCGAAAGCGATGGGCAAAAGCGCCCGACGCCCCCTTGAGGTTTTGCTCGATGAGCACTGAAACGACCACAGAAGCTGAAGCCCCTGCCCCGACGTTCGACAGTCTGCCGTTGTCCGCCGAGTTGCGGCGCGCCATCGACGATCTCGGCTACACGCACCCGACGCCGGTGCAACGCGCCGTTTTCGAGCCCGCTGTGCGCGGCGCCGACCTGGTCGTGCAAGCCCAAACGGGCACCGGCAAGACCGCATCGTTCGCGATGCCGTTGGTGGATTCCCTGGTCAAGCGCAGCGTGAACGTCGTTCAGGCGCTGATCTTGTGCCCCACGCGCGAGCTCGCGTTGCAGGTCAACCGCGAGGTCGAAGCGCTGGGTAAGCATCGCAACATCCGTTGCACCGCGGTCTACGGCGGAGCGCCGATGCCGCGCCAAGTGGAAGCAATTCGAGATGGCGCGCAGGTCGTGGTTGGCACCCCTGGTCGCGTGCTCGACCATTTGCGCCGCGGCACGTTGGACCCGACCGGCATTCGCACGTTCATCTTGGACGAGAGCGACGAGATGCTGTCGATGGGGTTCTTGCCGCAAATCACGGAGATCCTCGGTTTCTTGCCGAAAACTCTGCAGACGTTGCTGTTCAGCGCGACGTTGCCGCCGGACATTCGTCGCTACGCGGAGCGCCACCTCAAGGCGCCACAGTTCATCACCTTGAGCGGTGATCACATCGGCGCGCTGTCGATCGAACACACCATCTACCTCAGCCGCGGCGACAAGCTGGGCGAGCTGATGCAGGTGATCGAGGTCGAAAACCCGGAGAGCGCGATCGTGTTCTGCAACACGCGCGACGAGACCAAGCGCGTCGCCGAAGCGCTGCAGCAGCAAGGCTTTGCGGCAGGCTGGCTCAACGCCGACCTGGCCCAGAACGACCGCGAAAAGGTGATGGCCGCTACGCGAAACAGCGAGCTGCGCTTCTTGGTTTGCACCGACGTGGCGGCGCGTGGCATCGACATCTCGCACCTCACCCATGTGATCAACTACGACTTTCCGGAGTCGGCCGAGAACTACGTGCACCGCACCGGTCGTACGGGTCGCGCAGGGCGCACGGGCAAAGCCATTGCGCTGATCGAGCCGGGCGACATCGGCAATTTGTACCTGCTGCGCCTCACGTACAAGCTGAAGCCGGTCGAGCGACAACTGCCTTCCGCGCGCGAAATGAAGACGCGCGCGGAAGCCGATTTGCTCAATCTATTCGTCGCCGCCTTCGAAAAGCGAAAGACCCACCCGGACGATCTGGCGCTGGCACGCCGGCTTTTGAGCCATGCCCAGGCGGAAAAAGTGATCGCCGGGCTGCTGCGCGATCATCTCGGTGCGCGCCCGGAGGCTCCCGAGGAAGCAACCGCCGCACGCCGCGCCAAGCCGCCGCGCGCCGCGGACATGCCGGCACCAATCGCTGCGCCCGCTGCGCGCGCTCCCCGCGTGCCCACGCCCGCGGCCCGCCCTGCACCCGCTCCGCGCGCGGCAGCGGTGGCCGATAAGCCCGTCGAGCCCGCGGGTAGGCCGCTCGAAGCGCCCAGTACGCCGCTCGAACCCCCCAGCAGACAGGCTGCCCCCAGCAAGCAGGCCGCGCCGAGCAAGCCGTTCCAGGCCGCCCCCGAGGCGGAGCGGGAACGAAGCCGAGATCGCGATCGACCGCGCAGAGAACCTACCTCACGCAGCAACGGACGCCCCCACGCCAGCGAGTTCGACGATCTTCCTCGCTACACCGTCAGCGAAGCGAGCGCGCCCGTCGCATCGATTGAAACCTCAGCGACGGCTGTGAACCCCGTCAGGACCAAACCTTCGACGAACGAAGCGGCGCTCGAGTCGCCCCTCGCCGAGGGCTCGGAAGTAGGTGATTTCGCAGCGGCTCGCGATGGCATCGCCGAAATCTACGTCAGCATTGGTCGCCGTGACGGCGCTCGCCCGAGCGACATCCAAACCATCTTGGAGCAGAGCGGCTTACTCGCCGAGCAGACGGACTATATCCGGGTTCGGCAGCGCAATACTTTTGTCGGAGTCAAGACAGAGTATTTGGAAAAGGCGGTTGCAGCGCTGAACGGCGCAGCCATCGCAGGCAAGCCTGCATTTGCCGAGCCAGCCCGACAACGCGACTAGCTGCGAGTTGCGCGTGCGCGCTACGCGAGGATTGTGCTTGCGTGCGTGCGCGGATTTGGCAGCATCTAGGGAATGCCTGAACGCCCCTCACCCGACCTTGAGCGCATGCTCACCGACGTGGAGTGGGCCATGTCCAAGCAGTTCGCCGCGCGCGATCTCGTACCGATGCTGGAAAATCTGGTGCGCGCGGCGCCCGCCGCTTCGGAAGCGGCCTACTTCGCTAAGCTTCGCCTTTCGGAGCTAATCGTGGGAGATGCGCCGTTTCGCGCGGCGCGCCTCGCCCGTGACGTGCTGGTTCGAGGCGAGAGTGACCGCGCTTGGGCGGTGCTCGGCCTGGCCCACACCATGCTCGGGAATTACCGCGTTGCCGCCCGCTCGTATCGGCGGGCGCTGGCCCTGGCGCCTGACTGCGGCGTGTACGAACACAACCTGGGCCACGTCTTGGACGTGGCCCTCGATCGCCCGCAGGACGCGCTTTCGCACTTGGAACGCGCGCACCGTGCGCTGCCGCACGAGAGCGAGATCACGAGCTCCTACGCCCATGCCTTGCTGCGTAGCGGCCAGCTGGACAAAGCCCGGCAGCTCTTGCTCTTGGCCGTCGGGAGCCCGGACGAGGCCGATGAAATCTTCAAAGCCTGGCAGTGCGCCAACGGAAACACGGGCGAGGCGGGTCGCATGCTCTAGTTTTTCTCGCCTACCGGCCCCGAAAGCGGCAATTTTCGCGTTTGAGCCCTTTGCGTGAGGGAACTCCGGAACTATCTGGATTCGCGCAATGCCTCATCGCCGCTCGCTCGCCGCTCTCCCCGCTGTTTCGGTTCTTGCTTTGGCCACGCTCCTCGCCGTCCCTTCGGCCCACGCTCAACCGAAGCCGGCCGCGCCAGCGCCGGTCGCGGCGGGGCCCGCAGTCCCGGCTACTCAAGCCGAGCCGCCCATGCCGGAGGTTTCCGATCCGCTGTTGGAGGCTCCTCCGCCGGCGGCCAATGTCCTACAAACCTGGCAACAAGCGCTGCAGCTGGTGCGCGATCAATCGGTCAGCATGCGCCTGGCCCGGGTCAACGTGCAGCGCGCAGAGGCTCAGGTGCGCTCCGCCCTGGCACCGGCTCTGCCCCAGTTGGTCGGCACCGCGGGCGTCACCAAGTACCTGCTGAAGGGTGAAGTAACTACCGCCGCTGGCACGACCACGATCCCCGACCCATCCACGTTCTGGAACGCGCAGCTGGCGTTGACCGTGCCGCTCTTTCGCCCTTTCGCGTGGTCGAACTATGGCAGCGCCAAAGACGCGGTCGAAGCCACCAAGCTTTCCAGCAAGGAAACGGAACGCCAAGTGGTCGCCGGCTTCGCCAGCGTGATCGTTTCTGTGGTGACCGCCGAGCGTTTGGCCGAGGTCAGTCGAACTTCGCTGCGCGCCTCCTTGTCGACGCTCGATTTGACCAAGCGGCGCGCAGCACTCGGCGCGTCGAACACCCTCGACGTGCTGCGCGTCGAGGGCGAAGCGTCGCTTGCGCGGGCCCAAGTCGTGACCGCCACGGAGGCCCTGATGCGCGCGCGTGAAGCGCTGGGGAC
>Ga0164308_10000456_pt1 | contig 22661 bp, 17 predicted proteins | sample Whisoiple_246_MG_FD_109983 | JGI IMG/M metagenome (GOLD analysis project Ga0164308, IMG submission 109983) | Soil microbial communities amended with fresh organic matter from upstate New York, USA - Whitman soil sample_246_MG | ecosystem: Environmental > Terrestrial > Soil > Unclassified >...
CTGCTCCTGCTCCTTGAACACCGTGTAGCCGAAGCTGCGGTGCCGCGAGGTCGAGTAGTAGCGCCACTCGATCGGCGGGATGCCGTTCTTCCACTTCTGGGTGTACTCCGAGCCGGAGTAGTGATCGGCGCCGATGCGCGCGATGTCGGAGTCGACGATGTAGTCGTCGACACGGATGTCCGGAACGGCCACGACGCGCGAGGAGTTGAAGTCTCCCGCGTTGATTTCGTTGCCGTTGAACATGCCGTTGACGGGGGACTTGACCCCCATCACCTTGTGAAGAACGAGCTGGTGCTTGGTCAGCGCGCCCTTCTGAACAACCGGTGCGGCCATTCGAGACTTCCTTTCAGTCAGAGGACGTGCTGTCCTAGGGTAACCCTACCCTACGCGGGGAGGGCTGCTTGTGCCGGGGCGGGGGAGGGTGCCCCCTGCGGCCCGGATGGAACGGTTTGGCCCCCGGCAATTCCGGGAGCCAGCGCCCCGGCGATAGCCTGGATGCCAGCCGCGAGTTCGCCGATCTGCTCCTGCTGCTTCATCACGACCTGCATGACCATCTCGTTGAACTCACCGTTCTCCGACATGGTGCCACCGAGAGTCTCTTCGATGAGGTCGATCCGCTTCTGACGCTCCGTGTTGTTGTCGGTGCCGTTGAGGATCCGCTTGATTTCGGTCGAGTGAGCGGAGCCCGAGAGCTCGACAGACTTCTCCGTGATGAACTGCACGAGTGTCGACATCTTGCGAAGAGCCTCCTGGTCGCCAGAGGCGTTGACAGCCGGGAGAGCCTGGCTGACGGGGACCAGGATCGACTGAAGCAGCCGCAACTGCTTCTCGTCTTCGAGTTCGGTCAGGGAGCCGGGGACGCACTGAACGAAGTATTCAGTCGCCATGCCCTCGAAGTCGTACTTCATCTGACCGTTCTTGAGACCGGTGTCATCTGCCGGAATCTCGTTGCCATCTGCGTCGGTGTACGCTTCGTGACGGAAGGCCTCAGGCGGCACTCCCTCGTTCTCCAGTTCACGGCGGAGGTCAGCCGTGGGCGTGATCGTCTTCGCGCCTCGAAGTTCGTGGAAGTAGATCGTCAGACCGTAGGAGCAGTAGCGCGAGAAGAACTCCTCCAGAGCCTTCTGGTAGTTGTTCGTCGTGATGTCCACGATTTCGCGCTGAGCCTCGACACCCTGGGGCGTCTGGCTCATCATGCCACCAGTCGGGCCTGCAGCCATCTGCTGATCGGTGGCTCCGATCAACTGCTGCATGTTGGCGGCGTTCTGCTGGGTGATCTGCCCGAACATCATGTGGGCCTGGGTGTTGACCTCGAAGGCTTCCAGCCGCGCGTTGGGGTTGGAAATCTCGTTGTACTTGCCGGGCGACAGGTTGATCGCGGCGTTGACCGTGCCGAAGCCGATGATCGGCGGGTTGATGTTGCGGATCATCATCTTCATGGTGGAGTTCATGAAGAGGTCCTGCAGTTCCTGCCGACCGTAAGTCAGCGAGAGCAGGGACTTGCCGAGAGGCTGCTGGTCATCCTTCTCCGGGACGAAGAAGAACACGGGGTGCTCCTTAACCGGGTGCAGGTTCTGCTCGATGCGGAGCAGAATGTTCGACTGCGCGTGCCAGGTCAGGAACGCCTCGCCCGACGACGAGTACCACGTGATGATCTCATACGCCTCGTGGTTGACCGAGTGCTTCTTGTTCTCGTAGTCCGTGTACTCTCGGCTCATCGGAGAGGTCGTGAGCAGGTACCGCAGTGCTGCTTGGTCCCATCCGATTGCCTGGCTCTTCATCAGAGCGTGAGCCTCGCCACGAGTCAGGTAGCGACGGACGAACACGTCGGTTGCCTGACGAATGTCCTTCGCGCCTGGCTCGGGGAACACGTCCCGGTAGTGGATGTTGTCGTACTTGATGTACCACTGCTTGCGGTTGTTCTGGAGCAGGACCGGGATCACACAGTCGAAGCCGATGGTCGCGCCTCGGCGGAACGTCGTGATGAGGTTCTGCTGCATGTTGTTCGAGTACTGGTCGTCCCCGATGATCTTCGTCTTGAGCGTGTGACGGGCGATCGCGCCCTGGATCGACTCGTCATCGAACTCGTTCGAGATGAACACGTTGGGCGTGTGCTGAACGACGTTGCGCGCCATACGACGGATCATGCCTGCCGACTCGCCGGACGAGATGTTCGGGAGGTCGGGCTTCCTTGTCACGACCTCAGCAGCAGCCTGCTTCTCGTACTTCTCGTACTGAGCGACGCGGGCGTCCATCTCCATCTTGAAGCGCTTGTACATGCGCAGCTTGCGCGCCGCACAGTGCGTGACCCCATTGGGGATGAGGGCTCCATCATCACCGATGCGGTACTGGTCATACCAGTCAGGGAAGTCCTTGACCTCCTCGAACTCTCCCTTTACTGCCACTGGTTCAGCCTTCCTCGCTCGCTGGAGAACCGCTCACGCCTAATGTCTTCGCGACGCGGGTTGATGTTGTTGATGTACATCTGTGGGATAGAGTCGAGATACGGAGCCTTCATTCCATTTAGGAACGGCATCAGCGGGTTCTGAGCGTAGTTGCGCCCACCGCCGCCACCGCCACCGTAGCCTCGACGTCCGTAGCCGGAGTATTGATCGTACGTCGGGGACTGCGTGAAGTTCTTGTTGCCGAGCTTCTCGATCGCCTTCTCAATCGACTCGCCAATCTCTTCGGGAGTCGGGATGATCCAGGACTCGTCGGCCTTCTCCAGACCACGGAGACCGGTGTTGAGGTTCGAGCCGTAGTCCACAGCGTTCAGTACGTCATCAGTCGGGAGTCCACGACCCGAGCCCTCGTTGTAGAACGGGGTCAGGAAGCCGAACGCTCCGAGGAACGTGTTGCGCTGGACTGCGGTCGCCCACGGCTTTCCGTCCGGGCCAGTGACGTACGTTGTGTTCAGCTGGTAGTACCGGTTGTTCTTCGTGTAAGAGATCTGGTCCGACCAGATCAGGTCGAAGAGACCGGGCACCGACGAGTCGTTGTACGGACCGTAGCCGATGAGCTTGGCACGAGCGATAGCATCCTTCTCGCTGAGGCCGAGGTCCACGCCCTCCTGAGTGAACTCTGTCAGGAATCGGTCCTGCAGTTCTTCGCGCATCTCGTAGGGAATGTACAGGCCCTCCAGGGCCTTGTCATCCAACTGCACCGAGCCGTTCCACACGCCCCGGACGACTGCCTCAGCGCCGAGAGTGGTCAGAGCCTCGGAGCCGTCATCAGCGTAGGCCGACAGCAGCCAGGACTGGTCGATGCCCTCACCGTTCTCCAGGCGAGCCAGGTCGTCTGCGAAGCCGGTCGAGTTGAAGAGACCCATGGCGAGTGCCGCCGCGCGGTCCTCTGTCATCTCTTCCTTCTCGATGTTGCGGGTCTTGGCGACCATGTTGTTGCGCCAGTACTGAGAGGACTGCAGACCCGTACCGAGGCTCATGAGCAGGGCGAACGTCGCGCGGTTCTCCGTGAAGCCTGCCGTGGTGCTCTCGAAGAAGTCGCGGCCCTTGTAGGCGGACAGGAGTTCGCCGGTCTCCGGGTCGTAGAAGTCCTCCAGAGCCTTGGTCGGACGCGGCACGTCCATGCGGTCACGCACGTAGGAGCCATCAGCCATGCGCTCCGGGATCACGAACGGGTCGCGGTCCCACTTGTCAGCCTGGACGTAGAGCAGGTTTGCGAACGACGACTCGAGAACCATCGACTCGTAAGCCATGACAGCCTTGGTCAAGAAGCCGAGGGCCTCCATAGCCTTGGCGTCGGTACCCTCGTACTGGGCCTCGTCAGCCTGTGCAGTGAGGGTGTCGAACGTCTGCGCGGCCTCGATTGCCATGGTCTCGTTGAACAGGGGCAGCGAGCCGAGAACGTCCTGGAAGCCCCACTTGATGTGCTCCATGTTGCCGGTCTCGACAGCACGGGTGACGCCGAGGAAGGGCGACGTGAACTGCTTGATGATCCAGTGCGGGACACCGCCAGTGCCGCGCGTGCCGGTCAGGTCAGCCAGGAAGCCTCCGATGTACGGGATGTTATCCAGGTACACAGCCTCGTGCGAGCGCCAGTCGTTCTCGATTTCGCGCGGGTCGTAGATGATCCCGCCGCCCTGGTACTGCATGGCACGGCGACGGCGGCGCTCTTCCTCGTCCTCACCAGAGGCGAGTCCGGTTGCGCCTGCGAACGCAGCAGCCATGAAGTACGTGGAGACCGTCACGCCGTCCGTCACGAACGACCGCGTCAGGTCCACTGTGTCGAGGAGCCCCGACAGGTCCACAACGCCGTCCTTGACGTATGCCTCACCAAGCGCACGCTGAGCGAACTTGCCAGCCTTGCGTCCGTTGAGGAACATCAGCAGCATGTTGTTGGCGGTGTTCAGACCCAGGAGGTTCGTAGCCACGTTGGCCAGGTAGCCCGAGTACATCAGCGGAGTCTTCAGGAACAGGTCCGAGAACATGCGCACGCCGTTGTTGCTGGACGAACCGGGGATCTCGTAGATGCTTCGGAGGAACAGACCGAGCGAAGTCATCTTGAGCGAACGCATGTTGGACACGCGGGCGGTGGCGACCTTGTGCGCATCCACCAGGTTCTTCTTGACCCACGTCGGGTCCTTCTCAAGGTTGAAGAGAAGCTGAGCCTCGCTGATGACGACATCGCTGTTGTTGATGTAGTCAAGGACTGCTTCGATGTACCGACGAGCCATGACGTTCTGCGGCTGTCCGTACGTCGGGTCCTGCATCCAGTCACCCGTACGTCCGAGGAAGCCGGTGAACTTCGTGATGAAGTTACGACGAATGTGCGGCTCCTTGAACTGCATGTCGGCATACAACATACCGGCGAAGTTCGGGTTCTCTGCCAGCGCACGACGAGTGTTGGCGAACTGCTGCAGGCGCTGCTGGCCCTCAGCGTTCCAGTTGATCGGGTTGAGGCGAGAGCCTGCGCCGGTCGCCGTACCCGTGATCATGCCGACCACGTCGTCCTGAACGTTGCGTACAGTCATCTCGACACCAGCACCGAGCCAGAGGAACGGGTTGAACAGCGTGGTGAAGTGGCGGAGGTCGTGCACCGCGAGAACCAGACCGTTCTTCGTGGTGGACTCGCCGACCCACTGCTGGCCGACCTGACGGAAGTTGCGCACACCAGTCTCGACCGGCGTCGACAGCCCACGCTCAGCGCGGTAGCGCTTCCGGTACTGGTCACGACGACGGCGGTCAGCGGAGAGGTTCCGCTTGCCCTGCCAGCGCGAGCCCTGGTACTGGAGGCCGAACATGTCGCTCAGCGTCGTGGTAGCAGGGTCGAGGATCGTCGGCTCAGACGAGAAGGCATTCCGGCGCGGGTCGATGCTGATGACGATACGGCTGGTCTGCGGGTCCCACAGGTTTGCTTCACGCAGGTCCGACCGGCTGATCGGCAGGCCGCGCAGGGTGTCCTCACTGATCGCGTAGGACTGCAGCATACCGTCCACGGCGGTAAGGTTCATCGCGTCGAACGTCCGCTGACCGGTCTCGGCAGTACCGAGCGACACGTGAACGAAGCCCTGCCAGTCGGTCTGACCCACGGTACGGGCACGGTGAACGTCGAGGTCAGTGTCCACACCCTCGCGGAGCAGCCACGGACGCGGGTGGACCCGGTTCGCTTCGAAGATTGCAGCGAGGTCATCACGGTGCATCAGAGGCACGTCAGCGTCCACGACCGGCAGAACGTTGTGGTCGACGTTCCACTTGATGTCGGTCAGAGCCTGCATGGCCAGGTCGAACATCACGTCACCGTTGGTCGACTCAGGGTCCTTGTCGCCGAACTGTCCGATCGTCTGACGCACCCAGTAGTGCACGAGGCTCCGCTGGTTCGCACCCAGGTGGAGCGTCGCCATGATGTCATCGATAAGTTCGTTCGCCTTGGTGACTCGCTGCTCCTGCTTGCCAGCCTCGTCGTCAGGGTACTTCCACTTGTCCATGTCGATCGGGACACGGTACGCCCACGCCAGGTTGCGCGACTGCTGACGGTACCACTCCTGTGCGGGGTTGTCCATCTGCCAGCGGTAGCCGGTGTCCACGCCCGAAGCCTCTGCCACGCTACCGACCATGAGGTCGAGGATCGTTGCGCCGGTCTCGCCGGGAGCCGTGATCGCGACCGCATCCTCAGCGGACACCGCACGCTCGATGATCGTGGTGAGATCCTTCGAGCGGGCGATGGTGGTACCGAGAGCCGTCATAGCGAGAGCAGCGGTGTGCGGCGACCAGTCCTCGGACTTGCCTGCCGAGCGCTCTGCGAAGCGGTCGAACGACGGGTTGTCACCAGTCGAGTTGACCTCAGCGATCTGGAGTCGGCCAGTCTCAGCACGGACCACGTCGCCACGACGGTTGGTCGTCACAGCCGTAACCGTGAAGTCGTCGTTGAGAATGTAGTAGCCGTTCTGGTCCTGGTTCAGCTGAGCCTGCATAGTAGCAAGGATGTCCTTGCGGGTCTCGTGCTGAGGGTCGAGGTTGTCGAAGTACTCCGTGAACAGGCGCGGGAGTTCCTGAGCCGTCGCACCCATCATGTCCGGACCCTGAAGCAGTCCACCGAACGGTCCGAGGATGTGGTTGACAGGGTTGTCCGCCACACCTGCAGTCTCGGCACCCATGAGGTAGACGAGCGTCGCCTCCAGGTAGCCCATCAGAGGACCGGGCTGGTTGAAGTCCACCGGAGAGTTGTTACTCTGGAAGATGCGAACCAGTTCACCGCGGTCTGCAATGACCTCACGCAGGTACGACGCCGGGTACTTCTGCGTGGTACGAGAGAACGTCTGAAGAAGTTCCTTCATCTCGGTCTCGGTCATGGCCGGGTTGCCGGACGCCTCCTGGAATGCCTGGAGAAGCTTCTCGCGCATGTCCCAGCCGAACGCGGTCATGGCCGTGCGGTGGTTGTACACCGTGCCCTGCCAGGAGTTCTTGCTGTTCGCGCTTGCGATGTCCGACTGGAGGTCGATATCGCGCGTCGACGTGAGCGAGGTACGCGGCAGGGTCGAACGCATCGAGGAGATGACGTACTTCATGCCTGCCAGGGCAACCTGCTTCTTGTCACCCAGCGTGGCGAGGCTGACACGCATACGCACGCGCGTGCCGTTCTTCGAGTGGGAGACGAACTCACGGACGTCACCCTCGAAGCCAGTGAAGTTGGCGTCAACGCCCTTGGTCGAGTAGCCGACGTTGTCCCAGTCCTCGAACTGCTCCTGGACCGTCGACCAGTTCTCTTCCTTGTGCTTGTACTTGGAGAAGTAGATCTGGATCTCACCCGTCGGCAGGCTACGCACCAGGGGGATCAGGTCGCCAGCAGCGAGGTCACCGATCGGGAACTCGCCGCCCGCACGCATTGCCATGTACTTGTCGTTCAGCTTGATCATGGCACGGTGAGTGCGGTCATCCATGTAAGCAGGCTTGTTGGCAGCGAGCTCCGCCACCTTGCGCACGACCTGAGTCTGCGTCTTGTTGGTCTTCGGAACAGCGAAGCCGGGGTAGATGCGCGTCGGAACGATGTTGTTCACGATCGCCACTTCGCGACGCTTGAAGTAGTCCCAGTCCTTCACGACAGCGGCGTTCTCGTCCAGCGGAGTGTTGAACGACTGGAAGATGACCGACTTGTTCTCGCCAGAGATGGGGTTCATCGACGTCAGCGTGGACGCCAGAGCCTCCACGTCGCGGATACGAGGCTGAGTCCAGTCACGCTCACGGAAGTGGTTGGGCGAACCGGGGATCTGCTCGTAGCGCTGGCTCTGCAGCAGGTAGCGGGACAGGATGCCGGAGTTGATCGTGCTGTTCTCGGAGGCGATGAAGATGTCAGCGCCGGTCTCCATGAACTGATCCAGACGACGGAATGCCAGGGTGGTAACCTGGTCGTCAGTCCAGGAGTCCACGTCGACCACGAGCAGGTCACCAGGACCGGCTTCGAGTCCGGGAACCTTGGTGTCGCCCCACGTAGCAGCAGTCAGCACGCCGTCGCCCGGAACGCGGGAGGTGTCGACCTCACGGTAGAGGAGAACGACCTTACGTCCGTCGCGCGAGAGCGAAGCCGTCTTGTCAGCGGCTGCGGACGCAGCAAGGAACTGGTTGCCGGGGTCGGTCTTGGCGTCGATCGGCACACCGTACAGGCGCCAGTCGAAGATCGGCATAGTGCGAATCGTCTTGGCGAGCTTCTCAGCGCCGAGGTTCGACACGTTGCCGGGGTTGAACGTCAGGCTGTTGTCACGAGCGGCAGCGATGCGGGCCTGAGTCTGCTCACGCACGACCAGACGACGGGCGCGCTCCTTGACCTTCTCGTAGTTCACGAAGGCGGTGCCTGCGTACTTGACGAACGGACGGCGAGCACCGAGTTCTGTACCCATGAGGGTGTTGGTGGTCTTCTTGAAACCACCAGGAATCTCTTCGAGCATCCCAGCGACGTCCACACCGTTCCACACAGGGATGTCTGTCGGGTCGCCGGTCCACACCTGACGACGGATGCTGGCCGACTTCGGGCCGAAGTCACCGTACATGGCACGGAGCTTGGATGCCGGGGGCACGTACAGACGTGCGTCTGGTCCGAGAGCCTCGGGGTCCGTGATCGCCTTGCCGGGGTTCTCAGCCTGCCACTGGATGACACGAGCGGCGCCCCACATGCCAGTGGACGAGATGACGAAATGCTTCGCCTCCTGGCCCTTGTAGAACGAGTTGTAGAAGCGCCAGTCGTTCTCTGCCAGGTTCGTACCCTGCGAGGCGATGCGCATAGACTTCAGATGAAGCACGTAGGAGAGGTCAGTCGCCCAGCGCGCCTCCATCAGCGCACGCTCACGACGCGTGAAGGTGTTCGCACGCTTCAGCGCACGGAGGCCCTTCTTCGAAGCCTGCAGTGCGTTCTGCTGTTCGGTACGACCAGAGCCGCCTGCAGCGCTGAGCATGGCACCGATCAGAGAGCGCGGGGTGTTGATGTCGATGATGGGGTCGATGACACCGTCGAAGTACTGGCTGTGAGTCAGGCCGGTTGCCTTACCCTTGTCCGAGAGAATCTTCTTCTCGCGCTGGGTGACGAGTTCGATGTTGACCGCCGTGCTGCGAGGCGTCTTGCTGAGGACTTCGCGAGCACGGGTGAGGTCGAGAACCCAGTAGCCAGTCTGCGGGTCCTGGACTGCGATGTGCTCCATCGGGTAGTCCTGACCGCCGACCTTGAAGGTCTTGATCCAGCGTCCGTGGAGGTTCGCCAGAGGCATCATCGTGCCGCTGCTGGTGAGCAGACGCAGAGCGAACGGCGAGCCGAACACCAGGTCGCCGACCGTGAACGGGGCCGTGCCCTTGTCCGTCTGGAGCGACACGCTGACCGTGTTGCTGTCCAGACCGCCGACCTGAGCGAGCTTCGCAGAGTCGATGTCGGTTGCCGTAGCAGAAGCGAGACCCACCATGTCCTGCGGCTGACCTGCCATGGCGACGAGGTACTGCGCCGTGTTGCTGTCGTAGCGGTCCGAGGCTTCCTTCGCCGTGGCCGGGATGAACAGGGTCCACTGCTTCAGCCGGTCGGGGTCACCCAGACCACGGTCGAGGGACGATCCAATGTCGGAGACAGTGAACGAGTTCTCGCGACGACCGAGACGGGAGACGTTTGCTGCCGCACGCACCATTGGGCTCTTGATATCGAAGAGCTCATCGAAGATGTACTGCTGGCTGGGGTCCCAGTTCTTCAGGTCGTCGGAGAGTTCTCCGTCACCGGTGAGTTCGAGCTTCGGGAACTCTGCCGCCGAGACCTCAGACGCACCCTGGCTACCGGAGAGGCGCATGATCTGGTGGGAGATGATCGCACGGGAGACCGCGTTCCAGTCTTCCTCTGCAGCTGCCGTGGTGCCAGGGTCTGCAGTGCTCTGGATCATCATGCCAGACGCATTGCTGACACGATGAATGGCGGTGTCAGCCCAGCGGTTCCGGTTCAGCAGGTCCGTACCGAGAGTTTTGACGTACGTGCTGAGGAGCTGACGACGAGCGGCAGCAGCATCTCCGTCACCTGCAGGCGGGTAGCCGAACATCTCGATGAGAGCCTTGACGGGCTCCTTCGAGAGGAACACGTTGCGGATAAAGCTGATTTCCGCGATGCGCTCTTGCTGGTTGGCATCCTTGATGCGAGCCTGAATCTCATCGAAGGCCGTACGGGCGTCGTCCTCACGACCGTCGCTGATCGCCGACTCCCAGCGGTCCTGCAACTTCTGCGGGACAGAGCCTCCGGTAACCTTGTTGATCTCTTCGACCATCCAGAGGTCGATGGCACCACGAGCAGAGCCCTCAGGCAGAGCGGTCTTGAAGCGCTCCTGCAGCCAGCGGTCAGCGCGGGTGGCACGAGCGGCGTTCCGCATGGACGTGAGCTCATCGATCGGGTTGCCGTCTGCGTCCTGAGCGACAGGAGGCATGACCCAGTCTTGATCAGCACGCTCAGCGACGAAGTCACCGATCTTCTGCAGGGTGAACGCGAGTTCGTGCATCGTGTCCTGCACGAAGCGCTGAGCCTTGACCGAGTCCAGGCTGTCGAGGCTCGATGCAGCATGGGCGAGGTACTTGCTGAGGTAGCGCTGGATCGCGACGTCACCGTCGAACTGGTTCGAGGACGAGTTGACGAGAGCCAGCCACTCCATCAGGTCGCCCTGGTCGTGCTTCTCGATGGGGGCGTTGTTGTCACCGTACAGGCGAGAGTACGCGTCGCTCGACAGGAGTCCTGCGAGGCTGTCGTTGACCAGACTACGCTGCTGGAAACCACGCCCGTCAGCCGTCATCTGCCAGACGGAGGGTTCCAGCATACGCCGGATGAGGCTCTGCGCCACGCCCTGAGACTGAATCGGCAGGTTGTCTGAACGAGTGGCTCCCTCCCAGTTGTCGAGAACGAAGTCTTCGATCTGGTCGATGATACGGCTTTCAATGGCCTGCTCATCAGTGAGGCTGGGATCCTCCGGGAGCCACTCGAACTCGTTGCCCTCGCGGTCGACAATGGTGATCGGGCCACGCAGGAGGATCGAGGGGTTGTTCAGCACGGTGTCGAGGTCGATCGTGCCACTGCTGGTGTCCACTCGCGCGTAGTTGATCGCGAACTCGTGGAACATGACTTCCAGCGCCGCTGCCGGGCTGTACTCATCGGGTCCGACGCCCTTGTCTGCTGCCTTGGCGTAGAACGTTTCGAGCGACGCCTGCAGAGACTGGATCATCTCGTTCGGGCCGATGCCGACCTCGAACGTTCGCTGGAACTTGATGACCTCACGGAGGGCCATACGGGGACCGTTCTGGCTGATCTGACCCTTACGACGCTCCTGTCGGGCCTTCTCCAGGTGGTCAGACACCGCGCGCTGAGCTTCCTGCTCACGTGCGATCGTGTCACCGATGTTGTTGGTAGCGAGCTTGAGTTCGCTGATCGCCTTGCGCTGCTCAGTACCAGCGACAGCAGCACCGAAACGCATCATCGCGCTCGGGTCGAACGTCGCCACATCACGGTACCAGGCCACGAACGGTGCCTGGTTACCACGGTACTTCTTGTTCAGCAGGGAGACGAACTCGTCTACGCCGCCACCATTGTTGATTGTCCGATCCACGTCACGGAACAGCTGAGCGATACGCAGGCCAGACGGGTCGTTCTTGCCGAGGACCCAGAACAGCTGGTGGAATCGGTCATCGAGTCGCTCGTAGTCGTAAACATCTCCGGTCGGGTCGTCATCAAGGTCCGACACTCCCTTCGTGTCGATGTTCTTGGCGTTGTACGACAGGATCGCCGAGTTCATCAGGATGCTGAGTTCAGCCTGCTTCGGCTCCATGAGAAGAGCGTCGTACAGCCAGGGCTGCATCTTGATCTCATTCGGGTTGCTACCCACGTACTTGAGATCGGTGAAGACTGCAGCCATCTTCGGGTCGTACATGGCGAGGTTGAGGACTGCCTGGCTGATCACAGGGTTCTGTGCCAGGAAGATCTGCAGGTTCTCGAGAGTCAGAGCACGGCGCTCGGGAAGCGCGGCGCGACTCATACCCTCGTGAATCTCGGTGACGATGCTCTGAACGTCAGTCGAGACCTGAGCGCTCTGACGCGCGATGTAGCCGGTCGGCTTGCCCTCGTTGTCCACCGAGAGGTCGAAGTTTCCAGCCTCCTCGATGGAGTCGATCATGACCGAGTAGGGAGTGACTCCCGAACTCAGGGCCTTCTCTTCGCTGTAGGGCAGGTCGCTCTCGGTCTGGAACTCCGCGTACAGATCCGTGGACTTCGCCGACTTCATCCATGCGTGGCGTCCCTGGTAGTCCTGAGCGAAGTACGAGCGGTACAACTGATCGATCGTCGCCTGGTCGTTCACGAGAACGTCGCTCTGCCCGGTGACCTGCTCGGCAGACATCTGCCCGAACACGTACACGAACGCAGCACCGGCGCGCTTCTTCGACACACCCTGGCTATCCACGCGCGAGGGCTTGGCGAGCTCCTTGAGCTTCGTGAAGCGAGCCTGGAGGTTGGCGTCACCCGAGATGAGAGGACCGTACTTCGACTCATCGATCGCGATGGAACGTTCGAGAAGACTCTGTGTGAGGGAGACCCAGCCGTCGAACTCGCCGGTCTTGTCACTGTAGTGCGGGATCGCCATGGCCGAGAGCGTGGCGACAGGGATGCGCACGCCGGTCTGAACAGACGCGTCGCTCATGGCCTGGAGCCAGGCGATGACGCGCGCATTCACTTCACTATCAGCGTACGCGTTCTCGATAGCGGAGCCTACCTCGCCCTGACCGATCTGCAAGTAGAGTTCCTGCAGATCGGCCAGGAGAGGCTCTTCCCGTGAAACGAGGTGGCGGGCCTCGACGGGGACGCGGAGCGGCGAGTAACGAAGTTCCTGGAAGATCCTGAAGATCTGAGCAGCAGGGCTCTCCTGGAACGCCGTGCGCCCACTGGTTACTGCAGCGCGCTCCGCGATTCGTGGACCGCCAACCCTACTGGGGATAGGGCTGGCGGGGTCATAGGTCATGCGCTCCGGAGCCTGCGTCACCGACAGCTTCTCGGAGAACTCAGCAAGGGCGTTGCTGAAGATACGGTTCAGACGCTCGGGGGCGTTGTACAGTCCATCACGAGCAGCCGACAGGATAGCGGGAGCGACCGTGGTGTCACGCATGACATCGGACACGAAGTCCTCGATCGCCGTCTTGCTACCCGTACGGATGGCCACGAAGGCCTTGGTGATGTGCTGCTGGACCGTCGGCGAGTCGGAGACCTGAGAAATGATCTGACTGCGCACCTTGGCGCGGGTCTCCAGCAACACATCACCGTACTGCGCCTGGCTTGATGCCTGACGATAGAGGTCCATCCAGGCTTCCTCGAAGTTCCTGGTGGCAATTGCAGACGAGCGGTCAGTCATGAGCGACCGCTCACCGGAACGGGCTCTGATGAACTCGTCCGGCGACGTCGCCAAGCGCTGCACGCTGCGAATGCGGTCTCCGTCGAAGTCTCCACCGATCGCGTTGAGGATGGAGTAGGAAACCTGGATGGTCTGGTCGGCACGCATCTCCGACATCGTGTTCGAGATGCGAGGAATCAGCAGCTGGAACGAGATGTTCTGGTCGATCGGGTCACGTGCGAAGTTGATAGAGACAGCGTACGCACGCGCGAGGGCGAGCGACGGGTCAGTCGTGAGCAGGGCCTGCGGAATGTCGAGGTTCGTCTGGACGGCGTCGCCAGAGCCCCAGTGGTCCAGCACGGCGTTGATCTGGTCCACAATCTGTCGGCGCTGACCGAGCGTGGCTCCGAAGTACTCTGCCGTCTTGCTGTCGATGTAGCTGAGCAGGGTATCCAACTGCTCCTTGGCCTGGCCAGCGAGCTGCATCGTGACCTCGGGAATGTCCTGGTCAGCAGCACCACCCTTCGCCATGAGGTCGAGAGCCGTTGCCTGGTCCTCCAGGAGCTGAGTCGAACGGAGGAACGAAGCCTGGACACGGTCGCCGGGGATCTTCGTGTCCTCAAACGCCGTGATCCGCATGTAGGACTTGGTGTTCGGAGCGGCGTTCTTCATAGCCGCTTCCGACAGGGCGATCCTCGCCACGTCCAGACGCTCCTGAGCGGCGGGGTCTGCGGTCACGATCTTCTGTGCCTGCTGAAGAGAGACATTGCCCAGCGCCGTGCGGAGAGCAGCCTGCTCGACCGTGTTCAGCTGTGCTGCTGCACGCTTCTGGGTCTCGGTGAGAGCGTTCCACTCCTTGTCGGAGTAAGGCTTGATCTCATCCTGGCCAGAGCCACTAATAGCGCGGGCGGCGTCGGCCTCCCTACGAAGAGCCTTGTCTCCACCGCGGGCCATGACAGCGCCACCGGCTCCCATGCCGAGTCCCATGGAAAGACCTTGGGTGGCACTTGACACAACCTCATCGAGGTCGAACTCGCTGCCGGTTGCCCACTGGTTGAGGACTGCCTGGACACCTTCTTCTAGTCCTTCAGAGAGGCCTGTGGTGAGAGTGGCTCCCCAGCCAGCTCCGGCCTTCGTCTCAAGGTTCCGTATCGCTCGATAGAGGTCATCAGCGCTTGCAGCGTTTCCAGCATTCCGGATTCGGAGAAGACTGCTCGCGGCAATTCCACGGAAGGCTTCAGAGGGCGCCAGGAAACTCGTGCTAAGCCGCTGGCTGACTGCACGTCCCTGATCGTCCAGACCGAACCGGAATCCGCCAGCAGTGACACTGTCCTGAGCCTCGCCTCCGACGCGAGCACCACGTGCAGCGGAGGAAGAGAGCATCCGCTGCATTCCGAACGACTGAACTGCGTCAATGCCAAACGCAGCCCAGGCAGAGGCGGCGCGGAACGGGTCTGCCTCTCCCTGCTCGTTCTCGTAGATACTCTGAAACTCCCCTGCCCGGTCGTTGAAGATTTCGCCCTGGTACGCGAGCTGCCCGCCCTGACCCAGTAGGGAAGATCCGATGCTTCCGACGTAGGCAACACGGCCCGCTCCTGCAGCCGACCCGAAAGCATCGACAGCACCTGCTCCGAAACGAGCAACATCCCACCATCCATTGCGGAGGGACTCTCCGGTCTCGGGGTCGACGGCGTACCACTCTGACTCATTGTTCCACTGCCCTCCACCCTCGATGAGGTCCTGACCACCCATGACGATGTTGGTCACGGGCTGAAGAGCCGAGCCGAGGGTCTGTCCGACGCCCTGGAGCCCGACCGCCAGGCCAGCGCCCGGCTTGCGTCGCTCTGCTTCCTCGAAGAGAATCTGGTTGCGAGCAGCCTGCTCCGAGAGCAGGTCGCGGTTCATGGCGCTACCGGCAATACCGAGGCCGACACCAGCGGCACCAAGACCAAGCAGCACGGCAACAGGGATACCGACACCGGTCGCAGCTGCAACGGCGGCAGCACCACCGAGCACGGTCGCGGCACCACCAGCACCACCGAGAGCGATGAGGCCCTCATCGCCGAGTCCAGCGTTGAACTCTTCCTGCTGGCTCTGCACCTTGTCGTCGAAGACCTGAGCGGTGCGGCCCTTGTCAGCGTCACTCTCGTTGACCCGGCGCTTGTTCTGCACCGCGTCCTTGAGCATGTTCGCGTTCACCGCATGCGAGAGCTCATCGTCGGACAGGGTAACCCGTCCAAGCATCTGGTAAGCCTGATCCTCGGGGATCTGCGAGTCAGTGAGCATGTTGTACTGCTTCTGACCGTCGACGTAGACGTCACCGAACTGCACACCGTACTTGCGGTCGTCGCGCGTGACGATTCCGGTGAAGTCCTTCTGGCCGTAGATGTCGAGAAGCTTGCCCTCAGACTGGGCCTTCTCGATCTGGCTGTTCCACTTCTCGTAGAAGTCGTTGTCGAAGGCGTTTGCCGTGTCACCGGTCTGGCCTCCAGCGAGCCAGCCTACGCCCTGCTGCTCCCACGGAGCCTGAACAGCGCCACCGCCGAACTGTCCCCAGTCAGTGCCACCGCTGGGAGCAGGGCTTGAGGAATCAGCCTTGTCATTCGACGTACCGCCGAATGCAGACCAGTCCGTAGCCATGCACACTCCCAAGATCATGAACGGCGGTGGCGCCGCTAGGCCCATTATGCCTGCCCCGCCACCCTCGCGCTACCCGCCGCCGCTCGGCCTGGATCATGATCTTTTACAGGCCCGTCGCTCTCCAGTTGCGGGTTCCGCGTTTCGGACGATACCACGTCCAGGAACAGGGCTAAGTCTCCAGACCCGACACTTGTCCGTGTTCTTGGACGCGAGTTGCTGGAATCCGCGACCTTCCTCGGTAGCGAGCCCGTCTCTAGTAGACACATGAGGGGTCGCCACTCAAAAGTCACAAAATCGAAAAACTTCTTGGAGCTGATCGATTATATTACTATTAAACAAACAAACATACTATACCCCCCTACTATGTATATAGTAGTAGGTAAGTGACCTTAACGGTCACAATCAAGTCTCAATAGAGACACAATTTCAATTCAGATTTTTCGGTACTAAATCAGGTACTACACAGAGTCAAGGAGTCACAATGTCATTCGCAGAGCAGCTTGTCAGCAACATGTTCGATCCCACGAACAGGATGGTCAACCGCATGGTGGACCAGGAGGCTACCAACGTTCGCAACCAGGGACAGGCACAGCTGGCACAGGGAACCGTCGCACAGCAGTCGCTCTGGACCTACAACGCCAGAGGCGAACTCGTTATGCGAGACATCGACGAAGCTCTCGCCATCGCTCGTGGCATCACAGCCATGAACCAGCAGGTTCAGCCGCAGCCTGCACAGCAGGACCTCGCGGCCATCATCGCCACCACCGTGGCATCCACCATCCAGGCACTGGGCCTTGCACCAGTGACCAACTAGCAGCATCAAAGGAACACGGGCCTATGGCCTGTGTTTCTTTTTAACTAACAACAATGACGATCAACACATTCCACACCACTTCGTTCCAGCTTATAGCGCTTGCATCGCTGTTAAGCGATGAGACAACGCAAACCAAACGAGTAATGATGATCAATAACTAAATGCTGCTAGACTAATCACTATTCCAGACCACTATTCTAGTGACTGGTCTAGGATCAAACACGTTGCTGTACTCGTACAGTATAGGGGGCAGCGTTAAGCCTTATGGGGTGCGTAGACTGGTGCGAATACCGTGCGTATCCTCGCGTCTACCAGACACCTGTCTACGCAACACTCCATGCGAGTCATGGACACCTGTAGTCGTTAACTCCGCGTATACCGCGTAGACTCAGAAAGTACCACAAACTATCCTCTCTCACTATGAGCTTCGTTTTCTACTCGTCTAGCTTCGATTGACTTTGACTTTTCACTGCTCATAGTGCATGAGTACAAATCAGTGCTTCATCACTGCAGAATAGTTTTGTTACTTTTTGGGTATACGCAAAGATACGCAAATAAACGACTAAGGGTTCCCATGTCTCGCATGGGCGGTTGCGTAGACACAGGCGCTATAACCGCGCGTCTACGCAGGGTATACGGCAGAGGATACGCACTCGCATCAAGCTCGCTACGCTAACGCCGCTCGCCTGGACGCAGAACGCTGGAGGACAAGTCTATGTTGCTCTCAAGTAACTCTCTCAGTGTGGGCGGGCGCGGGTTTGACTAGTCAATATCCGTGTTTACGGTTCATCAATTGTCTGTGTTCACTGCTGTGAACGAGCACTGCTGTGCTCTCATACATAGTTATGTTATTTGGAAGAAGGATAGACCAATAGGGTTTATCTACAAGTAAATCAAAGGAGAATCATGTTCACGCTTCATGAGATGATTGTCATGGCCTTGCTTACTGCACTGGTCTTTGTGATCATCGCAGTCTGGCTGACGTTCGCTCTGTGCAACAACCACCTGTGGCGTGTCCGTGACGAACTCACTGCCCGCATCGAGATACTCGAACGTGAGGTCAGCATCGAGCTCGTGACCGTCACTCTGCACGATGCAGTCACCGACGACTTTGTCGAGACGGTCCGCTTCGGTAGCGACCTCTACCGGGCTCTCTCGTATATCGAGACCAAGGCTTCACAGTACAACCTGTATCTCAAGGTTCGGCGAACCAACGGCGAATACGTCGCGCTGAACCTCATCAACTCCTGAGTCTGGGGCTCGGGTGACTCGTAGCGACTGGGGACGCTACGACTCTGGGGAATGTGGTGGTCTGTCCGGCGGGGAACCGGGCAGGCCACCACTCTCATCTCGTTTTTGAAAGGACAGCATGGACGACCTGATCCTGCTCTCGCTCTTGTTCCTCGCCGTGTTGCTGATCGCAGTGCTACTGCTCATCGGCTACCATGCTCACCATCGGTGGGTGGAACGGCGTAGAATGGAAGCGCTCAATCACAGGCTCAACTACATACAACAGATCGGAGACCAGTAATGGACATCTCACCCGAGATGGCGCGTGACTTTGCGAACGACAACCTGTCGCATGCAGACATCGCCGACAAGTACAACCTCTCGTGGGACGCTGTACAGCGTACACGTAGCAAGTGGCGTAAGGCCAATGGCATTCAGCCGCTGCCTCGTGGTCCCAAGTCGAACATCAACGTGGTGGCTTCTGCCGCACCTGTTGAGGACGACCTCACAGCATGGACGAAGACCAACACGCCCATCCTCGACATCATCACTCAGCTCCGGCTTGAGGGCATCGATGACGAGACCATTCGTATCGGTGCACTCGCTTATCAGAAGCGGTTCATCGTTCAGATGTTCGACCTCATCGACGGAGAGATCAGTGCCTGACAAGTACTTCGAAGAGCGTGAGCAGAAGCGTCAGCACACTCTCAAGACGGCTGATCACCATCGGGAACCGTGGACCACGCACCACGATGAACTCGTGCTTGCGCGTGCGAACAGGGATGGGCGACGCCTCACTGACGTGGACCTCGCTATCATCGTGGGTCGCACGCAACTAGCCGTGTCTCAGCGTCGTGTCGTGCTCAACAAGCTCATCGAGTCTGGCATGACACTCGCTGAGATCCACGAGGTCGAGCGCTTCAACCGCGCACAGCGCAACAGCATCCGAGCACGAGCACAGGTCGAGGCGCTCAAGCGAGTCTGCCCCGAGTGCTTCTGCAACCCGCACATTCCGGGATGCCCGAACGAGTAGCATCATGCTCTCTGATCGTGACATCATCATCGACTTCATCATCGAAGAACTCGAAGCAAAGGACAAGCAATATGGGCAAGCACATCACGCTCAACCTGAGCAGCCTGAACAAGAAGCACGCAAGCTTCAAGTCCACTGAGACTGTCAAGGCTCTCGTCAAGCGTGGGTATGACCAGCCTCTCGAAGAGGTTGACGTACCCGTCGCTAGCATGCACATCGACGCCGACACGTGGTCGGAGGCCGGTCGTCCCAACGAGATTCAAGTCGAGTTGGGGTAGCCATGCCTCCACACGGATACGGGGTCGGGCGTCTCAAGATGATGACGCCCAAGGAGCGGGAGACGGTCATCAAGACAATGACCCGCAAGGTCAAGCTCAAGCTGATTCAGCTCGCAACCTTCGGGTTGCAGAAGCAGCTGGAACAGGTCGATCTCTACAACCAGATCATTCGCGATCTGACTCGTGAATACGAGGAGGAGTCATGACAGAGACACAGCCATACTGGTCAGACCACCACCGGTTCGACCTTCAAGGGACCCAGAACAAACTGGGTCTCATGCTGTCGTACGCCTACCAGGAATGGTATGGTCGTGCGACACAGGCTCGCTTCTATACGGTCGATGAGACCCGAGAGAACGAGCCTCCTCGTCTGATCCTGTTCTGGCACGAGGACCCGTCACTCAAGCAGCATCCGATCTTCGCTATGGATGCTGGAGCCTCGCAAGGCTTCGTGCAAGCATGGCTGAAGAGCCTCGATCGCAAGGTCGTTGGGCGTGAGCCTGACACCGACGGCTCGACGGAGATTGGAGTGCGCGTGTACAACGAGCGCTACGGCTTCGTCATGAAGTCGGCATACGCCTTCGTCGCGATCGAACCTGTCTGGCTTGTGTTCGGTAAGTGATGGACCACAAAGAGCGTCGTGAAGACGCATACAACCAGCAGAGCATGGACGAGCAGCGCTTCGAGGCTCTCGAAAGAGAGTACGAGCGTCAGCAGTCGGTGAAGCAACACGTCTGCGCGGTGTGTAGCAACACATGCTTCTTCGACACGGCCAAGCCGACTCGTCCAGGTCAAGTGTACAGCGAAGCAGGTATCAGAGAGCTCAGCATCAGCGGACTCTGTGAGCACTGCTTCGATGAGATCACCAGGCCTCCGGACGAGGACGACGACGAGTAAGTCAATCGCACTCGGAAATCGCCCCGCACCGGGCGAGAACGTGGTATACTAGTACCACGCCCAACCACCGCCCTCGGTGCGTGGGGGAGGGGGACCGGCACCGGCGTCCCGGACTCCCTCCCTCGCACACTGGGTACGACCCAGTCAGGGCTGCAGTCCTGTCACCTATAGGAAGGAATGAGTCTCATGGCTCGCAAGAACGACACCGACGAGAAGACCGTCAGCGACAAGGCCGCTGCCACCCGCGCAGCGATCGGCACGCGCCCCCGCCAGTCGGCGAAGCGCTTCGTGGAGTACTTCAACATCATCTCGACCCTCGCACCGGAGCGCATCGACGAGCTCTTCGGCGAGCAGGCCCCGGTCGTGGCCGGCCACGCCGACGAGGTGACCAACCCGGTCATCGCGTTCCGCGAGAAGAGCGACAAGAACCAGCTCGAGCTCGCCATCAAGGGCCTCACCAACGAGGACCCGCTGAACGGCTACGCGAACTTCGTGTTCGACGCCGAGAAGCTGGCGGAGAACCTCCGCGAGAAGAAGGCGCGTGCCCCGCGCACCGTCAAGGAGAAGGCCGAGGACCTCCTCGCCTCCGCCTCGCCGGAGGACCTGGCCGAGCTCGCCGCTCTGCTCAAGGCCCAGGGCGTCGAGGTCTGACGTCCGACTAGTCCCGCTACCATGGGATAGAGAGGCCCGCTACCGTTCGGTGGCGGGCCTCTTGCCTTATAAGGAGTAGTCATGGGCAAAGTCCAAGACCTTAGGCGCATCATCAAGTACAACAAGTCCCTTGAAGATGTGCTGCAGCAGTACGAGGTACCGTATGTACGCATGTACCACGGTACTACCCGTCCCATCGAGGCGCAGATAGGTAGAGGCCGACCGGCCCTGCTCGTGACCTGCATCCCGGCACAGGACTCCGTGGTCAAGCTCATCATCCAGCCTGTCGGCATGTTCAAGCTGACCTCGATACAGGATGTCCCGGAGATTCTGCTCAAGCAGAAGCTCCACCAATTCTTCAAGGAGATTGTCTAGCATGGCTCAAGCATGGAACATCGAGAACAACGTTGAGGTCCAGGACAATGGCCTGTTCTACCTCAAGGACGACGCTATCGAGTCGGTCATCGTGACCGAGGTACCTCGTGCGAAGTCCGACAACCCGTACGCAGAGAAGGGCATGGGCTATCTCGTCATTCTCAAGGGCGAGAAGGTCAAGCGTCGTGTATACGCTACGCAGCTCGGTAACGTGGCTGTCGTCTATCTCAAGACGCTGCTCGGTACCGTGTACTGTGAGCGTGCACTCGAACTCGCTGTGGACAGATCGGAAGACTGATGGTCACCAACACGCCTCGTGTGGACCTCGTCTACGACTGCCCCAACTGCGGTGAACGCATCGAGGTCATCGGCATCACGTGGACCTGGTTGCTGTCGCTCATGAACGACATCTACACCCAGAAGCAGAGACTGTATCTGCTCAAGTGCCAGCTTGAGATGCTGAAGATGGCACTCGTCCTGCTCCTAGACATGGAGCCGTACGCACAGCCCGAGACACTCGTCATTGGGCGCAATCCCGGAGTCATACAACTGAAGGAGAACGATAGTGCAACTGATCATCTCGGCGCACGCGCGCTACCCGCACAAGCTGCGGAAGAGGTACATCGACCGGAAGCGTAAGCGTGCCCACATGCAGGAGCATCTGGACATGGCGAACGTCCAGCGTCAGGCTGCCGAGCAGATCCAGGCTCAGCTCGACGATCCGGAAGTGTACATGGGTCTGACCGAAGAGCAGATCGCCTTCGGCAAGCAGCAGATCAGCGACCTGAACTTCGCTGCGCTCGCCCACGAGAACTGTACCTGCACCAACATCTAATGAAGGCGCTACAGTTCGATTCCACTCTTGTGGTACGGTATACAGCCAAGCAGAATCATATCTGCCTGTACTGTACCTTGCCCTTCGGGACAGCTGTGCTACATCGAGGGGAACAGGTGCAGACCCCTGTGGGTGACCACTTCGTTCCGCAAGTCTTGGATCGGAGAAGTAACGAGGACAATCTAGTAGTGTCCTGCCAAATCTGTAACATGTTGAAGGGGTCTCGGATCTATACGTCAGTGTCCGAGGCTAGCAGAGAACTACTCGTGGTTCGTATGCGCAAGAAGATCATCACGATCTTCATACCCGAAACGCCGCTCACCCTGGACCCTGAACAGTGGTCAAGGGAGTACGCAGCAGACCTGGCACGCTGACCCGCTGCCCCGGAGTGTGGCTGTCTCGCCCGCTCCGGGGCGCGCGGGGCCGGGGGTAGCATCGGGTATTACCCCGCCCCTCCGGCGCGAGAGTGGGGCGACTCCCGTAATCACTCCAGTAACTCGTACCACACCCGACACCCGGCGTCGGCGGATTCGTGGTATGATAGTAGTAACAGTCAGACGCCGGACTGTTCGTCCCGA
>Ga0164308_10000457_pt1 | contig 22656 bp, 23 predicted proteins | sample Whisoiple_246_MG_FD_109983 | JGI IMG/M metagenome (GOLD analysis project Ga0164308, IMG submission 109983) | Soil microbial communities amended with fresh organic matter from upstate New York, USA - Whitman soil sample_246_MG | ecosystem: Environmental > Terrestrial > Soil > Unclassified >...
AACCGGGCGACCAGCTACGCCCTGCAGTCCTATCTTGCCGTCGGTACGGGAACCCAGGTCGACGCCGCCGGCGTCCCGCCCCGGGCCTCCGACCTCAGCGCCATCGGTGCGGGCGGCCCCCCGTCGCAACCGGCGACCACGCAGGACGCCATGGCCCAGCTTGCGGCGGGCAACGCCGGTTTCACGGCGGTGCCGGTGGTCGAGTCGGATCTCGCCGCGTTCACGGCCTCCACCCCCGGCCTGATCGCTGTCTCGCCGACCGGCGGCACCGTCGGCGATGCCGTGTATGCGGTGCCGCTGACAGCCAGTTGGGTCGACCCGACCATGAAGGACGCCGCCGCGGTGTTCCTCGCCTACCTGCGCGGGGCCGGCGGGGACACGGCGTTCGCCGACAACGGTCTGCGGGTCGAGGGCCAGGCGTCAGACAACCCGCCGGTGACGGCGATACCGGCGGGCGGTCAGGACGTCGACGCCGCCATCGCAGCCGCCATCGGCGCACCGCCGGCCGGCTGACCGACGATCAACGGGCGCCGCAACCGCGGTCAGCCCAGCGGCAGTTCGTTGGCGCCGATCCCGAGCAGCGTCCCGGTCAACTGGTGGGGTCCCACCACGATCAGCCGGCAACGACCGAAGGTGGAATCGGGGTCGAGGTCCGCGTCACCGAAGTCCCCACCGCCGGCCTCCGTATTGCCGCCGACCACCTGAACCTTCAACAGGCCACCAGCGTTGACGTCCGGCATGCCGGACATCGCCTTGATCAGCTCCCCGCACGCGGCAACCGCTTCGCGGGACGACATGCCGGCCTCGACGGCGACTCCGAACTCCTGGACGCGATGCGGCGAACTGCAGGACACCCAGCGGTCCGCATGATCTCCCGATCGGCACAGACCGAACGGAGGGGGCGCCTGCTGACCGGACATCGACTCGACAAAGGAACCCGGGTACAGCTCCAGACCGGGTGCCAACACCGCACATGCACCCCAGGAACCTTCCGTCGACGCACTCAGGATCGCGACGAACCGCTGATTGGTCGACGGCTGCCACAGCCCGCTCGTCGCGCCACGGAACCGCCACTGCATCATCGACTGATAGCCCGCGCCGACGTCCTGACACCAGGCGTTGTCCAGTTCCTTCGACGGTTCGCCGTCCGTTACGGGCGTCAGTCGGTAGGCGACCACCTCTCCCACATGCTCGCCACTGCAGTCCGAGTACGTCACCGACGTCTCCCCGACACTGGCGACCGACAGGCTCGACGGCGGGAAGGCCGCCCGCGTCGGCACGGTCAGCGGTCCGGCGACGCCGACCACACAGTCCCCCACGCTCGGCGCCGTTGCTCCGGGGACCGCCGTGGCCACACCGGCGACCCGCCGGCCGTCGATCCTGGCGAACAGCACAGAGCCGAGCACGACCGCGACCAGCAGCAGCACACCGGCGAGCCGTTCACGAGTCATCGACCTCTCACCCCACCAGCGGCACCGGTCGGTCGGCCAACCCGATCAGCGTTCCCGAGAGTTGTTGTGAGCCGGCCGAAGTCACGAAACAGGCGATGGACAGCGGCGCATCCGGCCGACTCGACACATCCCCGGTGAGGCGATCGGCGACGATCTTGAGGGCGCCGCCCCTTGTCGGATCCGCCGTGTGCATGATCCGGCCGGCGACCTCCGCGCACGAACTGTCGATCACCGCGGTCGGGGCCTCGACCCGATCGCGGATCCAGCCCGTCGCCAGCAACTCGGCGAGATGCGGCTCCGCGCACCGGACGACACCCGGCAGCTGATCGAGATCTGTTCCGTCCCAACATGATCCGAATTCATCGGGCATCGACCCGGTGGTGAAGGCGTCGCGCAGGGTGCCGACGTAACCGGCCCTGGCTGTCGGCACCGCCAGGCAGGCCACCCAGTCCCGGCCGGCACTGCGCTCCACACGTCCGGGCAGGAGCTGCAGCGAACCGTCGCCCATGGTCGGCCGCCAGCTCACCGGTCCCGACGGCGCGCCCGGCAGATCCATCGACCGACCGGACCGTTCGAGGCCGGCGTACTCCGCCGCCTCCCGGGCGCACGGATCCCGCCACGGTGGTCCGGTGCCGTACCCGGGGTCATCGGACGAGGCCCACACGGCGACGATCTCGCCGGCCACGACGCCGTCACACGCGCCGTAGGCGGACGCGTCCACCGTCATCTCCGAACCGGGGTAGTCGTCGGCCGGCGACGGAGATCGGGCGAGCAGGCAGTCCCCGACCTGAGGCAGATCGGGCAACGTCACCGGGGTTGCGGTGCCGGAGATCCGGCGGCCGGTGACGGAGGGGATGACGGACACCGCGACCAGCGCGAGGACCAGCACCATCACACCGACCAACCGACGGTCCATCGCCCCACGGTAACCCTGGTGGCTCAGCCGGCGTACGGAATCGGCCGGTCACCGATCCCGACCACCGTTCCGGCCAACGAGTGCTCGGTCGGGATGACGAAACACACCACATCGAGGTTGGCCGCGCGCCGCGTCTGACTGTCGAGCGTTTCCGGCGAGACCCGGACCGTGATCCCGCCGCCGGCGGTCGGATCGGTGCGTCGCATGACCCCGGCAGCCAACTCCTCGCACGATTGTTGGATGGCCATCGCCGTGGTCGCCGCCCGGTCAGGCACCCGCCCGCTGGAGATCAGCTCTGCCTGATGCGGTTCGTTGCAGGGCAGCGTCTGGATCCGCGCGCTGGATTCGGGCAGGTCCCAGCAGGTCCCGAACGCATCGGGCAACCGACCGTCCCGGTAGGCACCGGCGATCGTCCCGGAATAGCGTTCGGGAGAGGTCGGCGCGACCACGCACGCAGCCCAGCTGCGGCCGGTCGCCTGCAGCAGTTCGCCGGGTAGCACCCAGGTCCCGCGCAGGTCGACGGAGAGCCGCCAGAGCACCGGATCGACCGCGGTCGCGCCGGGAATCGAATAGTTGCCATCGTTCTGCACAAGGCCGGCGTAATCGAGGGCGGCCGCCCGGCAGTCGAGGCCACTGTTGGCAATTTGCAAGCGGCGAGCCGCGGTGTCGCCGACCGCGCTGATGATCGCTACCACCTCCCCGGCGACGGATCCGGCGCAGCGACCGAAAACCGGTGCCGGACCAGGCCGGGCGACATTCCGGTCGACCGACGACGACGTCGGCGGTTCGGCGGGTGCCTGGCGGATGTCGGCGAAGAAGTCGGCGGTCGGTTCCAGCAGACAGTCGCCGACCACCGGATCGTCGGGCAGTGGGATCAGACTCGGCGTGCCGGCCAACCGGCGTCCGTCGCGCGACGGGACCAGGATCGCGATGGCAACCACCGCGACCACCAACAGCGCTCCCATGAGCCGCCGGTCCATGGAGAAACGCTAGAGCAGAAACCGCCCGCCGAACAGGCCCGTCCGTCTCGCTACGCGTACGCCTCCGTATCCACTGGTCGGCGCCACTGCTCCGCTCGGCCGCAGGCGGCCTCGCTACGCGTACGCCTCCGTATCCACTGGTCGGCGCCACTGCTCCGCTCGTACCTCGCTACGCGTACGCCTCCGGCGACGGGCAAGAGCAGACCAGGTTCCTATCCCCGTACGCCCCGTCGATCCGCCCGACCGGGGGGAAGTACTTGTGCGCCGGGGAGACGCCCGCGGGGAACACCGCATCGGCCCGTGAGTAGGGGTGTTCCCAGTCCCTGGTCAGCGACTCGGCCGTGTGCGGGGCACCGCGCAGCGGGTTGTCGGTCACCGGCCACTCCCCCGAGCCGACCCGGTCGATCTCGGCCTTGATCGCGATCATCGCCTCGCAGAACCGGTCGATCTCGCCGACGTCCTCGCTCTCCGTCGGCTCCACCATCAGCGTCCCGGCCACCGGGAACGACATTGTCGGCGCGTGAAAACCGTAGTCCGCCAATCGTTTTGCCACGTCATCGACGGTCACTCCGGTTGCCGAGGTGATCGGCCGCAGATCCAGGATGCACTCGTGCGCGACGAAACCCCGGTCGCCGGTGTAGAGCACCGGGTAGTGCTCGTCGAGCCGGCGGGCGACATAGTTGGCGGCGGCGATCGCGGTCAGCGTCGCCCGGCGCAGACCCGCGGCGCCCATCATCCGGATGTACGCCCAGCTGATCGGCAGGATCGACGCCGATCCCCAGGGCGCCGCCGACAGCGCACCGACACCGGTGGCCGGACCGGCCGAGGGGGCCAGTGGGTGATTGGGCAGGAACGGCGCCAGGTGTTCGCGGACGGCGACTGGACCGACGCCCGGACCACCGCCGCCGTGCGGGATGCAGAACGTCTTGTGCAGGTTCAGGTGCGAGACGTCGCCGCCGAAACTGCCCGGCCGGGCCACCCCGACCAGCGCGTTCAGATTTGCGCCGTCGACGTAGACCTGACCGCCGGCCGCATGGATCGCGTCCGCCAGTTCGGTGATCGTGTCCTCGAAGACGCCGTGCGTCGACGGGTAGGTCACCATCACCGCTGCCAGGTCCGCCGCGTGCTTGTCGATCTTGGCGTGCAGGTCGGCCATGTCGATGTTGCCGCCGGTGTCCGTGCCGACGACGACAACCTTCATCCCGGCCATCACCGCGCTGGCGGCGTTGGTGCCGTGCGCGCTCGCCGGGATCAGGCAGATCGTCCGGCCCTCGTCGCCGCGGGAGCGGTGGTAGGCGCGGATCGCGAGCAGGCCGGCCAGTTCCCCCTGCGACCCGGCATTGGGCTGCAGCGATACCGCCGCGTACCCGGTGATCTCACACAGCCAGTCGGACAACTGACCGATCAGCTCCAGCAGCCCGGCCGCGTCCTCGACCGGCGCGAACGGGTGCAACCCGGCGAACTCGGGCCAGCTGATGGCCTCCATCTCGGTGGTGGCGTTCAGCTTCATGGTGCAGGACCCGAGCGGGATCATCGTCCGGTCTAGCGCCAGGTCCATGTCCGACAGCCGGCGCAGGTAGCGCAGCATGGCGGTCTCGCTGCGGTGCGCATGGAACACCGGGTGGGTCAGGAAGTCCGAATGACGGGTCAACGCCTCGGGCAGCACCGGCGGCGAACCCACCGGCCCGGAGGACAGATGGAACGCCCCGAGTACCGCGGTCAGGTGCTGGCCGGTGGTCGCCTCGGACACGGAGATCTGCACGGCATCGTCGCCGTCCGCCCAGAGGTTCACCCCACGTTCGCGCGCATCGAGCACGACCTCGCGGGCCCGGCCCGGGACGCGAACCCGCACCGTGTCGAAGAAGTCCTGATGCTCGACCTGGAAACCGCCGGCCTCGAGCGCCGCGGCCAACCCGGCAGCTTGGCCATGCACCCGTTCGGCGATCCGCTGCAATCCGTCCGGACCGTGGTAGACGGCGTACATCGACGCCATGACGGCCAGCAACACCTGTGCTGTGCAGATGTTGGAGGTGGCCTTCTCCCGGCGGATGTGCTGCTCGCGGGTCTGCAACGCCAACCGGAATGCCGTGGTGCCGTGCGCATCGTGCGACACCCCGACCAGCCGGCCAGGGAGCTGACGCTGCACGTCGGCCCGCACCGCGATGAAGCCGGCATGCGGCCCGCCGAAACCCAGTGGGACACCGAACCTTTGCGACGACCCGACGGCTACGTCGGCCCCGATCTCACCCGGCGGGCGGAGCAGGGTCAGCGCGAGCAGGTCGGTGGACACAGCGACCTTGGCCTCCCGCTGGTGAGCGGCCTCGATCAGCTCCCGGTGGTCACGAAGCGCACCTGACGCCCCAGGGTAGGAGAGCAGCAGGCCGAAGAAGTCGCCGACCGGAAGTGCTTCGACACCGGCCGAGAGGTCGGCGACGACGACCTCGATGCCGATCGGCTCGGCGCGGGTGCGGATCACCGCGATGGTCTGCGGCAGGGTGTCGGCGTCGACCACGAACCGGCTCGACTTCGACTTCGCGGTGCGCTTGATCAGCGTCATCGCCTCGGCAGCCGCGGTCGCCTCGTCCAGCATCGAGGCGTTCGCGATGTCCAGCCCGGTCAGGTCAGCGACGGCGGTCTGGAAATTGAGCAGCGCCTCGAGCCTGCCCTGCGAGATCTCCGGCTGGTACGGGGTGTAAGCGGTGTACCAGGCGGGGTTCTCCAGCACGTTCCGCTTGATCACGCCAGGGGTGACGGTGTCGTGATAGCCGAGGCCGATCATCTGCACCATCGGCCGGTTCTTGGCCGCGAGTTCGCGCAACTCCGCCAGTGTCTCGGTCTCCGACGCCGGGGCGGGCAGGTCGAGGGCGGGTCCGCCGAGAATCGCGGCCGGCACCATCACCGTCTCCAGCGCGTCGAGATCCGGCTGGTCCAGCAGGTGCAGCATGGTCGCCATGCCGGCCTCGTCCGGGCCGATGTGGCGATCGGCGAACACGGCGGAGATGCCGGGTCCGTGGGTTCCGGCGGCGCCCGCGGAAGCCGTACCGATGTCCTGATGAGTACTCATGGTGTCCACCTCCGCCCGGCGCAGGCCGGGCCTCCCGGGTCCGTTCGCCGGTGGGACCGGCGGGCGAACTGATGACATGTGGCCGAACCGGGCGGACCCGGTCTCCCCCTCTGTCATCGGAGCCGGAGAACGTCACCGCTGCAGGCGATGTGCGCTCCGTCGGCGAGGCGTTGGGCTTCGATGAAGTCCGCGCGCCCTGTTTCCAGAGGTGTCTGTCCCCGGCGGTTCGGTGGCCTGAGAGATTGTGGGGAGGACTTGCTCCTTCGGCGTCCCGAATTCGTCCGTGAGGACGCTTCCGGAACTCTCCCGCCAGGGGTCGTTGACGACGACGACGGTACCAGTCACGCACTCACCGATGTTTGGCTCGTGGCACGACACACAAGCCCAGCAGCACATCCGCCAACCGTCGATGTTCTCCGCATCAACTCCCTCTGACGTCAAACTCAACTGAATTGACGTCTTGTTGACATCACTATGACGTCATAGACTGGCGTCATGGCTGAACTGGAACTGCGGATCTCCGATCTCGACCGTGACCGGGCGGCGGCGGTACTGCACAAGGCGGTCGCCGACGGCAGGTTGGACTGGACCGAACACAGCGAGCGGCTGGCCGCGGTCTACGCGGCCAGAACCGAGGCGGAGCTGGCCCCGATGCTCCGCGACCTGCAACCCGGCCCCCGCCAGGTCACCGCCTTCGCCCAGAACACCGCAGTCCAGGCCCCGATGCTGCAGCCGGCGCCGGACGGGCTGTTGCAGGTGACCTTCAGCAAGGTCCGCCGCACCGTGCAGCCGAACACCTCGCAGCACGTCCAGGCGACTCTCGGCGCCGCGGTGCTCGACCTGCGCGGCCTCCCGCAGGGCTGCACGGTGGAGGTGCTGGCCGATTCACTGCTCGGCAAGATCGAGGTGTACGTCTCTCCCGGCACCCAGTTGATCGACTCGGGGACCGCCTGGCTCGGCAAGCGGTCGACCGTCGAGCGCGGTCGGGGTGGCCGCCGGGCTCCGGTCCGACCGGGCGCCCCGATCGTCCGGCTGGGCGGCCACAGCGTGCTCGGGCACGTCCGGGTGACGATCGGCTGACCGCGTGAGTTCAGGTCCAGACGAGCGGATCAGTTTTCCGGCACCGAGTTTGTGGTGGCCGGATCGGGCGTTGGTTCCGACGGCCGACATGCGGATTGCTCAATGCCCGGTTCGAGGACCTGAGGCCAATTGACGAGCCGGTCGAAGGTGCAGATTCAGTCGGATGGAGATTCCGGCCGACCGGGCCGCGAGCAAGGCCGCGACAGCAGCGGCGACGACGCAGACCCCACCGGAAATGATGAGCGCGGTCGGCGCTCCCCACGCCTCGGTGATCCATCCGACGATGAGTGACCCGAGCGGGGTTCCGCCCATGAACACCAGCATGTACAGGCTCATCACCCGGCCGCGCAGCTCCGGCGAACTCGCCAGCTGCACCGACGAATTGCCGAGCGTGTTGAAGGTGACGGAGATGAATCCGATGGCGACCAGCAGCACGGCGAACGGGATGAACCAGGGGGTGAGGCCGAGCAGGATCAACCCGAGCCCGACGCCGGTGGCCGAGAGGAACAGCACCGACAAAGTGGCCGAGGTCCGGCGGGCGGCCACCAGTGCGCCGACGACGGAACCCGCTGCCATCACCGTGTTCAACAGCCCGTACACGTTGGCACCGGCGTCGAAGACGTCCTTGGTGTACGCAGACAGGATGATCGCGAAGTTGTACCCGAAGGTGCCGACGAAGAAGACCAGCACGATCGGCCAGAGCAGTGCCGGGGTCCGCCGGACGTACTGCAGGCCCTCCCGGAGTTGACCCGGACCACGCGGGGCCAGCGGCATCCGTTCCAGTTCACGGGTACGCATGGCAGCCAATGCGCCGATGACGGCGACGAAGCTGAGCGCATTGAGCGCGAAGGCCCAGCCGATACCGACCGCGCTGATCAGCACGCCGGCGACAGCGGGGCCCAACATCCGGCCCAGTTGGAAGTTGCCGGAATTGAGCCCGACTGCGTTGCGCACCAGGCTCTTCGGCACCATCTCGTTGACGAACGTCTGCCGGGCCGGGTTGTCCACGACGGTGGCCAGGCCCAACCCCAGCGCGATCAGGTACACCTGCCAGACCTGCACCAGGCCGGCCAGCGTCAGCACGGTGAGCAGCGCCGCGAGGCCGCCCATCACCGACTGGGTGATCATCAGCAGCCGGTGCTTGGGGTAGCGATCGACGATCAATCCGCCCCAGAGACCGAACAGCAACATCGGCAGGAACTGCAGGGCGGTGGTGATGCCGACCGCCAGCGGCGAATTCGTCAGCTCGAGCACCAACCAGTCCTGCGCGATGCGCTGCATCCAGGTCCCGGTGTTCGACACCACCTGACCGGCGAAGAAGAGACGGTAGTTGCGGACTCGCAGAGCAGCGAACGTCGAACCGTGGCCGGTCGACTCGGGCGACGGTTGCTCGTCTGCGACTCGATCGGTCGCCGGTGCGGGGGCCGAATCGCCGGGAGTACCAGGACCCGCGACATGGTCGGCTCTACGGTGCATGGTCAGGAGGCTCACGGTTGCTCCGCCAACCTCGCCAGGGCGGGTGCCGCGGCGGCGATGGCCTGCTGATCGGCGACGGACAGCCCGGCGAGATGACTGGCCAGCCAGGCCGAGCGCACCTGCTTGGACGCGGTGACGAATTCTTCGGCCACCTCGGTCCGGGACACCAGGTACTGCCGGCCGTCGGTGGGATGGGGGTCGCGGCGCAGCATCCCGCGCGCCTCGAGGCTCTCGATGACCTTGGTCATGGATGGCGGCTGCACGTGTTCGGCGCGCGCCAGCTGGCCGGGCGTCATCGGGCCGCATCGACCGACCCGACCGAGGACAGCCATCTCGGTGGCGTTCGGGACGTCGTCGCCGGCAACCTGATAGCGAAGCCGGCGCGCAAGGACCAGCACCGCGGCACGCAGAGCGGCGACGGTCTCCTCGTCCAGGGCTTGGGTCATGTCGTTAGTTTACCTCATTAGTCCACCTCATGACATGACTGCTCGCTCACAGCGGCAAGCGGGCGCCTCTGTGACGAAGCCGACGACGAACTGGGCGCCCCCGCGGCGAACTGGGCGCCTCTGTGACGAAGTGGGCGCCTGCTGATGTGGGCCGAGTTCTCATCTCGGGCGCCACGGCGCGACAGCAGTTGGTTCCGATCAGGACACACGAATGGAACGCGCCGCAACCGCGAGAACGATGGAGGTTGCCGAAACAGCTCAGCCGGCGGTGCGGGCCTGCCGACGCTGGGCGAGCTCGTCCGGCTCCACCGGAACCACCCGGTCACCCTCGACCCGCTCGGCGGGGAACTCGGCCAGCGATCCGGTGATCTCGCGCATGGTGCCGCCGACGGCGATCCCGAAGACGCCCTGGCCGCCCTGCAGCAGGTCGACGATCTCCTCCGGCGATGTGCACTCGTAGACCGTGGTGCCGTCGGAGAACAGCGTCACGCCGGCCAGATCGTCCACGCCGCGAGCCCGCAGGTGTTCCACCGCCACCCGGATGTTCTGCAAGGAGACGCCGGTGTCCAGCAGTCGCTTGACCACCCGCAGCACCAGGATGTCCTTGAACGAGTAGAGCCGCTGGCTGCCCGATCCGTTGGCGCCGCGGACCGTCGGCACGACGAGGTCGGTGCGGGCCCAGTAATCGAGCTGGCGGTAGGTGATCCCGGCCGCCTGGCAGGCCGTCGGTCCGCGGTAACCCGCGTACTCGTCGGGCACGGAGGTGTTCGGGAACAGCGCAGCCTGCTCTTGCTCGGGCATCCCGCCACCTCTCTGCACAGCTATGTCACCCGCGATCGCCTTTCCGGCGAATCACATCGGCGTGACTTCGACTGACGGTAGGCCCGCACCAGCCGTGGGTCAACGTCCGACCCGGCGTGTCCTCAACCTGAACTTCAGGGTTAGTGCGAATGAGGTGGTCTCTGCGCCGGCCCGACGCTGCGTGGTCAAACGGCCGGTGACGGGCCGTGATCAGGGCTTTTGTTCGCCGCCGAAGTCTTCTGGTGACACCGAGTCGAGGAACTCGCGGAAGCGTTCCACCTCGTCCTCGGCGTCCCCGGTGCCTTCGCCGTCGGCGTCATCGCCGCTGTCGTCGACGTCGTCGGGAACCACGATGCCGGCCTCGGCGAGCACCGCCTCTTCGACGAACACGGGGATCTCCACCCGCACGGCCAGCGCGATCGCATCCGAGGGCCGGGCGGACACCGTGGTGCCGTCGTCAAAGGCCAGCTCCCCGAAGAAGGTGCCCTCCCGGAAGTCGACGACGCGGACCTGGACCACCGAGCGACCGAGGGCGGTGATCACATGGCCCAGCAGGTCGTGGGTGAGCGGCCGGGTGGGCCGGACGCCCTGCTGATGCATGGCGATCGCGGTGGCCTCCGCATTACCGATGAGAATGGGCAAGCTGCGCGGACCATCGACCTCGGTCAACATCAGAATCGGCTGCTGGGTGGGCATCTCGACCCGGACGCCGACGATGCGCATCTCGATCATCTCAGTGTGCCTTTCTCCGTCACCTCGAAACGCTACACGTCGCAGGAACCGCGCGCGGGCACGCCGTCCCGCTCGCCCTACGGTGATCTAACGACCGAGATCCCGCCGTAATCCGGCCTTCACCAACTGCGTGTGCAGGCGCAGGATCACGGTGGCCAACTGGGCGGCCTCGGCACCCGCCCGCTCGCGCGCGTCGGGGTCGCGCTGATGGGCCTGCGCCGAGACCAGCTGGGTGATCAGCGTGGCTTCCCGGTCGGCCGCGGTGCGGAACGAACGCAGATGACGCGGCTCCAGACCGACCGCCAGCAGTTCGGCGGCCGTGCTGGCGACGTGCACGGAGTCGGCGTCGAAATAGCCACCCGGACCGGCCGCGATCAGGCCGAACTGCTCGAGCTCGGCCAGTGACGTCGCGGTCAGGCCGGATTCGGCGAGCAGCTCCGCCCTCGTCATCCGGATCTCGGTGGTGGCGGCGAAGTCGCGCGGCGACGGTCCGTCGGCCACCTCCAGCGAGCGCGGCAGCCTGGCTTCCGGCGACGCCGGTTCCAGCCCACGGTCGATGGCGTCCAGATGGTCCTTGATCACCCGCAGTGGCAGGTACTGGTCTCGCTGGGCGCCGAGCACGTACCGCAGGCGTTCGACGTCGGCGGCACTGAACTGCCGGTATCCGGACGGCGTCCGGTGCGGCGTGACCAGCCCCTCGGACTCCAGGAACCGGATCTTGGAGATGGAGACGTCCGGGAACTCGGGCTTGAGGCGGGTGAGGACGGCGCCGATGCTCAGTGACGGATGTTCGGGCATGTCGTCGGCCAGGGAGGTTGTCATGACTGGATCGGAGTTCTTTCCGACGACGCTGTCGGTCCGCTGGGCAGACCGGCCGGCGTCATGACCCCGAGTCGCCCTGGGCCTGATCGCCGGACAGGAACACCAACCGGAACTTGCCGATCTGGACCTCGTCGCCGTTGGTCAGCGGGGAGACCTCGATGGGTTCGCGGTTGACGTAGGTGCCGTTCAGCGATCCGATGTCGGCCACCTCGAAACCCTCTGAGGTGCGCCGGAATTCGGCGTGCCGACGGGAGACTGTGACGTCGTCGAGGAAGATGTCGCTCTCCGGATGACGTCCTGCGGTGACCTTCTCCCGGTCCAACTGGAACCGGGAACCCGCGTTCGGGCCACGCTTGACCACCAGCAGCGCCGAACCGGACGAGAGTCCGTCGACACCGAGCACTTCTTCACTGGTCTCTGGTTCGGCGTTGTTGAACAGACCGCCGGCGAAGATCGAAGTGGAATCCGACGCCGCCGACCCGCGGTCATTCTCAGTCACCAGTCACTCCTTCGTCGCACCGTGCTCGTCACACCGTGTCCTCGCCCTGCCCCGGTCATTCCCTGCCAGTTGTGTCCCGCCTGCGGTCAGGCAAACAGGTTCTGGGGGTGGACAACCAGCCCGGGACTTCTCCGGTGGGACGACCGTACCGTGCCGATCCCGATCGCCGCACCGTGGGCACACCGCACGATCGACGCGGATGGCCCAACCGGAAACCTCAGCCCTCGCCGATGGTGTCCGCGTACCCGGCGGCATCGAGTAGATCGCCCACCTGAGCCGGATCGGCGAGCTCCACCTCGATCATCCAGCCGTCCCCGTACGGATCGCTGTTCACCAGTTCGGGTGCGCCGTCGAGCGCGTCGTTGCGGGCGACGACCGTGCCGCTGACGGGCGCGAAGATGTCGGAGACGGACTTGGTCGATTCGACCTCGCCGATCGAATCCCCCGGCTCGATCGTGGTGCCCGGCTCCGGCATCTGAACGAAGACGATGTCGCCCAGCGAGTTCTGCGCGTAGTCGGTGATCCCGATCCTGGCGACGGTGATCCCGCCGGTGTTCTCGGTGTCCGCGTCACCGTCCAGGGCGCGAATCCACTCGTGGTCCGAGCTGTACCGCAGATCCTCTGGAATCACGATGGCTGGCCTTCCGGTCGACGGCTCGGTGCTGGGTGGGCGTTCACTGCGCTGGGCGAGCGTAAAGCGGTGTCTCGGGCGGTCGCAAGGCATCGATCGTCACCGAGTCGGACTGCGCGACGTCCATCGATCCGCCCGCCCGACGCACCGTATCGAACACTCCCCCGGGAATCGCCAGCGCCGCCGCGAGTGTCGGCGGATCGCCGATCGCGCTGACCGTGTACGGCGCGGTCAGCGTGCTGCCGTCCACCGCGATTGCGCCGCCGGAGCCGGTGAACGCGGAGTCGACCCCGATCCGCACCCCGCCCACCTGGAACGCCTCCGCGCCCGCGTTGCGCAGCTCCTGGATCGCATCGAGCATGACCTCGGGCGGGATCCGCCGATCCGGGTCCTGGATGACGATGTTCACCCCTGGCCCGGTCGCCGGCACGGTGCCGGTCAGGATGCCCAGTGCGGCCGCCTGCCGTTCGGCCTCGGCCAGTGCCTCCTCCGAGGACGCGCCGCTGCTCTGCAACCGGCCGAGGGTGTCCCGGAGCGCGGCGATCTCCAGGTTCAGGTCGTCCTCCCGGCGCTGCAGTCCGTCCAGGATCTGCACAAGATCGTCCGGTCGGGCCGTGGCCAGCGTGTCGCCGGACGCCGTTCGCTGCACCTGCAACACCACGGCGAACCCGAGCAGAGCACACAGCAACGCGACGACCACCCGGTTCGCCACCGTGGTCCTGGTCCGTTCCGGGACCGGGCTCGATCCGGAGGCGGGTGCCGACGGCGGCGGTTCGGCGGCCGACGCCGGTTCGGGCTGCGGCGCCGAAGTGGAATCCGGTGTCGGAGTGGACTCAGGCGACGGGGTGGACTCCGGCGACGGGGTGGACTCCGGCGACGGAGTGGAGGTCGGTCCAGTGGGTTCGGGCACGGTCACGCCTTGAAGATGTGCCGGCGGATCGCCGCGGCGTTGCCGAAGATCCGGATCCCGAGGACGACCACGACGGCGGTGGACAGCTGCGCGCCGACTCCGAGCTGGTCGCCGAGGAAGACGATGAAGGCCGCCACCAGGACGTTGGCGACGAACGAGATGACGAATACCTTGGCGTCGAAGATGTCGTCGAGCTTCGCGCGCAGCCCGCCGAACACCGCGTCGAGCGCCGCCACCACCGCGATCGGCAAATAGGGGCCGAGCCAGTCGGGAACGGTGGGATGCACGAACAGGCCGATGGCCACTCCGGCGGCCAGGGCCAGCAATGCATACAAGAGACCAACTCCTCAATCCTCAGTCGGTGGGCTCGTCAGGCGGGGGCTCGTCAGGTGGGGGCTCGTCAGGTGGCGGGCACGTCGGTCGGTGGGCTGGTCAGCTCGTCGGTGGTGCGCTCGCGAACAGCAGGTCCGCGCCGGTGCCACCCGGCAGGTTCAGCGTCTCCTGGGCCGAGACATCGAACTCGATGCCGTAGAGCTGGGCGAAAGTAGAGAATCTGCCGTAGCCGGCCGAGCCGATCAACTTGACCTGCATCCCGGACGGGTCGCCGACCGCCTCGATCGTCAACGGCCAGAAGACCGGCCGGTTGTCGACCAGGATCGATCCGCCGGCCTGCCGGATGGCGCTCCTGGGTTGCACCCGGACCCCGCCGATCGCGATGCCCTCGGCCCCGGCGGCCCACAGGTCGTTCACCAACAGCTGGATGTCGCGGTCCAGGATGACGCCGCTGGTAGAGGCGTTCTCGTCGTCCTTGGGAGCTTCGTCGAGCACGATCCGCAGCCCGGGGCCGGTGACCGGGGTGATCTGCCCGGCCAACTCCAGTGCGGCAACGGTTTCCAGCGGCCCGGCGACGCCGAGCGCCGACTGCGTCGCCCGCAGTTGCTCGGCCAGGTCCGCGATCGAGGTGGCCAGCACCGATTCCTGTTGCTCGGCCCGGTCGATGTCCTCCAACAGGGCCGACCTGGTCTTCTCCGCGCGGGGAGCGTTCTCCTCGGCGCTGCTCGCCGACACCCCGAACAGCACGCCGACGACGACCAGGGCGGCGGCCACCGCGGCGACGGACCAAGCACGACTCGAACCGGGGCCGGGTGCCGCTGCGCCGCCGTTCGCCTTGCGTCTGGCCGCCTCGGCGTAACCGGGGTCGAGGTGGTCGCGGCCGAGGGATTCCAGCAGCGACGGCACCGGGTTGCGGCGCACCGTCGGCTGCTGTTGCACCGGCCCGGACGGGCCGTGGTCACCCACCGGACGCACCGCCGGTCACGGGCTTGCGATAACGGGGCGCGAGCGGGCAGTTCCTGATCACCCAGCCGAGTTGCCGGAAGTAGATGACGCCGGCCCACAGATACATCACCGTGCCCCAGGCGATGAAGGCGTAACTGGTCGGCAACGCGATCTGCGAGATGACCGAGTCACCTTGCGCGAGTAGCAACATCGGCAATCCGTAGAACAGGCAGAAGGTCGCGGCCTTGCCCAGGTAGTGCACCGGCAGCGCGGTGAAGCCGTACCGGCGCAGCACCGGCAGGGTGGCTGCGAGCAGCACGTCCCGACCGATGATCAGCGCGGCCACCCACCAGGGGATGAACCCACGGATCACGAAGCCGATCAACGCGGCCAGGATGTAGAGCCGATCGGCGGCCGGGTCGAGCAGCGCGCCCAGCCTGCTGTACTGGTTGAGCAGCCGGGCCAGTTTCCCGTCGGCCCAGTCGGTGATGGCACTGACCATCAGCACGATCAGCGCCCAGCCGTCGTACTCCGGCCCGATCAGCAGATAGAGGAACAGCGGCACCCCTAGCAGGCGCAGGAACGACAGCACATTCGGCACCGTCAAGATCCGGTCGGATACGACCGGCTGCGCCGAAGGCGGGTGGGCAGCGGTTTCGGACACCGTGCCTCCTCGACTGACGGACGGACGAGTGGACCGTCCACGACTGCTCGGGCGCGTCTCCCCCTGCCCGGCGGTCAGCTCAGAAGTCTAGTCGGACCCGACGGAGGAGGGCCGCCAATCGACAGGGCAGCGCCGCCCTCCGCCGAGCCGTCACGCGTCCGGCAGCGCCATCCGCAGGAACGCGTACGCCGCAACTGTCGGTGCGTCGACGATGCGTCCGTCGGCGATCATCGCCCTGAACTCGGCCTCGGCGACCACGGCATGCACCATGTCCGCCTCGGTGTCCTCCCGGTCGTGCGGACCAGGCGTCAGATCGGTGGCATGGAACACGGTGAAACCCTGGGAGCAGAAGCCGCTGGCCTCGTGCATGCGGCCGCTGATCCGGCGCCAAGTCGCGGCGGTGACACCGGTTTCCTCCAGCAACTCGCGCCGGGCGAGTTCTTCGACGGGGCCGGATTGACCAGCCGACCAGGTGCCCATCGGGAATTCCCAGGACCGCCTGCCGAGCGGGTAGCGGAACTGCTCCACCAGATGGAAGGCGCCGTCCTCCTCTGCGATGACCACCGCGAAGTCGGTCTTGTCGACCACGGCGTAGGTGACCACCCGGCCGTCGGCCTGCGCATAGGTGTCCTCACGGACCCGCATCCAGTTGTTCCGGTAGACCGTCTTCGTGGTGAGCCGGCCGGGGGCCGCCACGCTGTCGAGTGGATCGGATGCCATCTGCCGAGTATCGCCGCACCACCCCTACGCTGGCTCGGTGCCCTCCCCCGCCCAGCCTTCGGCGTATGTCGACGGACTGCTGGCAACGGATCTTGTCCAGGTCGCCGATCTGGCCGCCGACCCCGGTGTGCTGGACCGGGGCGGCTGGTGGGCGGTGCTGGCCACCTTCGAGGGTGCGATCACCGGCTACCGGTTCGGCTCGGTGTCGGCGTCACCGATGCCGCCGGGCGGTGCTTCCTGGCGTGGGCCGTCGTCCGCGGGCTGGCGCAGCTCGATGACCGAGCGCGAGTATCTGCAGGGTGTGCACCGGATCCGGCGGTACATCGAGGGCGGCGACGTTTATCAGGTCAACCTCTGCCGGTTGCTGACAGCGCCGATCGCCGGCGGTTCGGATCCGTTCGCGCTGGCCCGGTTGCTGGTCGCCGGAAATCCGGCGCCGTACCAGGGCGTCGTCGACCTCGGAGATCGGTGGGTCGTCACGGCATCGCCCGAGTTGTTCCTCGCGCGGGACGACGAGAGGATCTCGTCCTCGCCGATCAAGGGTACGACGCGACCGGCAGAACCCTTCGCGGACAAGGACTATCCGGAGAACATCATGATCACCGACCTGGTTCGCAACGACCTCGGCCGGATCGGCCGACCCGGATCGGTGACGGTGACCGAGTTGCTGGCCCGGCAGGAGCACCCCGGTCTGGCGCACCTGGTTTCCACGGTCACGGCCCGATTGGCCGACGGCGTCGGCTGGTCGAAGATCCTGGCCGCAACCTTCCCGCCCGGTTCGGTCACCGGCGCGCCGAAGATCCGCGCGCAGCAGGTGATCACCGAACTCGAACCGGTGGCCAGGGGTCCCTACTGCGGCGCCGTCGGCTACGTCGACGCCGACCGCCGCCGGGCGCGGCTTGCGGTCGGCATCCGCACGTTCTTCACCACCGCGGACATCGCGACGACCGGCGGCGATCTGCTGCATTTCGGTACCGGGGCGGGCATCACCTACAGCTCGGACCCCGACGCCGAATGGCAGGAGACCGAGCTGAAGGCCGCCCGGCTGATCGCCCTTGCCGGCTCCTGACCTCAGCGGGGCGACCAGCCCGGGTCGCGGCCGGCCAGGCCGATGATCCGGTCCACCAGCGGGGCCCCGTCGGGGACCGGCACCACCGGGCCGAAGATGCCGTCCCGCAAGGACTCCTGGCCGGGGGCCGCGGATTCCAGCACGAAGCCGTGGACGACGCCGAGCGACTCGGGGTCGTAGTCGAATCGCTGGCCGCTGGACACGGCAACGTCCCACCCGTGGATCACCACCTCGTCGAGCGCGACGAGTCCCGCGACCTCGGCCGGCAGATCGATGCCGCCGGCCTTGGTCATGCCCTCCCAGGCGGCCGGGTCGCGCCAGGCCTGTGCCATCGCGAGCAGGTCACTCGGGATCCTGGTGCGCCAGTCGGCCGGCAGCCGGGTGGCATCGCCGACCGGAGCGCGGGAGGTGAGCTCGCCCTCCGACTTGTCGGCGGCCGCCCGGAACGCCTGCGCCAGACCGCCGATGTGCTCGACCAGATCCCCGACCGTGTAGGCCGGGCAAGGGGTCTCAGCACTCAGCGATTCTTCGGGCAGGTTGCTGACCAGGTCCGCCGTTCGTCGGGCGGCCGGTTCCAGATCGATCATGACGACTCCTCGGATCACCGGGACGCGCGGTTTCACATCCCTGGTAGGTCACGACGAATCCGGAGCCCGAAACTCATCGGCCGGGCGGTCCGGAGTCAGGAGCCGAGCGTCGTGCCGTCCGCAATGGTGCCCGGGGACCCGTCCGCCGGAACGGTGGCAGTCCCGACGACGGTGACGTCCTTGCCGAACGTCCAGTCGCCCTTGACGGTGAGCCGCTCGGCGTCGATCAGCGACGGTGCGCCGGCGGGGAAGCGCGCGTCGAAGTCGTTGACCAGCTTGTAGGGCTTGTCCAGGTCGACCAACGGCGCAGCAGAGCGCGACGGCGACAGGCGGACCTGCGCGTCGTCGGTCAGCTCGTAGGCATCGGACCGCAGCACCAGCAGGTCGCTGGTCGCCTTCACCGGCAGGAACCGGGAGCGGTCCACCTCGATCGCGCCCGCACCCTCGAAAACCCCGATCGCCGCCCCCATCGCGGTCTCGATCTGGATCACCTCGGGGCTGCTGGAGTCGGCGGGATCGACGGTCTTGACGTTGCGGATGATCGGCAGGCCGAGCACGCCGTCGTTGGCCTGCAGCACCGCATCCAGCGCGACCAGGTCGAGCCAGAGGTTGTTGGTGTTGAAGAAGCGGTGCCGGTTGATGTCGCCGAAGGCGTCCTCGTCCTCGGGACGGGTCTGCGCGGATTCCCGCAACACCAGCTGTCCGTCGCTGACCCGACGGGCCAGGTGCCCGCCCTTGCGGTCGGCGGCGGTGCGGCGGCAGAACTCGGCCGCGAATGGGCTGCCGGACGCAGCGAACCAGGCGGCCAGCGCGGGATCCGGCCGGGCGCCCAGGTTGTCGGCGTTGGAGACGAACAGGTAGCGGAAGCCGCTGTCGAGCAGTTGGCGCAGCAGACCGGAGGCATCGAGGGCGGTGTAGATGTCGCCGTGCCCGGGCGGGCACCACTCCAGGCTGGGGTCGGCCGGCCAGCTGACCGGCGTCAGGTCGTCGGACCGCAGCTTGGGCTCGCGGTTCTGCAGGAAGTCCAGCGGCAATCCGTCGGTGGCCAGGCCGGGGTGCGAGGCGAGCGCCGCAAGCGTGTCGTCGGAGGTGCGGAAGCTGTCCATGAACACCACCGGCAGGGCGACGTCGTACTCCTTGCGGAGGGCGATCACCTGTTCGGCGATGATGTCCAGGAAGCTCTTGCCGGGCCGCACCTGGAGCAGCGACTTGGCCTTGTCCAGCCCCATCGAGGTGCCGAGCCCGCCGTTCAGCTTGACCACCGCGGTCGCGGCCATCGCGGCCTTGGCGGCCGACGGATCGGTCTCCAGGTCGGCGAGCCGGGGCAGCTCGGCAATTGGTTCGAGGTCGGTCTCGGCGAGCATGCCGGTCTCACCGGAGGCGAGCACTCCGTAGGAATGCGCGAACACGGCGATCGCCCTGGGGTGCACTCCCCCCTTCGCCATCAGATCCTTGGCCTGCTGCAATCCGTCGCTGGTCATGGGAAAAGCCTAGGGCCCGGAATCACGGACCGCTGACGGCTCCCGCACGCAGCGTGAGCTTTTCCATCCCGACGCAACCTGCGCCAACGACGCCGCCCGAGGGCGTCAGACGTCCGCGTCCGGGTCTTTGCGCCGCTCCTCCGATTACCGCAGGATCGCCTCGGCCTGCTCCTCATCGAACCCGGGTGAGGCTGGAACACCGGCCGGTGTGACGCGGGCCGAAGTTCCGCCGGGAGCTCAGCTCGAGCGTGTGACGAGGGCGAAGTGCCCGCAGCTTTCCTTGACGCCCGCTCATCGCTGAGGCCGCGATGGTGGATCTTCGGCCCGCGTCACGCCGGGCCGAAGTTCCGCCGCAACGGTTCCGGACGGCCGGGGCGGCGACGAAGCAGGCCTGCTCCCGCACGCAGCGTGAGCTTTTCCATCCCGACGCGACCCACCGACGCCGCGGCCGGCGGGCGTCAAACGCCGGCGTCCGGGTCGTTGATCCGCTCCTCCGATTCCCGCAGGATCGCCTCTGCCTGCTCCTGCGGCCGGTCGCTGCCGACGGCCAACTCCTCCGGCAGCAACTCGGCCCGGGTCGCAACTATCTCCGCGGGCACCTCCGGCGTTTCACCCTGGCCGGGCTCGACCTCAGTCATCGCCGTGCTCCGTTCTTGCGCTCCGGAAGACAAGTCACGTTGGCAGGATGGCACTGTCACCGGGAACAGACCGAGTGCGGCCGCCCGGACGAAGGTTCACGCCAGACAGCACAGCAACGAGGGGGACGAACCGTGGTCGCAGAATCCGACGCCGATGCCAACCTCGACCGGGCGCTCATCCGGCTGCTCACCGAACGCGGCGACGACAAGACGGTGTGCCCGAGTGAGGTCGCCAGGGCCGTCGACGGCGAGCACTGGCGGGACCTGATGGAACCTGCTCGGGCCACTGCTCGCCGTTCGGTGGCCCGGGGCGATGCCGAGATCACCCAGCACGGCGAGGTTGTCGACCCATCCATGGCGAAAGGGCCCATCCGGATCCGCCCCGTCCGGCACGGGTGACAGCATCGAGTTCAGCTCTTCGATTCCTCTGAGCTCCACCGCGATGGGACCACCCGCACGCCGAGCCTCGCGGCGCCGCACCGGTGCGGCGCCGCGATTCACGGTCTGACTGCGCGGCCGTGTTGTGAGCCATCAGCGGGTACGGGACTCTGGAGCTTCCCGCTGGATCGCATCGCGATCGACGGGCTCCCGGAGGAGCGGCATGGAACCGAACGACGTGATGGGTACCGCGGTTCGTCTCGGAGGCTCGGTCGACGCGCTGGCGGCGCTGGTCGCCTTCGTCCGGCTCGAGACCGAGCAGATTCCCGCCGATCCGGCGGTCCGCGACCTGCTCTCGCAGATCGCAAGCGAACTGGTCGGCGGCGACGGAATCGCCGAACCTGCCGCCGCTGCTCCGATCGTCGGGCTGGGCCGGACCTTTCTGCGCCAAGCAGCAGAGATGATCGAGAACCCCGGCCGGAGCGGCAGCTGGGACCAGGTGGACGTTCCGCTCATCCAGAGCATGGGCCGACTGTCGATGGCGATCAGCGGCGCATTCTCCTCGGCCGGGCGGCAGCTGCCTGAGCTCGGCGCACTGTTGGACTCGCCTGACGGACGCCTGCTCGACGTCGGGACCGGCGCCGGTTGGCTGGCCGTCGCCCTCGCCCGGTCCCGCCCTGATCTGGCCGTCGTCGGCATCGACATCTTCGAGCCCGCGTTGGACCTTGCGCGTCAGAACGTCAAGGACTCCGGCCTCACCGATCGCATCTCACTGCGGCTGCAGGACGCCACATCGTTGGACGCGACCGACCAGTTCGACGTCATCTGGCTTCCACTGCCGTTTCTGCCGGCCGGCATCGTCGAATCCGTGGTCTCCGCTGCGACGCGAGCGCTGCGTCCCGGGGGCTGGCTACTTCCCGGAACATTCACCGGAGCGCCCGGTCGGCTCCCGGAATTGCTCACCGATCTGCGAACCGTCCGCGCCGGCGGCCATCCCTGGCGGCCGGCCGAGATCACCGGCATGCTCACCGCCGCCGGGCTCGACCGGGCCCAGGAGATTCCGCGCGACTGGGCGGCCCCGGTCCGGCTCTACGCCGCACAGAAGGCCTGACCGCCACGCTTTCCGGCGGTTGATCGCTGCGGATCGCCACCCCGTACCCGCTGTTGATCAACCACTTTCGAACGCTTGCATGCCTTCCAAGCATGTCCAAGTGGTTGATCAACTCACAGTTGGGTTGACCGCGGTGCGAAGTGCATGCCGTCGCGGGCGAACGACGGCGCCGCCCTTAGGCGAGTGCTGCGTCCAGGGTGATCTCGACGCCGGTCAGCGCCTTGGAGACCGGGCAGGTCTCCTTCGCGGTTTGCGCGGCCTTGAGGAAGCCGTCCGCGTCCAGACCTTCGACCTGCCCCCGCACCGTCAGCTTGATCCCGGTGAGCCGGAGCCCGCCCGCCGGATCCGGCCCAAGGCTGACTTCGGCCTCGGCGACAAGACTCTTGGTGGTGCCGCCGGCATTGCCGATGACTCCCGAGAGCTGCATGCAGTAGCAGGACGAATGCGCGGCGGCGATCAGTTCCTCGGGGCTGGTGACGCCGCCGGCGGTGTCGGCGGTCCGGCGCGGGAACGAGACGTCGAACGTGCCGACTGCGGAGCTGACCAGTTCGACCTCGCCGGTCCCGTCCTGCAACCCGCCGTTCCACTGCGTCCTTGCAATGCGTGACGTCACTTCGATCTCCTTGTTGTCGTCCTGGGCTCGCGGATGTCACGAGACGGCACACCTTGATCGGCTGCCCGCGCACCAAGATAGTCGGACCGCCGATCACTCACCCGGGCACCATGATTCGCGCCCGACTCCTCCCCGTACGGGCGGATCGAGCCACCGGGTTCGGCACCCTGACGCGGAGCGGAAGGGTGCCGACCTGGTTGATCAACCCGAGTGAACTCGGGCGCCGTCGTCGTCGAGGGCGCGCTGGTCCCCGTCGTCGAACCCGTCCCTGCGCACGATCTCGCCATCGGTATCGACGGTGCGGGCATT
>Ga0164308_10000458_pt1 | contig 22648 bp, 21 predicted proteins | sample Whisoiple_246_MG_FD_109983 | JGI IMG/M metagenome (GOLD analysis project Ga0164308, IMG submission 109983) | Soil microbial communities amended with fresh organic matter from upstate New York, USA - Whitman soil sample_246_MG | ecosystem: Environmental > Terrestrial > Soil > Unclassified >...
GCCTTGTCGATCCCCTCGAACGGCGCGGCCGAGCCCACCACGCCGGTGGCCGAGGACCTCCTCGAGCCGACCGAGACGTCCGCGTCCACCACCGGCGACACCCGGGCCGGAGTCGACGCGCCCGCGGCCGCCGCGTCACCGAGGTCGCGGCCGAGTCGCGCGGCGATCCGTGCCGGCCGCACCGAGTCGGCCTCCCGGGCCGCGCACCCGACGGCGGTGCCCACCGATGAGCCCGGCCCGGGCGAACGCCCCCGCCGCGCCGCGACCGGCGCGTCCGGCACGCCCACCACGCCCGACGCGTCCGGCACGCCCGGTGGCGACGGTGCCCCGTCGACCGAGCCCCCGCGGACACCGCCCGTGCGGACGCGTCCGCCGCGCCGGGTGCCCCTGCCCCCGGCGTCGACGGCGGCCTCGCCGTCGGTCGATGAGGTGCGCGAGCGCGCCCGGCTGCGGGCCGTGCCCCCGATCGAGGAGTCGGGGACCGGTGACGTCACGTCCGAGGGTTCCGACCTCGCCAGCGCCCCCGGCCTCACCGGGCTGCAGTCCAAGGCGGAGCGCCTCGTCGGGGCCGTCCTCGAGGCCGCCGAGTTCAGCAGCGAGTCCCGCCCGGGTCCGGCCGAGCTCGTCGAGCTCGCCGTCAACGTCTTCCGCGCGGCGGCGACGTCGGCCGGGCTGCCCGCCGAGGACGTCGAGCGGCAGGTCGCCGAGACCCTCGCGTACCTGCGGCGCCGGCTCACCGGCGACTACACCGTCGACGAGTTCGGTTTCGACGAGGACTACACCGTCCACGTCCACCTGCCGCTGCTGCGCCCCTTCTACCGGTCGTGGTTCCGGGTCGAGGTGCGCGGCATCGAGAACATCCCGGCCGACAGCGGCGCGCTCGTCGTCGGCAACCACTCCGGCACCGTGGCGATGGACTCGCTCATGACCCAGGTGGCGGTCTACGACGAGCACCCGCAGCACCGGCACCTGCGCATGCTCGGCGCCGATCTCGTCTTCCAGCTGCCGTTCATCGGCACCATGGCGCGCCGGTCCGGCTCGACGCTCGCGGCCAACACCGACGCCGAGCGGCTGCTGCGCGGCGGCGAGCTCGTCGGCGTCTGGCCCGAGGGTTTCAAGGGCGTCGGCAAGCCGTTCAGCGAGCGGTACAAGCTCCAGCGGTTCGGCCGCGGCGGCTTCGTGTCGGCCGCGCTGCGGGCCGGGGTGCCGATCGTGCCGGTGTCGATCGTCGGGGCCGAGGAGATCTACCCGATCCTCGGCAACATGCCCGCGGTCGCGCGGTTGCTCGGCCTGCCGTACGCGCCGATCACGCCGACCTTCCCGCTGCTCGGCCCGCTCGGCATGATCCCGCTGCCGAGCAAGTGGCTCATCGAGTTCGGGCCACCCATCGACACGACGTCGTTCGGGCCCGACGCGGCCGACGACCCGATGCTCGTCTTCGACCTCACCGACCAGGTGCGCGAGACGATCCAGCAGACGCTCTACAGCCTGCTCATGCAGCGCAAGTCCGTCTTCCTCTGACCCCACCCCGCTGAGGACGCCCGACGCGTCCGCCACCGGCCTCCGCGCCCAGCCGAGGGGCGGGCGGCCGGAACGAACGGCCCGAGAGGGCCGCAGGAGCGCGTATCCCGGGTTCGATCCGGCCACTCGACCCCGCGATCGGGTAGCCCCGGGGAGGCGATCCAGCGATGGGCCAGGCGTCAGGGCCTCAGCGCGTCAGGGCAGGAGCGTCTTGAGCGGGAGGCTCGGGACGGTGACCTTCACCGAGGGCAGCGGGATGGACGGCAGACCGGTGACCGAGACGCCGCCGCCACCGACGCCGATCGTGCCGCCTGTGGCGCTGACGCTCGGCAGGTGGACCGTGCTGCCCGGCAGCGTGAGGCCACCGCCGCCGACCCCGACCGAGGACGAGGACACGCCGACGCCCGGCAGCTGGATGGTGCTGCCGGGCAGGGTCACGCCGCCGGTGACGCCGAGGCCGGGAAGCGGGACTCCGCCGACCCCTGGCACGGTCACCGTGCCGCCGGGTTGTCGCGGGACGCTGGCGCGTGGGGGCGCCGGCGCGGTCGGGCCGCTCGCCGACAGCTGGGGGAGCGTGGTGGGTGCGGACGCGGACGGCGCGGTGGCCACGACCGCCGACAGCAGCTGTCGCGCCTGGGCGGCGCGATCGCCGCAGGCACCGCAGGCCGCGAGCTCGCGCAGCACGGCGACGCGGTTCTGCGACAGCAGGTCATGCAGGCGCTGCCAGGCCGGGAGCGCCGCAGCAGGCACCTGGTCACGCAGCGCGTCGACCTGGGGGAGGGCTCGCGCGTAGAAGTCGGCGAGCTCGGTCAGCGCGTCGGCGCGGTTGTCGCTGCGGTAGGCCTCGAGCAGGAGGGTCTGGGCGCGGGTCGTGGAGTCGGAGGCGAGGTCGAGGGCGGTCTCGACGTCGCCGGCGGCCGGAGCGCCGCGGTCGACGAGGTCGCGGGCCTCGCCGATGTGCTGCTCGGCCTGAGCGAGGTAGGTCAGGCCCTGGTCGAACCGCGACCCGGACAGCTGCACGGCCGCCCGGTCGAGCACCTGCTTGACGCCGTAGAGGGCATCGCCCGGCAGCGCCGAGCGCGACGCCCAGCCGAGGGCGCCACCGACGACGAGCAGGGCCGCGGCGGCTGCCGCGACGTAGCGCAGCGGGCGGGCGGCGACGCGCAGCACCGAGACCGTGCCGCCGGTCGAGCCGCCGCCACCCGAGCCGTCGGGCTGGGTGTCGACGCCGGACGCGTCACTGCGGGACTCGGGGCCCTCGTCGGAGGGGGCGCTCGTCGGCGTCAGCGGCTCCGTGGGGGAGTCTCCGGACGGGCCGCCGAGGGGCACGACCGGGGCGGCGAGGCCGCCGTCGTCCTCGAGGAGCCTGGCCCGCAGGTCGGCGACGAACTCGCGGCGCGGGGCCAGGCCCGCCTGGTCGACCGCGGTGACGGCGTGCACGACCGCCACGAGCTCGAGGATGCCCGGCTCGGTGACGCGCTCACCCTCGAGGGCACGCTGGAGGAGGTCGGCGTCGGACGTGGGGCCGAGGTCCATCTCTCTCCTCCTTCGGTGCTCGGGTCGTGCGGTCGGTGGCGGTGCGGTGGTGCTCGGGTCGTGCGCGTGGTGCGCTCGGGTCGTGCCTCAGGTGCGGTGCCCGGGTGGCGGGCAGCCGCGACCCGTGCGCGTCGGTGCCCTGCCGGGGACCGACGTGGCAGCCGGCGCCTCGGGTACCGCCACGAAGGCGTGGCGGACCGGACGCTGCAGCGTCGGCGTCAGGGGTGCGCGGCGGTGCGCGGTGGCTGCGTGATGCAGGCGGTGCGGGTGGTGCGTCGTGTCGTGCCCTGCCCTCGGTGTCGTCGGAGTCGGAATCGCGGTCACGCGCCCCGGGACGCCGGGGAGCGTGAGGGGCTGCGGTGGGGCCCCACACGAACCGTCCCGCTGTCGTGAGAACGACGCAGGTGCCACAGGCGTTACGGGGTTCACAGCTCGACCCCCTCGAGGGTCTTGCGCAGGGCCCGGGTGGCCCGCAGCTGCAGCTGCTTGACGGCACCCTCCGACTTGCCGAGGACCTTGGCGGTGTCGGCGAGGCTGAGGCCCTGCAGGAAGCGCAGGGTGATGCACTCGGCCTGGTCCGAGCCGAGGCCGCGGATGGCCTCGACGAGGCGCTCGTCGCGCAGCCGGGCGAGGACCTCGGCGTCGGGGGCGTCGACGCGCTCGTCGGCGTCGCGCATGTCGGCGGTCGTGACCTCGAAACGGAACCGCGCCGACTTCACGTGGTCGGCGATGAGGTTGCGCGCGATGGTGACGAACCACGCGGCGATGTCGCGGCCCTGCCAGGTGAAGGTGTCGATGCGGCGCATGGCCCGCAGGAAGGTCTCGGAGGTGAGGTCCTCGGCCAGCTGCCGGCTCGCGACGCGGACGAGGACGTAGCGGAAGACGGTGTCGACGTAGGCGTCGTAGAGCTGGGCGAAGGCCTCGCGGTCGCCGCCCTGGGCCAGCTCGACGAGGGCCGTGATGCGGGCCTGCTCGGCGACGTCGCGTTCGAGGGTGCGCGTGCCGCGGCCGCTCGGGCCTGCCGGGGCCCCGGCACCGCCCTGGCCGCCGATGCCGAAGCGCTCGGTGGCGCCGTCCTCGAGGGCGGCCCAGATGGCATCGAGCGCCGAGCGCCAGGACGGCAGGCCGGGGCCGAACGACCCGGTGCCGAGCGATGCGGCTCCGAGCGCGCCCGTCGCGAGCGCAGGGGAGGGCAGCGCCACGACCGGGACCGTCCCCGGTGCGGCACCACGTGGCTGCCGGCGGGCCGGCGTCCTCCTCGTGCGCATCCGTCACAGTCTGGCCCAAGTGCCGCCCGGATCACAGTGCGTTCGCCCGATGTGACCGATCTGCTACCGATCGGTAGCGCGTGGCGTCCTTCCGAGCGGGCCGAGGTGGGCGACCTACAGTGGGTCCATGAGCGCGACCGACGGTCCCGGCACCAGCACGACGGACGCCGGTGGCACCGGTGCGCCACCCCGCGTCGTGCTGCTCGGGCGCGAGGGCTGCCACCTGTGCGACGAGGCCCGGGCCGTCGTCGAACGGGTCACCGCCGATCTCGGCGTGACGTGGCAGGAGAGGTCCGTCGACGAGGACCCGGACCTCGTGCGGCGGTACGGGGAGCAGATCCCGGTGACGTTCGTCGACGGGCGCCGACACGACTTCTGGCGGGTCGACGAGGGGCGCCTGCGACGCGCCCTCGCCGACGGATGACGGGGACCGGTGCCCGGGGCCGTCTCTACGTCTGATAGGCCCGTCACGTCAACTTTGTGCATGGGTTCACAAACGTCTAGCCTGAACAGGTCCTTACGTGCTCCGCGTTCGCCTCGAACGCCTCTGCGAGAGGAGCCGGTGAGCAAGCGTGTCCGCCGACCCTGTTCTGCGTCGAGAGATCCCCGACGCAACCGTCGCGCGGCTCCCTGAGTACCTGCGGACGCTGTCCCGACTGGCCGAGGACGGCGTGCTGTCGGTCTCCTCCGAAGAGCTCGCGGCCGAGGTCGGTGTGCGCTCGGCCCAGCTCCGCAAGGACCTCAGCCACCTCGGCTCCTACGGGGTGCGCGGCGTCGGCTACGACGTCGAGACGCTCGCCCTCGAGATCTCCCGGGCCCTCGGCCTGACCCAGGACTGGCCCGTGGCCATCGTCGGGATGGGCAACCTGGGCCACGCGCTCGCCTCCTACTCCGGCTTCGTCACCAAGGGCTTCCGCATCGTCGGGCTCTACGACGACGACCCGGCGCTCGCCGACGAGCTCGTCGTCGGTGTCCGCATCCGGCCGCTGTCCGAGATCGCCGCCCACCACGCCGTCGACCCCATCGCGATCGGGGTCATCGCGACGCCCGCCCCGGCCGCGCAGGCCGTATGCGACGCGCTCGTGGGCACCGGCATCTCCTCGATCCTCAACTTCGCCCCCGCGGTACTGTCCGTGCCCGCGGGCGTCGACGTGCGACGCGTCGACCTCTCCACCGAGCTGCAGATCCTCGCCTTCCACGCGCAGCGCAAGGCGCTCGCGGCCGGGGAGCTGCGATCGGCGGTGGCGCGATGAGCCTGCTCGTCATCGGCCTGTCCCACCACACGGCGCCCCTGTCGGTGCTCGAGGCGCTGTCCGAGCGCCCCGACCGCGCCGAGGCCATCGCCGGCTCGGTGCTCGGCTCGGCCACGGCGTCGGAGGCCGTCGTGCTCTCCACGTGCAACCGCCTCGAGGTCTACGCCGAGGTCGCCGCCTTCCACCCGGCCGTCGCCGCCATCGGCGAGGCGCTCGCGCTCGCCGCCGGCATCGAGCAGGGCGAGGTCGTCACCACCTCGCACGTCGCGCCGACCGACCCCGCCGAGGCTCTGGCCTCCCGCGCCGAGTCGCTGGCCGACCACCTCTACGTGCGCTTCGACGACGCCGCCGTCGCCCACACCTTCACCGTCGCGTGCGGCCTCGACTCGATGGCCGTCGGCGAGGCGCAGGTGCTCGGCCAGATGCGCGACGCGCTCTCCGGCGCCCAGCAGCGCGGCCAGGCCGGCGAGTCGCTCAACTCCCTGTTCCAGCAGGCCCTCCGGGTCGGCAAGCGGGCCCACTCCGAGACCGACATCGACCGGCACAGCGTCTCGCTCGTGCAGATCGCCCTCGAGCAGGCCGCCCAGGTGCTCGGCCCGCTCGAGCGTCGTACCGCCGCCGTCGTCGGTGCCGGTGCCATGAGCGGCCTCGCCGCCGCCACCACCAGCCGGGGCGGCATCGGCGGGCTGACCGTCGTCAACCGCACGCCCGAACGCGCAGAGCGTCTCGCGGCCGCCACCGAGGGCATCGCCCGGCCGTGGTCCGAGCTGCCTGACGTCCTCGCCGAGGCCGACCTCGTCATCACGTGCACCGGCGCCGTCGGGCACGTCGTCACCGGGGCCGACCTCGCGTCGGCGGCCGCCCGCCGCGACGGCCGCCCGCAGGTCGTCGTAGACCTCGCCCTCCCGCGCGACGTCGAGCCCGCCGACGCGTGGTCGACGCCCGTGCCCTCGGTCGCGCTGCTCGACCTGCAGCACCTCGGACGGCTCCTCGAGGGCCGTGCCGACACCACTCAGGTCGTCCGCGTCCGCGAGCTCGTCACCGGCGAGGTCGCCGACTACCTGACCCGACGCGTCGAGAAGACCGTCGCGCCGACCGTCGCCGCGCTGCGCTCGCGCGCCGCCGAGCTCGTCGCCGGCGAGATGGAGCGGCTCGACCAGCGCCTGCCCGCCCTCGACGAGGGCACCCGGGCCGAGATCGGCCTCGCCGTGCACCGGATCGTCGAGAAGCTGCTCCACACCCCGACCCGACGCGTCAAGGAGTTCGCGATGGAGGGCAGCGGCGACGACTACGCCGCCGCCCTGCGCGAGCTGTTCGACCTCGAGCCCAAGGACGTCGCCAACGTGTCGACCCCTCCCAAGCGGGGAGGTGGCGCATGACGACGCTGCGCCTCGGCACCCGCCGCTCCGCCCTCGCCACGACCCAGTCCGCCTGGGTCGCCGACCGCCTCCGGTCGCTCGGCCACGACGTCGAGCTCGTCGAGATCACGACCGAGGGCGACACCTCGGGCGAGCTGCTCACCGCGATCGGCGGCACCGGCGTCTTCGCCGCCGCCATCCGCAAGGCCCTGCTCGACGGGCGCATCGACGTCGCCGTCCACTCGCTCAAGGACCTCCCGACGACGCCCGAGCCCGGCCTCGTCGTCGCCGCGGTCCCGGAGCGCGAGGACAGTCGCGACGTGCTCGTGGCCCGCGACGGTCTGACCCTCGGCGAGCTGCCGGCCGGGTCGGTCGTCGGCACCGGTTCACCGCGTCGCACCGCCCAGCTCGCCGCGCTCGGTCTCGGCATCGAGATCCGCCCGATCCGCGGCAACGTCGACACCCGCATCGGGCTCGTCAGGTCGGGCACGCTCGACGCCGTCGTCCTCGCGCGGGCGGGCCTGGCCCGTCTCGGCCGGCTCGACGAGGCCACCGAGGTGCTCGACCCGATCCAGGTGCTCCCGGCGCCGGGCCAGGGTGCCCTCGCCGTCGAGTGCCGGTCAGACCGCGCCGACGTGCTCGCCGCGGTCACCCCGCTCGACGACCCCGACACCCGCGCCTGCGTCCTCGCCGAGCGGTCGCTGCTGCGCACCCTCGAGGCCGGCTGCACCGCCCCCGTCGGGGCGCTGGCCGAGGTCGTCGAGGACGACGACGGCCCGGTGCTGTCGCTGCGTGCCTTCGTCGGCACGGAGGACGGCGCCACCGAGCTGCGTCGCTCGCTCGTCGGCGGGTACGACGAGCCCGAGGACCTCGGGCGTCGGCTCGCGCACGTCTGCCTCGAGGACGGCGCCGCCGAGATCACCGGAACCCCGGTCGGGGCCCCCGCCCCGGTCGGCGTCCCGACCCACACCGCTCAACCGAACGACCCGTACGGCAGTCAGCACGACGGCCCGTACGACACCGACTCACCGCACGCCACACACCGACCGGAGCAAGTTTCGTGACCCAGTCTCGCCAGCCGTCGGAGCAGACGGCGTCGACCCCCACGCTCTCGACCTCTCCCGCCCGCGTCGCCTTCGTCGGGTCCGGGCCGGGCGACCCGGGCCTGCTGACGCTGCGGGCCCGCGACCTGCTCGCGGCCGCCGACGCGGTCGTGCTCGACCGCGTCGCCCGCGAGGACGTCCTCCTGGCCCACGCGCGTCCCGGCGTCGAGGTCATCGACGCCGGCCACGGCGAGCAGGGGCAGGAGCTGACCCACGCGGTCCGCGCCAAGCTCGTCGTCAAGGCCGCCAAGGCGGTCGGCCCGTCCGGCCTCGTCGTGCGCCTCATGGACGGCGACCCCGCCACCTTCAACGGCCTCGCAGAGGAGGTCCGCGCCTGCCGCAGGGCCGGACTGACCTTCGACGTCGTGCCGGGCGTCTCGGCCGTCACTGCCGGACCGACCTACGCCGGCGTGCCGCTGACCTCCAAGGCCACCGGGGCCGTCCACGTCCTCGCCACCGAGCACGCCGGGCTCGACCTCGCGCCGTACACGGCCGACGCCGACACCCTCGTGCTGCTCGGCAACGCCGAGACGATCCGCAAGGCGCTGGCCGCGCTGCTCGCCGCGGGCCGCCCCGGCGAGTCGCTCGTGGCACTGACGACCAATCCGACGACGGTCCGCCAGACGTCCGTCACGTCCTCGCTCGAGGCCGTCGACCGCCTCTTCTCCGGCAAGGAGCCGCTCGAGGTCTCGCTCGCCGTCGTCTCCCCGAACGTCGACCTGCGCGAGGAGTTCGCGTGGTTCGAGACCAAGCCGCTCTTCGGCTGGAAGGTCCTCGTGCCGCGCACGCAGGCCCAGGCCGGCCCGATGGTCGACCGCCTCGCCGGCTACGGCGCCACGGCCGACGTCGTCCCGACGATCTCCGTCGAGCCGCCGCGCACGCCGCAGCAGATGGAGAAGGCCGTCAAGGGCCTCGTCACCGGGCGCTACGAGTGGATCGGCTTCACGTCGGTCAACGCCGTGCGCGCGGTCCGCGAGCGGTTCGAGGAGTTCGGCCTCGACGCGCGCGCCTTCGCCGGCCTCAAGGTGGCCGCCGTCGGTGGCGTCACGGCCGAGGCGCTGCGCGAGTGGGGCATCAACCCCGACCTCGTGCCCTCCGGCGAGCAGTCCGCCGCCGGCCTGCTCGAGGAGTGGCCCGAGTTCGACGAGGTGCTCGACCCGATCAACCGCGTTCTGCTGCCGCGGGCCGACATCGCCACCGAGACCCTCGTCGCCGGCCTGCGCGACATGGGCTGGGAGGTCGACGACGTCACCGCGTACCGCACCGTCCGGGCGGCCCCGCCGGCCGCGTCGATCCGCGACGCCATCAAGGGCGGCGACTACGACGCGGTGCTCTTCACGTCGAGCTCGACGGTGCGCAACCTCGTCGGCATCGCCGGAAAGCCCCACGCCGCAACGGTCGTCGCGTGCATCGGCCCGGCCACGGCCAAGACCGCCCAGGAGCACGGCCTGCGCGTCGACGTCCTCGCGCAGGAGGCCTCGGCCCTCGCGCTCGTCGACGCCCTCGCCGGCCACGGCGTCGGCCTGCAGGTCGCGGCCCGCGAGGCCGGCCAGCCGGTGCAGCGCCCGAGCGACAAGCGTCCGGCCTCGCGCCGCCGCGCCCGCTGAGGAGCGTCGGGTGATCGAACGCCCCCGTCGCCTGCGGCAGAACCCGGTGCTGCGGTCCCTCGTGGCCGAGACCCGGGTGCACCCGCGTGACCTCGTGCTGCCCGTTTTCGTCGGGGAGGGGCTGACGCAGCCGCGCCCCATCGCGAGCATGCCCGGTGTCGTCCAGCACACGCTCGAGAGCGTCGTCGAGCTCGCGCACCGCTGCGTGGCGGCCGGGCTCGGCGGCATCATGCTCTTCGGGGTCCCGGAGACCAAGGACGCCACCGGGTCCGGCGGCATCGCCCCCGACGGCATCCTCAACGTCGCGCTGCGCCGCGTCCGCGACGCCGTGGGTGACGACCTCGTCGTCATGGCCGACACGTGCCTCGACGAGTTCACCGACCACGGCCACTGCGGCGTGCTCGACGAACAGGGGCGGGTCGACAACGACGCGACGAACGAGCTCTACGCCGAGATGGCCGTGGCGCAGGCCCGGGCGGGTGCCCACGTCGTCGCCCCGTCCGGGATGATGGACGGCCAGGTCGCCGTCATCCGTGAGGCGCTCGACGCAGAGGGCCTCACCGACACCGTCATCCTCGCCTACTCGGCGAAGTACGCCTCGGCCTTCTTCGGGCCGTTCCGCGAGGCCGTGCAGTCGAGCCTGCAGGGCGACCGCCGCACCTACCAGCAGGACCCCGCGAACATCGTCGAGTCGCTGCGCGAGATCGACCTCGACATCGCCGAGGGCGCCGACATGGTCATGGTCAAGCCGGCCATGAGCTACCTCGACGTCGTCGCGGCCGCGGCCGAGCGCTCCTCGGTGCCGGTGGCGGCCTATCAGGTGTCGGGCGAGTACTCGATGATCCACGCGGCCGCCGCGAACGGTTGGATCGACCTGCGGGCCACCGCCCTCGAGTCCCTCACCTCGATCCGCCGCGCCGGCGCGCAGGTCGTCCTGACGTATTTCGCCCTCGACGCGGCCGACTGGCTCGCCTGACGCCTTACGATCAGGGGGCGCAGGAGGTGCACATGGCCGGTGGTTCAGGGGACGACGGCGTGAGGTGGCTCGACGACGGCGAGCAGCGCTCGTGGCGTGCCGTGCTGCGCGGCACCCGGCTGCTCGAGCGGGCGCTCGACGAAGCCCTCGGCGACGCCGGCATCGCGCTGAGCGAGTACGAGATCATCTCGATGCTCTCGGAGAGCCCGCAGCACCGGCTGCGGATGAGCGAGCTCGCCTCGATGGTCGTGCAGTCGCGCAGCCGGCTCACCCACACGGCCAAGCGCCTCGAGGAGCGCGGTTGGGTCGCGCGCGAGTCGTGCCTCGAGGACAAGCGCGGCGTCGAGCTCGTGCTGACCCCCGGCGGCCTGGCTGCGGTGCAGGACATCTCGAGGGTCCACGTCCAGAGCGTGCGCGACAACCTCGTCGACATCATGACCCGCGAGCAGTTCCAGGCGATCGGCGACGCCATGGCCATCGTCCGCGACCACCTCGACCCCGAGGGCGCGAGCGGCCGCTGACGGGCGGCGTCCCCGCCGTGCGGTTCGCGTCGCGACGTGCCGATGCGTCACGCGTGCGTGACGACAAGCGCACGGGGCGCCGACGCCCTCGTCAGGGCGGTTGCGACAATGGGGGCATGAGCCCGCAGCCCACGACCGCCCCCGACACGACCGACGCCCCCGCCTCGGCGGCCCTCCTCGAGCGGGCCGGACGCGTCATCCCCGGAGGTGTCAACTCGCCGGTCCGTGCCTTCCGCGCCGTCGGCGGCACACCGCGCTTCATGCGCAGCGGACAGGGCGCCTGGCTCACCGACGCCGACGGCAAGAAGTACGTCGACCTCATCTGCTCGTGGGGCCCGATGATCCTCGGCCACGCCCACCCCGACGTGCTGCGTGCCGTGAACGAGGCTGCGGCGCAGGGATTCTCGTTCGGCACGCCCTCGGAGAACGAGGTGCTCCTCGCCGAGGAGATCGTGACGCGGATGGAGCCGGTCGAGCAGGTGCGCCTCGTCAACTCCGGCACCGAGGCGACGATGTCGGCGATCCGCCTGGCCCGGGGCTTCACCGGCCGTGACGTCGTCGTGAAGTTCGCCGGCTGCTACCACGGCCACGTCGACGCGCTGCTCGCCTCGGCCGGCTCGGGCGTCGCGACGTTCGCCCTGCCCGACTCCGCCGGAGTGCCGCGCTCGAGCGCGGGCGAGACGATCGTCCTGCCGTACAACGACGTCGCGGCCCTCGAGGCGGCGTTCGCCGAGCGCGGCGAGGAGATCGCGGCCGTCATCACCGAGGCCGCGCCCGGCAACATGGGCGTCGTGCCGCCGGCCCCCGGGTTCACCGAGGCGCTGCGCCGGGTCACCGCGGCCCACGGCGCACTGCTCGTGTCCGACGAGGTCATGACCGGCTTCCGGGCGTCGGCGTCGGGTTACTTCGGGTGCGAGGAGCACCCGTCGGGTCCGGCCGACCTCTACACGTTCGGCAAGGTCATGGGCGGCGGGTTCCCGACCGCGGCCTTCGGCGGGCGGGCCGACGTCATGGCGCTGCTCGCGCCGCAGGGCCCCGTCTACCAGGCCGGGACGCTGTCGGGTAACCCGGTCGCGTCGGCCGCCGGCCTCGCCACCCTGCGCGGCTGCACGCCCGCCGTGTACGAGCGGCTCGACGTCGTGGCCCACACCATCGCCGACGCGGTGAGCACCGAGCTGGCCGCGGCGTCGGTGCCGCACACCATCCAGTGGGCCGGGTCGATGTTCTCGATCTTCTTCCGCGACGGCGCGGTGAGCAGCTACGACGACGCCAAGGCGCAGGACACCGACGCCTTCCGCCGGTTCTTCCACGCGATGCTCGGCCAGGGCGTGCACCTGCCGCCGAGCGCCTTCGAGTCGTGGTTCGTCTCGGCGGCCCACGACGACGAGGCGGTCGGTCACGTGCTCGCCGCGCTGCCCGCCGCGGCGCGCGCGGCCGCCACGCCGGACTGACGCCGGCCCTGTTGCCGGGGGCCCGGGACCTTGTCGGCGGCGGGGCAGGGGAGGACGCTGGAGGGCGACGGCGGCGCCGTCGGGGCGCAGCCTCGAGGCAAGGGAGGTGGGCCGTGTACGCACGTTCCACGACGGTCACGGGCCAAGCGGGCATGGTCGAGTCGGGCATCGCGCACGTCAAGGACACGGTGATGCCGCAGGTCAGAGCGATGGACGGCTGCGTCGGGCTCTCCCTCATCGCCGACCGCGAGAGCGGCCGGTGCATCGTCACGACCGCCTGGCGCGACGAGGCCGCGATGCGCGCGACGGCCGATGCCGTCATGCCGCTGCGCGAGCGCGCCGCGAGCATGTTCGGCGGCGAGACGACCGTCGACGAGTGGGAGGTCGCCTACCTGCACCGTGACCACCGGTCGGCCGACGGTGCGTGCACTCGCGTCACGTGGACCGAGGGCGACCCGGCCACGATGGACCGGGCGATCGAGATGTTCAAGAGCTCGATCATGCCCAGGGTCGAGATGCTCGACGGCTTCTGCAGCGCGAGCATGCTCGTGGACCGGACGTCCGGTCGCTGCTGCGTGACGGCGTCCTACGACTCCACCGAGGCGATGGCCCGGGCCCGCGACGCCGCCATGGGCCTGCGCGCCGACCTGGCACAGGAGACCGGCATGCGGATCACCGAGGTGGCCGAGTTCGAGCTGGCCCTGGCCCACCTCGACGTGCCCGAGCTCGTCTGAGGCCTCGCGACCTCGAGACCGTGCCCACGCGACCATGAATCGGTCGGGTGGGCACCTTCTCGCGCGCAGGTCGCCTGCTTCCCCGGCGCTCAGTGGACGGTGGCGAGCAGGACGCCGGCGCCGACGAACAGGCTGCCGAAGACGCGTCCGAGGGTGCGACGCCCCGACTCGCGGGCCGTCAGGCGACGCAGCCCGCGCGCGGCGAGCGCGAAGACGAACCACATGACGACGACGTCGATGGCGACGACCGTCGCCGCGAGCAGCGCGTACTGCGGCACGAGTGGCCGGGCGGGGTCGATGAACTGCGGGGTGAAGGCGAGGAAGAACACGACCGCCTTCGGGTTGGTGAGGTTGACGAGCAGGCCGCGCCGGAACATCGACCAGCCCGACTCGCGCACGACCTCGCCCTCGTCCTCGGCCGTCCCGCGCGCCCGAAGCTGCCGGACGCCGAGGAACACGAGGTAGGCGGCCCCGGCGTAGCGCACGATGCTGAACAGCACGGGCGAGCCGGCGACGACGACCCCCACGCCGGCGGCGACGACGGCGATGTGCACGAGCAGCGCCGCCTGCTGCCCGAGGATGCCCCAGATGGCGCGGGCCCAGCCCGAGCCGATCGAGTTGGCCATGGTGTTGACCGCGCCGGCGCCCGGCGTCAGGGAGATGAGCACGCCCGCCGCACAGAGGGCGAGCCAGACCGAGAGAGACACGCGGGGAGTGTAGGGCGCGCGCGTCGGGCGTCGCCGGGCATCTCACCTACCGTCTCCCGACGCGTCGCGCAAGCCGGGGGTGGACCGCGGATTCGGTCGTTGGCGGACCGTTTGAGACACTGGGGCACATGACGCACAGCACGGCCGGAGGCAGCGGGGCACCCGCCGACACCACCGCCGACACGACCGTCGTGCACCTCATGCGCCACGGCGAGGTCCACAACCCCGACGGCGTGCTCTACGGGCGCCTCGAGGGGTACCACCTCAGCGACCTCGGCCGCGAGATGGCCGACGTCATCGCCGCGCACCTGGCGACCAACGACGTCACGTACGTCGTCGCCTCCCCGCTCGAGCGGGCCCAGGAGACCGCGGCCCCGATCGCGAGCAGCCACGGGCTCGACGTCGCCACCGACGCGCGCCTCATCGAGTCGGCCAACCACTTCGAGGGCGGCCGTACGAGCAAGAAGGACCTCCTGCACCCGCGGCACTGGCACGTCCTCGCCAACCCGACCAAGCCGTCGTGGGGCGAGCCGTACGAGGTCATCGCGGCCCGGATGCTGTCCGCCGTCGAGGCCGCGCGGGCGGCCGCCCGCGGCCACGAGGCCGTCGTCGTCAGCCACCAGCTGCCGGTCTGGACGGTCCGCAACAAGCTCGAGGGTCGGCGCCTCTGGCACGACCCGCGCAAGCGCGTCTGCACCCTCGCCTCCCTGACGTCGCTGACCTACGTCGGCGACGAGCTCGCCTCGATCACCTACTCCGAGCCCGCCTCCGCGCTGCTCGCCGGGGCCAGCAGGAGCGTGGGCGCCTGATGGCCGAGCTCGACCGACGCACCGCGCTGCGCTGGGGCGCCGTCGCCCTGGCCGGCGGCTTGGCCCTCGTCACCTCGGCCTGCACGTCCGACCCCAACTCCGTGGAGTCCCAGGCCCGCTCGGGCGACCGCAAGGGCTACGTCGCCGGCGACGGCTCGATCGAGCAGCTGGCCGCGGGCCAGCGCGGCGAGCCCGTCGAGCTGCTCGGCACGACGCTCGAGGGCGAGGCGTGGTCGCTCAAGGACAAGGACGGCGCGGTCGTCGTCGTCAACGTGTGGGGCTCGTGGTGCCCGCCGTGCATCGAGGAGACACCCGCGCTGCAGAAGGCGTGGGAGAAGGTCCAGGCCGACCGCAAGGACGTCGTCTTCATCGGCATGGACAAGCTCGAGGGCCCCGAGACCGGCCTCGCCTTCCTGAAGGCCAAGGGCGTCACCTACCCCTCGCTCGCCTACGACGGCGGGGTGCCGCTGCTCGCCCTCCAGGGCAAGGCGTCGGCCACTCCGACGACGCTCGTGCTCGACGGCGACGGGCGGATCGCCGCGCGCGTCTCGGGCCCCGTCACCACCTCGACCTTGCTGGGCCTCGTCGACGACGTCCTCGCCGAGCAGGGCTGAGGCCCCCGCGTGACCCCCGACATCACCACCGGATCGCTGCTCGTCGCGGCGGCGGTCGCGCTCGCCGCGGGGTTCGTCTCGTTCGCCTCCCCGTGCGTCCTGCCGCTCGTGCCCGGCTTCCTCGGCTACGTCACGGGCCTGTCCGACGTGTCGCTGCGGGAGCGTTCGCGCGGGCGGCTCGTGCTCGGGGCGCTGCTGTTCGTCCTCGGCTTCTCCGTCGTCTTCCTCCTCGGGGCCGCGACGCTGTCGGGGCTCGGGGTGGCGCTGCGCGAGCACCAGGCAGTGCTGCTGCGGGTCGGCGGTGTCCTCGTCATCGTCGCGGCGCTGATGTTCCTCGGTCTCGGTGACCGGTTCTCGGCCCAGCTGAGCTGGCGCCCCCGCGCGGGCCTCGCCGGTGCCCCGCTGCTCGGCGCCGTCTTCGGCCTCGGCTGGGCGCCGTGCCTGGGCCCGACGCTCGGGGCGATCCTCGCCATGGCGGCGCCGCTGTCGGCGGAGTCGGGCACCGTCGGGCGCGGGGTGCTGCTCGCCGTCTTCTACTGCGTCGGCCTCGGGGTCCCCTTCGTGCTCATGGCGGCGCTGTGGGAGCGTGCCGGACGCGCGAGCGGCTGGCTGCGCCGCCACCGGCGCCCCATCCAGCTCCTCGGCGGTGGCTTGCTGCTCGCCGTCGGCGTCCTCATGGTGACCGGCCTGTGGGAGGACGTCATCGTGTGGGTCCAGACCCACTTCGTCGCGACGTTCCAGGTGGCCCTGTGATGACGACCGGTACCCCGACGAAGAAGGCCGCCAAGGCCCTCAAGCAGCAGGAGCGCCAGGAGCGCCGCGACCGCGAACCGGTGCTGCCCGAGCTCGGCGCCCTCGGCATGCTGCGCTGGGGCTGGCGGCAGCTGACGAGCATGCGCACCGCGCTGTTCCTGCTCCTGCTGCTGGCCATCGCGGCCGTGCCCGGCTCGATCTTCCCGCAGCGCAACATCGACGCCGGACGCGTCGCCGACTACATCGCCCAGAACCCGACGTCCTCGCCGTGGCTCGACCGGTTCGGGTTCTTCGACGTCTACTCCTCGCCGTGGTTCTCGGCGATCTACCTGCTGCTGTTCGTCTCCCTCGTCGGCTGCATCGTGCCGCGCACCAGGGTGCACCTCGCGGCGCTGCGCGCCCGGCCGCCCAGGGCGCCCGCACGTCTGCGTCGCCTCGACGAGAGCGCCGAGCTGACGACGACCCTGACCTCCGAGGAGGCGATGCAGGTCGCGCGGGAGGTGCTGCGCGGCAAGCGGTTCCGCGTCCACTCGCACGACGCCACGTCGGTCAGCGCCGAGTCGGGCTACCTGCGCGAGACCGGCAACCTGCTCTTCCACCTCGCGCTCACCGGCATCATCGTCGGCATGGCCGTCGGCCACCTGTTCGGCTGGCGCGGCGACGTCATCCTGCCGGAGGGCGAGAAGATCGCGGCCTCGGCCGGCACCTTCAACACGTGGTCGCCGGGCCCGTGGGTCAGCGACGAGTCGCTCCCGCCGTTCGTCCTGTCGCTGACCAAGCTGCACGTCGCCTTCGAGGAGGCGCCCGGCAAGGACTTCGGCAAGCCGCGCGGCTTCACCGCCGAGGCGAGGCTCTCGCCCGCGCCGGGTGCGCCGGCCGCCGACGAGTCGATCAGCGTCAACCACCCGGCGAGCGTCGACGGCGCCGACATCTTCCTGCTCGGCAACGGCTACACGCCGGTCATCACCGTCCGCGACGCCAAGGGCACGGTCCTCTACCGGGAGGCCACCCCGTTCCTGCCGCAGGACCCGAACTACCGCTCGGTGGGCGTCGTCAAGGTGCCCTCGGCCTCGCCGAAGCAGCTCGGGTTCACCGGCTTCTTCCTGCCGACCGCCGAGCCGACCTTCAAGAACGGGCCGGTGTCGCTGTTCCCCGACGCGCAGAACCCCGAGCTGGCGCTGTCGGTCTGGGAGGGCGACCTCTTCCCCGGCAACCGGCCGCAGTCGGTCTACACGCTCAACACCGACGAGATGAAGCAGGTGACCGGCACCGACGGCACCCCCGAGCTCGTCCGGCTCAAGCTCGGCGAGACCAAGCAGCTGCCCGGCGGGCGCGGCTCGATCTCCTTCGACTCGGTCAAGCGCTTCGCCGGCCTCTCGGTGCGCACCGACCCCGGCGCCCCGGTGAGCCTCGTCAGCGCCCTGCTCGCCACGGGCGGGCTCATCCTCGGACTCACCATCAAGCGTCGACGCGTCTTCGTCCGGGTCCGCCCCGCCAGCGCGGCCGCGGGACCGGGCCCCGGTGGGCCCGCCGGCCCGGGCGGCTCGGGTGGCTCGGGTGACGAGGCTGTGGGGGCCGAAGGGGCACCGGCTACCGTGGTCACCATCGGTGGCCTCTCCAAGGACTCCGACCCCGGGCTCGCCGCGATCGTCGCGGCGGTGCACGACCGACTGGCAGAACGGAACGACCGATCGTGAACCTCGCAGGCAACGCGAACGCCGCGCTCTACGCGTCGATGATCGTCTACACGCTGGCCATGCTCGCCTTCACGTGGCACCTCGCGGCGCGCGCGCCGAAGGTCGCCGACTCGCGCGTCGCCGACCGCGAGGAGGTGCTCGTCGGCGCGGCCGCCGGCTCCGGCGAGGACCAGCGGGCCCGACCGGTGTCGCCGTACGCGGCCGGGGCCGGTTACGAGGAGAGCCTCAAGAGCCGCCAGCGCGGCAGCATCGCGCTGATGCTGACCTACCTGGCCTCGGCGCTGCTCGCCGCGTCGGTGCTCATGCGCGGGCTCGCCGTGTCGCGACCGCCGTGGGGCAACATGTTCGAGTTCGCCACGGCTGCGGCTGCGGCCGTCGGGGTCGTCTACTCGCTGATCGCGCGCCGCAAGCGCTGGGAGTGGCTCGGCGTCTTCATCGTCGCGCCGATCCTGCTCGTCCTGGGCCTCTCGCTCACCGTGCTCTACACCGAGTCCGGCGAGCTCATGCCGGCGCTCAAGTCGTACTGGCTCGGCATCCACGTGTCGGTGGCCTTCATCGCGGTCGCGTTCTTCACCATCGCGGCGGCGATCGGCGCGCTCTACCTCGTGCGCCGCCGCCGTGAGGACAAGCCCGTCAAGGCGACGTTCATCGAGTCGCTGCCGTCGTCGGCGGCCCTCGAGCGGGCGGCCTACAGCATCAACATGGTCGGCTTCATCCTGTGGACCTTCACCCTCATCGCCGGGGCCATCTGGGCCAAGCAGGCGTGGGGCGCCTACTGGCAGTGGGACCCCAAGGAGGTGTGGACCTTCGTCATCTGGGTCGTCTACGCCGCCTACATGCACGGGCGGGCGACGGCCGGCGTCGACCACCGGCGCTCGATGTACATCGCCCTGGGCGGCTACGTGTGCGTCATCATCAACTTCACCCTGGTCAACCTCGTGTCGACGTTCGTCGGCATGCACAACTACTCGGGCATGTGAGGGGGGTCTGACATGGTCCGGTACGGCCTGCTGCGCCTGCTCATCTTCTTCGGCTTCCTCTTCCTCTTCTGGCTCATCGGGATCCGCGACAACCCGGTGCTGCTGCTCGCCGCGGCCGCCCTCGCCTCCGCCGCTGCGTCGTACGTGCTGCTGCGCGGCATGCGCGACGAGATCACCGCGAACCTCGCCGAGCGCCACGAGGCCCGCCTGCAGGCCAAGCAGGAGGCCGCCGCGACCACCGCTGCGTCGCCCTCGAGCGACGAGGCCGCCGAGGACGCCGAGGTGGACGGCATCGAGCAGGTCGACCGCGGGGAGACCCGCGACCGCTGACCGACCCGCGGGCGGTGCGTCGGGCTCAGGCGGCGGCGAGCCGCGCCGCGATGCGGTCGGCCGTGCGGGCCGCGTCGATGCCGACGCCGAAGAGCAGTGACGAGCTGCGCCGGCGCAGGTAGTGGACGCCGACGAAGTGCAGGTCGGCGGCGGCGGTGCTCTCGCCGTCGTCGTGCACGGGAAAGCCGAGGTCGTCGACGAGACCCGGCACGTGCACCCACGACGTGTAGTCGGGGCGGAACCCGGCCGCGACGAGGACCGAGCCCAACCACCCGGCGGGAACGGTCTCGACGGGGTCGCTGGCCAGCGGCCGGGGGTCGGGCAGCTCCGGAGGGGCGATCCCGTCGCGAGCACACACGCCGAGCACCAGGGCCCGGATGGTGCGGTAGCCGTCGTCGCCGAAGGCGATGGACGCGTCTCGGTCGGGGGCCAGACGCACGACGCCGTCCTGCGCGCCGAGCAGGTGTCCGCCGAGCCGCACGCCCAGCGCCTCGAGCGTCCGGTAGTTCAGGTCGTGGCCGCCGCGGGCCCCGCTGACCTGCGGGGTCGCGAGCAGGCGGGCGGCGGGCGTCGGCAGGTCCTCGACCCGCTGCTCGAAGAAGGGGGTGTCGAGCAGCCACTCGAACACGTCGCGGTCACCGGCCCGGCGCGGGAACCAGGGCGCGCGTCCGCACGCCATGACGACCTCGCGCCCCGCGAGGGCGAGCTCCTCGGCCAGCTGGCAGGCGCTCTGCCCGCTGCCGACGACGAGCACCGGGCCGTCAGGGAGTGAGCCCGGGTTGGCGTACGCGGTCAGGTCGAGGACGGGCAGTGAGCCGGGAAGGGTGTCGCAGGCCGCGGGGCGGTGCGGCCGCTGGTAGGCGCCGGTGGACACGACGACGACCCGGCTGACGAGCGTCCCGGCGTCGGTGTCGAGGGTGAACCCTCCGGCGTCGCGCGGGCGCAGGCTGCGCACGGCGCACCCGCCGCGGATCGGGGCACGCAGCCGACCCGCCCACGCCGCGAGGTGTCCCGCGATCTCGTCGCGGCCCATGAAGCCGGACGGGTCGTCGCCCCGGTAGGGCGCCCCGGGCAGGCGGACGGTGTGGTTCTGGCCGACGAGCGTGAAGCTGTCCCACCGGTGGCGCCACGACGATCCCGGTGCGTCGGCCTCGAGCACCACGTGCTCGATCCCGCGCTGCTCGAGCTCGTGGCTCGCGGCGAGACCCGCCTGGCCGGCCCCGATGACGACGACGTCGGCGTCCTCCGACATGCCTCCACGGTGGCACCAGGCCCGACGCGTGTCCGGGGAACCGGCGAACCGGGGACGAGGGCGGCGGGGTCGGTCAGCCCCGGCCGAGGGCGAGCCCGACGGCGAGCAGCACCGACCACGCGAGCTGGAACCGGCCCGTGCCGGCGAGGGCCGGGATGAGGCCAGGTCCCGTGGCCCCGCCGAGCACGGCCTGCATCGGCCGCACGACGAGCGGCGCCGCGAGGAGCGCAAGCAGGGCCCACGGTGCGGTGAACGACACGATGCCGGCGACGACGAAGGCCACCGCGACGAGCGCGACGTAGAAGGCCCGGGTGCCGCGCTCGCCCATCCGCACCGCGAGCGTCCGCTTGCCGTGCTCGCGGTCGGTGGGGATGTCGCGCAGGTTGTTGGCCACGAGGATCGCCGAGGCGAGCGCGCCGACGCCCACCGCGCCCCACCAGCAGGCCGCGGTGGGCGGCGTCATCGTCGCCATGGTGCCGACGGTGGCGACGAGCCCGAAGAAGACGAAGACGAACACCTCGCCGAGCCCGAGGTAGCCGTAGGGCCGTGAGCCGCCGGTGTAGTACCAGGCCGCGAGCACGGCCGCGGCGCCGATGGGGATCATGACCCACAGCCCGGACAGGCCGACGAGGGCGAGGCCCACGACGGCCGCGAACCCGAATGACGCGAAGGCCGCGAACTTCACCGACGACGGCTGCGCGAGCCGCTGCCCGACGAGGCGCACCGGGCCGACGCGGACCTCGTCGGTGCCGCGGATGCCGTCGGAATAGTCGTTGGCGTAGTTGACGCCGACCTGCAGGGCGAGGGCGACGACGAGGCCGAGCACCGCGTACGCCCAGACGATGTGACCGGTCTGGTAGGCCGCGCCGGTGCCGACGAGGATGGGCGAGACGGCGGCGGGCAGCGTGCGGGGGCGGGCGCCCCCGATCCACTGAGACAGGGTGGCCATGAGGTCAGGCGGTCCTTCTACAGCTTGCGGAGGAAGTCAGGGGCGTCGTCGGGGCCCTTGGGGCCGGTCGGCCCGGACGGACGCCGTGGCCCCGGTCGGCGCGGCCCGCGCGCGGTCGGTCCGCCGCGGGCGTCCGTGCGCCCCGCCACGAGCCACACGAGCGGCCCGAGGACCGGCACGAGCACCGCGAGCAGCCAGACCGGCTTTGGCATGACGCGGATGAGGCGGCGGTCGGTCATGAGGCAGTCGACGAGCGCGTAGATCGTCGCGAAGACCACGAGGGCGATGAGCGCGACGCGCAGCACGGCGGCCTCCGGTCGACGAGAGGGGCGGGGACCCCTCCATCTTGCCACCGCCTCAGACGGGGTCGGTCGCCGACTCGGTGGTGGGGTCGGTCGCCGCGGCGCGCAGGGTCGCACGAATCGCGGCCCGGTCGGGCTTGCCGGGGCCGCGCAGGGGGATGGCGGGCAGCACGAGGACGTGATGGGGGAGGGCGGCGTCGGGCAGGATGCCGCGCAGGCGCTCGCGCACCTGCTGCGTCGTGACGCGTCGGCTGGGGTCGACGAGCGTCACTGCGGCGCAGACGGACTCGCCCCACGTGGCGTCGGGGATGCCGAGCACGACGACGTCGGCGACGTCGTCGACGTGGCGGCTCATGGCGTCCTCGACGACGCCCGGGTTGATCTTGAGCCCGCCGGTGTTGATGACGTCGTCGGCGCGGCCGTCGACGACGAGGAGGCCGTCATCGTCGAAGTGCCCGAGGTCGTCGGTGCGGAACCAGCGGACGCCGTCGGGGTCGGTGCTGAACGCGTCGGCGCTGAGCGCGGGTTCGCCGAGGTAGCCGTGGGCCACGGTGTCGCCGCCGAGCACGACGTGGCGGTCGTTGTCGACGTGGACGCGGCTGACCGGCAGCGGCAGGCCGTCGTAGACGCAGCCGCCCGCGGTCTCGCTCATGCCGTAGGTGAGGCTGAGGGCGACGTCGAGCGAGCGGGCGCGCTCGACCATCGCGGCCGGGGTCGCGGCGCCGCCGACGAGCACGCCGTCGAACCGGCGCAGGGCGGCGACGCCTGCCGGGTCGTCGAGGAGCCGGCCGAGCTGCGTCGGGACGAGGGCCGTGTACCGCTGGCGGGCGGCGGGGGTCGTGGCGATTCGGGCGGTGGCCTCGGCGAAGCCCTCGACGGTGAAGCCGCCGCGCAGGTCGAGGACGGTCGGCGTCGTGCCCGCGGCGA
>Ga0164308_10000460_pt1 | contig 22511 bp, 22 predicted proteins | sample Whisoiple_246_MG_FD_109983 | JGI IMG/M metagenome (GOLD analysis project Ga0164308, IMG submission 109983) | Soil microbial communities amended with fresh organic matter from upstate New York, USA - Whitman soil sample_246_MG | ecosystem: Environmental > Terrestrial > Soil > Unclassified >...
CGCTCAGGATCGGACCACAGCACACCTCGAGGGACTCACCTTTTCCGCAGGGACACGCCACTATCAGCCTCTTTTTGCTATTCCTGAACGAGTTTCAGAGCGCCCGCGTTTAGCACCCTTCGCCTGCGACCGCACGGGGCTTTCTTCAGCGGCTCAAGCGTTCCAGCAATTTTGCGTGAATGCCGCCGAACGCGCCGTTCGACAACAGCGCGATCACGCTGCCCGGCATCACGTTCAGCGCCAAGTAGTCGATGATGGCAGCGACGCTCGGCAGCGCTTGGGCAGGCTTGCCGCGGGCGCTCAAGTCAGTGGCGAGGCGGCCCAGGTCGAGTGCCTCTTCGGGGGCCAGGTTCGAGCGGCCGAGGGGAGCGAGCAACACGACGTCTGCGCTTTCGAAAGCGCGCGTGTACTCGTCCTGGTGCATGCGGCGGCAGGCGGTGGCACTGCGCGGCTCGAAGACCGCGAACAGCTTGCCCCCGGGGTGCCGGCCGCGAAGCGCCGCCAATGTCTCTTGCACGGCCGTCGGATGATGCGCAAAATCGTCGTACACGAAGCTCTCACGCGGCGTGCCGATCAGGTCCTGACGCCGGCGCACCCCTTCGAAACGCGCGAGTGCCGGGCCAATATCGGCGATTCGGGCACCATAGCCTTGGGCCGTAGCACCGATTGCCGACAGTGCGTTTTTCAGATTGTGCCGGCCGGGCACGGTGAGGGCCAAGCGTCCGCAGGCCACGCCGCCGGCATATAAGTCGAAGCGGGTGCCGGCTTCATCCATTTGTGCCGGGGCAGCCAACCAATGCGGTGGCTTGCCGTGCGTGTCTTCACCTTCGAGCGCGAACCACGCGACCTGGGCGCGCGCGTGCGCATCGACCACCTTCACGACTTCGGGGTCGGCCGCGTTGGCGACGATCAAGCCCGCTTCCGGGACCAGCGCCACGAATTTTTGGAACGCGCTCAGGTAGCTCTGAAGATCTGGGTAGATGTCGACGTGATCGTGCTCGATCGAAGTCAGGATCGCGACTTCAGGCCGGTAATGTAAGAACTTTGCCGTCTTCTCGAAGAAGGCCGTGTCGTATTCGTCTCCTTCGATCACGAAGGCGGGCTTGCGTAGCGGGCGATCACCCAGCGCGAGCCGGGGTTTGCCCGCACGTGGCGCCCGAAAGCTGTGTGGAAAGTTCTTGGGCAGGCCGCCGATCAGAAATCCCGGGGCAAACCCGCAAGCCTCCAATAGGTGTGCGGCCATGGCGCTGGTCGTGGTCTTGCCGTGCGTACCAGCCACCACCAGCGGCGAACTGCCCTCGAGGACGAACTCGCCGAGCGCGCCAGCGATGTGCGTGTAGCGCAGGCCCCGCTCGATGGCGGCCACCACCTCTGGGTTGTCCTTGCGACACACGTTGCCGATGATCGTCAGATCGGGCGCTGGCTCGAGGTGCTTGGGATCGAACCCTTGGAGACAGCGGACACCCCAACTTTCGAGCGCCGGGCCCATTGGCGGGTCGAACGCCACGTCACTGCCCGACACTTCGTGGCCCAGCTCCTTCAGCAGACCCGCCAAAGCGCCCATGCCAGTTCCCGCGACCGCTACGATATGGATGTGCATGAGAACCATTCATCCGCCTGAGTTGATGGATGCGTGTTCGGTGAGCGCCCTATTGGCATAGCCTGGGCCGCGCTGCTAGCGTGCACGTCCGCGCTCGAACGTGCGCTTCCGTCATGAAAATCACCGATAAGCTTGCGGCGAAAACGCCCGCCTTTTCCTTTGAATTTTTCCCGCCGAAGGACGAAGCCGGGGTCGATCGCTTGTTCGAGACGGTCGCCCGCTTGCAGGCATACGACCCGGCCTACGTGTCGGTGACGTATGGCGCTGGCGGCAGCACGCGCCGGCTCACGGTCGACCTGGTGACGCGCATCAAGCGTGAGGTGGGCCTCGAGGCAATGGCGCACTTGACCTGCGTCGGAGGCACTCGCGAAGAGATCAGCAGCGTGCTCGACCAGCTCCAGGCAGGGGGCATTCACAACGTGCTCGCCCTGCGCGGCGATCCGCAGAAGGGCGAGAGCGCATTCGTGAAATCCGAAGGGGGCTTCGGCTACGCTTCGGAGCTGGCCGCCTTCATCCGCGAGAAATACGATTTTTGTTTGGCTGGAGCCTGCTACCCGGAGAGCCACCCGGAGTCGCCCTCCACCCTCGTCGATCTCGAGAACGTGAAACTGAAGGTGCAGGCCGGGGTCGAGGTGCTGGTCACGCAACTGTTCTTCGACAGCCGAGATTACTTTTCGTTCGTCGCCCGCGCCCGCGCTTCGGGCATCGACGTGCCGATCATTGCTGGCATCATGCCGATCACCAATCTCTCGCAGGTCAAACGCTTTACTGCTCTGTGTGGGGCGAAAATCCCTCGGCCGCTGCTCGCCCGCTTGGAGTCTGCCGGCAACGACCTGGCGCTGGTGCAGCAGATCGGCGTGGAGCACGCGACCGCGCAGTGCCGCGAGTTGATCGAAGGAGGCGTGCCCGGCATTCACTTTTATACGCTGAATCGCTCGCCCGCCACGGTGGAAGTGCTGGAGCGCCTGCGTGGCTGAGCCGCGCCGCCCGGCGTGATGTCGCGGCGGACAGCTCATTTGCGAAGCACGATTTTGGTCTTGTCGCTGTCCGCCAGGGGGGTGGATAGGCCGTGCCAACCTTCGGGGATTTGCGGCGTTACCCATTGGTAGACGCGCTCGGCGTCGGCGGGTGACAGCTCGATCGCCCCGGCGCCGTGGTCGACGCCGAAGCGATCGTGCCAGTAGGCGCCATACAGCTGCATGCCCGACGACAGAGTGAGGCCCCAGGGCGCGTCGAGCAGCTCGAAATTCTCGGCGAACGAGTTGGGGTCGCGCGTGGCGAGCGTCACTTCTTTGCCCGTGACCTCGAAGGTTCCCAACCATTTGTCGCCTTCCGCTTGGTGCGCGTCGCGATTCACGCTGCAGAGCGTGACGAACAGCGCGCGTCGCCCCTCGTAGAGCGTGAGAGTGCCGGTGACGACGCTGATGTCGATCCAGCGCTGAGTGCCCTGAGCAAACTCGGGGAAGTTGCTGCGCTGTTGCACCACCAAAGCGTCACGGTGACGCAGCCAATGGCCGTCGCTGGTCGCCCAGAACTTCACCTCACCGATGCTGTGAAAGCGGCCGGTCAAATGCACCACCTCGTGGTAGTCGAGGGCGTCGACCTTTTGGCTGGTCTCGCCCTCGAGCTTGAACGCGCGTACACCGCGTTTGACGACGAACGCGAACGGCAAATCCTCTTTCTTGGTCAGCTCTACGCCGTGGAACGCGGATGGCTCTGCGGCTTCCAAATCGCTGGCTTTGACGAAGCGGCCACTGGTCAGCAATGCCAGGCGTTGCGTGGTGCCCGATGGATCGCGAGCCGACCATGACCCAACCACCGCCATGCCGGCGCGGCGCCGCAGTTTGCCGATTTCACGCACTGCGTCGTCGTGTGCCGGGTCGCGCTCGAAGAGCGCTGTTTCCTGGCGCGTGCGCGCGTAGGCATAGGGCAGGGGTTGGTCCAGGTTGGGGGTGAGCGCCATCGCCGCCAAGGTGGGGTGCGCCATGTCGATGGTGGCGCTCTCGGTGGCACACACGAAGCCCCGCGGACGCACCGGGTACCAACCTCCGCCACAGCCACGACGCGAATAGGGTTCGGCTGCACGCGCGACACGCGCACCCGCGTGCAGATAGCCGAGCTGTCGGGCGCCGCTCGCGGGGCGCTCCAACACCGGCGTGATGTTGGCCACCGCGCCCAACTTGGGGCCGTTTGCGGCGGGTTCGGGCAGATTGGGAATGCTGTCGTCTTCGCTCGCCGCTTTCGACAAGCTCGGCCCATCCTGATGAGTGCCACAAGCACCGAGCACGAGCAGCAAAGGCAATGCGATGCTGCGCACGCGGCGCATGGCGGGCGGGTCGGCGATCGGGGCCATACCGAAGCGGTTGCCACGATCGCTCACTGCGGGCCAAATTTTCAGCCGCGCCTTCGGGGACGGCTGCCGGATCGAGCACTCCCAGGCGCCGCTCCAGGCAGCGGCGTCGAGCGCGCGGGATTTCACCAACGCGCTCGTTCGCCGTTGGTAAATTACCCATGAGCGGGCGGCTAGGTGCGGCTGAGTTGCGTGCCCCACTGTCGAGATCCGTCAACGAGACAAAAGCGTCAGCCCGACCGGGCGGCCTGTGCGGGCAGCGGGCGACATTCGACGCCGCCGTACTGACAGAATGCGCGTTCCGACAGCTGGGCCGATGGCGCTGCTGCGCGCCCCCCTGCGATCAGTATATCATCGTGTTGAATATCAACACCATCAGTGGTTCATGTCTGCACCCGGAGTGAGAAGAAATCGCCTTCCCTTGCCAAGCATCTTCGGAAGGGAAGTGCGCCGGCGTCGCGTCGCGCTCGGGCTCACCCTCGAGCAACTAGCGGAGCGATCTGGTCTCACCCCGAACTATATCGGCACCGTCGAAAACGGTCGCCGCGATCCTTCGCTGAGTACGGTCATGTCGCTCGCGGTTGGCCTCGGTGTGCCCGCCGGTGAGCTCGTCGGCGGTGTCGCGGAGCTGGGACCGGTTGCGATCGAGACCGCACGCTTGGTGGAGAGCGCGCCACCGGAGCTGCAGACCGCAATCCTCGAACTCGCGCGCGCGATCACCAAGCGCCGTCGCTGAGTCCTCCGCCCCTGACCGCGGCTCCGGTTCTCGAAATTGTCTTGGGAGTTCGTCCGAGTCAGCTTGGGTCTGCGACCGCCGTCCTGAGGGGAGAAAGCTCCTCCCGAAGCGCCCGGGGTTGACCCCGAGGCCTGAGTGTCCGAGATCGGGTACGCCCATGAATCGACTGCCTCTTTTGTGTGCCCTGCTTGGCTTCAGCTCGGTCACTGGCCTGGCGCGTGCGGAGTCCTCGGATACGACCTGGGACGGCGGCTACAATCAGGTGGCGAGGCGCCGCTCTGGCTTCGTTGCCGGTCTAACCCTCGGGATCGCCGCGGGCGAGGCTTCTGGTTATCCAAACGAGCTCGCGAAGCTCAACGACCCCAACTACAAGCGCAACACTGGTGGCGCTTTCGGTGGCGTCAACCGTTTGTGGCTGGGTGGGGCGCTGACCGACTATCTCGTTTTCGGCTTGGGCTTCGCCGGCATGGGCATGAAGCACGGCGAGACCTCGAGCGCGGGCAGCGCCTTCGTGTTTCACGTCGAGGGCTACCCACTGTTCTATCGCGGCGGTGTGTTTCGAGACTTGTCGCTGTTCGGCGACTTCGGTGCCGGTGGGATGAAGATCACCGGCAACAACCGGCCTGAAGCCGACGGCGGGCTGATGAGCGTTCTGGGTTTCGGCGCTGGCTATGAGCCACTGCGTTTCTGGAAGTTCACCTTCGGGCCCGCTGTCGAGTACTGGCACTGGTGGAGCCAATCGCTGACCATGGATAGCTTTGCCGTGGAGGCGCGCCTCACCTTCGTGGGCGGTCCGTAACTTTCCTGCCGATCAGCAGGAAATGGCTAGCGTTTACGCTCGGATGTCGGCGAACGCGCTGCACCTCCACCGCGAAGCCGGCCTTGCCGAAACGTTGCACGAAGGCCGGTTCTTCGCCTGCTGACCAGTACACGGCGGTACCGCCATCCTTCAGCGCGCGATGCACGGCGGCCAAGCCCGATGCTTGGTACAAGAGCGCGTTGCCGGCCGTGTTCATGCTCGTGGTCTGGTTATCCGCGTCCAGCATGATCGCATCGAAGCGCGCCGCGCTCTGCTCAATCACCCGTGCCACGTCTCCGATTACGACTTCGGTGCGGGGATCGGCCAAGGCGGTGGAGGCGAGCGCATAAGCGGGATTCTGGTTCCAAGTCACGACTTCGCTCAGCAGCTCGGCCACGAGCACATGGGCGTCGCGCGCCAGCGTCGTCAGCGCTGCCCTCAGGGTGAAGCCCAGCCCCAAACCACCGATCAACACGCACGCGCCCTTGCTGCTCTCGAGCGGTCGGCACGCGACCACGCCCAATTGCTCTTCAGAGTACGAATGACGGCTGGACATCAGCTCGCGCCCGTTGACACGAATCGCGTACGTCCCATCGTGCTCGGCCAGAGACAGCGTGCTGCCGTCGGGCGTCGTGACTTGCTCGAGCAGCGTCCACTTCTTCAAGGGCTTGGCTTTACTTGGAGCGCCGGCCGCTGACCACGCGCTCGACGCCAGCCAGGTCTTTGCTGCGGGAAATTTGGCTGAAGCCGCCGGCCGCCAGCAGCCCCTCGACCGCGGGGGCCTGGTCGAAGCCGCCTTCCAGCGCCAAGAGCCCGCCCGGGCTCAGGTAGCCCATGGCGCCAGCCACCAGCCGACGCGTGACTTCCAAACCGTCGCTGCCGCCGTCGAGAGCCAAGCGTGGTTCGAAATCGCGCACGTCGGCGTCCAGACCCGCGATTTCCGCGCTCGGGATGTACGGGGGATTAGCGGTGATCAGCTCGAACTCCGCGCCATCGGGCAACGCTGCGAATAGATCACCTTCGAGCACGGCCACGTTGTGCACGACGCCTGCGCGCTGCACGTTTTCACGCGCGACCGCCGCTGCGTCGGGCGAGAGATCGACCGCGGTGACGCGCCAGGTCGGGCGCTCTTTGGCGAAGGCGATTGCGACGCAGCCCGAGCCAGTGCACAAATCCAGCATGCGGCCGTAGAGGTGCTGTTCGCGGGTCCCCTGAAGCGCGGTCTCGACCAAGATTTCCGTATCGGGGCGAGGGATCAACACGCGCCGGTCGACGCGCATGGGCAGCGCGAAGAACTCTCTGTGTCCCAAAATGTATGCGATCGGCTCGGACGCGCGTCGCCGCTTGATCAAATCGCGATAGCGGCCGAGCTCGTCGTCCGCGAGTGGCCGCTCGGCCTCGACGATCAGTTTGATGCGATCGAAACCGAGCGCCTCGCTGAGCAGCAGCTCCGCGTCGAGCCGTGCGCTCTTGTTGCCGCGACGTTTGAAGTCGTCAGTCGCCCAAGCGAGCACGCGCTTGATCGACCATGGCTCTGAGTTCGATTCGGTCACCGGGATGGCCCCCTTTTACACGTCTTCAAGCTCGAAACGAGTACAAAACCCGTATTCGCCCGGCAAACAGGGGCGTGCACGATCGCAGCGCGCGCAAAACGAGCGCGCCGCGGGCTAGGGCTGGCTCGCGCCCGTGCCTAGCGTTGCTCGGTGCTCTCGCCTGCGGCGGGCGGAGGCACGCAAGCGATCTCGATGCACTTCGGCGCGGGCTTGAGCGCGGGATCCGGGTACCATACAGGGCGGTAAAACAAGAGCGACTCGGTCGTCCAGCGTAGCTTGGGCTCGGCATAGAGGCAGCCTGTGCTGGGCAGCACCGGGCGGCCGTCTTGCCATTCCCACCGCCCGCCCGCCCAGTCCCAGTAACCATCGCGCCAGACGCAGGTTCCGGACTTCTTCGCGATGCGAATCTCTTCGATTTTCGCTGGCGGTGGGGGGTAGTCCACTTTCACTGCCTGCGCCTGCTTGGGTTGGGGGCCAGTGGGCACGGTCACCAGCCGCGGCCCGCCGCAAGCAGCGACCAGCAGCGACAGGCCAGCGCTTGCCACTCGCCCGGTGCTCATGGGAACAACACCTGCACGATCACGTCTCCGCAGAGCAGGTATTCGATCGTAGCTAGCGCCAAGAACGGTCCGAATGCCAGGCGCGCCTTGCCCAAGCCCGCCTCGGGCTCCAATGCCAAAGGGTCTCGCGCGATTGCGCGCTCGAGTTCGGCCCGCGCTTCGCCTTCACTATTTTCGAGCAGCACTCGTAGCTCCTTGCGCTCTTGAATCACGGCTTCCGGCTCGTCGATGCGTCCGCGCGTCAAAAATACGGTCAGAGCCACGACCGTGGCTTGCACTGCGCCGCCGAGCAACGCAAACACAGCGCCTTGCCAGCCGAACCATGCGCCGGCAAGCATCACCAGCTTGGCATCGCCCAGACCCATGCCCGGCATGCCGCGGAGCTTGCCGTATAGGAAATCGAACGGCAACCAAACCAGCAGAAAACCCAGCCCCGCGCCCAACAATGCGCCTTGAAAGGTGCCTCCGCGCAGCGTAGCGCTGACCAACCCGAGCAACGCACCGCCGAGCGTGATCGCATCGGGCAAGTACATGTGATCGAGATCGATGAACGCCGCGGCCAAGAGCCCGAGCGCTAGCGCCAAGTAGAGCGCGAAGAGCAGCACGACCTTCCACCACGCAGTTTCATCGGGCAGCTCGAAGATGACTACGCGCACGATGGCCCAAGCGAACAATCCGCCCAAGGCTTCGATCAACGGATAGCGAGCCGAGATACGGATCTTGCAGCAGCGCGCCCTGCCGCGCAAAAACAGCCAGCCGAGCACCGGGATGTTGTCGTAGATGCGGATCCTACTGCCGCAACCCGGACAGCGGGAGGGCGGGTGTGAAAGGCTCTCTCCCCTGGGCAAGCGGTAGATCACGACATTCAGAAAGCTACCGAAAGCGAGCCCGAGCGCGACCGCAATCGCAGTAACGAAGGGGCCGGGGAGATCGCCGAGCGTGAGCACGCGCGTTCGGTTCTAGCACGAGCGTCCAGAAAACCAGCGTGCTCAGCGAGCTAGAGCCCGAGATCCTGGCGAATTGCCAGCACCATTTGGCAATGCGCGATCAGGTCCGCTTCGCCCTTCACTTCGGATTGTTGGTTGATGCCGTAAGGCCAAAAATGCTGCGTGTCCGCGTGCACGTCGGTGTACAGCGGGGTAGCGAGCTTGGCGTTGATGGCTTGCAGCTGGGCGGCGGCGCGTTTGCCGGTGAACAGGCCGCCTGAAAGGAACGAACCCCAATTGGAGGCTTGTCCGATGCCGAGGGTGTGAGCGATCTCGTGCATGGCCGAGCGGTAGTCCATGTACGTGGTGTTCATGCCAAATCGGATCGAGCCATTGATGTTGCCATCCGCGGTTTCGACCGAGGGCACGTAGCTGACGCTCAAGCTCTTGCTGATGCTCGTGTAGCAGTCGTAGTAGCCGATCGCTTTATCCATCGCGACCTTGATTTTGTCGTACGCGGCTTGTTCGGTCGCGTTTGGCGATGCGGCCTTGGCAAGCGTGTAGGTGATGTGTCCGGTGCCCTGGCAATTCGTTCCGCTCGCACCACCGCTCGCGTTGCTCGCGCCGCCGCGACCGCCACTATTGAGGGCGCCTCCGCCGCCCACCGCATTCCCGGCGCTGCCCGCGCCTGCGCGGCCGCCGGCCGGGAGGGCGCCGCCTACAGCGCCAGCACCAGCAGCGCCAGCACCAGCACCGCCCGCACCGCCGCTGCCGAGGCCTGCGTTTCCGGCATTGGCGCCGCCGCCGGCCTGGCCAGCACGCCCGCCTGCTCCGGCGGTCACTGGGGCGCCGCCTGCGCTGGCCAACGCGCCGCCCGCCTCGTCGCCGCCGGCACCGCTGAGCTGCGTCAGGGGGGCGTCCGTGCTGCTGGAGCAAGCCGCTGACAGGAGCAACGAACTAGCGATGGAGATGAGTGGGCGACGCCTCATGGTTCGATCAGGGTGCTTTCTTGGCGTGCAGAGCGAGCTTGATCAATACGTCGTCCTTGATCAAATCGTCAGGCATACCAGGATAGACGATCGAAAAATCTTTGCGGTTGATGGCAAATTCCGCATCGACTGTCACCTGCTCGGCCTCGACTTTGATTTTGGCCGGGAAGGTGATGCCCTTGGTCACCCCGTGTAGCTCGAGGTTGCCGCTGATGGTGTGGGTCGCGCCATTGTCGCCGCCGGCCTTGATCGCGGTGGATGCGAATTTTCCCTTCGGAAACTTTTCAGCATCGAAGAAATCGGCAGATTTCAAATGCCCGGCGAGTTTTGCCGGATCGATCGACAACGAGGCCATGTCGATCTCCGCACTGACGTTGCTCTTGGTCGGGTCATTGCCGACCAAGTTGATCGTGCCGCGGAACGATTTGAACGAGCCGTTGTGTTTGGCGCTTACCTTTGCGCCGACGAACTCCAGCGTCGAACCATCGTTGCTGAACGCATAGCTGACCGCGCCCGCGGCTGGCGCAGTTGGAGCGGCGAGCTCGGTGGCGCTGGTCACGGTCGCTCGAGTTTTGCCCTTGGCCGGATCGGTATTGCATGCGCCCGCAAGGCTGCAGAGCGACAGGGCGAGCAGGGAGCGGACGAGCATCGTCGATGTTGATTTCATGACTCGCTATTCTAGCCCGGCCAAACTGAGTTCAGTCCAGCTGATCGAGGCCGTGCGGGTGACGATCGGACGAATTGGGGCGCCCGTGGGCGCAAAGCGCATCGGCGAGACATCGCGAAAGGTCAAAAAGCGCCCAACAACAGGCCAGAGCCGAAGGCGAACGAAGGGCGGTCCAAGGTGACCACGCTCTCGTCGGCCAATCGAACACTCGCGGCGTCAAAGGCAACCGAGCCGCCGAGATCGAAATAGACCCCCAGCGCGCGCGCGAAGTAGTAGGCGCCGCCCAGTGACAAGCATAGCCCAGCGCTGCCATGCTCGAGATCCTGAGCCGCGTAGGCGGGCCGTGCCACGCCGTAAGCAGCGTAGTGCAGATAGCTGAAGCCTGCCCGCGCATTCACCTCCCAGACCCGGTGAAGGCGGGCGCGCGCGCCGAGCTGCAAGAACATCGTGCGACGAGAAATTTGCGCCGCACCCGATTCACGCTCGAAATCTAGTCCAGTGAGCGACCCTTCGGCTCCGATGCTGACGAAACCCCAGCGAGGGCCGACCGATAGCGCGACGTGCGCACTGAGCTGAGGCAGACCTTGCAGATTTTGCACGAAGGTCGGCCCGAGCGCGAGTTGTAGCAACGATGTTGGCCGAGCGCTCGAAGCTGCCGTCTCAGGCTCTGCCGCTGACGGCGCGAGCGGCGCAGGCTCTGCTGAGGCCGCGGACGCCGCGGGTGGCGGGTTGGGTGGGGCCTGGCGAGTGGGCGCGGGAAGCAACCGCGCGGCACGCAAGGCCTCGACCGCGCGCACCGCGATCACCTCTGCGGTCACCTGCGGGCCGTCGAGATCGACACTTTCCAAGAGTGGCGTCTGCGTGCCCGCTGCAAAGACGCGCACCGCGATTACGCCGTCCTTGACCTCCAGAACGAGGCGGTCGCTCGTCCTTTCAGGCGTGATGGACGGCGTGATGGAGGACGGGTCATCAGCACCGCGCACTTGCACCTCGAGCCCGAGTGCCGAAAGCTCGCCACGGATCAGCACCAGCGCACGCGTGACACGTGCGTCGGACGTAGTCGATGTCACGAGCACCGATGTGCTCGGCGCTTCGTTCCCCGACGTTGGCACGGGGAACGCAAGCGCTGCAAGCAGACCCGCGGTCGCGCAGCAGTAGCGCCGAGCCCCGAACATGAATCGGCTACTCCGGTTGCAGTAGAAGCTGCGCGGACTTGGCGTACGCACCGCGCGGGTAGCGCTCGAGGTACGTCCGCGCGGCGCTCATGGCCTCCGCCTTTTGCCCTGACTTGGAGAGCAACAACAGCCGCCTCCCGCGCGCCTCACTCGCATACGCGCCGGAGGGAGACTCCGCCAGGTAACGGCCGAGCCAGCGCAGGGCCTCGCCGGCATCGCCCTGTTCTTCGTAGCCGCGCCCTAGAAAAAAAGCTGCACCTTGCGTCTGCGCGTCCGCCGCATAGCGCGAACGTAGGCTCTGCCAGGCGCGCAACGAGAGGGATCGCCGCCCGGTATAGCGCGCGGCCAATGCCAGCACCTTCAGATCGCCCGCAGAGGCAGAATCGAGCAAGCGCTCTCCGCCTCGAGCGTCAGCATCGCGCATGATGGCTGCGAACTGACCCGCGTTGAGCAGCGCGTTCCAATCAGACTCGGTCGTTCGCGCGACGTCGAGGTGCGCTTTCGACGAGGGCTTCGGAGTTTTGTCCACTGCCGCAATCGGCGTCATGGGGGCGGGCGGAGCGGCGGGGGCGACGGGCATCGCAGCGACGAGGGCAGGCTCGGGCTGGCGACTGTTCGGCAAGCGCAAAGTCTCTCCGCTACGAACGTTGCGCGCGCTGCCTTCACCCAACACTCGCACCTCACCACTCTTCATGGTCAGCGTGAGACCTTCGCCCTGCGCGTGCCATTCGAGATCGAACTCCGTGCCCACCACCTGCACTTCGTAGGGGCCGGCGAGAAAGCGATAGTTCGTGTCGGGCTCGTGGTGCACGGCGACATGTAGCCGACCGTCGATCAACCGCGCGAGCGCGGCCCGCTTGCCGAGCAGGTCGACACTGAGCGTGGTGTGTGGGCTGACCGTGATGCGGCTGCCGTCCGAAAACGCCATGTCTGCCGACGTTTCTCGGGCATTTAGGTTGCTTCCGTCAGACGAGAGCCCATGCGCCTCGTAGCGCAGCGTGGACCAGGCTTGCCACGCTGGCGCGCCCACGGCGAGACCGAGCGCGAACAGCCCCAGCGCGAACGCCCACCGCAGGCGAGCGCCGCGCGCGGGTACTCGCAGGGTGCGCTGAGCGTACTGCAATGCCTGCCAAGCGCGACGTTTGTCGAACGGCTCGCGCTCGTGCGCATGCTCGTTGGCCAACGCCCGGAAAGCTTCGGCAACTTGCTGTTCGGTCAACGAGTCGCGCTTATTCGACATTGGGGGGCCCCGAACGAGCGACCAGGTAATCAGCCAGTAAGGCGTTCCGCCGCACGCGCTTCAAAATGTGTTCGTTCGCACGCCGCACGCGGCGCTTGGCGGTGGACTCCGACACACCCAGCGCCGCGGCGATCTCCGCTACCGGCATGTTCTCGAGCGAGTGCAGCACGAAAGCCGCGCGCTCGTCGGGGCTCAGCTCTTCGACGATGCGGCCGAGCTGGAGCAGCGCCGCTTTGGCTTTCGGATCGTCAGGTGAGGCCTCGCGCTCGGCTTCCCTCGGCCAACCGATCAACGTGTGGAGCAGCGCTCGCCGCCGCCGCGCTCGAAGTTCGCGCCGCGCCACGTTCATGGTGATCGAAACCAGATAACTGCGCACCGCCGAGGCCAGCCGAATCCGCTGTGCGTTGGCGAAAAAAATCACGAACACGTCGCCTGCGAGGTCGGCCACTTCCGCGCGCGGCCCGAGCGTCTTGGAGAGTAAGCCGTGCACTAGCCGGTGGTACTCGTCGAAGGCGCGCCGTTGCCAATCGCCGTCGTTGTTGGTGATCGCGTGGTGTAGATCCTCTTCGCTCTGCCCAGATTGGCTCGCGGGCTTCGAAGACGTGTAACGCGCCACGCCGCGATCATACATCATCCGCTTGACTTCGTGTTACCTTGTACCATCGTCTGGCTAGTCCCTCGATCGCGCAGCAAGAGAAATGTGCCCTCGTAACGCATGGCTGCTCGGCGCCCTCGCGCTGCTCTCCTCCGCGTGTAAGACCACGCCGCTCGACGTCGTCTATTCGCTCGATGGCGAGGCGATGGCAGACGCCGGGCCAGATGCTGACGCGGACGCCACCGCAGGCGGCGGCAGCGCGGCGAGCGGCGGCGCGGCGGGCGGTGGCGCGGCGGGCGGTGGCGCAGCGGGCAACGGCTCGGTCGAAGCAGGGCCCTGTGCGTTCGTAGGCGTCGGGCGCTACGCATTGCGCTCGCCCGCCACAGGTCGCTGCTTGGGACAGGGCGCGCCCACGACGGTCTTCGGAAGCCCGGGATTTTTGCTGGATTTCTCCACGGAATGCCGGCTCCTGACGCACACCTGGCAGCTCACGGCCGGCGCGACACCGAACGTGTTCTCGATCCTGAACCTCTCCTCGGGGTACGCGCTCGACGTGCAGATGGCAGCGATCTGGGATGGCACGCCGGTGATCACGTTTGGTGACACGGGCTTCGACAATCAACGGTTCGAAGTGCGCGCGCGCGATGCTTACGCTTCCGAGCTTCGGCCGCAGCATCATCCGCAGAGCTGCGTCAGCGCTGCGGCGAATAGCGCCCAAATCAAGGCCTGCGACCCGACTGATTCGACTCAGGCGTGGTTCCTTCAGCGCAGCGATTGCTTGTAGGATCGCACCCGCTGTTCGACAGCGCGTTCGCTCGTTTCCAGCCGCGACGCAAGATTCGCTTCATCGCGGGGCAATTGCGACTGGCAGCACTTCTTTTGTGACCCGCAGCGGTTCGCTCGAGACTCAGCCGTCAGTACACCTGCAGCTGCCCGCTCAGAATGAGCATGCTCACCAAGTACAGCAAACCTTCGTAGTAACGGTTGTCTCCGCTCGGGGTTGCCTGATCCCAGACCTCTTGCACGAACGCCTTCCGGTGCGGGTTCGAACGCGCGGCAACGGCCAGCGCACCGTTGACCGAGACCAGCGCTTGCGCTCGACCGGTGTCGACGGGGGTGCCATCGGTCTCGAACGTGCCGCCGTAATCGGCGATGCCCTGCGAGTCGAAGAAATTGAGCACGCGGTTCGCGAGCTCAGCTTGGTCTGCGCTGGCCGTGCCCCAGAGCGCGTCGAGAGCGAGAGCGAGCTGAGTTCGATAGCCCTGCTGAGTGAACCCCGGGGAGCCCTCGACCGGTGCGCCATCGAAATAGCTGCGCATGGGCCACAGGCCGGTCGCGGGATCGGCTGCGTCGACGAGCAGGGAGTGTGAAGCCTTCGCCGCAGCATTCCAAAATGGCATGCCCGTCGCCTTCGCCCAGTACCAATAGGCCGCCGGCATTTGCAACGACGCGCGAGTCGTGAAGCCGGCGTCGGCCAGGGTTGGCTCTTCACGGACCAAGAATCTATCTCGGCTGAATGCGTTGCCGATGCCATTCACGACGCCGCTGTTCGTGGCTTCCTTATTCAGGAACATATCGAGCAAAGCCAGCGCGTCAGCTTGATAAGGCATGTCCGGCGTACTGTGCCAGCGGCCATGGGCCAGCATCAGCGCGAGCGCAAAGTACTGCATGCCGTAGACATCGTAGCAATCCGTGCCTTCCCCTTCACCGCACTGTGAATCGAAGTAGCCCTTCTCGGGGCCGGATGTCTCTTGCTGTCTCGTTTTCGAATAGCGCCACAGCTGATCGAACTCCTCCTGGTGATCGAGCTCGACCGTGATCAGCATCGCCAGCCCCATGCCCTCGGTGCGGATCTGTTTATTGTGTAGGACATCATAAATCGAGGACAGATCCGGGCCGGTGTTTCCTTCGATGAAGATGGATTGCGTGTCCCGGTCCCCGTGGAACAGCTGCTGAAACGCGGCCTCGATCTTGTCCGAGACCTCGGGGTTGTCCTTGCCCAGGAGGTCGGAGAAGGCGTTGTAGTAGGTGCCTGAATGCGTCACGGGCCGGAGCGTCGCGGGGATCGCGAGCTTGCCCACGGTGCTGCCAGTAGTGCCTGCGCTGCTATCGGCGCCGCCCGCCTCTTCACTCTTTTGAGAGCTCAGCGAATCCAGCGTGGCATTGCAGCCGCCGAGCGCGCCAACGAGCGCTGCGCCGAGCAGCACCGAACCCAGCGCGCGCCGCAGGGTCATAGCCCGGCGTAGCTGCGCACCCGCGAGGCGAGCACGCTGTCTGGATGAAGCCGCAAGAAAGCCTCGGCTCGCTTGCGCGCGACTTCCGTCTGCCCGCTCTTGGCGAGGGCGCCGATGCGCAACACTTCCGCTTCGATTCGCAGTCGACCGTGCGGGAAGTTGCGATTGTAGCCGTCGAGCGCGGACAACGCGCCGGCGGGATCGGAGTGGCTCAGTGCAGCGCGCGCCGCGTCGAGCGCGGCAAGCTCTGCGGTAAGCTGTGGCGCGGACGCGGCTCTCGCTTCGGTGCGCGCAGCCCCTGCAGTGCGCGTACTGGCGGCGGTCGGCACGGGATCAGCGGCTCCGGAGTGCGCGCTGTCGACCGGTGCAACTTCAGGCGCTGGGCTCTCGACCGTTGCCGCTGGCGCAGGCAAGACCGAAGCCGCAGCGACAGCAGGGCGCTGTGAGACAGGGGTGCCGTCTACCGGCTTGGCGAGATAGCGCCAGACTGGCACGGCAATGGCGCCGATGACCAACACCGAAACCGCCACTTTGGAAAGTGCGGCTTTGCTCAGCGAGCTGCTGGCCGTAGCCGCCGCTGGGGCCGTCGAGGTGGCCACTCCGGTCAGACCGAGCGCGAGCAGCGTTTTCGTGCGGGCCGAGTTGGACGCGGTATAGGAGCGACCGGCATCGAGCAACGCGCGTTCGAGCTCGCTCTCGGGCGTGCTCAGCAGTCGAGTGGGTCCGTTCATGAGCCCACCTCCGCGTGCGTCGCACCGGACAGCGCTCGAACTCGATCGCGAAAGTCTGCCCGGGCACGACGGAGCCGCGAGGCCACCGTGCCCTGGGGAATGCGCAAAGACGCCGCTATTTCAGTCATGCTGAGCTCCTCGAGCTCGTACAAGACGAACACGGTGCGCAGCTCGGGCGCCATCTCTGCCAATACTTCATCGAGTAGTTCACGGGCCCGTTTCTGGTCGAGCATTTGCTCGGGTTGGAGTGAGCCCTGAATGCGCAATTGGGCGTCGGAATCGTGCACTTCTCGGCGTCGAGCCAGGGTGCGACGGGCGTGCGCAGCCATGCGCAGGGCGGTCTGCAAAAGGAAGCTTTTTTCTGCATCCGGACGGACGTCATCCAGTCGATTGGCGACCGCGATGAAGGTGCGCTGGACGTCGTCATCCACCTCTGCTTCGGGGGTGCCCGCATTGCGCAAAACGCGTGCGACGAAGTCGAGGTAGCGGTCCACCATCGCCCGCAGGCGCGTGTCGCGTTCGCTCGGCTGAGTCACGAACTTGAAGGTAGCGGCGGGACTGGGTACAGGCAACCGAAGCGCCGTTGGGTGGGCAATAACAACCATTTTCAGCATCGAGCCGCGAACCGGCGAACACCCTCTATTCCCGCAAACCCGGCGACCGATCACGAGTTTCTGACTCGAACGATATTTTGCAGCAATATCGAGGGTTCTGCTTCAAAATCGATAGCCGAGGCCGAGCCGCAGCAAGGGGGAGACGGCCGGCGTCTCGGTGATCACCTGGTCGGGTGAGCTTGCATAGTAGCGATGTCGCACCAACGGCACGGTAGCGGCGAGTGCGCTTTCGAACACGACCCCCCGGCCGAGCAGAAAGGCGATCTGCAGGTCGATACCAGCGCTCCACCAGGCGCGATCGACCGTTGCAGGCTCGGCAACGCCTCGGCCAGTGAGCTCGAGGAAGCCGACGGTTGCCAGCGCGCAGGGTGAAAGCTCCCATTTTGCGGCCTGGTGCCGAAATGGACAGGCATCCAAGGCGAGCGCCCCAAAGCGCGTGCGATGATCGTCGGGCGCGGTCAGTAGCCCGGTGCTGGCATACATGAGTGACAACTGTACGGCACTGCTCCGCTTCGGAGTGGATTGTCGCAGCAACATGACCGACAGAGAGCCGCCGCTAGCGAAGCCCGCAGTCTCTACGATCGTCCCGAGCACACTCAAACCCAGCTCGAGTTGAAGCGGAGCCGAGTCCGGCGTCTTCGATGGCTGCACGACCGGTGGCGGCGCTGGTGTAACGGGCGTCGTGGTCGGCTGCGGCTTCGGCGCGGGTGGCGTCGCCTCGGCTGGCCCTGGTGCGTGCGCTTCCGGATCGAAGGAAAGGGCTACGGTGAAGGCCAGCGCTTCAGTCACCTCTTTGCAGGTTTGGCCATCGACGGTGCGCGCCGAGGTCTCGCTTTGATTGACGACTTCCCGCATCTCGCCGTGAAAGCTGCGTTCGCCGCGCGTCACTCGCACGTTCACGTCTACTCTGGGCTCGTTTCCTTGCGCTTTGCGCACTCGGTCGGTGCGAGCCCGCACGGACTCGAAAAACGCTTCTTGATTCGGGCACACCGCGGGCGCATCGTAATTGACACGGATGGGGACGGCATCGGCGGCGAGCGCGGCGAGCGCATGGAGAACCGCGGGCAGCGCGAGGAGCACACACGCAGACTGACACGACGCTGCTCGGTGGCTCAAGTCGGATGACGCGCAACTCCCTTGCGTGGCGGTCGAATGGAGTAACGGCCATGCGCCTGCTATTCGATCACGGTACCCTAGTGTTGGCCGAGGCTCCGGAGCTGGAACCAGGATGTGTCCCAGGCCTGCTCTGGGACCCTCGCGTCGCCTTGTTCAGAGCCCCCGCCTGGCGCTATTCCGAGGTACGGGGCGCGCTTCGCCACCGTCTGCCGCCCTTGCGTGACGAGGTGAGGCCGAATGCGCTGGCCGAGCCCGCGGCATATGGCGAGCTTTCGTTGCGCTCCTACCAACGAGCCGCGCTGCTTTCTTGGGAACTTTCGGGCCGCCGCGGAACCATCGTCCTGCCCACCGGCAGCGGCAAGACCCAGGTCGCCCTCGCGGCCTTGCGTGACAGCGCTGCGCGCGCCCTGTGCTTGGTTCCCACGCGAGCGTTGCTCCAGCAATGGACATCGGCGCTGGGTGGAGTTTATGGCGGCAGCGTCGGCTGCCTGGGTGACGGTCGTCGTGATCTGCAAGCGGTCACCGTAGCTACGTTCGAAAGCGCGCACCGGCTCATGCCACGCATCGGAGCCCAATTCGATTTGCTGATCGTGGATGAAGCGCACCACTTTGGTTCCGGTGTCCGCGATGAAGCTCTGGAGATGTCGATCGCGCCGCAGCGCTTGGGCTTGACTGCGACCCCGCCCAACGAACCGGCCTTGTCGCGCTTGGCAGAGTTGATCGGACCAACCGTTTACCAATTGTCCATCGCCGACCTCGCCGGAAAATGGTTGTCGGACTTCGATCTGATCACCGTTCAGCTCGGGTTGAATGCCGTCGAGCGAGCAAGGTACGAGGACAATCGCCGTGTGTTTGGCGAATACCAGCGTCGGACTCGGCGCATCGATCCAGACGAGAGCTTTCCTGACTTCGTGCGGCATGCCACGCAATCGCCGGAGGGCCGTGCCGCGCTCAGCGCCTGGCGGCGCAACCGTCACTTGCTTCACTTTACGCAGGCGAAAGCCCAGGCAGTTGCGGAGCTTTTGCGGCGCCATCGTGATTCGCGGGTGCTCGTATTCACCGCCGACAACGCCGCGGCGTACCGTATCGCGCGCGACCACTTGGTCATGCCCATCACTTGCGAGATTTCACGCGCCGAGCGTGAAGCGGCGCTCGCCGCGTTTCGCGCCGGAACCTTGCGCTGCCTGGTGAGCGCACGGGTACTGAACGAAGGCATCGACGTCCCCCAAGCGGACGTCGCAATCATCGTCAGCGGTACCCAGGGCGAGCGTGAGCACGCGCAGCGGGTAGGTCGCCTGCTTCGACCCGCGCCCGGAAAGCGCGCCCTCATCTACCAGCTCGCCACGCGCGCAACTTCGGAGATTTGGCGCGCGACCGAAAGGAGGCACGGCATTGTTGCCGCAAGCGCTGCTCGTCGCTAGCGTCCACCTGGAAGGCGAGCGCATCGTCCCTCACTACTTGACGGGGCGTGACGAGGCCTGGCTGCGCCTGCTGCTGGACGAGTACCGAAGGTTCGTCGGTCGAAAGTGCAGCGAGTTGCGTGAGCACCTACGCCAGCCGCTGGCCATCCGCGCGCCGAAGGCCAAATTGCGGGTGGCGACCCTCGTGCTCGAAGGGCTATGTCGTGCTCGACCCGTGGCGGTAGTGCCGCCTAAGGAGGCTCGGGCCAGCTTGTTTCGCGCAGCCGCCAAAAGTCGCAGCGCGCGTGACGCGGTGATGCGTGAAGTTGCCGCTTCGTTCGCGGTGAGCGTCAGTGAAATCGAGCACTCACTCTTTGCTGATTTGCAGAGCGAATGGCGAGTGTCGGAGCCACCGCTCGAGATCTCGCCATCAAGGCTGATCGACGATGCGAACCTGGCGATCGTGGGCTCGCTCGTCCGGCGCGCAATCCACGTTCGCATCCTGGTCTGGGGCAACGCTCGCGCGCTACTGCGTCAGGCGCGGTTCGTCGGGCTGATTTGTACACTCGCACGCGCTGAGAGTGTCGTCGATCCGGGGGGCAGCCGCAGCGCCGTGCGGTCGCTCGCCGCTGAGCTGAACGACTCCAATGGCTTGGCGCTCGACATCTCAGGGCCGCTGGCGCTGTTTCGGCACACCGCCGTGTACGGGCGTGCCTTGGCTTCACTGCTCCCTCGCTTGGCGTATTGTGACGACTTCCAGCTGACCGCGACGTGCTCGCTCGCTCCGCGTGGCCAGCCTTCGTCTTTCGTCCTGAGTTCCAAGGAGGCAATCGCAACCAGGCGCGAATTGGGGAACGATCAGCGTCGGGTCGAAGCACGACTTCTACGTGATTGGGCCTCGCTGGCGCCGGACTGGGAGTTGGTTCGTGAGCCCGACCCCCTTTGGTTCGGTGATCGTCTGATCTTCCCCGAGTTCGAGCTCGTTCACCGACGCGAGCCGAGCCGGCGCTGGTTGCTCGAAATCGTCGGCTTCTGGACACACGACTTCTTACACGAAAGATTGCGGGCGCTTCGAGCTGCCGGCATCGAGCGCCTGCTCCTGTGCATCGATCAGAACCGCCCGTGTACCGAAGGCGAGCCGCCGCTGGATGCGAGAATCATTCGCTACAAGACCCGAATCGATCCGCGTGCGGTGCTCGGCATCATCGACCCGGGCGCGTTCCCGAACACATGCAAGTAGCTCGACCGACAATCTCGGTTCGGCTGCCATGGAGCGGATTGTGACGCCGTTGAGCGCCATCAGCGCGTGCTGCGCCTTCCTCGACTCGTTCCAACGAGCTAGTCTCGACGTATGCCCGATGCGCGTCCGGTCGCCGCCGCCCAAACCATCCCGGTCCGCGGCGATGTCGCGGCGAACCTTGCCGAGCACGTTCGCCTGATGGCCCTCGCCGCCGAGCGCGACGTAGAGCTGCTGGTCTTTCCCGAACTGTCGCTGACGGGCTACGAACTCGATCTCGCCTTCGACCTCGCGTTCTCCGAACAAGATGCTCGCCTCGATGAACTTCGCGAGCTGGCGCTTTCGCTGGCCATGACGCTGGTCGTCGGCGCACCGACCCGCTCGGAAGAAGGCTTACACATCGGCGCATTCATCGTTTCTGCCTCCGGTTCCCTGGAGCTGTACACCAAGCGACGCCTGGGCGCTTTCCGGCCTGAGGTGAACCCGCATGGCGTGGTGCCTCCGGCAGAATCGAGTGTGTTCGCGGCGGGTGTGCGCGATCCACTGTTGTCATTCGCGGGCCATACCGCGGCGCTCGCCATTTGCGCGGACATCGGCGATCCGATGCACGCGGTGCGCGCAGCAGCACGCGGCGCCGACCTTTTGTTGGCGAGCATGTTCGTCATCCCAGCCGACTTAGCCACCGAAAGTACTCGCCTCGAGGGCTTCGCTCGGCAACATTCGCTGAACGTAGTGTTCTCCAACTACGGGGGGCCAAGCGGCGGGTTACCCGCTGCCGGTTGCAGTGCCATTTGGTCCGCGCAAGGCAAGCTCTTGACCGAGCTCGAGTCCAGCGGCGCGGGCATCGCGGTGGCGACACTTTAGTCGATCGGGGCTGGCGGGCCGGACACACGCTCCACTTTTGCGTAGAGCGAGGCGAGCGCCCGCGCGAGCGATGCTAACCCTGTGGGGGATTGAATCACTTTTCCATGAGGGGAAACGGCGGCGTCCTCGATTAGAAACAGGTCACTTCTAGTCTACGGGAACCACCCCAGCCTAGGCGCGCTGATGTCTGTCGATCGAGACTCGCGTGCGCCTTCTTTACGGACACACGGCTAAGGAGAATCCCATGGATACGCTTATCAAGGTTGACCTCGCGGCGCCCGCAACGGATCACGACGTTATCCACAACCGCTGGCATCCCGACATCCCGATCGTGAGTTGGGTGGAACCAGGCGCGCAGTTCCGGGTCGAATGCATCGACTGGACTGGAGGTCAGATCAAGAACGACAACTCGGCGACGGACGTCAAGATCGTCGATCTGAGCAAGGTGCATTATCTGAGCGGCCCCATCGGCGTGAAGGGCGCCGAGCCGGGTGATCTACTGGTGGTCGACATCTTGGATGTGGGCGTCTTGCCCGACTATCAGTGGGGGTTTACCGGCATCTTTGCGAAAGAAAATGGCGGCGGGTTTCTGACCAATCACTATCCCGAGGCACGCAAGGCCTGCTGGGATTTCAGCGGAATTTATGCCAATTCTCGGCACATTCCGGGCGTCGAATTCGCGGGCATCATGCATCCGGGGTTGATCGGCTGCTTACCTTCGCACGAGCTCCTCTCAACCTGGAACAAGCGCGAGAAGGCGCTGTTCGACACCGATCCCGAGCGCGTGCCCGCCTTGGCCACGCTGCCGTTCGCCGCGACCGCTCACCTCGGGCGCATGCCCAAAGGCAGCGTGGCAGCTGCGGCGGCCGAAGCGGCTCGCACCGTGCCGCCGCGTGAGCACGGTGGAAACTGCGACATCAAGAACCTCACCAAGGGGTCGACCTGTTACTTCCCGGTGTACGTCAAAGGCGGCGGCCTCTCCATGGGGGACATCCACTTCTCCGAGGGCGACGGCGAGATCACCTTCTGTGGCGCGATCGAGATGGCCGGATATCTCGATCTTCGGGTCAAGATCAGCAAGGGCGGCATCGCCAAGTACGGCATCACCAATCCCGTGTTCAAGTC